>Ga0075428_100006851_pt1 | contig 12664 bp, 12 predicted proteins | sample RhiMetdeltSRZDD2_FD_75291 | JGI IMG/M metagenome (GOLD analysis project Ga0075428, IMG submission 75291) | Populus rhizosphere microbial communities from Tennessee, USA - Rhizosphere MetaG P. deltoides SRZDD2 | ecosystem: Host-associated > Plants > Roots > Rhizosphere > Soil | place: USA...
CCGCTCACGCACCGCCGCTCACGCACCGCCGCTCACGCACCGCCGCTCACGCACCGCCGCTCACGCACCGCCGCTCACGCACCGCACCCGCCGCGCCACCGCCCAGCCGCAGGTCAATCGCTTGCTCGCTGGCCGCGCACCACTCACTCGTAGCGGCGCACTGCGGATTGCCGCGCTCGCTGTTCAGGTGAACCGAGCCACTCGTCGACACCAGCGAGACTTGTTGGGGCGGCTGGCGCGGCACCTGAGGCTCGCGTCGAAGTAGTTCTGCCGGCTCGGGTAACGCTGGTCATCCCGGCGGAGGCCGGTGGGATCGTGGCGCCTCGTCTTGGTCGGCCGTAGGCCGCCGCCGAGGGAACTGCCGCGCGGCCGAGGGCTTTGGGCGGGCGGACGCTGTCGGCTCGGAGCACCGCGCCGGCGATCATGTCACTCAGCTTGACCATCGCCGCGACGGACAGGGGCAGCACCAGCATCACCCACCAGTCGGCCAGCTCAGCGAGGGCAAGGAGTGCGGCGAGCGCTACGGCACCCTCGAAGAACACGAAACACACCAGATTGCCGGGTCGAAGGTGTTGCAGCCCAAGCACTTTGGCATACATCGGGCGTTGCCGGGCCTCTTCGGCGCTGATGCCGGCGCGGCGCGATCGGGCGACGGTCACCGGGCACCACCCTGCCGAGCCTGGGCGAACTGCATGATGGTCCGCTCGAGCGCATAGGCCCGGTCTTCGCTGCCGCCTTTAACCGCCTCGTTGCACTTGGCCGCGGCCCGCATGGCCCGTACCAGACCGTCGGGTGTCCAGCCGCGCGCCTGCCGTTGCGCCTTCTCGATTTTCCAGGCGGGCATGCCTAGCCCGGAGGCGAGCTGGTAGGCGTTGCCGCGGCCGGCCGATGCGACCCGGGCAACCGTGCGCACGCCGTCGGCGAGGGCGTCCGCGATGGGTACCGGATCGACGCCCGTGTGCAAAGCCCACCGCAAGGCCTCCAGTGCTCCCGCGACATCGCCCGCGACCGCGGCGTCGGCGACCGTGAACCCGCTCACCTCTGCCCGCCCGCGGTAGTAGCGCGCGACTGTCGGAAGGTCGACCCGCCCGCCGGTGTCGGAGGTCAGCTGTGAGGCCGCCGCCGCGAGCTCGCGCAGGTCATGCCCGACCGCCTCGACCAGGGCTTCGGCGGCGTCGTTGGTGCAGCGCCCGCCCAGCCGCCGGAACTCGCCGGTCACGAAGTCGAGCCGGTCGCGATGCTTGCTGATTTTGGCCGCTGGCACCACGCTCGCGCCCGCCTTCTGAAGGTTATCGGCGAACGCCTTGCCCTTGGCCCCGCCGGCGTGGCTGACGACAAGCGTGACGTCCGAGTCGGGATCCTTTACATACTCCATCAAGATGGCGACGAGCTCCTTGCGCGCGTCCTGCCCGTTGCGCAGCACGGCAACCCGGCGACCGCCGAACAGTGAGGGGCTGAGGATCTCGGCGAGCTCTCCGGGAAGGAGGTCGGAGGCCTCGAATTCGCGCACCTCGGTCTGCGGATCCGCGGCACGGGCCTGCGCCACGGTGTCGGAGATGGCGCGGGAGACAAGCAACTCCTCGTCGCCGAGAACGAGCACCACCGGCGTCAGTTTGGGGGACGGGACCTGACTCACCACACGGACCATGGTCGCACGGTACCGCGGGTGGCGAACCATGACAGGGGCTGCTCGCGTCGACCGAACGGCATCGTACCCACCCATAGCGGCATCATCCCCCCTCAACTGACTCGACGTTGGACAACGGCCAGGTCGCCAGGTTGACCGGCGGGAGCACGGGCGACCGCGATGTCGCCGTCGAGGTCCGTGCGGCACACCCGAGCCCCATTGGCGCGCAGGCGGGCGAGCACGGATTCGCTCGGATGGCCGTAATCGTTGCCCGCGCCGACGGAGACGAGCGCGACCCGCGGGCGCAGGGCGTCGAGCAGATCACTGTCCTGATAGGACGATCCATGGTGAGCGACCTTCAGAACCTGCACTGGTGGCACCCGCACAAGTGCCTGCTGCTCGGTCTCGGCATCGCCGAGCAGGAGCACGCTCACTCCGCCGGTGGTGGCGGAAAGGATAAGCGAGTTGTTGTTGGCGTCGGACCGCGTCCCGCCCAGCCTGGTGGTAGGCAGCACCCGGAGATCCACATCACCCACCTGCCAGGCGCCGGCCGGGCCAGCCTCGATGACCGGCACCGCGGCGAGCGACGCGGCGCGGAGCACAGCGTCGCGGCCGGAGACCGGCTCGGGAAAAGACGGCAGGATCAGCGTCCCCGGTCGGTGCTCGAGCAGGCCGGCGATTCCGCCGATGTGGTCGAGGTGGAAATGGCTGAGAAAGGCGAGCGGGATCTCCTCCACATCGAGGTCGTCGAGGCAGCGGTCGACGCCGCCAGGCAATGGGCCGGCGTCAACCACCACGGCGGAGGCGTGCCCGGCCCGCAGCACGATGGCATCACCCTGACCCACGTCACAGGCCACCACCAGCCATCCGGGAGGTGGCCAGCCCGGCATCAGGAGCCGCGCCGGGACGGCGGTCACCACGGCCGCCACCGCGACGGTGGCGATGATCAGCCGCACGGCCGGAAACCGAACGCTCGCAAGCAGAACAATGACCAGCGCAGTGAGGAGCAGCGCGCCGCCCACGCCCGCGGGCCAGGCGATCGACCCGGCCGGGACAGACGCGCCGACCTCGGCCACCTTTACCAGCCACCAGGCGGGCCAACCCCCGACCCATGCGACGAACTGCGCACCACCGGGCCAGAGGGGAGAAAGGGCGGCCGCGACAACGCCGGTGAGCGTGGCTGGGGCGATCGCGGGGACGGCAAGCAGGTTGGCGGGCACCGCGACGAGGCTGATGGAGCCGCTCAGCCCGGCTACGACGGGCGCGCAAGCGAGCTGGGCAGCGGCCGGAACGGCGAGCGCTTCGGCCACGCCGCCGGGGACTCCGCGGCGCCTCAACCCGTCGCGCATGCGCGGCGCGAGGAGCAGCAGACCGCCGGTGGCAAGCACCGACAGAGCAAACCCCGCGTCACCGGCGAGCTCGGGATCGATGACGATGAGCACCGTGACGGTCGCCGCCAGAGCGGGCAGAGCGGCTCGCAAACGTCCACTCGCGAGCGCGAGGAGACCCACTCCACCCATGGCCGCGGCCCGTAGCACGCTCGGCGATGGGCGGACCAGGATGACGAACCCGATGACCGCGACCGTGGCGAGCAATGCCTTGGCGCGCGGCCCGAGCCGCAGCCACCCGCTCAAGAACACCACCATGCCGACCACAATCGCCACGTTGCTGCCGCTCACAGCGGTGAGATGGGTCAGCCCCACGTCGCGGAACTGCTGATCCAGCTCGGGTGGCAAGCGGCTGGTGTCGCCCACGACCAGACCGGGCAGCAACCCGCCGGGACGGTCGTCGAGCGGTTCGCAGGCCCGTTGCAATCCGGCCCGCAGGCTCGCCGCGGCCCGTTGCTCCCAGGCCGGTGAGCCGATCAAGGCGGGCGGAGTGCCGGCGGAGAGCACGGCCGCCTTGAGATCCCCGCCCCGCGACTGTCCAAAACGGACCTGCGTCGTCACTCGCTGGCCGGGAAGCAAGGAACGCCAACGCTCATCGGTGGCAAGCACCAGCACCCGTTCGTCGAGGCGCAGGCGGTCGCCGACAGCCGACAGCCGCGCCGGGACGACCCAGGTGACGGAGCGGCCCGTGGTGGCACGGGCCGGGCGGGGGTCGTCGGTGATGACCAACTCGACCTCGGCGCTGGCCCGCGCCGACACCAGAGAGCGCACAGGGACGGATTCCGCGCCGGCCTGGCGGGCGGCGGTGGCAAGGGCGCCAAGCGCCAGGCCTACCAAGGCGGCGAGCACGATCCAGCGCCAGTGTCGGGCAGCTATGCCGACGACGGCCGCGGCGAACACCGCTGCACCGCCGATGGCCAGCCCGAGCTTCATGCCGACGTGGAGGGTGGTCAGCGCGGCGGCCCAGCAACCGAGCGCCAAGGGAGCAAGGCGCAGGTCCATCACGACACCACCACCCGAGGCGTCAGCGACGAAGTCGAGCGAAAGCCAAGCGACACAAAGGCAGGGCACGGGCTCACCACCACCCAAGCCGCCGGTGAGCGAGCCGAGCCAAAGCCAAGCGACACAAGGACAGGAAACGGGCTCACCACCACCCAAGCCGCTGGTGAGCGAGCCGAGCCAAAGCCAAGCGACACAAGGGCAAGATGGGGGTTCATCAGACGACCACGAGGTCTTTGAGGCGGGCGAAGGTTTCTTCGCCGATGCCGTCGACGTGGCGGAGGTCCTCGATGGTGCGGAAGGGGCCGCGCTTGGTGCGGTGGTCGATGATGCGCTGGGCGAGCACGGGGCCGACGCCGGGCAGGCTGTCGAGCTCGGCGAGGGTGGCGGTGTTGAGGTTGACCTTTGCCGGGGAGCCCGGGTCGGTGCCGGGGGCAGGGATGCCCACGGCGATCAGCTCGCCGTCGTTGAGCTTGCGGGCGAGGTTGATGGTGGACAGGTCGACGCCGGGGATCGGGCCACCGGCGGCCTGGATGGCGTCGGCGACCCGGGACCCCGGCGGCAGGCGCACCAGGCCGGGCCGCACGACCTGGCCGGAGACCGCGACCACCAGCTCGGCGGGGACAGCGGCGGGGACGGCGGAGGAGCTGATGACGGGCACAGGCTCCTCGTGCGGCGCGGAGCGCCAGGCGATGAGCAGCACGACCAGGACGGCGACAGCGGCGACGATGGCGAGGACCTTGACGCCGCGGCGGCCAGGGTCGAAGGCGGACAGGCCGGGAAGGGCACGCGGCCGTGGGGCCGACGGATCATAAGGGGTACGAGCGAGCACGCGCCCACGGTAGGCAAGGAAAAACCCTTACACCACAAGCGAAACCCGCCGCCTGTGGACAACGAGAACCCTGTGGACAGCCGGAGCCGAAAGGCAAAATGTGTGCTACAGGCGGCGGACGACCACGCCGGCCAAACCCGGCCCGACGTGCGCGGCGACCACCGCGCCCACCTCACTGGTGTAGATCGACTCGACCCTGTCACCCAGCCGCTCGCGCAGCGAATTCGCCAGATAGGACGCTCGCCCGGTCGCCGCGAGATGGTGCACCGCCAGCTCCACCCGGCCCGGCCCGGCGGCCTCACAAACCAGCGCCACCAAGCGATCCAGCGCCCGCGTCGCCGTCCTCACCTTGTCGCGCAGCACGATCTTGCCCGAGGCGACCTCGAGCAACGGCTTGACCGCCAGCGCCGTCCCCAGCAACGCCGACACAGCCGTGATCCGGCCGCCTCTTCGCAAGTGCTCCAGCGTGTCCACATAGAAGAATGTGGATATGTTTTCGATGGCCGTGACGGCTGTCTCGCGTACCCCCGAAATATCAAACCCATCGGCCGCGGCAGCCGCCGCCGCAAGCGCCACGAACCCCAACCCCATCCCGGTCGATCCCGAATCGATCACCTCAACGGGGCCGTCGACCTGCGCCGCGGCCAGCTCGGCACAGCCGAAAGTGCCCGACAGCCCGGCCGCCAGGTGGATCGAGACGATCCCGGTGGCGCCGGCCTCGAACAGGTCGCCGTAGACCGCGGCGAACTCGCCCGGCGTTGGCTGGGAGGTCGACACGGCGGCACGGGCCGACAACGCCTTAGCGACCTCGCCCGGCCCGATCTCCAGACCCTCCCGGCCCGACACCCCGCTCGTCACCACATGCAGCGGCACCACCGTCACCCGCTGCGATTCAGCGATATCGGGCAGGTAGGCGGTTGAGTCGGTCACGACCACGATGGACATGCGGGAACGTTAACCAATCATGCCCGTTGAGACGAGATGACCTCGAGCACCGGCCCGATCTGGCAGATCGTCATGAGATCGGTGCGAATCTTTCCGCGTACCGTGACCCGGGCTCCGACGGCGAGCACGCCGGCATCACCGCCTTTGAGCTCGTAGAGCTTGTTGCCGTTGTCGCGCAAGGCTTTGCAGCCGCCCTCGACCCCGACCATCTCGACTGTGCCGGTGACCACCACCTCGTCCTTGCCCGGTGTGGGAATACCGGCTGTCGACGGGAGTGTGGTGGGAACGGGCAGCGGCTGGAAGCTCGGTTCCGAACCGCCGCCGGAAGCGCTGGGTGTCACGTCATTCTCCGGGTTGGCCGACTGGGCGCACCCCGCGGTGAGAAGGCCACCCGCGAGGGCCGTGGCTATGAGCAAACGAAATCGACTGTTCATAACAGGTCGGACGCTACCGCGCCCGGCGCAGTTGCGCGAGGTTCACACACCAACGTTATGTGTCAGCAGCTGCCAGCCCGAGCTGTACTCCGGGTGTATGCCCAGCTCAGACCAGTGACAGTTGCGGAGGCCACCGAGGGTGAGGCCGAGCTCCCCGGGCCAGCCCAGCAACGTCGCCACGCCCCAGCGCACCGAGCCGCCATGGGTGACTAGGATACTCATGCCGTCCGGGTTGCGATCGTGGGCCTGACGGATCACCTCGGCGACCCGCTTGCCCAGGTCAGCCAGGGGCTCGAGGCCGTCGCCGGGATCGGGGCCGCCCTCGGCCCAGCGCGCGTGCGACTCCGGGAAGCGCTGCTTGACCTCGGTGATCGTCAGCTTCTCCCACGAGCCGAAGCTGCGTTCGCGCAGCCGCGGCTCGCGCTCCGCCGTCAGCCCGGTCAGCTTGGCCAGCGGCACCACCGTGTCCCAGCAGCGACTGAGATCACTGGAAATGATCAGGCTCGGCTTGAGCATGGCCAGCCGTTCCGCGGCCGCTGCTGCCTGAGCCCGCCCGTGTTCGTTGAGCAGGGAATCCGTCTGGCCCTGGATCCGACCGGCATTGTTCCAGTCCGTGTTGCCGTGCCGCCACAGAAGGATCCGACCCCTCATGAGATGAGTGCTTTGTCGACAAACTCGATCTGCGGGCAGTCCTTCCACAGGCGGTCGAGCGCATAGAATTCACGCTCGTCGTTGTGCTGGACGTGCACGACGACGTCGTTGAAGTCCAGCAACACCCAACGGCCTGCGCGCTCCCCCTCGCGGCGGATCGGCTTGGCCTTCTCGGGGAGCTTGGCCAGCGCCTCCTCGATCGCGTCGACGATCGCGGTGACCTGCCTCTCGTTGGGCGCCGACGCCAAGACAAAGGCATCGGTGATCACCAGATGGTCGGAGACATCGAGAAGGACGATGTTTTCGGCTTTCTTGTCGGCGGCGGCCTGGGCGGCGGTCAGCGCCAGCTCTACGGCGCGCTCGGATGCGGGCACAATTCTCCTTTTGGTCGTCGGCCCCGATAATGGCGAATCGGGGATGTCGTGCCTGCGGCCCGCCACACGCGATCCACCACCATCGGCTACAAGCGTCTCATACCCGAGGCCGAAGGTCCCGCCGGTCTCATGGCAATTACGCCAGGGCAGCCGATTGGCGATACAGTTTGTGCTTTGTGATGTATTGCACTACCCCATCTGGTACCAGGTACCAGATCGGCTGACCTGCGGCGACCCGGTTGCGGCAGTCGGTCGAGGAGATCGCCATCGCGGGAACCTGCACCAGGCTGATCGATTCGGCGGGCAGGTGCGCGTCGCTGAGCCGGAACCCGGGACGGGTCACCCCGATGAAGTGGGCGAGATCGAAGACCTGCCTGGCGTCCTTCCAAGAGAGGATCTTGGACAGCGCGTCGGCCCCGGTGATGAAGAACATGTCGACCTTGTCTCCGAGCTGAGTACGCAGGTCGCGCAGCGTGTCCACGGTGTAGGTGGGCGATTTGCGGTCGATGTCGACCCGGCTCACGTTGAACCGCGGGTTGGAGGCGGTCGCGATCACCGTCATCAGGTAACGGTGCTCGGCCGGTGACACCACCCGCTCGCTCTTCTGCCACGGCTGCCCCGTGGGCACAAAGATCACTTCGTCAAGCGCGAAGCTGTCGGCGACCTCACTCGCCGCCACCAGGTGTCCATGGTGGATCGGATCGAAGGTGCCGCCCATGACGCCAACCCGACGTGCCATAGATCTATCCTAGGCGGATCTTGTCACCTCCCGAGCGCGAAGAGCCCGGCGGAGATCATCTGTCTCGTCGACCATCGCACGGCGCAGCAAAGAATGCAGGTCACCGGCGAGGATGCGCTCCGCCGCCGCGAGTGTGGCGTGCGACACCGCGTAAACCGGGTACGCCGCATGGCAGATCATCGCCAGCAGATCACCCGACCGCCCGTCGGCCGAATGGTGCAGTTCGGTGAAGAAACGCTCCACATAGGACTCGGTCAGTGCCGCCTGCTCCGGCTGCCACAGCCCGGCCCCGGCCGACGACACCACCCGGTTGGAAAGGCCCTGCTCACGCACCACGATGTCGAACGCCGCCGCCTTGGCCGCCGGGTCGGGGCGGCTGGCGCGGCACCGGGTCGCCTCCTGCTCCCCGCGGGCGCTGTTGTCCCGAGCGAGCTCCGCGGCGATCTCCTCCTCGCTGACCTCGCCCAGCACGGCCAGCCGGCACAGCACCGACCAGCGCAGGTCGTCAACGATGACGAGCCCGTCGGGCGCGCCGCCGGTCAACCACGAGCGCAGCCAGGTCACGTCGGTCCGGCCCGCGCAGGAGATCAGGGCGCGGGCCGAGGCGAGCTGCCGCCCTTCGCCCGGCTCGGCGCTCTCCATGATCGACCGCGCCATCCCGCCGAGCGCGGCGAGCGCGGCGTCATATTCTTGCGGCGCAACGAATCGCGGCACCGCGTGGGTGCGCGCCAGCGAGAAGACAGACTCGAAGATGGTGATCTCCGGCTCGCGCGGCAGGGCCGCCACCACGAGGTCGAGGAACTCCGACACCGGCCACTCGCCGTCGCGGGTGGCGTCCCACGCGCTGGTCCACCGCACGGCCCGCGACAGGCTCTCCTCCTGCGTGTTGATCACGCCGGCCAGGCCGGAGCGGGTCGCCTCGTCCATCCTGGTCTTGACGAAGGTCAGGTCTCCATCGTTGAGTAGCAGCTCCGCACCGTCCACACCGGACAGTGTGATCGCCTCGCCGGCCATCTCCAGCTCGGTGCGGCGCCAGTGCCCGTCGTGGTCGCGCCAGCCCACGCCGAGCATGTGCGGGCGCAGCGTCGGATAGTCGGCGAAAGCGGTCTGCTCGATGGTGACCTCGCCGTCGGCGCTGATCACCGGGCGCAAGGTGTTGACCTGCGGGGTGCGCAGCCACAGCTTCGCCCACGCCTCGATGTCGCGCCCGCTCGACTCCGACAGCGCCCCGAGCAGGTCGGCCAGGGTGGCGTTGCCCCACGCGTGCTTGTCGAAGTAGGCCCGCAGGCCGGTGAAGAAGGCGTCGTCGCCGATCCACGCCACCAGCTGCCGCAGCGCCGAGCAGCCCTTGGCATAGGAGATGCCGTCGAAGTTGCTGAAGGCGTCGTCGGTGTCCTTGACCTCGGTCGGGGCCACGGGATGGGTGGAGGGCCGCTGATCCGCCGCGTACCCCCAGATCTTGCGGCCGACCGCGAACCTGGTCCAGGCCTGCGGCCAGTTGGTCACCTCGGCCGTGAGCCTGTACCCCATGTACGTCGCGAACGACTCGTTGAGCCACAGATCGTCCCACCAGCGCATCGTCACCAGGTCGCCGAACCACATGTGCGCCATCTCGTGGGCGATGATGGTGGCCCGGTCGAGCCGCTCGGTCTCGGTGACGGCGCTGCGGAACAGCAGCTCGTCGCGGAAGACGACGCACCCCGGAAACTCCATCGCGCCCCAGCTGAACTCGGGGACGAAAGCCTGGTCGTACTTGCCGAACGGGTGCCTGATGCCGAACAGCTCGTGATACCTGTCCAGGCAGGCCTTGGTCACCTCGAAGATCTCCGGCGCCTCGCGCTCGAGCACCTCGGCATGGCTGGCGCGGGCGAAGATGCCCAGCGGGATGCCGTCGTGGACCTCCTCGCGGGCCACGAACGGGCCGGCGATGAGCGTGATCAGGTATGTCGCGATCGGCTTGGTGGCCGCGAAGTTCCACCGGCCGGGGGCCTCCTGCACGCCCTCGCCGTTGGCGCGCACCACCCAGGACGGGTCGGCGCTGACCGACAAGGACACCGAGGCCTTCAGGTCGGGCTGGTCGAAGGCGGCCATGAAGCAGGGAGCGTCCGTTATGGACGGTTGGGCGTACACATAGACCGCGCCGTCGGCCGGATCCACGAAGCGGTGTACGCCCTCGCTGGAGTGCGAGTAGGCGAACTCCGCCGTCACCACCGCGATGTTCTCCCCCGCCAGGTCGCTCAGTTCGAGCCGCCCGTCCACGACGCCCTCGTTGAGCTCGACACCGTTGAGCGTGGCGCTGATCAACCGCGTGGGCCGCACCTCGAGGAAGGTCGAGGCACCGGCGTCGGCGGCGAAGCGCACGGTCGTGACGGTGCGGAGGACGTCGGCGTCGCCGCCGGTGAGATCCACGTCGAGCTCGTAGCTTAGCTTGCGGACCGAGGCTGCCCGGGCGATCGCCTCGGGATGGGTGAGAGTGCGATGCGACATGGGTTTATCCTGCCTGATCAAAGTTCACAGCGGCAAAAGATCCAGCAGCAAGGCCAATTCCTCCTCGCTCAGGTGCGCGGAGACCGCGCGCAGGTCGAGGACCAGGCGCGTGGCCTCGCACAGCTCCCACCGCGTGGTGCGAATACCGGTCACTTTATATCCATGACCTTCGAAATCCCTAATGGCTGAGACTATCGCGTCGGCCAGCAGCGGCTCGGGTCTGATCGCCGGCAGCCAGGTGTAACCCATCGGACACCCCTCCACCTCGACGACCAGGCGGTGCATGGTCACGGCCTCCTCCTGTAGCCTCTCACCGGTTTCGCTCAAGCACACCGGAAAAGACGGCTTCCGGGAGGGGCCAGTGGCCCCTTGTCATATCGGCTGATCAACGGGACAATTGCGGCTGTGCGTGCGTCGTTTACTAGCATGAGCTGGTGGCTGCCCTAAGGGCGGCCCGCTTTCACGCGCACCCAAGACCTTCAGGCCGCCCAACCGGGCGGCCTCTTCGCGTGCGGTTGGGCTCAAACCAAGGAGACGAAAAATGAGTCTGACCGCCACACTCACCAAGACCCGCCAGCTGACCGGCATCAAGCCCACCGGGCGGCTACAACTGGGCAACCTGTTGGGCGCCATCAACCCGCTCATCGCCGCCCAGGACCGCTGCGACTCCATTGTGATGATCGTCGATCTGCACGCACTTACCGTGGAACACGACCCCAAGCGCGTGCGCGAGCAAACGCTCGAACAGGCGCGCGTGCTGCTCGCCGCCGGCGTCGACCCGGAGCGCACCACCATGTACATCCAGTCGCACGTGCCCGAGCACGCCCAGTTGCACTACCTGCTGGAGTGCACGACCGGGTTCGGCGAGGCTAGAAGGATGATCCAATTCCGGGAGAAGTCGGCGGGCCCCGATCCGGTACGGCTGAGTTTGCTCACCTATCCGGTGCTTCAGGCAGCCGACATTCTTCTGCATGACACAGATGAGGTACCGGTCGGCGAGGACCAGAGCCAGCATCTGGAGCTGGCACGGGATGTCGCGTACCGCTTCAACACGCGCTATGGCAAGACTTTCACCGTGCCTCGCGGGGTCCACCCGCCGGTCGCCGCCCGGATCATGGACCTCGCCGATCCGGAGATCAAGATGGGCAAGAGCAACCAGGTGACCTCCGGCGTCATCGGCCTGCTCGACCCGCCGGAGTTGGTGCGGCGCAAGGTGATGCGGGCGGTTACCGACACCCGCAATGTGGTGCGCCGCGACCGCGACCGGCAGCCGGGCGTGACCAACCTGCTGGAGATCTATGGTGCCTGCACCGGCTCGCTCGACGCGGACTTCGCCTCCTACGGCGACCTCAAGACCGCCGTGGCCGACGCTGTCATCGCCACGCTGGAACCGTTGCAGCGCAACTACTCCGCGCTCCCGCTGGAGGACGTCAAGGCGGTGCTGCGCGACGGGGCGCAGCGCGCCCGGCCCCGGGCCGCGGCCACGCTGCGGCGCGCGACCGAAGCCATCGGCCTGTTTGCAGCCTTCTGATTTCCTGGCAGCCGCGGGGATTGAACGCTTCGCTGTGTTTCCAAGGCAGTGGGTGGGGTCGAACGCTCCGCGATCGACCCCACCCACGCCCCAAAGCACGGCTGCGCCTGAACGGAGTTGACCGGTGGTCAAGGCTCGTTAGTCGTCGTCACGCCGCCCCAAAGCACGGCTGCGCCTGAACGGAGTTGACCGGTGGTCAAGGCTCGTTAGTCGTTCTCACGCCGCCCCAAAGCACGGCTGCCCTGTATCTCCAAGGCAGTCACTGGGATTGAACGCTTCGCGATCAATCCCAGTGCCGCCCAAAAGCACGGAGTTGACCGGTGGTCGCGGCTAGTCTTCGTCTTCTTCCCAGTCGCCGGCGGTGTCGCCTTCCGGGCGTACGCGGCGCGCTTTGCGGGCGCCCAGCCGCTCGCCCGCGGTCGGTCGCGTGTCCGGCTCTTCCAGGCGCACGTCCGCGCCCCGCGCGGTCGGCGTGAACTCGTCCGTAATCGTTGGCTGCCAATCGAATTCGACCCGCCCGATGCGCACCGGCTCGCCCGGCTCGGCGCCGAGCTTGGCCAGCTTGTCCTCCACGCCCAGGCGCAGCAGCCGGTCAGCCAGGTAGCCGACGGCCTCGTCGTTGTCGAAGTTGGTCTGCATCACCCACCGCTCCGGCTT
>Ga0075428_100006852_pt1 | contig 12662 bp, 11 predicted proteins | sample RhiMetdeltSRZDD2_FD_75291 | JGI IMG/M metagenome (GOLD analysis project Ga0075428, IMG submission 75291) | Populus rhizosphere microbial communities from Tennessee, USA - Rhizosphere MetaG P. deltoides SRZDD2 | ecosystem: Host-associated > Plants > Roots > Rhizosphere > Soil | place: USA...
GAGACTTCAAGCCTGTAGCAGGAGTTAGTGAGTCTCGTCACCACACGCCGGTCGTAGCGGTTTCAGTCGTATTGATCCTGATCGGAATTTTCGCTTTTGTCGCCGTGCTCTTGCGAGTGCCCTAGGGACGATGGGCTGAGGGAAATGATTTTGGAAAAAGCTTTAGCGCCGACGCGCGATGCTGCCGTCGCAATCGAGATTTCTGCTTGAGGTCCTGGCTACCGTAGCATTGGACCAAGGTCCAATATACACACGCTCCGGCTTCAGTCTATTTTCGCCCCCAAAGATAGCGACTTATTTTGGGATGTTAATGCTAGGGCACGTCTCTCTACTGAGAGAGTTGCTAGGTGGACATCCGAGCCTTCAGCACAATTAAAAAAATCGAAAGGAATATCGCGTATGTCAAAATCATTAACCGTGTCGGCGTTCATCGGCGCCCTAGGCGTGGCGGGCTGTATGAGCCAGCAGCAATTTCTCGCCAGCAAACAACCGACAGCGATCCAGGCGGCCGTGAGCCGCGCGCAATTTGAAATGAATTGCCCGAGCGCAACCGGACAAGTCCTCTCGCAAGAAGTCACCCAACCCGCTTTACAGGGACCGCTAGTGCAAGGCGAAGAACGCGGCCTGTTCACGATCGGCGTCGCCGGTTGCAACCAACGCCGAGTCTACGATGTTTTTTGTCCGATGGGCGGAGATAATTGCACGGCGCTCGAAGGCCGCGTGCAGTGAGCGAAACTATGTGACACGGTTTCGGGTGTCAGTTTTCAGGTGCTGCTAACGAATGGTTTGTCTCCGATGGCCCCCGAAGCCGGGGGCATTATCTTTGTTAGAGAGGCCGATTTTGAAAGCCAAATTTTTGATGCTCTTCGTTGCACTAACGGAGGCTGGATGCATGACCGAGTCCCAATTTCTCGCCAGCAGACAACCGACCGCGATGCAAGTGGCCGTGAGCCGCGGGCAATCCGAAATGAATTGTCCAAGCGCAACCGGAGAGATGCTTTCGCAGGAGTTTACACAGGCCGTCCAGACGCCGATTGTACAAGCGGGATACAGCGGGCTGTTTACGATCGGCGTTACGGGTTGCGGCCAACGGCGCGTCTATCAGGTTTTTTGTATGGAGGGCGACAGTTGCACGGCGCTCGAAGGTCGCACGAATTAAGCGTGACCAAGTAAGAAGGTTTCAGGTTTGGGGTGTTTCGGGTTTCAGGTCGGAGTAGATGCGTGACTATTCCGTTATTTGGGTTGGCCCCGCGATGCTCAAAGGAAGTTAGACGCCGCCGGTGAAGCGGGCGAAGTGAAATGTCCTGTTCAATAAACGAACGAAAGAACACCACAATTAAGACAACGGAAAGGAGAACAACCAATGGAAACAGGAACCATGCTGGCCACTCCCGCCGAAGCCCGCGGAATTGCCAAGGAGGCCTATATCTACGGTTTCCCGATGGTCGACAACTACCGCGTTCAATACGCCTATTTTGTAGATACTAGTAACCCCGAGTACAAGGCGCCATGGAACCAGATCAAGAATATTCCGCGCGTCTACACGCCCGCAGATAAGGCGATTCAGACCCCCAACTCGGACACTCCCTATTCAATGGTGGGCGCGGATCTTCGCGCCGAGCCGATCGTGCTCACCGTGCCCGTGATTGAGAAGAACCGGTATTTCTCGGTTCAGCTAATCGACTACTACACGCACAATTTTGACTACATCGGCAGCCGCGCCACCGGCAACGACGGCGGCAGCTTCCTGCTCGCCGGGCCGAACTGGAAAAGGGCGACACCGAACGGAATCAAGAAGGTTTTCCAGTCAGAGACTGAACTGGTCTTTGCTCCCTATCGGACGCAGCTTTTTGATCCGGCTGACCTCGAGAACGTCAAGAAAGTGCAGGCCGGGTACAAGGTACAGACGCTCTCTGAGTTTCTGAAGCAGCCCCCGCCTCCTGCTGCGCCCAAGATCGGCTTCATCAAGCCGCTCAGCGCCGAACAGGAACGCACTTCGCCCGAATTCTTTAATATCCTGAGCTTCGTTTTACAGTTCTGCCCAACCGTTCCGTCAGAGAAAGACCTGATGGTGCGGTTTGCGAAGATTGGCGTCGGCGCGGGGAAGACTTTTGACGCGACTAAACTTTCACCTGAGATGAAGAAAGCAATCGAGGACGGCATGGCCGACGCGTGGAAGGAATACGACGAGTTTAAGAAAACCTCGATTGATACCGGCAAGGTGACCTCGGGCGACGTTTTCGGCACGCGAGAGTTTCTGAAGAACAACTATCTCTATCGCATGTCGGCCGCGATCCTGGGCATCTACGGCAACTCCAAGGACGAGGCGATGTATCCCCTCTATACCGTGGATTCCGCGGGCGAGAAATTAGACGCCAGCAAACACGACTACACCATGCGCTTTGCACCGGCCCAATACCCGCCGGTGAGCGCCTTCTGGTCCATCACCATGTATGACCTGCCGGCGAGCCTGCTCGTGGCGAATCCGATCAACCGTTACCTGATCAACGCACCGATGCTGCCGCAGTTGAAAAAGGATCCCGACGGCGGCCTGACGTTCTACATCCAGAACAAATCCCCCGGCAAGGATAAGGAAGCCAACTGGCTGCCGGCGCCCAACGGACCATTCTGGGTTCCGATGCGTCTCTACTGGCCCAAGAAAGAGGCACTCGACGGCACCTGGAAACATCCGTCGATAGTGAAAGCGAAATAGATAAACCAATTGCGCGGAGTCTGATCAATTTGGTTGGCGAGACTCTGCTCGCAGGCAGCAGCGCCCCCGGCGACACGCTTCTTCGAGTCAACTGTGAGCGAAGACTGGATATATGAGATTCGAAATAACAGATACGAAAGGAACAGGAGATATATGAAAAACAAAATAATCGGCATTTTCGGCGTGATCATGGCGACAGGGCTCGTTGGATGCGCACAGCCGCCACCCCAACAGTTCTCGATGCAGCGTCCTGATGAGCAGAAGCCGCAGACGGTCACGTTCCCGAACGGAACCATGTTCGGCGGCGCGTCCGGCAGTCAGGCAAGTACGCTCGCCCAGCTCGTGGTCGACTCGAACAATAACAACATGAAGGATTACGAGAACCTCCAGGGAACCGCCAGCAAGAACCTGCAAACTTCACAGCAAGCGCTGCAGATGCTCGAACACCTGTCGCAACAGCAGGGCACGGGCGACATCACGCTGTTCTTTCCAACCGGTTCGGCCGCGCTGCCGGCAAGTGGGTTGCAATATCAGCGGCTCATCAATTTCGTCGATTACCTATCGCGCAACAGCCGCGGCCGTAAAATTCTGCTAATCATGATCGGCAGCGCATCGGCGACCGGAAGCATGAGCATCAACCAAAAGCTCTCCCAAGAGCGCTCCCAGGCGCCGGAACCGATCATCGACCAGTACCTGGTCAATGACCCGCACCAGTTCTTCAAGGTGTACGCTATCGGTGACATGTACAGCCCGAAGAACGTGAGCTTGCAGGAAGACCAGCGCTACCAGAACGTGCGCATCATTGCCGTGTACGACACCAACCAGATTCCTGCGCTGCAGCGATAACAAGCCGGACGGCACCTCAATATGGAATAGCGGGATAGTAAAATACTGGAGTCCTGTGCTAGGCAATAGCGAAAGTTTGGCCTTGAAGGCCAGCTCGCATTCCACTATTCCGGCGTCCGGGTTCTAGTCTTCCATGTTTCGGAGGATGCGGTGGAGATGCCTTCTCCTGTAAGGTGAAACAGATGCTACCCGCTCTGGTAGAACCTCACCGATCGCTGCGATCGTTTCTTTGCTCCGCGCTTATCGCCGGGCTCGTAGCTTGTTCGCTGTCGCCGATTATAGTCGGAGCGGCGGAACAAAAGAGCTCGGAGTCCGTAAAACCTCCCGTGCCCGCGGCGCCGGCGGCGATTCCGCTCGCGGATATCGCCACGCGGGCCACCGAATTATCCAACTTACTCGGTACTCTGACGGCGAGCGCAGCAGCCGGCGCGAACATTGGAAGTATCGCCAAGATGCTTCCCGATATGAGCGAAAAGTTGGACCGGCAATTGGCCGCAACGACAAAGATCCTGGAAGCAGAGCCTAATCTCGATACGCTGCAGAGCCTGCAGCAAGATTGGCACCGGCGCGAGTTGGACACGAAGGGCTGGTTGAACCAGCTCACCGCACAAGCCATCAAGCTGGAGGCGGCGCTGACCCAACTTGGCGATCTGCAGAAAACCTGGGTCAGCACACGCGCGGCCGCGCCGGAAACCAAGGCCCCGGATCCGATTCTGCAACAGATCGACGCGACGCTGACGGCGATTACGGCGGCGCAGGGGAAAATTCAAAGCGAGCGCACGGCGCTCTTGGAGCTGCAGAGCCGCGTCGCCCTGGAGGTGACCAAGTGCAGCACGGCGCTCACGCAGATCGGCCAGGTTCAGCACAAAGCCGTTACCGGCATCCTGGCGCCCGACCTGCCGCCGATCTGGCAGCCAGAGTTATGGGCGGACGCGCTCACAGCGTTGCCCCAGCATGTGCACAGCATCGCCGCCGCAGATTGGTCGGATATCGTAACGTACCTGCGCGAGCCGAGCGACGGAGGCGCCGTGCATGGCGCGCTCTTCATCATCCTAGTCCTGGTATTCGCCGCGGCGCGGCGCAAGATCGACGTGTTTGACAAGTCCGGCGCGGATGCATCGTCGGTGATCTTGGTCTTCGAGCGACCCTACGCTGCGGCGTTGGCCGTGACCCTGGTCGCCGCGACTTCGCCTTTTTTTCAGGTGCCCACCGCAGTGCGGCAGTTGCTGACAGTCGTAGCGCTGGCGCCGATGCTCCGCCTGGCACGGCCAATGGTCAGCGCTTCGGTCGCAACCGTGATCTATGCGTTCTGTTTTTTGTTCGCCGTCGATGCCCTGCGTCAGGCCTTTGGCGGCATCCACGTGATCGGGCAGGCGATCCTTGTCGGCGAAACCCTCGCCGCCATCGTCGTGCTGTTCTGGATGCGCCGCCATTACCGGCAAATCATTCTCGAGAGAGCGGAATCTTCCCGTCTGATCGTTCTGAAGTTGGGTAGAATGCTTCTCATCATCGTTCTCCTGGTCGGACTATTGGCGGCGATGGCGGGATATGCGCGCCTGGCGCGGCTATTGACGCCGGGTATTTTTGTCGGCGTCGTCGTGGCATTGGCGATGTTTGCGTGCCTTCGAGTGAGCGCTGGATTGGTCGCGGTGGCGTTGCGCGTGTGGCCGCTCCGTTCGCTCCAGATGGTGCAGCACCATCGCGACCTTCTGGAAAGAAAAATTTATCGGCTGCTGGTTTGGGGAGCGGTCTTTAGCGGGTTATTCCGCTACCTGAATTATCTCGGTCTTTTGGATAACGTGTGGTCCTTTGGGCAAGCCCTGCTCACAACCAAGCTGGAGCGCGGGACTATTTCCATCTCGCTCGGCAACGTCCTGGAATTTTTGCTGACCGTTTGGTTGGCTTACCTGCTGTCACGCTTCCTCCGCTTCATTTTGCAAGAGGATGTCTATCCGAGAATCGATCTCGCTCCGGGGTTGTCCTATGCCACCTCGAGTTTGCTCAACTACATTATCCTCGCCCTAGGATTCGTGGCCGGGCTAGGAGTGCTCGGGGTAGATTTCTCCAAAGTGAGCGTCCTCGCAGGCGCCTTCGGTGTCGGCATCGGCTTCGGGCTACAGAGTATTGTCAACAATTTTGTTTCCGGGCTGATCTTGTTGTTCGAGCGGCCGATTCACGTCGGCGATACCGTGGATGTGGGCAACAACCTTCAGGGTACGGTGCGACGGATCGGCATCAGAGCGAGCGTGATACACACAGGGGCGGGGGCCGATATCATCGTGCCCAATTCGCATCTGGTGACCGACCGAGTCACCAACTGGACCCTCAGCGACAAGCTGCGCCGCGTCGATTTACCCATCGGCGTGAACTATGGGGCCGATCCTAAAAAGGTGATTGAGCTGCTCGAACAGGTGGCGCGCGCGCATAAGGATGTCTTGCCAGAACCTGCGCCACGCGCCCTCTTCATAGCCTACGGCGACAGCTCGATCAACTTTGAGCTAAGAGTGTGGCCAAGCCACTTCAACCAAGCGGCGCAGGTCAAAAGCGACCTGGCATCGGCTGTGTACGACGCGGTTAATGCAGCGGGCATGTCCTTTCCCTTTCCCCAGCGTGAGGTGCGCGTGCTGCGCGATCCGCTGACCGATTCGAACGGTGATAGTGTCAAAACCACCGCCAGGTTATCAGCGCGATCCGAGAAAGATAAATCCGGCTAGGTCTTGCGCTCACCATTCGTAGCGAAATGGCATTCGTTTCATCGCGGAAGACGCACCTGCCCGAGATTCCATTCTGGAGCATCCCGATGCTCTATTCGGGGGCGACGATTGTGCTGGGACTGATCTTTCCTTTTTTAGAATACCGATACCTGAAGGATTTTGCTCATGGCGTGACGGTGCCGGTCGCGACGGCGCTATTCTCTTCCATTGCATCGGGAATGCTGGCGCTTACCGGCATCGTTTTTTCTTTGGCGTTCGTCATGGTGCAGTTCAGCAGCGCTGCTTATTCACCCCGTCTGGTGTTGTGGCTCAGTCGCGATCCGCTCATTTGGCATGGCATGGGCATTTTCACCGGCACCTTTCTATATTCGTTAGTCGCGCTAGCTTGGGTGGACCGGGGCGGATCGGGCCATGTACCTTTCTTATCAGCGTGGTTGGTTATTTTGTTGCTCATCGCCAGCGTCATGGTGCTCGGCCTGCTCGTGCAACGTCTCGCGCTTATCCAAGTGCAGGGAGTCCTGCGTTTTATCGGCAACAAAGGACGGGAGGTCATCAGCGAAATCCATCCTGCGATGACCCGAGCGGAAGCTGAGCAAGAGAAGGATGAAAATATTTCAAGCGTGGTTGCGTCCGATCTTCGGGTGACGCAGGCGGTCGTTCACAGCGGAGAGCCGATGGCGATCGCCGCCTACGACGTTGATGCTTTAGTCGACCACGCTCGCAAGGCCGACGGCTTGATCGTTATGCCATTCGCGGTGGGCGACACCGTGATCGATGGCGAGTGTTTCCTCACACTGCTCGGCGGCCAGAGGGCCCTGCCCCAATCAGAATTGCTGAGAGCGGTTCGCCTGGAGCGCGAACGCACCTTCGAGCAGGACCCCAACTATGCGCTTCGTCTGCTTGTGGATATTGCCATCAGAGCGCTGTCACCGGCGGTCAATGATCCGACAACCGCGGTTCAAGCGCTCGACCAGATCACGGACCTATTGCGCCGCCTGGGATCGCGTCAACTTCGCATCGGCCGGATCAAAGACGAACATGGCGTCTTGCGGCTGACCTTTCCTACTCCGACCTGGGAGGATTATTTATCGCTGGCCTTTGACGAGATCCGCCTTTATGGCGCGACATCGATGCAAGTCATGCGCCGTTTGCGTACGGCGCTCTATGACCTTGCGAGCGAGATCCCGCTTGAGCGACAAACCGCTGCCCGGCACTATATCGCGCATCTCGAAGCCATGGTAAAAGCTTCGATCCCAGACGCGGAAGATCAAGCGCTGGCGCTTCGACAAGACCGGCAAGGATTGGGACTTTCGCGCGGGTAATAAAACCCAGTAAAGAGTGGTGTCGAGCGTCGCATGTCGAGTCGAATCCTCCCCCTCGACACACGACCCTCGACACTCTAGATCTCAACGAACCGAGAATCTCACAGGTATACGTGTCGACGCGCGGTCGGTCTATTTTTCGGCATGTTGATCCTCGTGGAAATCGGCCGGCACATCGGCATGCGGCGCTCGGCTGAACATCCCGAGGGAGCACGAGCGGGGATCGGTGCCGGCGGCTAGTTCATTGCCGACGTTTTCGAAAAGTGTCATTTATCCCGATAGCTCTCCGAACTAATTCATTATGAAAATAGACAAACGGCTTCGCCTATAAAGGCAGGAGCGGCCTTGTGGCGGCTTCGCTACTGAAAGAGAAAGTGCATCGCTGGCTCAAACCTGTGCCTACGAACAGGTGGGTGTGGATTATTGTGCTCACCTTGTCAGGTTGGTTTTGCCGGGCGGATGCTCAAGTCACGGAGTTCGAAGAGCCTTTCAGGGTTCTGATCCTACGCAACACCAGCCAATATGTCCCGGCAGCCATCATTCAGGACCGTGGGATGCGCGACGCCTTTAGCGCCCTCAAGACCCGCAACGTGGAGCTGTTTATCGAGACCATGGATACGCTGTGGTTTGAGCGGTCAGAGATCGAACCGGAATTCTTGTCACTTTTTCGAAAAAAATACGGCAATCGCAAGATCGATCTACTGATCGCCGCGGGGGCGGACGCGCTGGATATTGCGCAGCGTCTGCGTGAGGTAGTGCTGCGCGGGGTACCTATCGTCTTTTACAATATCGCGGAAGACGCGCTGCGCGGACGTGCGATTCAACCGGATATTGCCGGCGTCGTCTTGCGCTTCGACTTGCCTGGAACATTGGCCCTGGCGATGCGTCTGCAGCCGGATGCAAAGCGCATCGTCGTTGTGAGCGGGACCTCGCCCTATGATCGAAATTGGCTTCGCCGAGCGCGCGAAGCTCTGCGCGCTTATGAAGGCCGGCTCGAAGTTTCTTACTGGTCGGGCCAACCGCTTCAACAGCTTCTCGAAAATCTAAGGAGGCTGTCTCCAGACACGATGGTGCTTTACCTGGCCTTTTCTGACGATGGCTCCCGACACAATTACTCGCCTGCCGATGTTGCGAAATGGATTGCTGCGGCATCGGCGGCTCCTGTCTATGGCGTTTTGGACTCTTATCTCGGGCAAGGGATTGTCGGCGGGGTCTTCCCGAGTTTCGAATCTCATGGAAGGTTAGCGGGCCAGTTGGCGCTAAGAGTACTCTCCGGTGAGAAACCCGAAAATATTGCGGTGCAGTCTTCGCCTTTAGCGGTGGCCAACGTCGACTGGCGCGAACTGCGACGCTGGGGCATTGATGGGAAACGACTGCCGCCAGGCAGCATCGTTCAATTCCGTCAGCTGACATTTTGGGAGCAATACCAGTGGTACATAATCGCAGCTTTGGCGATCATGGCGCTACAAGCCGTATTGATCACTGACTTGCTCCTAGAGCGCGCCCGACGCAGACGAGGCGAAACGGATCTTCAGCGCAATCGTGAGCAGCTTGCCCACGTTACGCGAGTCTCGACGATGGGCGAGCTGGCCGCTTCGCTGGCGCATGAATTAAATCAACCGCTCACCGCTATCTTGAGCAACGCCCAGGCAGCCCAACGTTTTCTCAATGCTAAGCCGGCGGACCTAAAAGAAGTCGACGAGATACTCAAAGACATCGTCACGGATAACAAGCGGGCGGGTGAGGTGATACGCCGGATGCGGGCACTGGTCAAGAGGGAAGAACTCGATCTTGCGCCGATCAATATTGTGAGCGTGATCAACGACGTTGTTCAATTGGTCCACAGCGACGGAATCTTACGCAACATTCGCGTCGAGATTGAATGCCAAGATGGCTTGCCTAGTGTGCGCGGTGACAGAGTGCAGTTGCAACAAGTTGTCCTCAATCTGCTGATTAACGCCTTTGACGCGATGAAGGAAGCGATTGCAACGGAACGCAACGTCAAAGTGCGGGCGCAAACAAACGGCGCCGGCACGGTTGAGGTTTCGGTCCGAGATCATGGCACCGGTTTGACGAGTGACGAGCTCGCTAGGATTTTCCAGCCTTTCTATACTACCAAGCGCGAAGGGCTCGGCATGGGACTTCCCATTAGTCGGTCGATTATCGAAGCCCACGGCGGGCGCCTTTGGGCCGAAAACAACGCGGACCGAGGCGCGACATTTCATTTCACCGTGCTGGCAACAATGGCGAAAGCATCGCTCGCTACCATCGTGGATAGATGAAATCTTACGGTGGGTAATTTTTCCTGACAGCACCACTCTAAAAGACGACCTCGCGAAAACCATCACCTCTCAAGCGAAATCTGTTTGGTGTATCGCTGTGAACCGTAAGACTCTCCTCTCTGCCGCAATTAGCTTAAGCCCGACGTATTGGACCAAAGTCCAATAGTCCTACCCTTTATTGCCTGCTAAGTTCGCCGCTGTTAAGTTGTAACGTGGCGCGCTCCTGTGCGCGTAGTGACTCTCACAATCGGGTATCCGCGGTTGGACTCCTTCCGCGCGTAGACTGCACCCGGTGAAAGCGAGCAGCGCATGGATTCGAGGATGGCGGCAGATCTATCGAGACGATCCGCGGCGCGGCTGAAGAATTCTGTATTTGGGATGGTGCGGTCATGAAGCGTCGATCTCCCATGCTGATTTTCATTGCCATTCTGGCTCTCGTGCAGGGCGTTCTCGGTGTATTTCGAGCTTTTGAGTGGTTCAACGTCGGCGCGGATCTGCTCGGTCAAGGGCTGCTGATCTTGCCGTTGGCCGGTGTTGTCACTTTCGGCCGCGGCGGATTGGTGATTGTCTTGGCGACGCTCTATCTGGCGTTTGCCGTCGGCATGCTCATGAAGAAGAGTTGGGCTTGGACGCTGGGTTTAGTCGTTGCCGCGATAAGCGTTTTGCTTGTGCTCAATGTCCTTATTCTAGGCGAGTCCGTTTCGCGCACGGCCTTTTGGTTGATTGTGCCGATCGTCATCGCCGCTTATCTCCTGTCGCCGTCCGGACGCGCGGCAGTCAAGCAAGTCAATTCGTAGAATGGAGTGTGAATCATTTTGAAAGCCGCCGCCCTGAGCGACGCCAAATTTTTTTCCAAATCTTTGTCTAGTGTCAACGGAGATGATTTATTAAACTCTGTTTCCTCAACCATCACGCCGAGTCAGCTGCGCACTGCGATATGATTGAGTAGAACCCTTGGCGTGGTTCGCAATGGGAGGCAGGAGCGTCGGGTGCCAACTCGCAATCGAAGCGAAGTGAAACATGTTGAGACCTTGTCCAACCGCCGCGACGGCACGGTCCGACGCGCAGCTAACCCAGCGCAGTTACGCTGCAACCGAAGAGTGGGATATTTTACCGCAGAGAACGCAGAGTTCGGATGAGGGAATTAAGGATGAAACAAACTCCGATCTCTGCGTTCTCCGCGCCTCTGCGGTGCATGATCCGAAATTTGCGCACGCCGCGTAAATTTTCATAAATGGCAATACTAATGAGAGCAATCGTATCCATCGCGCTTGTCGCGTGCGTTTCCATCTCTCTCGCCTTCGCCGCCGATGACATGACGGCGTTTCCGCCCGCTGAGGAAGGCATGACTCGCCATGTCATCCGTCTGCCGAAACAGCAAGACGAAAGCGCTTTCAAGGTCGAGCTCATCATCGGCAAGACGGTCAAAACGGATGCGAGCAACAGCTACTTTTTCGGCGGCACCCTCGAGATCGAGACGATTCCCGGGTGGGGTTTCGATCGCTATATCCTGAGCAAACTCGGCCCCATGGCCGGAACCCTAATGGCGGTCGATCCAAACGCCCCGCAGGTCGAACGCTTCATCAGCATCGGCGGCGAGGCGCGGCTGCTGCGCTACAATAGTCGCCTCCCGCTCGTCGTCTACGTCCCCGCCGGCGTCGAAGTGCGCTACCGACTTTGGCGCGCCGAACCGACCGGATACTTCGTGCAGAAACTCGCTCTCCCCACCGGACAAACGGCGGTGGTGGCCGAGGGCGATTTTGAAGCCCGTTCGATCGGCAGCTACAGCGTGCGCATCTACTCGAGACAAAGTGCGCAACCGGATGACGACACTACTTTCTTCTCGTCGGGCATCATCCGCGCCCGCGACGGTACGGTTGAGAAGGCTTTTCTCGCAGAGCTGGGCAATGACGACCCGCCCAGTTTGGTCGTCGCGATCCGGACCGCCGGCTCCGGTGGCTACTTGTCGGCGGACGCATTCACCATTGAAAAGACCGCCGTCGTCCTGCGCGCGTCTGTCTCCGGCTTACCTGCAAATGCGGATCCCGTTGTCGCCCTAAAATCGACTCTGCAACGTCCCGAGCAAAAATGACGCCGATTCCATCCCCACATGTGACTATGACAGAAGCGTTGCCAAGCTGGCGGGACGGCGTGGCCAAGTGTGCAATTACCTGTGCCATGAAGAATCGTGGACTTCGTTGTCGTGGGCGGTATCGCGGTGTTCGAATGACGAGGGACGAGTGTGCGGTGGCAAATCAGAAGGCATTCAGTTTAACAGGAGCAAACAGAGATGCGAGAGTTGAGTTTCAAGGAAAACTCCGTTGCCTCTCATAACTCCTGTTCAATTTTATTCTGAAAGGTGTCCTATGGCCAACACAATGGTTTCAATTAATCAACTCAGTGATGCGGCGCATCCAGGAATGGTTTGGATTCCCGGCGGTACTTTCATGATGGGCTCCGACAAACACTACCCCGAGGAAGCGCCGGCGCACGAAGTAACCGTCGACGGCTTCTGGATGGATACGCACACGGTAACCAACGAAGAATTTCGCAAGTTTGTCGAAGCCACCAAGCACGTGACGTCCGCCGAGCGCGCGCCGAATCCCGATGACTATCCCGGCGCCAAGCCGGAACTGCTCGTGCCGGCTTCGGTCGTTTTTCAGAAACCCAAGCAACGAGTGAGTCTCAACGACTGCTATCAATGGTGGACCTATGTTCCCGGCGCCAACTGGCTCCATCCTGAAGGACCGGCGAGTTCTTTGAAAGGACGAGCGAAACATCCGGT
>Ga0075428_100006854_pt1 | contig 12661 bp, 9 predicted proteins | sample RhiMetdeltSRZDD2_FD_75291 | JGI IMG/M metagenome (GOLD analysis project Ga0075428, IMG submission 75291) | Populus rhizosphere microbial communities from Tennessee, USA - Rhizosphere MetaG P. deltoides SRZDD2 | ecosystem: Host-associated > Plants > Roots > Rhizosphere > Soil | place: USA...
ACGCCGAAGGGGTTGTCGTCGATCCAGGAGTGACCGTCCCCATGGATGAAGAGCACGGGTTTGCCGAAGGTCACCGCATCGGGGACGAAAGCGTCGAAGAAGAGGTTGGTGCCGCTGCCGGGGCCCGCCTGGGCGAAGAGCACCGCGGCACGGACGAAGGGTCTTTGCTGCACGAGCTGCTGCTCCACCCAGGCGGCGTCGTCCTGCATCAAGGCGTCCGGATTGGATCCCCCCACGAGATGGAGGCCGATGAAGAGGACGCCGCTCGAGACGAAGGCGAAGTTCTCCGGCCGCGCCGTCTGCCGCCACACCGGGAGTTGGCTGCAAAAGTAGGACTCGAGGTTCAGGAAGCTCGTCGTCCAGAAGCTCCAGGCCTGGGTCGGGTCGTCGCAGTCCTTGGTCTCGTTGTCGCCGGGCAGCATGAAGGCGGGGACCGTGAGCTGCTCGAGGACGTCCGCCACCTGCTGGTAACGGAACTCCTCGCAGGGGGTGCCGCCGGGGAAGATGTCCCCGACATGCACGAGGAATTGGCCCGGACTGTAGAGATTGTGATTGAGGACATGCTGCTGCAGGATCGGAAGTTCGCTCTCGTCGTACGGGACGTCGCCGATGGCGGTAAAAGTGATGGGCTGGGCCTGAAGGAAGCCCGGCAGCACCAGGAGGCAGCAGGCGAGGACGACGGCGGTGAGCCGGGGACGGAGGGAAAGGTGCGCAGTACACGCATCCCCTTCGGTGGGGACGGCGCGAGCGATAGCTGTGTGCAGAGACATCCTCCGAGGCGCCGGGCGCTAGATCGGTGCCGCCAGGCACAGCACCAACCGCGTACGGCCGGGAGCCGCGGAGTGCGATTGGGCGCAGAGTCATGTACGTATGAGCTTACCGCACTGTGGTATGCAGAGAGAAGCAGAAGCGGTGGATGCATTGGAAATGCGCCTTGTGTATCCAGCGCAGCGGTTGTCCATCGTGCAATGGGTGGATTGACCCACGCGCGACGTGGTGGCCATCCGGGCTAGCGGAGCCGAGAAATACGGAGCGACGAGGCGAAACGGCGGAGAGAAAGCGGCGCGGGGCGTGCCGTCGCACACCCCGCTGCCTTCGAACCCGAGCCTCGCGGCTCTCACTTCATGACCACCATCTTGCGGTTGAAGCTCTGGCTTCCCGCCTCGAGGCGGTAGAAGTAGATGCCGCTCGAGACCCGTTCGCCGCTCTCGTTCAGGCCGTCCCAGGTGACCGCCTGATTGCCCCCGGCCTTCCCGGGCCCGTTGATCAGGGTGCGCACCAGGCGGCCGGCGACGTCGTAGATGCGCAGCGCCACCGGGCCGTCGGCGGCCAGATCGAACCGGATCGTGGTGGTGGGGTTGAACGGGTTCGGCACGTTCTGGTGCAGCGCCGTCTGCCGCGGCACGGCGATCTCGTCCGACCCGGGCACATCGGTCGTGCTCGGCGACTGCAGGCACGCCGGCGGCAGGGCGCAGTTGAGGACCTTCTGCAGCAGCACCTGCTCGGGCGACGTTCCCGTGGGCGGATTGCCGGGTTTACGCGCGAAATCGAACCACGGATGGGATTGCATGATCGTGTTCCACGATTGGGCCGCATTGGCGCGCATGACGATGGCGCCTGCATTGACCGCCTGCCCCGTGCGCGGATCGCGGTAGGAGTGCGTCACCACACCGGTGCCCGACACGCCCAGCGCGTCGTAGTCGCGGGAGACCGGGCAGCCGCCATCGAGGCGCCACTCGTCGCCGGTGAAAGCCGTGACGCAACCCTCGGAGTTGGTGAAGGACGCCTGCCCCCGTACCAGCGGGTAGGGATCGGCGTTCTGCGCCGTGGCGTTCAGGACCACCGCCATGTCGGTGGCGTAGAGCGGGGCGGTCGGCCGCTCCTCCAGGGCGTTCGCGCCCAGCACCCAGAGGGTGCCGAAGCCGGCGGTGCTGGCGGGGACCTGGTTCAGCCAGCTGCGGAACCAGCCCGCCTGGTCCACCTTCTGCGCATCCAAGTCGCTGCCATCGGGCATGAGCCATCCGGTCGGGCCGGAGTTGCCCAGGTCGTAGACGATGAGGTTATAGCCCTGCGCTTGCTGGACCCGCCCCCGCCCGCCGAGCTGGTTGTTGGTGTTCCCGAGCCCGGTGTGGTCATAGACGTCGTAGTGACCCTGATAGCCCAGGCGGTCGAGGTTGTACATGAAAGAGGTGCGGTTCACCACGCCGCCCCGGCGGCGTGAGTTCACCATCTGGGCGTACAGGATGCAGTTTCGTTGCGTCGAGGCCGTCAGTTCCGCCGGCGTCGGGTCGAGGTCGCCGTGCGGATCGGCGGCGATGCGGTTCAGGTAGGACTGCGACCAGTTGATGGCCGGGAGGAAGCTGACCTCGAGCATGCCGCCGGTGGCCTGGTTGGCCTCCGCCACCGACGCCGGCACGCTGGTCAGGCCGGCGGGATCCGAGCTCACGCCGCCGAGGGCGTCCTGGGCCAGCCAGAGGTAGTGGAGCTGGTCGCCGCCGCGGAAGTAGGTGTCGTCGAGATCGACGAAGAAGAAGCCGTCGAGGGCGGCGCCATTGCTGCTGCGCACCGTGTCCACGGTCACGGAGAAGAAGCCGTTGGGGCCGACGGTCCACGGCGCCGGCGCCTTGCCCGCGTGCGGGCCGCTGGTGATGGCGCCATACCACTGCACGCTGGTGATGCCCCCGGCGTTGCGTGCATCCGTCACCTCGACGCTCACCGAGTCCCCGGTGATGAGGTTCGGGCTGGTGTTGTTGATCCCCAACTCTGTGCCGATGGAGAAGGCCGCCGTCCCGAAGCGGTCCGTGCTGGGACGGAAGTGCTCTCCCGTGCCCGGGGTGACATCAGGGTGCGGCTCGGTGGGGAAGCAGTCCTGCGCCTGCGAGCGCGCGTCGATGCCTTCGTTGATCACCGGTCCGCCCAGAATCCGGCGGCCGATGCGGGTGTTGTCGATGTACGGCCCCGGGCCGGGGACGAAAGTCGCCGGTGGCGGCACGCCCACGAGCCACTGCCAATCGGAGGTGCGGTGCCGCACTTGGATGCTTTGCGCGTTGGGCGGGAACTCCGGGGTCATGTCGAAGTTGAGCGTGACCCAACCGAAGAAGGAGAGGGAGTTCCACTGCGAAGCGTGGCCCCAGCCGCTGATGCAGTTCTGCCCGCTCACGGTGCTCTGGGCCCGGACCGACCAGTTCTGCACGATGCGGCTCTGGGAGAAGAAGTTGCCGGGGAAGCGACGGAAGCGCAGCACCGTGCCCGTCGCCGTCGGCGTCGAGGCCAGGCTCACCCATGGGCTGACGATGGTGTTGTCGAGCCAGTTGCGGATGACATAGCCATCAGGCGCGAAGGCCATGCTCGGATCGTTGGCCAGGGTGGGGGTGATGTGATCCGTCCATAGCCAGGCGCAGGACTTGTTCTCGGTGCAGAAGTCGTTGTCGGTGACGTGCTGGAAGATCCGGGCCCACTGGCCGAAGGGCTTGCTGTCCTGGATATTGAGGAAGGAAACGCGGGGGTTCAGCGTGCCCTCGAAACCTTCGGTCACCGGGTTCGTGACCCCGACGAGGGTGATGTTGTCCACCACCAAGGCCCTGCCCAGAGAAGAGGGCTGCAAGCCATCGCAGGGTGAGTAGCCGCCGTCGGAGAAGAAGGCCAGGTAGACGCAGTGGGTGCCGGGGCCGTAGCTCGGCACCGTCACCGAGTCCACGACGCCGCCGGTGTCGTAGCCCGAGGCGGAGTGCTGGACGGTGCGGTAGGCGGCTGCGTTGGCGCTCGGATCGGTAGCGAAGTTGACGCGGCTGAAGGAACCACAGAGAGAATCGGTCTCGACCTGCAGGAAGTCGAAGCCGCCCTCCGAATCCAGGAGATAGTTGAAGGACACGAAGCCAGAGCCGGAATAAGTGATGCGGATGGCCTGATACCAGTCGTTGTCGTAGCCCGCCGGTTCGGCACAACAGAGGTTGTTCACATAGCCGAGCCCCGCGGCGTTGCCAGTGATTCCGCCGACGCCGGTGAAGGCGCTGTTCACGGTCCAGTAATGGATGCCATCGTTGAGAATATGGTTGTCGACTCGGGTCCAGCCGGCGTCGACGCAGGGGAAGCCGCCTTCGAAGTCCCAGTCGGCGATCCACACTGTGTCCGACAGCGCTTTGGAAGGTGCAGGCTCGGTACCCTCGATGTCCCCGAGGATGTCCACGTAGGGAGTCGGATCAGCCACCTGGTGACGCTGGCCGGTGGGACGGGCCGCGGCGACACTGGCGAGCAAAAGGACCATCCCGACGCAGGCGCAAGAGACACGAGTGTATCTCTGCAGCATGTTGGAACCCCCTAACGACGTGTGACGATGGGTGGAATGGCGAGTACCGCAGGGGTCGAGCCCTCCCAGCGACCCGAGGGATGCCCTTTTAGAGCGGAGAAAGACCCGGACACGCCGCGGTGGGCGGTGAGGCGCCGGGCAACTGTCAAACTTGGCATGGGAATTTTACCAGTGGGGCGAGGGACGGTCAAGGAAGCCGTCTGGAGGCCATTCCCACTGCTGGTGCAGGATTTCGCTCGTCTCCGTGGAACTACGGAGGCTTGCCCGAGCCGCCCGGCGCCCTTGCCTCGGCCGGCCGTCCACCCTATAGTCGCCTGTGGAAACTTGATAGGAATCGATGGTGGTTCCGGAGCCGGCCCCTCGGGGGCGGGCCGGACCGACAGGAAGGTGGAGGAGGTCCCCTAATGCCCTACGATCCGGTTCTCGTGCAACCCATGCGTGAGGAGCTGACGCGCATCGGCGTGCGCGAGTTGCGCACGTCGCAAGACGTGGACGCGTTCATGAACGAGAAGAGCGGCACCACCTTGCTGGTGGTCAACTCCGTCTGCGGCTGCGCCGCCGGTCAAGCACGGCCGGGAGTGCGGCTGGCGTTGCAGAACGAGGTCAAGCCCGACCGGGTGGCTACGGTTTTCGCCGGCCAGGATCTGGAGGCGACGGCGCGGGTCCGCAGCTTCTTCGCCCAGTTTCCGCCCAGCAGCCCGTCCCTGGCGCTGTTCAAGGACGGCGAGGTAGTGCACTTCGTGCCGCGCCACGCCATCGAGGGGCGCGATGCCATGAGCCTGGCCAACGACCTGGTGGCGGCGTTTCACAAGTATTGCAAGACCACCGCGGCGCGCTGACGATGGGTACGTTCCATCACGACAAGGGCCCGCTGCACGGCATCACCGTGGTCGTGGACACCCAAGGACCGCGGGTGTACGTCGGCCGCTGCGACACGCAGGAGAATGGCGGCATCGTTCTCCTGGACGTGGACGTGCACGAGGAGGGCGAGGGCGGGCGCAGCAAGGAAGACTATCTGCGCCAGGTCGCCCGTGTGGGCCACTGGAAGAAACACGCCCGCGTGGTTCTCGAAGCCCCGCAGATCGTCTCGGTGCGCCGCCTCGGGGAGATTTCCCCGGACTGATCTCTACGGCTGCCGTCACCGGTCCGAGGAGCGAGCGCCCCAAGGCCGGCGACGCTTCCAAGCTCAAGACGCAACAGGCGGCACAACGCAGCGCCGCCTGTTGGACCCCCGACCGTCTCCACCCGACGTCCAAGAACACTCAGGGCATTCCGGAACGAGCCCGGTTCTTCCGCCCCGTGTAGACCAACCAAGCGCCGAGTCCGATGAGGCCGAGGGGCCACCACTCCTCGAGCCAGTACATGTCCATGTCGAAGCGGGTGTGCAGGAGGATGAGCACGCCGAGGCCGACGAGGAAGATGCCCCCTGCCATCGAGCCCCGGTTGCGTGGCAACTCCAGCTCCGGCATCTGGCCTCCCGAATCGAGCGCCAGGTTGTAGAGGGAAGCACGCCGGGCCCCGTCCACGATGTTGTAGAGGATGAAGAAAGCCAGGGAGAGGCCGAACAACGGTTCGAGACCGCCAGCACCCTTGGAGAGGATGGTGACCAGGGAGGCGAAGATCAGGATGTGGGTGAACCCGAGCTGGTAGTAACCGACATAGATGTGGCCCAGCCCCGGGAAAGCCGACATGATCGTGGCCAGCGCCACGTTCTTCCGCCGCGGGTCGTTCGTTGGAATCCAGCGTCCTGCCGGCGGCTTGGTCTCCTGGTTCGCGGTCGGGCGTTCCGTTCGCCGTTCCTCCTGGCCGCTCCCCGTGCCCTCGTTCTCCATCCCGTTCATGACGAACACCTCCTGGTGTAGGGCCTCGCGTTCCTCGAAACAGCGTGACCGTGGTGCAGACGTGAGAGAGCGGTCGCGCTGCCGCAACTCCCGGGCTTCATCGTGGATCCTCCGGCGTCGATCCCCCTGCTGGCGCCGCGGCAGGCACCGAGCTGCCCGCCCACAGCCGGCGCAGATCCCCGCCCAGCTCGTGCAGGGCTTGAGAAAAGCGCGGGAAGTTGCGGCTCTCGATGCCAGCCCGCGCCTCCGACAGGTCGGCACGCACGACGCCCCAGGCCGTCGTGCCGTGCTCGTCGGTGAGGGCGCGACCCTTGGCCGCGAGAGCTGTCTCGATCCTGCCGGCCGTTCCTGCCCAAGCGCGGTGCGCGGTGCTTTGCAGCGCCGGGCCCACGCGCGAGGTCGCAGCGATGAGGAGGCCGCCGCCATCCAGGCGGATGGCTGCGAGGGCCTGTTGTGGCAGCGGCCGGAAGGGCGAGAAGGGCAGCGCGCAGAGCAGCATGAGGAGGAAGCAGGCGGCGGTGGCGAACTCGAGAGCGAAACGCGGGCGCTGCAGCAAGTGCTGCCAGGTGTCGAGCCAGCGCGTGCCCACCGCCGTGCGTCGCCGCTGCAGCGCCTGCGTCGAAGCCAGTACTTGGGTGGTGAACTCGGGCCCCGGCTCGGTCTCCGCCAGAGAGGGGAGCTCGAGCCGCAGCGTCGCGAGTGCCGCCGCGAGGGCGGCGCAGCCCGAGCAGTGCTGCAAATGCATTGCGATCAGCCCGGCGTCGTCCGGTGAAAGCGCGCCGTCCACCCAGCCCGGCAGCGACTCCTGCGCCCGACCACACGGAGCGCCGGAGGTCCGCTCCAACAAAATGGAGACGAAGGCGTCCGTCGGCGCGTCGCGCCCCGGGACGGTCTCTTCCTGGAACGACGCCCACAGGCGGCCGCATCGTTCGCAGCCCGCACGGTGCTGCTCCAGCAGAGCGCGCTCCGGGGGGGCGAGCGCACCGGCGAGTAGCGCCTCCAACCGCTGTTCGAAGTGAGCGCAATCCATGCTCACAACCTCACCTTCACTGCGCCCCGTCGCGGCCGTACTGGCCGCCGGAGAGCGCCAACACCTTCCGCGCCAGCTCCACGCGGGCTCGATTCGCCCGCGACTTCACGGTCCCCTCCGGGACGTTGAGGAGGCGCGCAGTCTCTTCCACCGAGAGGCCCTGGATTTCGCGCAACAGGAGGACCTCGCGGCTGAGCTCGCCCAGTGCCTGCAGCGCCAGGTGCAGCAGGCGACGCCGGCTCTTGGCGTGCCAGGCCTCGTCCGGCGCCGGCTCGCTGGTCGCGAGCAGCGGCGCTTCCTCCGCCGGCACGTCGCGCCCCGGCGGCCGGGCCTGACGCCGGCGCAGATGATCGATGCAGGCGTTGCGGGAGATGCGGATCATCCAGGGCAGGAAGTGCGCGGCGTCGTCGCAGCGCCCCAGGTTCCGGTAGATGCGGATGAAGATCTCCTGCGCCACGTCGCGCGCCTCCTCGGCGTTGCCCACGTAGTGGAGCGCCAGGGCGTAAACGCGGGACTGGTGTTGCCGCACCAGCGCTTCCCAGGCGAGCTCGTCGCCGTCCCGGCAGCGCTGGAGGAGCGTCGTCAGATCCATCCGGCCACCTTGCGCCCCCGGAGAACCGCCCCGTCCGCGCCGAGCGCCGTCCGGCGCCCGCTCTGACCAGGAGACGCACCGAGAGGGGCTGGGGTTCGCCCCCCCCGAGGCCGAGGCTCCTGGCCGCGAGTCTAGCAAGGGCATGTTCGAGAGGCGCTCGGGGGAAAGAGACGCGAGGCCGCCAGGGGGGTCTGACGGCCTCGCGGGGAGTGCAACGAGCTCCTGGAGCCTGCACCGCCGCTCGCCGGTCCAGGAGCACTGCGACCGGCGAGCCTGGCGGCACCGGCTCAGCCGCGTGGAGCGTTGCGCTCCGACTTGAGCACGAGGATCTGCTTGCCGTTGCCGCGGCGCACCGCGAGCCGGGCCCCGCTGTCGAGGTCCGCCTTGGCGATGGCAGCGTCGAAGGCTTCCACCGTTGTCACGGGCTTGCCCTGTACGGACAGGATGATGTCACCCTCGCGCAGGCCCGCCTTGCTCGCCGCGCTCAGCGGTTCCACCTCGGTGACCAGGACGCCGTCGGTCTCCTCTTCCAGACCCGCGCGGCGCGCCCGCTCCGGAGTGAGCGTGCGGACGGAGAGTCCGAGATCCAGGGACGCCGGCTCGGCGTGCGGGCGCTCGCTCTCGGCGCTCTCCTGTTCGTCCACCTTGACGCGCAGCGTCTTGTTGCGGCCGTCCCGCCACACCTCGACCTCGGCGCTGGTGCCGGGGCGCGTCGCCGCCACCAAGGTGCGGAGCTCGGTCACGTTGCCGACCTTCTTGCCGCCGAAGCGGGTGATGATGTCCTCGTCTTGCATGCCGGCTTGCGACGCCGGAGTCCGAGGCATCACCTGGCTCACCAGGACCCCGTCCGTGCCTTCGTAGCGGAAGGACTTGGCCAGGTCCTCGTCGAGGTTCTGGATCTGCACGCCCAGCCAGCCGCGAACCACGCGGCCTTCCTGGATGAGGCTGGTCATGATCGTCTTCGCCATGTTCATGGGGATGGCGAAACCGATACCCATGTAACCGCCGGTTTGGGTGTAGATGGCGGTATTGATGCCCACCACCTCACCGCGCAGGTTCACCAGGGGACCGCCGCTGTTGCCGGGGTTGATCGCCGCGTCGGTCTGGATGAAGTCGGTGTAGTCGGCGACGCCCACGTCGTTCCGCCCCTTGGCGCTGACGATGCCGGCGCTGATGGAGGCGGTCAGGCCGAAAGGATTGCCCGCCGCCAGCACCCACTCGCCGATCTTGAGCGCTTCCGAATCGCCGAGCTTGGCGGGTTGCAGGTTCTTGGCATCGATCCGCAGCACTGCCAGGTCCGTCTTCGGATCGGTGCCGACGACCTTGGCGGTGAACTTGGTTTCGTCGGCGAGCTGCACCGTCACCTCGTCGGCGCCATCCACCACGTGGTTGTTGGTGAGGATGGTGCCGTCCGAGCCGATGATGACGCCGGTGCCGAGGCCGCGGGCCTCGAAGTCCCGCCCGGGGCCGAAGAAGCGCTGGTACCAATCGTCGCCGAAGAACTCGCGGAAGGGCATGTCGCCCATCTGACCCTGGCGGTTGTGCACCCGCTTCGTCGAGTTGATGCTCACCACGGAGGGGCGAATCGTCGAGGCGACTTGTTCGAAGGCGAGGGACAAGTTCTGCGCCGCGTCGAGGGCCTCCTGCGTCCGGCTCGCGGTGGGGGCCGGATCGGCATGGACTCCGCTCGTGGAGCGCGACCAAAAGACTGTGCTGGCGCCCAGGGCGAGAAGGGCGCTCAAGGCGCCGACCGCTCCGAGGCCCAACCAGCGACGTGCACGGCTCATGGGGATTCCTCCTGGTGGACGCCGGTCGCCTGGACCGGGACGGGCCTCAAGGGTCCATCTGGAAGGATGATTACCCGGAAATGGCTCCTCCGGTTCCGGCCGATTCCGGCAACGACCTAGCTCTGCCATACTCGTGCCTGGCCGGCGTCGCTCGGCGCTCGGCCGCCCCACGAGGAGGACCGTGCGGTACTGGTTGCTCAAGGCCGATCCTGGCGCCTACGGCTTCGCCGACCTCGAGCGCGAGCGGCGTGCGGTCTGGGACGGCGTCTCCAACCCGGTAGCGCTCAAGAACATGCGCGAAGTCCGCAAGGGCGACGCCGCGCTCGTCTACCACACCGGCGACGAGAAAGCCGTCGTCGGTCTGGCGCGGGTCGTTTCCGATCCCTCGCCCGATCCGGCGAACGCGCGTCTCGTTGTCTTCGCCCTCGAGCCGGTGAAACGCCTGGCGAGTCCCGTGTCGCTCGCCGCGGTGAAAGCAGACCCTCGTTTCCAAGACTTCCCGCTGGTGCGCCAACCCCGGCTCTCGGTGCTGCCGGTGCCTCCCGATCTCTGGAAGCTCCTCATGAGAATGGCGGGGGAGAAGGTCTGATCTCCTGCGGCGCGCGCAAGAAAAAGGGGTGGAGGCGCCACGGCCTCCACCCCGCATCGACACCGCAGGTGCTTCGCTCTCAGCTCTCGACCTTGGCGAACTTCTCCGCCGGGATCGGCTCGGTGATGGAGACCTTCGAGGTCGCCGCTTCCAGGAACGGCTGGCCGTCCTGCAGGATCACCGTCTTTTGCGGTAGCTTGATCCCGCCCACGGCCTTGTACTCGCTCAGGAACATCTGCGCCTCCACCGGGTTGCCCTGGAAGCTCTTGCTGCGGTAGTCCAACTTCACGACGAGATGGGTGCTCTTGTTTACGTAGGCCTTGAACTGCTTGCCGCCCCGTGGCGGGGTGAGCAGAATCACCTCGGTCGCCGCCCCCTGCACCTCGCTGTCCTCCAGGTACTGGGGCTTGTAGCTCTCGTAGTCGCGCAGGAAAGCCACGAGCTCCCGCGCCAGATTGTCCTCGAAATCCTGCATCTCCGCTTCGTCCAGCGTCTTCGTCTGCCCCATGCCCTTGCGGAAACCGGCCTTCTGCTCGCGGTTGTAGACCTGCACCATCGTCTGTCCCATGACCTCGATCTCGAGGCGCACGTTGCCGGGGTACTGGACGAAGCGGTTCGACTTCGCCTGCATCTTGTTGCCCATGACGCTGAGCTGCAGGTCTTGGGACTCGGTCAGGTTGTTGACCTTGGCCAGCAGCTCGACACCGCCCGTGGCTTTGGCGGCCTGGGCCAGCACCTCTTTGCCTTTCTGCAGCGTCGCCGGCGTGGCGGCGGGGAAGGCGGCCACCTTGGGCTCCGGGATGGTGATGTCGATCGTGTTCACCTTGCCCAGGCCATCGAGGGCTTCGTCGAAGTCGGCGGGCTTGCCCACCACCAGCAGGGCGAAGTTCTCCGGCTGCAGGAAGCTGTTGGCGACCCGTTGCACGTCGGCGACCGTGACCTTCGCCACTTCCTGGGGGAAGCGTTCGAGGAAGTCCGGCGGATAGCCCCAACGGGCGTAGTTCATCTGCCGGGTGACGATGCCCCCCTTGTCGGCGAAGTTGAAGACGTAGGAGTTGAGCAAGCCGTCCTTGGCGCGCTTCAGCTCGGCGTCGGTGACCGGCGTGTTCTTCATCCGCTTCACTTCCTCGATGCAGGCGCGGGCGGCTTTCACCGTGGTCTCCGACTTGGTGCCACAGACGACGCGGAACATGCCGGGGTAAGCGAGCTCGGCGCCGAGTTGGCTGCCGACGCGATAGGCCAGACCCTGTCGGGAGCGCACCTCGTTGAAGAGGCGCGAACCGAGGCCGCCGCCCAGGAGCTCGTTCATCACCAGCAGCGGATAGTAGTCTGGGTTGTCCGCCTTGATGCCCTTGTGACCGAGGCGGATGTTGGACTGAGTGACGCTCTCCTTGGCCACCAGATTCACCGAGGCGTGCACCTCCGGGGTCGCCGGAATGGGAGGTTGCTGCACTGTGACCTTGGGCCAAGCCCCGAGCAGGCGCTGCACGGTGGCGACGATCTCGTCCTTGTTGAAGTCGCCCCAGAGGGCCAAGGACGCATCGCCCGGGTGGTACCACTTCTTGTGGAAGGCGAGCAGGTCGTCGCGGCCGATGCGCGCCAGGTGTTCGTACTCCATTTGTGCCGCGAACGGGTGGTCGGCGCCCCAGAGGATCTTCTGGAACTCGCGGTCTGCGATCGAGCTGGGGTCGTCGTTGCGCCGCGCGATGCCGGAACGGGCCTGCGTCAGCGCCAGCTGCAGCTTGTCCTCGGGATAAGCCGGTTCGAGAAGCAGATCACGGACGATCTCGAGGACGCGCTCGCTGTCCTCCACCAGGGCGTTGACGCTGATCTCCGTGGTGAGATTCCCGGTGGAGGTCTCGATGGAGGCGCCACGGCTCTCGAGCCACTCGTCCAGGGCGTCACCGGCGAGGGATTTCGTGCCGCCGGAACGCAGCACCTCGGCGGTGATACCCGGAAGGCCGCGCTGCTCCGCCGGGGCGTAGGCCTCGCCGGCGCGGAGCACCAGGGTCATGCGGAAGAGGGGCAGATCGTGGTCCTCCAGCACGAAGAGCTGGATGCCATTGTCCAGCGCCTGCCGTTGCACCGCCGGCGGCTGGATGGGGTGGAGCGTGGGGGACTTGATCTTCTCCCACTTCTTGGCGGCGGCGAGGCCTGGCAGGAGCAGGAGCCCCGCGAGCGCTGCCAGGAAGAATCGTCTGGTATTCATGTGCGCTGCTCTCCTCGTCATGTCACTGCCCCTTGTTTTCGCCGCTCTGCGCCCGCCGCTCCTCGGTGACCATGGAGCCGATGGTGGCGTTCTTGCGCTGCATGTACTTGCGCGCCATCGCCTGCACGTCCTCCCGCGTCACCGCTTCGATGCGGCCGACCTCGGCGAAGAGATCCTTCCAGCTGCCGCGCAGCGTCTCGTAGGCGGCCAGCTGTGCCGCCAGGCCCGAGTTGTCCTCGATGCCGCGGATGAACTCGGCACGCACCTCGGTCTTGACGCGGGCGAGCTCGTCCGGATCCACCAGGTC
>Ga0075428_100006859_pt1 | contig 12655 bp, 12 predicted proteins | sample RhiMetdeltSRZDD2_FD_75291 | JGI IMG/M metagenome (GOLD analysis project Ga0075428, IMG submission 75291) | Populus rhizosphere microbial communities from Tennessee, USA - Rhizosphere MetaG P. deltoides SRZDD2 | ecosystem: Host-associated > Plants > Roots > Rhizosphere > Soil | place: USA...
TCCTCGACCATCTTGATCTCTTCGACGACGACTTTCTTCTCGCGCTCGATGTCTTCGGCGCTGAAGGCCGGCCTCATGACGATATCCGCAAGAACATCCACCGCCAGCGGCAGATGCTCGTCGAGGACTTTGATGTAGTAGCTCGCGTATTCCTTGGCGGTGAACGCGTCCATCTGGCCGCCGATGGAGTCGATCGTCTGGGCGATGTCCTCGGCGCTGCGGGTCGCCGTTCCCTTGAAGAGCATGTGCTCGACGAAGTGCGCGATACCGCTCTGCTCAACCGGCTCGTGGCGGGATCCCCGCGCGAGCCAGACGCCGATGCTCACGGATCGAACATGCGGCATGCGCTCCGTGAGGAGGCGGAGCCCGTTGGGAAGCACGTCGCGTGTGATCGGTGCCTGGGTCACAGTTGCGTTCAGGGATCGTGTGGTCGCCCGGCCGCGTCCGCCGTGGTCGCCGAACCGGAGGTGGCTCGCTGCAAACCGTTGACAGACAGGGAATTAGAAGAACGTCCCAATGATAACATGGAAGGAGTGTGATAATCGGGTGCTCGCATCCCTCTGGAAATGCGAGACATAGCATGAGTCATCCGCGCACCGATCTCGCGGCGCTGGAAATCGGCGAACTCGAAGCCGCGCTCGAGAGCCGCGGCGTCGAACGTTTTCATGCGCGCCAGCTCTACCGCTGGATCTACAAGCGCGGCGTTACGGACGTCGATCGGATGACCGATCTTTCGCGCTCCGACCGCGAAACGATCAAGAACGAGTTCATCATTTCCACACCTAAAGTCGTCGCCGACGACCGATCCGTCGACGGCACGCGCAAGTTCGCCCTCGAACTGGCTGACGGCCGGCGAATCGAGTCCGTCTTCATTCCCGACACGCCGTCGATGACCTTCTGTATCTCCACCCAGGTCGGCTGCGCGATGGCGTGCGGCTTCTGCCTGACGGGAAAAATGGGCCTCGTCCGCAACCTGACCGCGGGTGAAATCGCCGGGCAGGTCCGCGTGCTGGCCGCTGCGACCGACATGCTCGATCACCCCTTCAACATCGTCCTGATGGGAATGGGCGAGCCGCTGCACAACTACGACAACACGATGAAGGCGCTGCGCATGCTGCACTCCGAGCATGGGCTTGCCGTGTCACCCCGACGGGTCACGCTCTCCACCGTCGGCATCGTGCCGGGGCTCGAGCGCCTGGCACACGAGCCGCTGATGCCGAATCTGGCGATTTCGCTGCACGCGACGACCGACGAACAGCGGACGGAGCTCGTTCCCCCGAACCGGAAGTATCCGCTTGCTGAGATTCTCGAGGTGTGCCGCCGCTTTCCGCTCAAGCGGCGCAGCCGGATCACGTTTGAATACGTGATGCTCGCCGGCGTGAACGACACGCCCGAAGATGCGCGGCGACTGGCCAGACTGCTGCACGGCATCAAGTCGAAGGTCAATCTAATCCCCTTGAACCCGGCGCCGGGCATTCCCTATGAGCGCCCGTCAGATGAGCATGTCGACCGTTTTGCTCAAATCCTGGCGGATCGATATCTCACGGTCTCGGTTCGCAAGAGCCGCGGCCGGGACATCCGGGCGGCGTGCGGTCAGTTGATTGTGGAAGGCGGCACCAGGAAGTCAGCCGCTCAGCAGATGGCCCTGTTAATGAAGTAAACCACGACGTGGTTATTCCTCCGGCGGGGCGCCGCCGCCCACCTTCGCGACATCTTCCTGCTTCACCCGCTCGACGTTGAACTTGTTCGCCGCCCCGATCATCCGATCCATCACGTCGTCAAAATCAAATTCGGTCGACTTTGAGAAGCGGATCGGGTTGACGCGCGCCACGACGAAGGGCTTGAGGTAGGGGCTCGTCAGCCCTCGTTCCTTCAACGCCGCCACCACCTTCGACACGGCGTCGTCCAGTTTCAGCACCTTGGCGGCCCGTCGCTCGCGCTCTTTCAGAGCCTTCGCGATCGGTTCGTCGAGAAAGTTGTCGATACGCCGCAAGACCGGATGGTATGCGCCTCCGCTCAACGCGCGGCGTTCTTCGTAGGCCGCGCCAAGCGTCAGGTACGGCGCCTGTTCGAATTCGAAGGCGTAATCGGCCTCGCTGCCCGCCTTCCGCCCGGAAAGCGCACGCGCCATCCGTATCGTCTCCAGTGATTTCTCCTTGACGTTATGCGCCTTCTCGGTGTTCAGCGCGAGGATCTTGAACGCGACGTCGGGATCGGCGACGAGCAGGCCGACGATGGACCTGGCGCCCAGCTTCCGCATCGCCTGCAGGCGATGGTTGCCGTTCGGGGTCCAATAGCCTTCGTCCTGACGCACGAGCACCAGCGGGTCGAGAAACCGGCCGACCTTCTCGATCACGGTCATGAGCCGCTTGACATGGGGATCGGAAGGATCGCGCTGGTACGGCGTCGGCTCGACGCGGTCGATCGGAAGCGCGACGAGCAGAACGGCGGTGCCGCCGTAAGGGTCGCTATATGCACCGAGCACCGCGCCTTCATCCGCTTCAACCGCGTTCGAGAGTTCCCTGACGTTCGTGTCGGATGTGACGCGGATCTGATCGACGGAAAGACCGATTGATTTCGCGGCCGTCTTCTTTCGGCGAACGGCTTTCTTCTTCTTCGCCATCTAGCTGCTCAGCGTCGCGCGGCCCTCGCCTTCGACGCGGATGTCTACCCACTCGTTCCGCCCCTGCCTGACGTTCAGCCGCAGCTTGAGGAAATTACCAGTCACCACCGATTGCCCGTCATCGACGGTCAAACCCCGCAGCCTGCGGCCCTGCTGCGACGCCTTGAACCTGTGAGACATCCGTTCGCCGATCTCGCGCACAACCCGGCCGCGCTCGCGTATCACCCGCCCATCGACCTTCGGCAGCATGCGCGACGCCTCCGTGCCCGGTCGATCGGAATACGGGAACACGTGGAGATGCGTCAGCGGAAGTGCTTCGAGCATCGCGCGCAGTTCCTCGAAATGCGCATCATTTTCGCCCGGGAATCCGACGATGATGTCCGACCCGATCGCGGCATCCGGCAGCGCGGTTCGGACCCGTTCAATCAACCCACGGTAGAACGCCGGCGTATACGGCCGCCGCATCGCACGAAGCATCTCTTCGCAACCGTGCTGCAGCGGAAGATGAAAATGCGGCGCCAGTCGGGCTGATCCGGCCACCATGTCAACGATCTCGGGCGTGCAATCCATCGGTTCCAGCGAGCTGATGCGAAAGAGGACGTCGCCATTCCAGTCGCCAAGTGCCGCCACGAGTCTCGAAAGGGACGAGCCATCGTCGAGGTCACGGCCGTACGACCCCAGGTGCACCCCGGTAATCGCGATTTCCTTGTAGCCGGCGTCAACGGCGCGGCGAACATCATCCAGGACAGCCGAGAGCGGACGGGAGCGTCCAGTACCCCTCGTTCGCGGAATGATGCAGTAGCTGCAGGCTTCGTCACACCCTGTTTGGACGCGTAGCGTAAGAGCCGTGCGACCGGCAACGCCGGGTGCCAGGCTGTGTCCGCAAGGGCCATCGCCGTCGCCGAACATCGAAGCCACGAACTCGTCTTTTTCGTCGTTGGCAACGACGCGGACGACGTTTGGCAGCGCGGACACGTCAGCCGGCTGTCTCGTCGCATAACAGCCGGTGACGATGACACGCACTTCGGGATTCAGGCGGGCAATGCGGCGGATTGTCTGTCGCGCGGCCTGATCGGCGCTCGCAGTCACCGAACAGGTGTTGACCACGACGATGTCTGCCTCCTCCGGCGAAGCGGCCAGCGCACCGCGCGATCGCAGGCCGTCTTCGATAACGAGCGAGTCCGCCTGATTCACGCGACAGCCAAATGTGACGAGGGCGTACTTCATGCGGTCAACGCCTTGCGACCAATGTCGGTGCGAAATTGCATGCCGTCGAAGCGTATGTGCGAAGCCGCGTGGTAGGCCACATCAATCGCCTCGCGGTACCCGGCGCCCCGACCCACTACCGTGAGCACCCGGCCGCCCGCCGTCACGAACTCGCGGTCGCGCCGGCTGGTCGCGGCATGAAAGACCAGCGCACCCGGGACGCCCGACGCCTTGTCGAGTCCGTTGATGACCTGGCCTGTGTTCGCCGCTTCCGGATAACCGGCCGTGGCCAGGACCACGCCGACGTGCGGCTCGTCACGAAACCGCGCCGGTCGCGACGGCAGCGCGCCGGTCGCCGCGGACCCGAGCAGCCACGATAGATCTTCGTCAAGGCGTGGCATGACGACTTGCGCTTCCGGGTCGCCGAAGCGCACGTTGAACTCGACGACCTTGGGACCGTCCGCGGTGAGCATCAACCCAACATAGAGAAATCCGCGAAATCGATGGCCCTCTCGCTCCATGCCCTCGAGCACCGGCCGGACAATGTCGTTGAGCACGCGGCGCTCGACGTCGGCCGTCATGCGCGGGCTGGGCGAGAACGCGCCCATGCCGCCGGTATTCGGTCCGCGGTCGTGATCGAAGATCCGTTTGTGATCCTGCGCGGACGAGAGCGGGACGCACGCTTCGCCGTCGGCCAGCACGAAGTACGACACCTCTTCGCCGACGAGGAACTCCTCGAGCACGATGCGCTCACCCGCCGCCCCGAACCGCCGATCGATCATCGCGGCGCGGACGGTGTCGTCGGCGGCGGCGCGGTCATCGGCGATGACGACCCCCTTGCCCGCAGCGAGGCCGTCCGCCTTCAACACCACCGGGTAGCCGAACTCCCCGGATGCGATGGCGTCGTGCGCCGCGCTCGCGGAATCGCAGACGCGGAAGCGCGCCGTCGGCACGTGATGCCGCGCCATGAAGTCCTTCGCGAACGCCTTGCTCCATTCGAGCGCGGCGGCGGCCCTGGTCGGACCGACGATCGGACGCCCTTCCGCCGCAAACAGGTCGACGACGCCGACGCTGAGCGGCAGTTCCGGTCCGACAACCGTGAAGTCCACCGCTTCGCGCTGCGCGACCTCCAGAACCGCGCGCGGCGTGGCGATGTCGGCAGGAACACATCGCGCGTGCGCGGCGATTCCGGGGTTGCCTGGAGCACAGATCACGGCCGTCACACCGCGCTCGCGAGCCAATTTCCACGCGATCGCGTGCTCGCGCGCGCCGCCGCCGACGACCAGGATCTTCATCGATGTGAGGTTAATCCCCTGCCGGACAAGGGTTTGGAGTGTTTCGAAATGTGGTGGAAATCACGGTGCAGGGAGCGTGCAACGAACCGACGATCTTTCCCGCTTATTTCGTTGACGTAGCTGGGCGTTGCGCCCTAGAATCCGCGCCTGCCTGTGATAGCCTAGCATATTCGGCACTTTTCAAAGGGCCTTCACAGGGAGACCCTGTGTCGGGCAAAACGGCTTAACGCCGTTTCGCGATGGCAGACGGGTGAGGGGGTGTTTCGGGCGTGGCTGAAGTCAAGATTCAGGAAGGCGAGTCCATTGAGAGCGCGCTTCGCCGCTTCAAGCGCAAGGTGCAGCAGGAAGACATCATCAAGGACATCAAGAAGCATTCCTTCTATCTGAAGCCGGGCGACAAGCGGCGGGCCAAGCAGGCACTGGCGAGGAAGCGGAATCGAAAGAAGCTCCGGCGCGAATCGGAGTAACGCGCCGGCTCGAGACGAGCACGAGGTGGCGACCGATGGAATTCCAAGACAAGAGCCTCAGGTGCGTGGACTGCGGAGACGAGTTCATCTGGACGGCCGGCGAACAGCTGTTCTTCGCCGACAAGCAGTTCAAGAACGAACCCAAGCGGTGCAAGATGTGCAAGGCGAAGCGCGCCAATCGCGCGGCCGCCGGGCCGTCGATGCGTGAGCGCGTGGAGACCCAGACCAACTGCTCGGCGTGCGGCAAGGACACCACGGTGCCGTTCCGTCCAACGCAGGGGCGTCCGGTGTTCTGCAAGGAGTGCTTCCAGCAGCGGAAGTTTGCAGGCGCCGGCGGCGTCTAGCGGACGGTTCAGCTTCCCTCGATCGCTCCTGATAATCCAATCGCAGGGCCAGGCGTCGGCGTCTGGCCCCTTGTTTTTGTGTGCTTTAATTAGGGGGCCTATGGAGATCGCGGAACGAGCAGCAGGGGACGTCACCATTCTCGACGTGACCGGGAAGATGACCCTGGGTGAAGGCGACGAGATTCTGAAAGACAAGGTCCACAGCCTCGCTCTCCAGGGGCGCAAAAAGATCCTCCTGAACCTGGCCGGGGTTCCGTACATCGACAGCGCCGGTCTTGGCGAGATCGTCCGCACCTATACCACTGTCAGCCGCCAGGGGGGCAACCTGAAGCTGCTGGGACTCACCAAACGGATCACCGACCTGCTGTCCATCACGAAACTGCTGACCGTCTTCGAGACCTACGACAACGAAGCCGACGCCGTCCGGAGCTTCGCTTCTTCCGCCAACGTCTGACGGACGCGCTGTGACAGCGCGTCGCTCGTCGACGTGGGCTCTTGTCTGGAGCTCACTGCGTCCCGAGCAGTGGACCAAGAACCTGCTGCTCTTCGCGGGACTGATCTTCGGCGGCCGCCTGCTCGACCCGGCCGCCGCCGCCGCCGCGGTTGCGGCGTTCGCGGTCTTCTGCGCGTTGTCCGGCGCCGGCTACCTTTTCAACGACGTGTGGGATCGCGACGCGGACCGGCGTCATCCTCTCAAGCAGGCGCGCCCGATCGCGTCCGGTGAGCTGTCACCCGCTGCGGCGACCGTCGCCGCGGCGATCCTCGCGGGTGCAGGACTCGCTGCTGCTGCCCTGATCGCGCCGACGCTTGCGCTGGTCGCCGCCGCATACGCGCTGCTGCTCGTCCTCTACTCTGTTCTGCTCAAGCACGTCGTCATCATCGACGTCCTGACGATTGCCGGCGGGTTCGTGCTGCGGGCGATCGCCGGGGCGGTGGCGGTGAGCGTGCCGTTCAGCGCATGGCTGCTGGTGTGCACCACGCTCCTGGCGTTATTCCTCGCCCTCAGCAAACGGCGGCACGAGCTCGTGCTGCTGGGCGACTCGGCAGTCGGCCATCGGCGAATCCTCGACGAATACAGTCCCTACCTGCTGGACCAGATGATCGCCGTGGTTACCGCGTCAACCCTCATCGCCTACACGTTTTACGCGATCAGCGTTGAGACGGCGGCGCGCCTGGGGACGCCGCGCCTGGGGGTGACGATCCCGTTTGTGCTGTACGGGATCTTCCGATATCTCTATCTGGTGCACCAGAAACGGGGCGGCGGGAGCCCGGCCGCCATGCTGTTGACCGACCGGCCGCTGCTGGCCTGCGTGGGACTGTGGATTGCGACGGTCGCTGTGCTTCTGTATTCACCACTCGGAAAGTAGTCAATGCCGCTCGTCACCGTCGCGCCCGAACCAGACGTTCCCTCGATTGGCAGCCGGACGGCCCGGGTGGCAGTGGTCCGTACGCGTCCCGAAACGGTCATCGAAGACTACGGGCGAGTCATGGATCTCGCGGGATACCGCGACGTGCTGTCGCGCGACCGCGACACCCTGCTCAAGCTCAACCTGTCGTGGACAAAATACTTTCCAGCGTGCTCGTCGCAGCCGTGGCAGGTGGACGGCGTCGTCCGGAAAATGCTCGGCGACGGGTTTGAGCGCCAACGTCTGATTCCGGTCGAGAACAAGACCGTCGTCACCAACCCGGTTGAAGGGTGCCGCAACAATCGGTGGGAAAAAGTCCTCACACGCGCCGGACTGACATTCATCGCCCTGCCCGACGTGGAGTGGCGGATCTACGAGTTCAAGAGTCCGCTGCTGAAACTGAACGACATCTTCCCGGACGGCATCCAGATCCCGTCGATCTACCCTGGCAAACAGATCGTGCACTTGCCGACGGTAAAGACGCATGGGCACGCTGTGATGACCGGCTCGGTCAAGAACTCGTTCGGCGGGCTGCTGCGTGAAGTACGGCACTATGCGCACAAATACATGCACGAGGTGCTGGTTGATCTCCTTTACATGCAGCGCGAATTGCACCCGGCTGTCTTCACGGTGATGGACGGCACCGTGGCAGGCGACGGGGCCGGACCGCGGACGATGATCCCGCGGACGAAGAACCTGCTGCTGGCCGCGGCCGACTCGGTGGCAATCGACGCGACCGCCGCGCGGCTGATGGGTTTCGATCCCCTCTCTATTCCGTTTCTCCGGATGGCCCACGAACGCGGCCTCGGCATCGCCGATCCCAGGCAGATAGAGCTCGTGGGCGACGATGTGTCGCGGGAGAATTTCGGGTTCCAGACTCGCCGTTCGCTGGTGATCTGGGGCGACCAGATGATCCGCAGGGGCTTCCTGCGGCCACTCGAACGCCTGCTGCTCCACTCGCCGCTGATGGTGTGGGCGCCCGTCGCGTCCAACGTGTACCACGATTTGTTCTGGTATCCGACCATCGGTCAGTCCCGCATTCGTGCGTTCATGCGGACCGAGTGGGGCCAGCTGTTCAGAAAGTATTGAGACGAATGGTGGACCAGAATCAGGGACAGCGGCGGGGCCATTTTCATCGAGGCCGGCGCGGATCCGATCGGCGTGGCATCGATCGCCGGTCGCAGCAGCCGCCGCCGCAGGAGCGCGGCGGAGGCAACCAGGTCGACGTCGAGCAGATCATGCGGGAGATCCGCGGCCGGATCGCCCAGCGCCAGGGCATCGATCTCTCCAACCAGCAGATCCAGGACCTGGCGGCACGGCGGCTGGAATCGATCCTCGATCCACGCGCGATCAAGCCGTCGCTGCTTGACGCGCTCAGGCGAAGCGCGGGCGCCCAGGCGCAGCGAGCGGCCGAGAAGATCCCCAACGAACCGGCCTTCTCGTTCGAGGACACGACGATCTATGACTCGCATCGCGGGCTGATGCGCTTCATCAGGCGGATGCTGAATCCCCTGCTGAAGCTTTTCTTCAACCCGAACCCGCTGATCCGCGCGCTGCACATTCAGGCGAAGCTCAACGTCGAAGCTGCGGAACGCGACGCCGAGCGCGACCGCCGCCAGACGGAGTGGAACGCGCTGCACTATGAAATCGTCCAGCGGCTCGTGACCGAGGTGTCGCGCGCGACGCTCGAGCTGCAGGCCCAGTCGCTGCGGGTTGAGTCGCTCGATGCGAAGGTGGAGTTCAACGAACGCAGGGTGCGCGGCATCGAGGGATCCGTGCATCGCGCTCGTCCGCAAGTTGTGCCCGGCCGACCGGAGCCTTCAGCTGTCAGCGCGCCGGCGCCAGAGGCCGAACCTGCGTCAGCGGAAGCCCCTGTGGCAGCCCCGGCCGAGGGTGGACAGACCTCGGAGAGCGCACGCCGCCGACGCCGCCGCCGGCGCGGCCGACGCTCGGGGATGGGATCGGGCGAGGGCCAGCAGATGGCCGCGCCGCCTCGGCCCGACGTGGCCTCGACGGTCGAGAGAAGGCCGGAGGAATCAAAGGGATCGGTCGAACACGTACCGGATACGGGTATCAACGAGGCGCCGCCCGTGCCATTTGAGCGGGCGTCTGCGCCGACCCCGTTCGAACACCCGGTGCCGACACCCTTCGACCATACGCCGCTGGAGCATACGCTGAGCGAGCCTCCGCCTATCGTGCAGATTGAGCCTCCGCCGATCGAGCTCCCGCCGATGGCAGCTGCTGTTCCCGAGCCGCCGCCGGCGCCGGAACCACCCGCTGCGGCGGAAGCGCCTCCATCCGCGCCTGATCCGGACCGCCACGAATACTGACGTCAAATGAACGTTGCCATCGTCGTGCAGCGGTACGGCGCTGACATCAGCGGCGGCGCCGAACTGCACGCCCGGTATATTGCGGAGCGTCTGTCATCGCGGATCCAGATCCGCGTGTTGACGACGTGCGCGCGCGACCATCTCACGTGGCGCAACGAGTTCCCGCCCGGCGCGGATGAGGTCAACGGGATCCCGATCGAACGTTTTCGCGTGGCACGGGAGCGAAGTCTCCGCGACTTCGGCATCCGATCGCGCCGGGTCTTCACGCGGTACCATTCGCTGCAGGAGGAACTCGACTGGCTGCAGAGCGAGGGACCGGTAAGCCCTGATCTCCTTGCGCGCCTGCAGCGATCCGCTGGCGAATTCGATTTCGTGGTGCTGTTCAGCGTGCGGTATCACCAGGCATACTACGGAGCACGCGCGATCCCGGGTCGCGCGGTTCTCGTGCCGACGGCTGAGCGCGAGCCGGCGCTCGCTCTCGCGATTTTCCAGCCGATCTTCCGCGGCGTCCGGGCGATCATGTACAACTCGCTCGAGGAGCGCGCGGCGATTCAGGGCCTGGCGCACAACGAGGACGTACCCGGTGTGGTTGTGGGCGTCGGCTCGATGATTCCCGCGGCCACTGACCCTCAACGCGCCAGACAGGTCTTCAGCCTGTCGCGTCCATTCGTGCTTTACGTCGGCCGGGTCGAAGAAAACAAGGGATGTGCCGAGCTTTTCGACTACTTCCAGCGATACCTGGAATCGTCGCGGCGCGATCTGGATCTGGTGCTGATCGGCACGCCCGCAATGCCGATACCGTCGCATCCGCGGATCCGCCATCTTGGCTTCGTGTCGGACCAGGACAAGTTCGACGTGCTGGCCGCCGCGGCTGCGCTGGTGATGCCCTCGTATTTCGAGAGCCTGTCGATGGTCGCGCTCGAAGCCTGGGCGCTCGGCCGCCCGGTGCTCGCCAACGGGAGATGTGACGTGTTGCAGGGACAGTGCATCCGCAGCAACGCGGGGCTGTACTACGAGAGCGCCGGCGACTTTGCGGCAGCGCTCGACCGACTGCTCGACGACGCCGGAATGGCCGACGCGATGGGGCGCAATGGTCGCCAGTATTTTGCGCAGCACTACAGCTGGCCGGTGATCGAGCGGAAGTATCTCGATATGTTCGACCGGCTGGCGGCGGCTTCTCCGGGGCGCCCGTTGGAACCTCTGCCCGGCTGGTTCGCCCGTCGTCGTCCCACGGTACCCGCGGCGCTCGACGTGCTGGCGAGTTTGCCGTCCGGCCCGGCCCGTGAGTACCAGTCCGCCTCTGAGGTGCCTGCGTGAAGCTCGCGTTCGTGACACCCCGCTACGGGGCTGACATCTCGTGCGGACCCGAGCACGCGTGCCGCCTGCTTGCAGAACAGGTATGTGAACGGCACGACGTCGACGTGCTGACGACCTGCGCGCGCGACCCGCTGACGTGGAAGAACGAGTCGACGGAAGGCGCGGATCGCGTTCGTGGCGTGCTCGTGCGGCGGTTTGCCGTGAACCAGCCGCACGATCCTGATGCCCTCGACGAGCTCACGGCGCGGCTGACCGCCGAACCGCATAGCCGCGCCGACGAGCAGGAATGGGTCCGGCGCCTCGGCCCTTCGTCTCCGGGCCTGGTTGATTACCTGAAGCGGCACAATCGGAACTACGACGCGGTCGTGTTCTTCTCGCTCTACCACGCGACCACCGTCCAGGGAGTCGCCGCGGCGCCGGAGCGAGCCGTGCTGTTTCCGCACCTGCAGATTGAGCCCGTGCTCCGGTTCGGCCTCTGGAACGAGGTGCTGGGCACGGTAAGGGCGATCGGCTACGCGTCAGCTGCCGAACGTCGCCTGGCCCGCGGTTTCCTTCGCATCTTTCACAGCGCCGACGAAGTCGTCGGCATCGGCGTCGAAACGCCCGCGCAGCAGACGTATCCGCGCCACCAGCAGGATCCGGCCGACAACATCGAGGAGGACGAAGAAGGCGCCGGCCCCGACCAGCCGGAAGCGCCCGAGTACCTGGCCGGGCGGGGCATCCCTTTCCGCCGCCGCCATCGCCTCTACGAATCGTTTGCGCTGTATGGCGGCCGCGTCGAGCCTGACAACGGCTGCGAGGAAATGCTTTCGTACTTCGACAGCTATGCTGCGACCGACGGCGATACGGCCCTCCTTCTCATGGGCGTCAAGATGATGAAGGTGCCCGACGAACCGTACATCCGGATGCCGGGCGTTCTGGCCGACCGCGAGCGGATGATTGCGTACGAAGCGGCGGAGGTGACATTGGCGCCCGATCCGGGCGATCTGCTCGGCCTCTGCGTGCTCGAGAGCCTGGCGGTGGGCACGCCCGTGCTCGCCAGCGCGCGCAACGAAGCGGCGGTGGAACACTGCCGCCGCGCGAACGCCGGGCTGTACTATGCCAACCGCGACGAGTTCGTCGAAGGCTTGAAGATGTTGATGACGAACTCGAGGCTGCGCGAGCGCCTGGGCCAGAACGGCCGCCAGTACGTCCGCCAGAACCACCGCTGGGACGCGGTGCTCGGCCGCTTCGAGCGCTTAATCATGCGCGTGAGGAAATCTTAACTTACCGTCCTGACCTCTGGTCTCCCCTTTGCTTTGAACAGCCGGCGGTACAACCACCGGATCGACCATGCTACAAATAGCGCGAGGTTTCGGCGCTACCTGTGTCGTGCTCGCCACCGCATGTGGCGACAATGCACCAACCTCTCCCAGTGCAGCCGTAACCGGGACACAGCCCGGTGTCGTCGAAGGCGTCGTCTACACCCGCCAGATCCCGATACCGCGAACACTACCTGCGGGTAGCGATGCGCAACGGATGCGTCTGAGAGACGTTTCCGCCTCCGATGGTCGAAACCTGGGTATGTCGCCCGCGACAGCGCGCCATCGATGTTGAATAGTGGTTCAACGACCGCAATGCCCGACGTCATGCTCGACGGACCGGAATGGACCATCACTGGCGTCGTC
>Ga0075428_100006860_pt1 | contig 12654 bp, 11 predicted proteins | sample RhiMetdeltSRZDD2_FD_75291 | JGI IMG/M metagenome (GOLD analysis project Ga0075428, IMG submission 75291) | Populus rhizosphere microbial communities from Tennessee, USA - Rhizosphere MetaG P. deltoides SRZDD2 | ecosystem: Host-associated > Plants > Roots > Rhizosphere > Soil | place: USA...
TCGCGCGCTTCCTCGTCCCAGGGCGTGACAACCTCGGGCTGGTCGGCACGATGGTGCTGGGAGTGATCGGTTCGTTCGTGGGCGGACTGCTCGCCGTCGCCCTGACCGAGCGGACGATGGACGACTTCGGCGCCGCGGGCCTTCTCGGCTCGATCATCGGCGCGGTGATCGCCCTGCTCGTCTACCGCTGGCTCCAACCCCGCGGGCGGCTGACAGGCCGGCCGGGGACCCGCATCTAGCAGCGTCCAGGCAAGCCGTTGGCTACGTCGGCCGCGGCCCCCGCCCGGGTACTGACCGGTGACATGAGCACGTCCGCCATTCGCTGGGTCGGCGTCGCGATCGACTGCGCCGACGCGGGACCCGTCGCCCGCTTCTACCAACGCCTCCTCGGGTTCGAGCTCCGCGACTTCGAACCGCCGCACTGGGCACAGCTGTGGGACCCAGCGGGCGGCGTGCACCTCAACGTCCAGGGCGAGGCGTGGTACGAGCCGCCCACCTGGCCAGAGCAGCCCGGCGAGCAGGCGAAGATGATCCACTTCGAGGTCCAGGTCGATGACCTCGCAGCCGCCGTTGCCACCGCACTCGAAGCCGGCGGCACGCAGGCGCCTTGGCAGCCACCGGACCGCGACAGCGAGCGCTTCCGCGTCATGCTCGACCCCGCCGGTCACCCGCTCTGCCTCTTCCTTCGCGGCGAGTGATCGACGATCCCCGGACTCGGCCGCCGAGGCGGGCGGTGGGCGCCACCTCGGGCCGGCGGACAGTCGCGGGGTGTGGTGAGCAGCGGGTCCGCGCTAGGGCGTGCGCGGGTCATCACCTCGCAGGAGAACCGGTTCGAGCCCGAGCGCCAGCTCGAGCTGTCGAGCCCACCAGCGCAGCTGAGCGCTCGGGTCGTTCGCGGCGGCGCCGGTGAATCCGGCGCTGCGGCGGAAGGCGCTCCCGTACAGAGGCTCTGTCGCCATCGCTTGATGGAGGGCGGCGACCGCGAGCCGCGTGTCCTCGAGGGAGGCTGCCGGTGGCCGGAGCTGGTGGAGGGCGTCGACGACGGAGTTCAGCATGCCGCTGCCGGGGTCCCGCCAGCCCGCGGCGTGCAGCGCGACCGCGAGCTCGCCGTAGCCCTGCCCGTACAGACCCGCGAGCGACTCGACGAGCCCGAGGAGGTCGGTGCCCTGCTCCAGCCACGACGAGAGAAGGTCATGCACGGCGGCCCGAAGCTGGCGTCCGCCGTGCCGAAGGAGATCGCGCAGCAGGTTGTCGCGGCTCTGGAAGTGGTGCATCACACCGGCATCGGTCATGCCGACCCGGGCGGCGACGGCGCGGACCTGGACTGCTGCGACGCCTCCTTCGGCGAGGAGCGATGACGCGGCGTCGAGGATCAGGCGACGAGCCTCCTCAGGCGATCTTCGGGTTCGGCGGACGGCCACGAGATCCGACATTACCTTGACCTGCCAAGGTATGGGTCATACTCTACCTTGGCTACTCAAGGTAGAGAGAAGGTCGACCCAGCGATGACCGAGATCGCCCTCGTCCGGGGGGACACCACGCTGCGAGGTACGGCTACCGGCACCGGTCCCACCGTCCTGCTGCTCCACGCCGGTGCCGAACGTCGCGGGGTGTGGACTCCGCTAGCGGCACCACTCGCCCAGCAGGGGCTGCGCACCGTGGCCTACGACCTGCGGGGCCACGGTGACAGCCCGGGGCCGGTGACGACGCTGCGAACGATCGCTGAGGACGTGACCGCGATGATCCGCCGTGAGCCGGCTCCCGTCGTCGTGGTCGGCGCTTCCCTCGGCGGACTGGCCGCCATCGCGGCCCTTGCCGACCCCCGCGCCGCACGACACGTCGCCGGTCTGGTGCTCGTCGACCTCGTGCCCGACCCCGATCCAGTTCGCACCCGCGCCTGGCTCAACGCTCGGAGCCTCCGCCGCGACCGCGCCGAGCTCGTCGAGGACATCCTCGGACGCGGCCCCGAGCTCCTGGCAGCGGCGACGAGGATCGACCTACCGATCCTGCTCGTCCGCGGCGGACCGACTTCACCGATCAGCAACGCCGATGTCAACCGCTTTCGCGCCGCGCACCCCGCGATCACGATGTCCCGGGTGCCGGCCGCCGGTCATCTCGTGGCTCGCGACGCCCCGGGGGAGCTCGCTCGCATCATCGCGGACCAGGCCTCCACGTGGCTTGCTGCCGAGCCGACCGTGGCGTACGCGCCCACCGAAGCCGCACGAGCACTCGACGATGGGGGCCCTCGGGGCTAGCTGGGACGCGCGGCTCGCCGCGCCGTGAAGCTGTAGCAGCCGGACAGGACGTTGCGTACGTGGACGAACTCGATCTCACCATCGGCGAGCACGTCACCGAGCTTCGCCGGCAGTGATCCATCGGCCTCGACCAAGAGCGCCTTGTCGTAGGCGATCCGATGGTCGGTGCCGTAGGGTCGCACGACCTGAGCTCGGGCGAGGAACTGGGCCGGCACCCGGCCGCTGGGCGGTCCGCCACAGTCACCGGCGTGGACGACGATCGGCCCGATCTCGGCGTAGGCACCCCGCCACGGGAACGGCGACCACGCGACGATCGCCAGCTCGTCGCCCCGCGCCGAATCGGTGAGACAGCATCGCAGCGGCCAGCCGCCCTCCCGGTCGGCGAACGGCACGACAGGGTTGCCCGCGTGGTCGACGCCCGTCGCGCGCAGCTCAGCGAGCGCGACTGGCTCCACCCCGATGACCTCGATCTCGACGCCCACTATGGCCTCCTTGCGGTGCCAGCTTCCGTGCTCCTCCCCCGATCAACGGAGCGGGGCCGAGCACCGTGAGATCGCTGGCGCGCTCGATGGCGGCCTGATGGGCCAACGCCCCATCAAGCCCGGCCCGCGGCGGCGAGCACGGCGGTCAGGGCCCTCTGGGCCTGGGTCGGGTCGACCGCGGCGGGATCCCAGGTGGCGGCGATGCTGAGCCCGGCGACCCGCCCGGTCGCAGCGACCGTGGCCACCCCGGCGGCCACGGCGTCGAGGTCGGGACCGCCAGGCGCCGGGAAGCGCAGTCCCCGCAGCTCTCCCGGATCGACGACGTCGAGGTCCACGTGCAGCAGCAACGGGCCATCGGGAAGGACGCCGGGCGCCAGGTCGGCCACCGCCACCTGCCGCACAGCGGACGACGCCAGCGCCGCCACCTCGGGTGGATCGAGGTCGCGGGCATCGACCAGCACCACCCGGTCCTCGGACAGGGCCGTCATCCCCAGCGCCGCGGGCAGCGTGAGGGCGCCCCGCCCGACCACCTTGGCCAACGGCAGGCCACCCAGGTAACCCGAGGTCGTCGTCGCCTCGGTGTGGAAGTCGCCGTGGGCGTCGAACCACACCATCGCCGGATCGAGACCCCGGCGCTGCATCCCGGCCAGGACCGCCACGGCGGTGACGCAGTCACCGCTCAGCACGGTCACCTCATCGCCACGAGCACCGGCGCCGACGCCAGCCACGGCATCCACCAGCCCCGCATACACGCCGACCAGTGCCATCCACGGGTCGGCGTCGTCCCTCGGCGCGCCATCGACGATCGTCGCCCCATCCGGCACGGGGATGCCCAGCCCGCCGTCCAACGAGTCCCGCAGATGCCACGGCAGAACCAGCACGCCGGGCAGTCCACCACACCCGCCAACGACGCACCGCACGCTGCACGCCTGCGATCACCAGAGCCTTGTACGCGAAGCACCGCTCAGAGCCGCCCGGGCCGAGCTCGGAGCTGGTGACGGCAACGGACACCGCTGACAAGGCCATGTAACGCGGGTCCGTAGCTGCGCGTAGTACTCGCGGAAGACGGAACACCCCAGGGCACCAAGGCGTCGATGACTGAGGACGGCGAACTACCCAGGAGGACGGGATGCACGGGCAGCACGGCTCGGGGAACGGCGCGCGCTTCGCAGCTCGCACAGGTGCGCCCATGACGTCTCGACAACGCCAGCAGTTCGATGACGACGGGTTCGTCGTCATCCCGGATGCGCTCGACCAGTCCGAACTGGAGCGGTACACGGCTGCGCTCGACGCAGCCTACGACCAGGAGCGCAAGACGGGCGGCGAGGTCGACGCCAACGGCGCGCTCCACAAGCTCAGCGCCGAGGTCGACGCCAACGGCGCGCTCCACAAGCTCAGCGCCGTGGCGAACTGTCCGGCCCTGGTCGATCTCGTCGACCATCCAGCCGTGTTCCCACTGGTCTGGTCGATCATCGGCTGGAACATCCACGTGACCCACTCGCACTACGACGTGCATCCTCCGCTGCGAGACGCCCAACCCTTCCGCTGGCGATGGCACCAGGACGGTGGTCGGCAGAACATCGAGCTCGAGACCGACCCGCGACCTCGGCTGACGGTGTTCTCGGCCTTCTGGCTGTCCGACGTCTCCGAGCCAGGCCGAGGCAACATGATGGTGATCCCGGGCAGCCACAAGCTGAACTGGCTCCAAGGGCCACCCAGCCCGACCGTGCGTTGGCCTGATCCGGATGACGCCATGGAGGTGACGGCACATCCGGGCGACGTGCTGTTCTACGACCGCCGCATCTGGCACTCCCGTTCCGACAACCACTCCGACGTCACCCGCAAGGCGGTGTTCTTCGGGTACACGTACCGCTGGATCGCGGTGCGGGACGACGTCCCCGATCCCCGGTCCAGCCCCGAGCTCGCCCACTTGAGCCCGATCCAACGGCAGCTGCTCGACATCGACACCGACACTGGTGACGGCCGATGGGGCCACTCCCCCGACACCATCCCGCTCTACACAGAGCTCAGGGAGCTGGGTCTCCTCGACCCGGACAACCGGGCGCACAAGCGGCTGTTCGCCTGAGGGGTCGTCAGCCAGTTGCGATCGCGTCGAGGCATGCCTCCACGAACGCCTTCACCGGTGCGCGTTGGTCGTCCCGCCGCCACGCGATCGCGAGATGAGCTGGGTCGAGGTCGTCGACGGGAACGCAGGCGATGCCGGGGCGGGCGTAGATGGCGGCATTGCCTTCGGCCATGAGGTGAGCGGCGACGCCGGCGGCAACCATCTCGAACGTCTCGTCGGCCGACGTGACCTCGGCGGCGATCCTGGCCGGCTGGCCACTTCGCCGGTCGTTGGCGAGCCAGAAGTCCCGAAGTGGACCGGCGGACTGGGGTAGCGCGAGCAGAGGTTCGTCGGCGATGGCGGGGAAGCTGAGCGACGAACGGGCAGCGAGAGGGTGCTTGGCGCTCAGCGCGACCACCCGCCGCTCGGTGACCAGGATCTCGTAGGCGATCTCTTCGGCGTCGATCGGCAGCCAGAGGAAGGCGACGTCGGTAGCGCGGTCACGCAAGCCGGCAGTGGGGTCGCCCCAGCCGAAGGATCGCAGTTCAACCCGCCACGCGGGCTGGCGCACCTCGAAGTGGTCGATGACGCCGGGATAGAGGGCGCGGCCGATCGACGTCAGCGTCCCAACCCTCAGGACGCGGGCATCGCGTGCTGCCGCCTCGGTCACGGTGGCTGTGATCCCGTCCCACGACTCCAGCAGGGGACGAACCGATGCGAGCAGGGCATCGCCGGCTTCGGTGAGCTTCACCTCCCGTCGATTGCGTTGGAGCAGCTGGGCGTGCAGCGCTGCTTCCAGAGCCTGGATCTGCTTGCTGAGCGCGGGCTGCGAGAGGTGCAGGCGGCGAGCAGCGCGGGTGAAGTTGAGCTCCTCGGCGACGGCAACGAAGTACCGCAGGTCCCGCAGGTGCACGTCCATAACCGATCGCTATCACAGTATGTCTTGGACGCCGGAGCGGCCGGGTTCGATCATCCGCCTGATGGACCTGGAGCTCGCCCGATGACCTACCGCATCGACCGCATCGCAGGCCGGGTCATGCCGGTCAACGCATTCGTCGTCCACGGGCCCGACGGGCTGGTCGTCGTCGACGGCATGCTGACGACCTCCGATGCCGCTCTTGTCCGTCAAGCCGTCGACGAGGCCGGAGCATCACTCGCCGGTGTCGTCATCACCCACCCCCACCCCGACCACTACGCCGGTCTCTGGCACCTGATCGGCGACGATGACGTTCCGATCGTGGCCACGCGAGCCGTGGACGAGGTGATCCGTCGAGACGACGCGATCAAGAACGACATCGTGGGCCCGATGATGGGCGCCGAGTGGCCCACCACCCGCCGGTTCCCCAACCAACTCGTCGACGACGGCGACGAGGTGCGGCTCGGTGGGCTCACGTTGGAGGTCGAGGAGCTGGGCCCCGGCGAGTCACCCTTCGACAGCCTCTGGCACCTCGACCCCGTCACCCTGTTCGCCGGTGACATCGTCTACAACGGCATGCACGCCTACCTCGCCGATGGCCACTGGGAGGGCTGGCTGGCGACCCTGTCCCGCCTCGAACGTCGACTTCCCGCCGATGTGACCTTGCATGTGGGTCACGGGCCAGCTGGCGGCAAGGAGCAGCTGGCCACCCAGCGCCGGTACATCGAGACGTTCGTGGCCGCCGTCGCCGAGCACTCCGGCGCCATCGACGCCGGAGACCACACTCCGGTCGTTGCCGCGATGAAGGAACTGCTCCCCAGCGACGACCTGCTGTTCCTGATGGAGCTGAGCATCGAACCAGTCCACGCGGTCCTCACAGCGCAAGCGAGGTGAACGCTAGAAGGCGGCGGCAGTGAGGTCGGCGGGGCCCGCGGTGACGGCGGGTAGGAGTCCTGCGGCCTGCGGGAGGAGCTGGTCGCAGAAGAAGCGGGCGGTGACGATCTTCTGCTCCAAGGACTCGGCCCCTGTGCCGGTGGCTCCGTCGTCGAGGATGCGCCGTGCGCTCAACGCGGAGCGGCCCAGGAGCCAGGCGGCGATGACGAATCCGCACATGCGCAGGTAGGGGGTGGCGCCGGCCAGCGCAGTGTGGGGTGCGTCCGAAGCTTTGGCCAGCAACCAGTGGGTCGCTTCCCGGAGCACGCGGTGGCCGTCGGTCAGCCGTTCACCGATGGGAGCCAGCGCTTCGCCGGCCTTGGTCGTTTCGACGACGGTCGCCTCGATCCCGGCCAAGAGGTCGGCCACGACGCCGCCAGCACGCATCGGCAGCTTGCGGCTGACGAGGTCGATGGCTTGGATGCCGTTGGTGCCTTCGTAGATCGGGGCGATGCGGGCGTCGCGGTAGTGCTGGGCCACGCCGGTCTCCTCGATGTAGCCCATGCCACCGAAGACCTGGATGGCCAGCGAAGTGGTCTCCACGCCCATGTCCGTGCCCCAGCCCTTGGTGATCGGGGTCAGGAGATCGGCGACCTCGCTGTGCCGTCGGCGCACGGTGGGGTCGGGATGGTGGACGGCGAGGTCGATGCATTCGGCGTTCAGGTAGGCGAGGCAGCGCAGCGCCTGGTTGGTGGCGCGCATGGTCGACAGCATCCGCCGGACGTCGGGATGGTCGACGATCGGCGACTGGTGCCCGGCCGGCGCCCCGACCACGCGTCCCTGGCGGCGCTCGTGGGCGTAGGCGACCGCAGCCTGGTAGGCGCGCTCGCCCAGGCCAAGGCCTTGGAGCCCGACCGACAGCCGGGCGTGGTTCATCATCGTGAACATGTAGCGCATGCCGGCGTTGGGCTCGCCGACGAGGTAGCCCACCGCGCCCTCGTAGGCCAGCACACAGGTCGGGCTGGCGTTGATGCCCATCTTGTGCTCGATCGACACGCAGTGGACCTGGTTGCGTTCGCCCAGCGAGCCGTCGTCGCCGACGAGGAACTTGGGGACGATGAAGCACGAGATGCCCTTGGTGCCGGGTGGCGCGTGCGGCACCCGGGCCAGCACCAGGTGGACGATGTTGTCCGCGAGGTCGTGCTCGCCGTAGGTGATGAAGATCTTCTGCCCGGTGATTCGCCACGAGCCGTCCTCGGCGGGCACGGCCCGGGTGGTCAGCGCACCGACGTCCGATCCGGCCTGGGGCTCGGTCAGCTCCATGGTGCCGGTCCAGGCGCCGGTGACCATGCGGGGCAGATAGCGCTCGCGTTGCTCGTCCGATCCGTGCGACAGCAGAGCGTCGATCGCTCCCTGGGTGAGCAGCGGGCACATGGAGAACGACAGGTTGGCGGCGGTGAGGATCTCCTGCATGGCGATGCCTACGACCCACGGGAAGCCTCCGCCGCCATAGGCGTCGGGGAACGGCACGCCGCCCCAGCCGGCGGCGACGTACCGCCGATAGGCCTCGCGGAAGCCGTCCGGTGTCGCGACCTGGCCGTCCGACCAGCGGCTGTGTTGGATGTCGCCGATGCGGTTCAGGGGGGCGATCACCTGCTCGACGAACCGGGCGTTCTCCTCCAGCACGCCGGCCACGGTCTCGAGGTCGAGATGGTCGAACGCCGGCAGACGGCACAACGCTGGCAGGTCGACCACGTGCTCCAACACGAATCCGATGTCGTCGAGGGGGGCTGAGTACGCGGACATGTCGACGCCTACGACGCCGGCTGGGCCGTGGCGACGGAGTCGCGCAGCTGTCGCTTGTCGAACTTGCCCGCCGACGTCCGGGGGATCTGGTCCAGGAAGACGACCTCGTCGGGTAGCCACCACCGGGGTACCCGTTGTTCGAGGAAGGCCAGCAGGTCGAGCTTGGTCGTCGTGCTGGTCTCGTCGGTGGCGAGGCTGGCCGGGCGGTCCGAAGCGAGGACGACGTAGGCGAGGGGGCGTTCGCCCCATCTCTGGTCAGTGACGCCGATGACTGCGGCCTCGGCGACCCGAGGATGGGCCATCAGCTCGTTCTCCAGGGCGATCGAGCTGATCCACTCGCCACCCGACTTGATGACGTCCTTGGTGCGATCGACGATCCGGATGTAGCCGTGGGAGTCGATGGTGGCGATGTCGCCGGTGGTGAGCCACCCGTCCTCGGTGAAGGACTCGGCGGAACGGGGATCGTCGTGGTAGGCAGCGGCGATCCAGGGTCCGCGGACCTCCAGCTCCCCAGCCGTCGTGCCGTCCCAGGGCACAAGTTCGGCCGGCTGGCGTCCGCCGGGCCGGGTGATGCGGGCCTGCACGCCGATCACCGGTTGGCCCACGCTGGTGCGCAGGTCGGCCTGGGCATCGTCCTCCAGGGCTGAGCCGAGGGTCGACTTGATGCGGCAGACCGCGCCCAGCGGGCTGGTCTCGGTCATGCCCCAGGCCTGGAGGATCGGCAGGCCGAGAGCGGACCGGTAGGCCTCCGACAGCGCCCGCGGGACGGCGGAGCCGCCGCAGATGATGCTGCGGAGACTGCTGGTGTCGCGTCGCTCCAGTTCGGGGAGAGCCGCCATCCAGATGGTGGGGACGCCGGCCGCGACCGTCACCCGCTCCGATTCGACCAGGTCGGCGATCGCACCCGGAGAGAGATCGGAACCCGGCAGGATCAGCGTCGCGCCCGCTGCGACCGCGGCGTGGGGAAGGCCCCAGGCGTTGGCGTGGAACATGGGGACGATCGGCAGCACCCGGTCCGGTTCGGCGATGGCGAGGGCACCGGCGGCCGTCACACCGAACGTGTGCAGGAACATCGAGCGGTGGGTGTAGACGACGCCCTTGGGGTTGCCGGTGGTGCCGCTCGTGTAGCACATCGACGCTGCTCGCAGCTCGTCGGCGACATGGAGCTCGGCCGGGGTGGCGTCGACCAGGAGGGTCTCGTAGTCGACGACGGAGGGGCCCTGGTCGAGGGGTGGAAGGTCGCCGGGGCCGTCGTCCATCACCACCAGGTGCTTCACCGTGGTGAATCGCGGTGCGAGCGGGAAGAGCAGGTGCGCGAGCGACCGGTCGACGAAGATCACCTCGTCCTCGGCGTGGTTGACGACGTAGACCAGCTGCTCGGCGGCGAGCCGGATGTTCAGCGTGTGGAGCACCCGGCCCGTACATGGTGCGGCGAAGTAGAGCTCGAGATGGCGGGCGCTGTTCCAGGCGAACGTGCCGACCCGGCCGTCGGCGCTCACCCCGAGGGCGCCGAGGGCGCCACCCAGGCGACGGGTCCGGTGCGCCCAGTCGCCATAGGTCGTGTGGTGTCGGCCGGTCGGGCTGGCGGTGACGACGTGCTTGTCGGCGAACAGCCGCTCCGCCCGCTCGAAGAGGTGGGGAAGGGTCAGGGGGAAGTCCTGCATGAGGCCACGCACAGGGGGTTCCTTTCGTGGGCAGGCGGAGGGGGAGTCGACGGTCGAGGGTGTGAAGGGGTGGGCCGCCCGACGGCGGATCCAGGCGGCCCACCCGGCCCCCGGCCGGCGCGGGGCGGCTAGGTGGCGCGCCGGAACTCGGTGGCGAGAGAGGAAGCGAACAGTCCTTCGAGCTCGACCAACCCACCGTCGACGGTGGCGTCCGGTTGGAGGATGTGGACCTCGCGGGCCGGCGGTTGGCCGGGCTCACTGAAGTCCATCGGGGCCACCAACCCACCCGTGTCGATGTCGTCGAGGCTCTCGAACGCCGTGCGGAGACCCTCCCGTGTCAGCGCGCCGTTGTCGCACGCCGTCTCGAGGATCTGAGCCATCAGCTCACCCTGCGCGTAGCCGTAGTTCACGAACTGGGTCGGAGTCTCGCCGGCGAACTCCGCGCTGAAGGCATCACGCACCGTGGACGGCCCGTCGGCCTCGCTGGTGTACGGCGCCACTGACGCCACAACCACGTAGGACGACTGCAACGCCTCGGCCGCCGGGCTCGCGAGCAGGGCCGGGCTGAAGGTCGGGTTGGATCCGACGAACGACAGGTCGAGGCCGTTGGCGGCAGCGACGCCGACCGCCGACGCGGTCTGCGGCGGCGTGGTGGTGAGCAGCACCACATCGGCGCCGGAGTCGTCGAGGGCGGACACCGCTGCGGTGAGGTCGGCATCGGTCGGCTGGACCTTCTGGGCGACGACCTCGACGCCGAGCGCCTCGGCCGCGTACTGAGCACCCGACAGAGCGTTCTCGCCGTAGTCGCCTTCGAGATAGACGTGACCGATCGTGTCGCCCTCGGCGATGCGGCCCTCGTCGACGAGCCATTGGAGGGCGTTGATCATCTCGATGTCGTAGGTGGCTCCCGTGACGACCACGTAGGGGCTGTCGAGCAGGTTCGACGAGAACGACACGGCCATGGTCAGCACAGCGTCGCTGTCGATGCTGGGCAGGAGGGCGTCGATCATCGGGGACCCGAGCAGCTCGTCGAACGCGAGCACGTCGGGCTGCATCGCCGCGTAGAGGCTGGTGGCGTTCTGCGCGTTGTAGCCGTGGTCGTTGACCGAGAACTCGACCGTCCGGTCGCAGACCCCGCCGTCGGCGTTGCGGGCGTCCCAGAACAGCTGGCGTCCCTGGGCGATGCCCGCTGACGCCGCCGCGAAGGGACCGGACTGGTCGGTGAGCACCCCGAGGGTGATCGTGTCGTCGGTGACGCCGGGCCCGGTCTCGAGCGCGGTGGAGCCGCTGTCGTCGCCGGTGGCGGCGGGTTCGTCGTCCTTGCTCGAACAGGCGGTCGCGGCCAGCACGACCAGGCTGGCGGTCAGCCAGGCCAGCCTGGGAGCCAGGGCACGGACAGGTGGACGGGACATGGTTGCCTCCCTTGGGTCAGGTGGTGAGCGCGCCGGAGGTCGGAGTGGTGGCGGCGACGTCTCCGGCGCTGGCCGCGGCGGCGGGCGGCTGGGCGGCGACCAGCGGCAGTGGGCCATGCCTCCGGTCCAGGCGGCGCCGGGCCCGCTGGCCGAGCGCGGCCAGACCACCGGGCTCGGCCAGCAGGAGCAGGACGACGACGCCCCCATAGCAGAAGCGCGCGGCGATGCCCGGGGTCACCCCGCCACCGGTCGGGTTGTCGGCGACCAGCGGCAGCGTGTCGGCGTAGCGCTGGAGGACCACCGGCAGCGACGACACGAACAGGGCGCCGGCCACGGTCCCACCGGGCGAGCCGATGCCGCCGATGACGACCATGGCCAGGTACTCGATGGCCAGCAGGACGCCGAAGGTCTCGGGCACGATGTGGCGGAAGGCCAGCGCCAACAGCACGCCACCGAGCCCGGCCAGCATCGAGGACACCAGGAACGCCGCGCCCTTGTAGCGGGTGACCGGGACGCCCATCGCCGCGGCGGCGATCTCGCCGTCCCGGACCGCGTGCAGCGCGCGCCCCACCCGGCTGGCCCGCACGTTGCGGTAGAACAGCCAGCCGGCCACGACCGCGACCAGACCGACGTACCACAGCTTCTCCATCCGGCCGAACGGCACGCCGAGGACGTGGAGGGTCTTGCCGTCCAGGTCGTCGAAGCGGAACCCCAGCACCGCGAACGACGGGACGTCGCGGCCGTTGAAGCCTCCGGTGAGCGGCTTGGCGTTGACCAGCACGTGCTGGCCCAGGAGGACCAGCCCCAGCGACGCCACGCCGAGGTAGATGCCGCGCAGCCGGGCCGCGATCGGGCTGAACAGCACCCCGGCCACGCCCGCCAGGCCCACGGCGAGCACCAGGGCTAGGAGTGGCGGCAACCCCCAGCCGGCCTGCTCGTCGGCGCCGACCTGCTGCGGCGCCGAGGCGAAGAAGGTGTAGCCGTAGGCCCCCACGGCGATGAAGAACGAGTGGGCCAGCGACAGCTGGCCCCCGTCGCCTACCAGCAAGTTCAGGCCGAAAGCGGCCACCATGGCCGCGAACGCGAACACGCCGACCTGGAGCCAGAACACCTCCAGGTAGAACGGTGCGACCAGGGCGAGGACCAGCGCGGCAGCCGCGGCGACATGGCTGCGACGGACG
>Ga0075428_100006861_pt1 | contig 12654 bp, 8 predicted proteins | sample RhiMetdeltSRZDD2_FD_75291 | JGI IMG/M metagenome (GOLD analysis project Ga0075428, IMG submission 75291) | Populus rhizosphere microbial communities from Tennessee, USA - Rhizosphere MetaG P. deltoides SRZDD2 | ecosystem: Host-associated > Plants > Roots > Rhizosphere > Soil | place: USA...
TCGAAAAGCGATAGGGTTTTCGGGCTTCAGAAGGCTCCCCAAAGCGGCCTTAGGCGCCTTTGGGCCGACTTTAGTCATCCAAATGGGAGACCTTTGTCTGGCCAGTGGTGTGTAATATCGCCGTAAATCACAGCTAAACCACTGAAAGAAAACCAATTAATCCCAAATCTCAGGGGTCATGCCGGGGAGGTGTGACCTTTGCGTCGAACGGTCAGGTTGGGACTGGCGGTGAGATTCTCTGAAGCGGTCGGCTCAATAAACGAGTCGAGTCGTCACGTGGCAGCCGAAGATCGGACCGAAGGTCGCCGGCGTGTGGCGCGACTCGCGTGGCGCCGTCCCGGTTTTCTCGCCGGTGTGCTGTGCGGCGTCGCTCTCGTGTTGGCGGGACGATACGCGATCAATCGCACGAACCTCGCCGACTGGCTCGTCTCGCCGCTCTTGATCGCGGATTCCGATGGCAAGGCGGACGCGATTGTCGTGCTCGGCGCCGCGGTGATCGGGGACTGCGGTGTCAACCAGAACGGCGTTCGGCGCGTACTCCTGGCGGCGCGGCTGTATCGCGAGCACCGCGCGCCGCTCGTGTTCTTCACCGGCGGCGCTGCGGACGGAGCGTGCCCGGTTTCGGTGGCCATGGCCGCACTCGCGCGAGAGGTAGGCATTCCCGAGGCCAGCATCCGCGTCGAGACTGCGTCGCTTTCGACGCGCGAGAACGGTGAGCGTGTCGCGCCGCAGCTGCGCGCACTGAACGTCCAGCGTGTGCTGCTGGTGACCGACCGACTGCACATGGCGCGCGGTGTCGGCGTGTTCGCGCAGCTCGGATTCGATGTCGAGCGCGCGTCGGTGCCGATCTACGAGGGGCACCAGGACAACGTCTCAATGCTCGCGGCTGGAGTCCGCGAGGCGGCTGCGATCGCTTGGTACCGTCGGCATGGGTGGGTGATTCCCGGGCTGCCCAGATCCGTGGATCAGTCGCACGCGCGAGAGACGCGCGGTGAGAACAACAATTCGGCAGGGGAGCGCATGTCGGTGAACGTGGCAAATCCAAAGGGGCCGTTGGTGATTCATGGCGCGTCGTATGCGGGCGGCTGGCCGCTCAAGCAGGTGGGATCGATGCCGGTCGTCAACACCGGTGTATCCGGCCAGCAGTCGTTCGAGATGCTCGAGCGGTTCGAGCGCGACGTCGTGTCGAAGCGGCCCAGGGCGGTTATCGTGTGGGGCTTCATCAACGATGTGTTCCGCACCGCACCCGACAACATGGAAGCCGCGCTCGGCCGCGTTCGCGACAGCTACACGCGGATGGTGGCGATCGCGCGAGCGAACGGCATCGAGCCGATCCTCGCGACCGAGGTCACGGTGAGGCCGGTCGATACCTGGAGCGAGATGGTGATGGGGCCGATCGGCCGGCTGCTCGGCAAGGAGTCGAACACCGATCGAATCAACAAGCACGTGCTGGCCACCAACCGATGGTTGATGGATTACGCGCGACGAGAGGGCCTGCTTTTGATCGATCTGCACGGCACGCTGTCTGAGGCGAACGGACAGCGCCGCAAGGAGTTCGCCCTCGAAGACGGCAGCCACATACCACCGGCGGGCTACACAGCGATCACGGCATACGTGACGCCTATTTTGGAGGCGCATTTCATGAGCCAAGGAACGGCGCGATGATCGGAACCGACGCCCAGTCGTCGACGATGATCGCCGACAGCAAGGACGCGCGGCACGCGGACGGCGTTCGCGCAATCGCCGACGCGCCGAGACGCGCACCGGAGACGGTGCGGGTCGGGCTGATTGGCTCGGGCAAGATGGGTCTGCACCATCTCAAAGCGATTGCCGCGGTTTCCAACGCGAAGGTCGTTGGCGTCGCAGATCCGGCGGCGAACCGCGAGGCACTCGGTGCGCTGCTGCCCGCCGACGCGGAAGTCGTTGGCACAGCGGCGGAGCTCTTAGAGCGCGTTCGTCCCGACGTCGTTCATATTGTTACGCCGCCCGGTACCCACGCGTCTCTGGCGAAGCAGGCGATCGAGGCTGGCTGCCACGTTTACGTTGAGAAGCCGTTCACGCCGACCGCTGCCGAGGCGGAAGAAATTCTTGCGCTGGCGGCGCGCCGCGGCGTCAAGGTGTGCGCGGGGCACCAGGTGCTGTTCGAGGCACCGGCGCGTGCGGCGCTCGCCGAGCTTGCCACGATTGGCCGTATCGTCCACATCGAGAGTCATTTCTCGTTCAAGATGGTGCGCAAGAACATCACAGCCGTCGAGCAGGTGAAGGACATCCTGCCGCACGCCGTGTATCCCGTCGTGGAGCAGCTGCGCGCGGGCACCGGCCTCGCCGATGCCCCGATGGAGGTCTGCGGCGTGTCCGTCGATCCGCACGGCGATGCCTATGCGCTCGTGCGGCTCGGCACCGTGACGGCGGTCGTCATCGTGACGATTAACGGCCGCCCGGTCGAACAGTATCAACAGATCACCGGGACCAACGGCTCGCTGCGGCCAGATTACATCGGCGGCTCGCTGATTCGCCTCGTCGGCCCGGGCACCGGACCCGGTGTGCTGATTACGCCGTATCGCCGTGCGCTCCAGACCCTCACCGGCACGACACGCGGCATCGTACGGCTGGTGCGGCGGCTGGGAGCGTCGTACCCAGGACTCACCGCACTGATCGGGCAGTTCTACGAGAGCATTCGGCTCGACACCGAGTCGCCGCTCACGCCGCAATCGATCGTCGACACCGTCCGCATCTGCGAGTGTGTGGGCGACGAGCTGGATCGCGCCGAGGCGCAGCACGAGCAGGCGGCGCAGCTGCGACTGCGCCAGGCGGAGACGGCACTACCGGCGCTTCGCCCGAACGCGGCACGCGTCCTCGTGACAGGTGGCACGGGACTGCTTGGCCGGTCCGTCGCCGAGGAGATCCGTGCGGCAGGGTTCCCAGTCAGGGTTCTCGGCCGGCGCATTCCCCCATTTTCGAAACGCGTGCCGGGTGTCGAGTACGCGATGGCCGATCTTGCGCGCGAGATCGACCCCGCGGTCTTCCACGGTGTTGGCACACTGGTGCATTGCGCCGCGGAGACCGCCGGAGGTAAGGCCGATCATCAGCGCAACTCGATCGACGCGACGCGGCGCGTCATCGAGGTGGCGGCGCACGCCGGCGTCCGCCGGGTCGCGCACATCAGCAGCATCGCGATTCTGAAGACGTCGCGGGAAGTCGGGCGGCCGCTCGACGAGGACGCGCCCGTCGACATCGGCACACTGCAGCGTGGGCCCTATGTCTGGGGCAAGGCGGAGTCGGAGATCGTCGCGCAACAGCTTGCGCGCGAGCTCGGGCTGACGCTCAAGGTCGTCCGCCCAGGTCCACTCGTCGACTATTCGGCGTTCCAGCCGCCTGGCCGGCTCGGACGGGAAGTGGGCCCGTTGTTCGTCGCGATCGGGCCGCGCCGCGGTGCGTTGAGCGTCTGCGATGTCTCGACGGCAGCGCGCGTGCTTCGGCGGTATGTCGAAGATTTTGACTCGGCCCCGCCGATGCTCAACCTCGTCGAAGCGCCGCCCCCGGCGCGGCGCGAGCTGCTGGCGCGCTACCTCACGAACCGCAGCGATCTAAAAGTGTTCTGGCTCCCAGCCTGGATGCTGCGGGCGATGTCCGGGCCGCTGAAACTGCTCCAGCGTGTGGCCTTTGGCGCCAAGCAGCCCATCGACGTTGCCGCGGCGTTCGGCAGCGAGCGGTATCGCACCGATCTCGCCGCGCGCGTCATCGCGCAGGCCGGGCCATCTGCCAGGAGGCAGTCGTAACGTGGTTCGTGCGAATGAAACGCCGTTCTTTCTTCCGAACGGCAGCTATTCGCTGTTCGGAATACTGCACCTCCCGGACGGCCCCGCTGCAGGCGCGCCATTTGTGCTCTGCCATCCGTTCGGCGAGGAAAAGTTGTGGACGCACCGCGTCTTCGTCTCGTTCGCACGGCAGTTAGCGGCTGACGGCTACCCAGTCCTGCGCGTCGACTACATGGGGAATGGCGACAGCGACGGGCACTTCAGCGCTTCGTCGCTGGCGACCGTGCAGTCCGACGTGCGCGCCGCGGTCGCCGAGGTCCGCCGGCGCACCGGCGCCGCGTCCGTCAATCTTTTGGGCCTTCGCTTCGGCGCCCTTGTCGCGAGCCTGGTCGCCGAGGACACGCCCGACATCGAGCGTCTGATTCTCTGGTCGCCGGTCGTCGACGGCGCGCGCTACATGCAGGAATTACTGCGCATCAACCTGACGACGCAAATGGCGACGAAGAAGGAGATCACGCACGACCGCGAGGCGATGGTGGCGGCCATGCAGCAGGGCCGCACCGTCAACGTCGACGGCTACGAGATGGCCTATCCGCTTTATTCGGAAGTGTCGGCCGTCAAGCTGGCGGCGGGGCGCAAGCAGTACCGCGGACCGTGTCTCGTGGCCAACGTCGATAAGCAGCCCGGGCGTCCCGTACCGGAGCTGGACCAGTTGTCGAGCTCGTACGAGCGCGGCACGTTGGCCTTTGCGCAGGAAGAACCGTTCTGGAAAGAGATCGCGCGATTCTACGATCAGGCACCGAATCTGTTCCAGGTCACACGCGAATGGATGCGCACGGCTTGAGCGTGGACGTGTCGATCACAGGCCGGGGCCAGCAATGAAGGTCTTCGTCACCGACGGCGACAACCGCGCGGCGCTCGCGATTACGCGCTCGCTCGGCGCGCACGGGCATCAGGTGATTGTCGGCGAAAAGCGGTCTCCGTCGCTGGCGGAGGTGTCGCGGTTCGCCGCCGGCGGCCTCGTGTATCCCGATCCGGTGACCGAGTCCGTTCGCTTCATCGATTTCCTCAGCGGTGCGGTCAGGAAGAACGGCATTGAGGTCATTCTGCCGGTGGCGGACATCACCACGTTTCTGCTGACGGAAAATCGCGAGCAGTTCGAGCCATCCTGCGCCGTGCCGTTCGCCGGCGCCGAGGTGGTGCGGCGGGCGGCCAACAAGATCGACATCGTCCAGACGGCGAAGTCGCTCGCGGTCCCCGTGCCGGACAGCGTGATCGTCTGCAAGGCCGACTGCTTGCCGCCGTTCGACTTCGGGTTCCCCCTGGTGGTCAAGCCAGCGCGATCGAGGATCCGGACAAACAACGGCTGGGTGTCGACCAGTGTCAGCTTCGCACGGGACCTCGAGGAGCTGACACGTGATCTCGAATCGCGCGGCCGACATGAGTTCCCACTCATGCTGCAGGAGTGCATCACCGGGCCAGGGGTTGGTGTGTTCGCCTGCTATCACGACGGTCGTCCGTCGGCGCTGTTCAGCCACTGGCGCATTCGCGAGCGTCCGCCCTGGGGCGGCGTCAGCGTGCTCTCGCAGAGCACGGCCATCGACCCACTCGCGCAGGAGTATGCGCTGCGCCTGCTCGACGAAATCGGATGGCACGGTGTAGCGATGGTGGAGTTCAAGCGTGACGTGCGCGATGGCGTGCCCAAGTTGATGGAAATCAACGGCCGATTCTGGGGGTCGCTGCAGCTCGCCATCGATGCCGGCGTCGACTTCCCGCGCCTCCTCGTCGACGGGGTGCGGGCAGATCGCATGCCGCCGCCGCAGCCGTACAAGGTGGGTGTGCGTAATCGCTGGTTGTTGGGAGATCTCGATGCGCTGCTGCTGACGCTGATCGGCGGCCACATCGCGCCGAAGGGGCATCAGCCGCGCCGTGGGCAAGCCCTCGTGGACTTCCTCAAGCTGGGGGGCGGCGACCTGCATTACGAGAATCCAAAGTGGGGTGACCTGCGCCCGGGACTGCTCGAGACGCGGCGCTGGATCGGCAAAGCTCTTGGCGGACGGCGCGAGGCAACTCCAGTCGCCGCTGTGGTGGACGCCCAGCACGGCGCCACGCTGCGGAAGCCGGAACGCGCACCCGTCGTGCGCGCAGCCGGTGTCGCGATTGACCGGCTCGAGGCCCGAATCGAGCATACCTGTCTGGCGCCCGAGGGAGAGGCGGCCTGGAATGCGCTGTTGCCCACGAGCGACACGCACTCCGTGTTCCAAACGCACGAGTGGAACCGCAGCTGGTGGGAGACGTTTCGCGAACCGTTGGAGCCGTGCACGGTCATGGTGACAGGCCACGAGGGCCTCGCCGGCATCGCGCCGCTCGTCATCCCCAAACAGAGCTCGTACGGTCGGGTCGTCCGGTTTCTCGGCGACGGCCGCTCGGATTACTGTGACTTCCTTACCGGCGCCAGTCGCGAAGCGGCGCTCACGGCCATGCTGAACGCCGTGTTCTCGGGCGTCGACTGGGACATGATCGAGCTGAACAACCTACCTTCCCGGTCGCCCACGATTCCGATCGTGCAGTCGATCTGCGAACGGGCCGGCTTCAAGACTCTCGTGTCCGAGCAGTTCCTGTGCCGGGCGCTGGTCGTCGAGGGACGTGAGGCGAGCGCGCGCTTCATCCTGAATAAGCCAAGCTTGCGGCGGTCGACGAACTTCTTCCAGCGTGCGGGACGGCTCACCTGCCGGGGTCTCACTCGAGCGGACGAGATCGAGCCATATTTGGATCGGTTCTTCGAGCAGCACGTCGAGCGCTGGGGTGGCACGCATAGCCCCAGCCTGTTCCTGGATCAACGCAACCGGACGTTCTATCAGACGCTGACCCGTAATCTGTCGGCCAGCGGCCTGCTCTTGTTCTCCGTCATTGAGCTCGACGGCGCGCCGATCGCGTTCCACTACGGGTTCGATCACGACGGCGTCGTGATCTGGTACAAGCCGTCGTTCGACATTAAACACGCAGCACACTCGCCCGGCCTCGTGCTGATGCGGCACCTCATCGACTATACGGTAAACGGCAACAAACGCGAGCTCGACTTCACCCTCGGGGATGAAGCGTTCAAGCGGCGCTTCGCTAACGAGACGCGAACCACCGTGGGCCTCCGAATCTTCCGCCGCCAGTCGGGGTATGTGTTGGAGCAGATGCGCCGCACCACCGTTCAGGCCGTGAAGCGGGCCATCGGCGGAGGCAGTGCCGAATGATGACTGTCGAACCGATCTTCTGGCTGTCGGTGATCGGGGTGCTTTACCCGTACTTCGGCTACCCGCTACTGCTGCGCGCGATTGCCTCGCGTCGGCGCGCGACGGCCGAGCGATCGTCGGGCGGACCGCTCCCGACGGTGAGCATGATCGTGCCGGTTCACAACGAGGAGCGGCGCCTCGAAAAAAAGATTGCAAACACGCGGGCGCTGGACTACCCGTCGGATCGGTTGCAGGTCATCTTCATCTCCGACGGATCGACCGACCGGACGATGGAGATGCTGCGTGCCGCCGAAGGCCCAGGACTCGAAGTGGTGGAGTTGAACGAGCGGGCCGGCAAGGCGGCCGGCTTGAACGCGGGGCTGGCCCGCGCGACCAACGACATCGTCGTTTTCTCTGACGCGTCGATTACGCTCGAGCCGGGCTCCCTGGGTGAGATCGTCGCGCCGTTCGCCGATCCCCAGATCGGCTGCGTCTCCGGCGAGGATCGGATCGCCGAGTCCGGCGGCGAGGGCCTCTACGGACGCTACGAGCTGGCGCTGCGGCGGCTCGAATCGCGGGTGCATTCGATCGTCGGTGCGAGCGGATCCTTCTACGCGCAGCGCCGCGCGCTCTGCGATCCCTTTACCGAAGGGATGGCGCCCGACTTTCTCTCGGTCCTGCGGACCGTCGCGAAAGGGTATCGCGCGATCAGCCAGGAGTCGGCGGTCGGCTCGATGACGAGCGTGAAGGATCCGAAGCAGGAGTTCACGCGGAAAGTACGGACGCTGCTGCGCGGCATGACGACGCTGTTCGCGCACGCACAGCTGCTGAACCCACTGCGCTACGGCTGGTTTGCGGTGTCGCTGATCTCGCACAAGGTCCTGCGTTGGCTCGCGCCAGTGTTCCTCATCGGCACGCTCGTGAGCCCGCTGTGGCGTCTCGATTCGCCGTGGTATCTCGCTGCCCTGGTTGGTCAGCTCGGGTTTTACGCCGCCGCGATTCTCGCGCTGCGAGAGCGGCTCGGCCTGCACCGGTCGCTGGTCGGCCGGATCGCGCTGTATTTCTCCAGCGTCAACGCGGCCGTGCTGGCGGCCTGGGTTCAGTACGTGCGCGGCGTCCGCCAGGAATTGTGGACGCCGACGCGCCGGTAGCGATGCCCCATGACGCGCCCGATCAACATCCTGCACCTCCGCGACACCCACGAAGTGGGTGGGCCCGGCAAGACGATCCTCGAGACGTTCCGGGCGATCGACGCAACGCGGTTCCATCCGTACCTCGGCGTGTTCCTCACTCGCCACGAGGCTGGGGAGTCGCCGTTTGTGGCCGCGGCGCGCGAGTGCGGCATGCCGGTACACTTCATCCGCGGCTACAACCAGTTCGACCCGCGCATGATCTGGCGGGTCGTGAAGCTGATCCGGGCGCTGCAGATCGACATCATCTCGGCCCACGAAGTGAAGTCGGACGTGATCGCCTACCTCGCGTCGCTGCTGCATCCGGTGCCGATCGTCACCACGCTGCACGGCTGGATCGGCAACAGCCGCAAACAGAAGCTCTTCATCGCGCTGGACCGCTCGATCGTTAGGCGGTTCGACCGCGTGATTGCGGTGTCGGGGCGGATCCGCGACGAGGCGCACGCCGCCGCCGTGCCGGCCGAGAAGGTGCGGCTGCTGCACAACGCGATCGTGATCGAGCGCTACGCGCGCACGGGCCACCGTGGCTTCCTCGCCGAGCTGCTCGGCCGTCCGGTCGCCGGCCCGGTGATCGCGAGCATTGGACGGATGAGCCCGGAGAAGGGACATGCGGATCTCATCGAGGCGCTTGGGATCGCCGCCTCACGCGGGTGCCGAATGTCGGCCGTAATCGTCGGCGACGGACCGGAACGGCAACGGCTGGTCGATCGCATTCGAGCGCTGGGATTGCAGGAATCCGTCCATCTGCCCGGGTATCTCAGCCAGCCGGAGCGCGTGCTGGAGGAGACCGATCTCGCCGTCCTGCCATCGCATACCGAAGGACTGCCGAATGCCGCGCTCGAAGCGCTCGTCATGGAAGTGCCGGTACTGGCGACGCGCGTCGGCGGCACGCCCGAAGTCATCACGGACGGGGAGACCGGGCGTCTCGTGGAGCCGCGGTCTCCGGCGGCGCTCGCCGACGCGCTGATCGACTTCGCCCAGGACCCTCAACGCTGGAAGCTGATGGCGCAGCGCGGCCGGCTCGAGGTCGAGAGCCGGTTCAATTTCCAGGCGCGGACGCGCGAACTCGAAGCGATCTACCTCGAGCTGGCGCACGGGAGCCGCGCATGATCTACTACGGCCTGCTCGCGTTCTTCGCACTCGAATACATCCGCCCAGGATCCTACCTCCCGGCGCTGAACGCCCTGCATCTGAACACGCTCGTGCCGGCGCTGATTTGTGCCAAGACGTTTTTGGGCGAGGCGCCGGTCACCACCCAGGACGCGCTTGCCGACAAGAACACCAAGCGGATTGGTACGCTGATCGCGCTGATTCTGCTCTCGGTCCTCACCGCCGACGTGACCGAGTACGCCTACAACAAGTTCATCGCCGTGATCGGCTATGTCCTGGTCTTCTGGGTCATCAACAAGCAGATCGTCGACATCAGGCAGCTGAAGGGAATCTTCAAGGCGCTCGTGCTCGTGCACGTCGTCATCGGGGCGCTTACGCCGGAGATGTTCACCAGCGGGCAGCGGACCTACATCGCCTCCGGGTCGTTCCTTGGCGACGGCAACGACTTCGCGCTGTCGGTCAACATCGCGGTGCCGATGTGCCTCTTCTTGCTGACGAACGAGACGAAGAAGCGGCAGAAGCTCTTCTGGGGCGCCGCGCTGCTGTTTCTTGTCTTCGCGATCGTGGCGACGCAGTCACGCGGCGGCACACTGGCACTGGTTGCGGTCGGCCTGTACTACTGGGCCAAGAGCAATCGAAAGGGCATCACCGCGCTGATGGGGCTACTGGCGATCGCGGTCGTGTTCGCGCTCGCGCCGTCCGGCTACTTCGAGCGCATGCACAACGTCGCCAATACGGAAGAGGGATCGGCGCAGGGGCGCATTCAGGCGTGGTCAGCGGGGTTGCGCATGGCCGCGGACCATCCGCTCCTCGGCGTCGGCGCCGGCCACTTTTTTATGGTGTACGGCTCCAGGTACGGGAAGGAAGGCGCGCCGTGGCAGAACGCTCACTCGATTTATTTCCAGATTCTGGCCGAGCTCGGCATCCCAGGCATCCTGACGCTGCTCTGGTGCATCTTCGGCAATCTGCTCGAGAACCGGAAGGTACTTCACGAAATTCGCGCGCGTGACCCGGACGGCTCGGTGCTCACCGCGCAGCTGCTGGCCAGCACCAGTGCTGCGATGATCGCGTTCGCCGCGGGGGGTGCGTTTCTAAGCGCTGTCTACTACCCGCACATCTTCATGGTCGCGGCGGTCATGACGGCGTCGCGCCGCATCGCGCTGCGACAGGCGGAGCATGCTGCGGGAGCAACCGCGCCGGTGCCGGCAGCAAGTCACATCACGATTCACCCGGCCTTGCGACGGCGGCCGAAGCTCGCCATGGGGGAGACCGGCGAGAACAAGACGGCCGGTGGGCGGCGCCCCGGTGGCGGAGCGCTGAAGCCCGTATGAGCCCACGACAAAAACTCTCGTACACGATCAAGCGCGGCATCGCCCAAGTGCTCTACGCCCTCGGGGTGCTGCAGCTGCTGCAGGCGATCAAGCTGCGGAATCGGACGGTGGTCCTGATGTACCACCGTGTGCTGACGACCGACGAGCGGCGGAACGCGGGCTCGCACCCGGCGCTTGTCGTCGATCGCCGCACATTCGCACGGCAGATGGCGTTGCTGAAGAAGCGGTTCGTCGTCTTGTCCGTCGCCGAGCTGGCCAGCTATGTCGAGCGGCGGCACCCACTGCCGTCGTCCTCATGCTTGGTGACGTTCGACGATGGCTGGAGGGATAACTACGATAATGCGCTGCCGATTCTGTCCGAGCTACGCATCCCGAGCCTGATTTTCCTGCCAATGAACTTCATCGGCCGGCGCCGGGTGTTCTGGCAGGAAGCGCTCGTCCAGCTGCTCAGCCGCGCGGTCGCCGTGGTGCGCGACACACCGGCGCGACGGCCAGCGATCGAGGTCCTGCTCGCGCCGGTTGGATTGACGTTCGTCTTCGATCTGCCGCCAGGCGATCCGAAGCCGGCGATCATTAATGCGGTGACCGCGCAGAAGGGGCTGACCCGGCCAGCGATCGAGAAGCTCGTGTCTGCGTTGGCGGAGCAGGTCGGCGTGCCACTGGACGATCTCGCGTCGACCGATGGCTTCATCGACTGGACGCATGTCGACGCGATGACCCGGCAGGGGGTCACCTTTGGCGGCCATGGCCTGGATCACCTGCTGCTCACCCAGGTGTCCGACGCGCAGGCGGACGCGGAGATCGACGGTTCCAAAGCGGCGCTCGACGAGAGGCTGGCCGAGCCGACGCCGACATTTTCGTACCCGAATGGGTACTGGTCGCCGCGTCTGGCGGAGCGGGTCAGGCACGCCGGCTACCGCCTGGCATTCGGTGCGATGGGGGGTCCGATGACGAGCGGTGACGACCCGTGGACACTACGGCGCGTTAACATTCACGAGAGCGTCACCGATACCGACGCGTTGTTTCTGGCCAGACTGGTGGGGTTGTTCTGATGGCCGGTCTGGAGACCCACGCGACATGCGACCGCTCGACCCGAAGGAATTGATGCTTATGCCGCGATCGATCCCCGTGACGTTCACGAACCGCAGGGGTCTGAAGCTGTTCGGCATCCTCGAGATGCCCGCATCGCCAACGGTGCAGGATCTGGCGGTACTGATGTTGTCGCCAGGCGTGAAGATGCGCGTCGGGCCGCAGTGCCTCTATCGCACCATGACCACCGAGTTCCTCCAGTTCGGAATCCCTGTCCTGCGATTCGATTGTCACGGGCTCGGAGACTCCGAGGGCACGCTGCCGGAGGAGCTGCTGCGCGACGTGTACAACCACATCGAAGTCGGCCGGTTCGTCGACGACACGGTCGACGCGATGGACTGGATGCAGCGGGAACACGGTACGCGGCGTTTCATCCTGTCGGGTCTGTGCGGCGGCGCGATCACCGGACTGCTGGCGGGCGAGCGCGACCGCCGCGTCGTCGGTCTGTTGGGGCTCGGTCTGACGGCCGTGCTGGCCTCGCGCGCGGCAGACGCGTCGCGCTACATGACGGAGGGAGAGCTGCAGGGTGCGCGGCAGATGTATCTCCGCCGCCTCTTGAGCCCGCAGGCCTGGTACCGGTTGTTCACGTTGAAGGCGGATTATCGGCTGATCGGCCGCTTGATCGCGCAGACAGTCCGGCCGAAGCGTCAGGCGCAGGCGCCCGCGCCGCCGCCGCCCGACGACAACGCCAACCCGCGCTTCCCGCCGGCGTTCTTCTCGATGCTGTCGACAGGACGACCGATGCTGCTGGTGTTCGGCGGCTCCGATCGGCTGCAGTGGGAGTTCGAGGAGAAGTTCGTGGCGCGACACCGCGAGCAGCTGGCGTCCTTCCCACCTCTGTGGGACGTGCACGTTGTGCCTCAGGCGAACCACGTACTTTCAGCAAGCGAGTGGCAGCGCGAGATGCTGGACGTGTCGCGCGCGTGGCTGCAGCGGCATTTCGCGCCGTCGC
>Ga0075428_100006862_pt1 | contig 12652 bp, 10 predicted proteins | sample RhiMetdeltSRZDD2_FD_75291 | JGI IMG/M metagenome (GOLD analysis project Ga0075428, IMG submission 75291) | Populus rhizosphere microbial communities from Tennessee, USA - Rhizosphere MetaG P. deltoides SRZDD2 | ecosystem: Host-associated > Plants > Roots > Rhizosphere > Soil | place: USA...
GCGCAGGAAGATCTCGAGGAACTCCTGCATGCTGCGCTCGTCGTCGACGACGAGGATGCGCGCGCGCGGCTTCACGTTCGCCCCCCGGCACGGCGCAGGCGGACCTGGAAGCTCGTGCCCTTGCCCTCGGCGCTCTGCACCCGGATGCTGCCCCCATGCTCCTCGACGATCCGGTGGACGGTCGCGAGGCCGAGGCCGGTTCCGCCCGGCTTGGTGGTGAAGAACGGGTCGAAGATGTGCTCGAGCGCCGAGGGGGGAATGCCCACCCCCGCGTCGCGGACGCCGAGCTCGACCCAGTGCCCCCCCTCTTCCGCGTTTCGGCCGGCCGCGAAGCCCTCTTGAGGCGCCGGCCGCGCGCAGACCGCGATCGTCCCGCCCTCGGGCATCGCCTGGGCGGCGTTGAGCAGCAGGTTCCAGAGCACCTGCCGGATCCCGCCGGGATCGGCGTGGAGGCACAGCGCGGGCTCGACCTCGACCACCACCTCGACGCCCGGCGGGCGCGCGGCGTCGAAGATCGCGAGCACCTCGGCCACCACCTCCTCGACCGGCAGCGAGATCAGCCGCAGCGGTCCGGGCCGCGCGTACTCGAGGAACTCGGTGAGCAGCCGGTTCAGCCGCTCGGTCTCGCGCAGCACGATGTCCATCAGGCGCCGCGCCTCCTCCCCGGTCGGCGCGCGCCCGCGCTCCGAGCGCAGGATCTGGATCGAGCCCGAGATCGCGGCCAGCGGATTGCGGATCTCGTGGGCCATGCTGGCCGAGAGGCGGCCGACGGCGGCGAGCCGCTCGCTGCGGCGCAGCTCGCGCTCCATCGCGACGACTTCGCTCACGTCCTGGAAGATCACGACGTGTCCGCTGGGCTGGCTGGTGTCGTCGCGCAGCACGTAGGCGCCGACCCCGAGGTGGAGCTCGCGGCCGCGCGGATTGCGGTACGGCATGCGCAGGCGCGAGCGGCTCGCGTCGCCCGCGCCGGCGTGGGCGAGCGCCTGGCTCCGCACCTCCGGCAGCACCAGGTCGACGTCGCGCCCGAGGGCCTCCGCGGCGCGCAGCCCGGTGATGCGCTCGGCCTCCGGGTTGAAGGACGTGATCCGCCCGTCCGGGTCGGTCGTGAGCAGCCCGCTCATCAGGCTGTCGAGCGTGTGCCGGTGCAGGCGCCAGAGCCGGTCGAGGTCGTGCGTGCGCTGGCGCAGCGCCTCGCCGGTGCGGCGCAGCTCGCTCGAGAGCTGCCCGGCGAGCGCCGCCGCCGCGTAGCCCGCGAGCGAGTGGATCGCCCAGGCCCCCACCAGCATCGGCCCCGGCAGCGCGGCGGCCGAGCCCGGGACGGCGCCCCAGAGCCGGCTCAGCGCGAGCACGGCCCCGAACGCGAGCGAGCCGAGGCCTGCGACCGCGAGCGCCCCCCGGCGCGAGAAGAGCATCGCCCCGTAGACCGCGATCACCAGGTAGAGGAAGGCGAAGACCGTGTCCGCGCTGCCCGAGAAGTGGACCAGCGCCGAGACGATCCCGATGTCGGTGGCGACGTTGACGGCCGCGAAGCGCGTGCGCTGCCGCACGCGCGGAAGCGCCACGCCGTAGAGCGCCGTCGCCACGAAGGCGAAGGCGACCGTGCCGTAGAGCCCCCGCCAGTCCTCGATTCCGAGGTCGACGGCCGTGTCGACCGCGAGCGCGATGCCGAGCGAGAGCACGGCCAGCGCGAGGCGCGCCGCCATCAGCGCGACCAGCCGCCGATGCAGCAGGTCGCCGCGAACCGCGCCCGGCGCCCCGGCCCCCGCCACGCTCCCGGCCTCCGGCCCGGCTGCGCCTAGTGGATCGTGTCCGCGATCTTGAAGATCGGCAGGTACATCGCGACGAGCATGCCGCCGACGGTCCCGCCGAGTACCACCATCATCGCGGGCTCGAGCATCGCCGTCAGCGCCTCGACCGCCGCATCGACCTCGTCGTCGTAGAAGTCGGCGATCTTCGTGAGCATCGTCTCCATCGCGCCGGTCTCCTCGCCGACGGCGATCATGTGCACGACCATGCCTGGGAAGACCCCGGACTCGGAGAGCGGCTCCGCGATCGTCTTGCCCTCGGCGATCGCCGCGCGCACCGCGCGCAGCGCCTCCTCGACCACCATGTTGCCCGCGGTCTTCGCCACGATGTCGAGCCCGTCGAGGATCGGCACGCCGCTCGCGATCATGGTCCCGAGCGTGCGGGTGAAGCGCGCCACCGCGACCTTGCGCAGGAGGCTGCCGAAGACGGGCAGCTTGAGCGCGATCGCGTCGGTCTGGCGCCGGAAGCGCGGCACGCGTCGGCGCGTCGCGAAGAAGGCGAAGAGGCCGGAGCCGATCATCACCAGGAACCAGACCAGCCAGCGCTGCATCCACTCGCTCATGCTGATCACCATCTGCGTCGGGCCCGGCAGCTCGCCGCCGAAATCGTTGAACATCTGCGCGAAGGTGGGGATGATCTTGACGAGCATCAGCACCATCACGCCGACCGCAACGACGAGCACCGTGGCCGGATAGACCATCGCGCCCTTGACCTTGCGCGCGAGGGCGTCGGCCTTCTCGAGGTAGACCGCGAGCCGGTTCATGATCGTGTCGAGGATGCCGCCGATCTCGCCCGCCGCGACCAGGTTGACGAAGAGCGCGTCGAAGGGCTTCGGGTGCTTGCGCAGCGCGTCGGCGAAGGTGGAGCCCTGCTCGACGTCCGCGCGGACCTGCTGGATGATCACGCGGAAGGTCGGATTCTCCTGCTGGTCGCCGAGGATCTGCAGGCACTGCACGAGCGGGAGTCCGGCGTCGATCATGGTGGCGAACTGCCGCGTCCAGATCACGAGCTCGCGGGTCCGGATGCCCGGCTTCAGGAAGGGCAGGAGCTCGCGGATGTCCTTCGGCTTCTTCTTGACGCTGATCGGCTGGAGCATCTGCGTGCGCAGGTGGGTGATCACCGCCGTGTCGTTCTGCGCCTCGAGCTCGCCGCGCTTGACCGTCCCCTGACGGGTCCGCGCCTTCCAGATGTAGACCGTCGACATCGCCTCTCACCCCCTCCGCCGGCCTCGCGGCCCGCGGCCCGCGACTAGCTCCCGGCCGCGGCGACCCGCGAAGCCCCCGGCCGCACCTGGGCGGCGCCCTGGCTCACGAGGTTGCGCAGCTCGTCGGTGTCCGCGCTGCGCGCGAGCGCCGTCTCCAGCGAGATCAGCCGCCGCTGGTACAGCGCCGCCAGCGACTGGTTCATCGTCTGCATCCCGAACTTCTCCTGGCCGACCTGCATCGAGGAGTAGATCTGGTGGATCTTGTCCTCGCGAATCAGGTTGCGGATCGCGGAGTTGGGGATCATCACCTCGAGTGCCATCGCACGCCCCGGCCCGTTCGCGCGCGGCAGCAGGCTCTGGCACAGCACGCCCTCGAGCACGAAGGAGAGCTGCGCCCGGATCTGCGCCTGCTGGTAGGGCGGGAACACGTCGACGATGCGGTTGATCGTCTGCACGCAGGAGTTGGTGTGCAGCGTGGCGAAGCAGAGGTGACCGGTCTCCGAGACGGTGAGCGCCGCCTCGATCGTCTCGAGGTCGCGCATCTCGCCGATCAGCACCACGTCCGGGTCCTGGCGCAGGATGTACTTCAGCGCGTTCTTGAAGCTCTGCGTGTCGGCGCCGACCTCGCGCTGGTTCACCACGCAGCCCTTGTGGTGGTGCAGGTATTCGATCGGATCCTCGATCGTGACGATGTGCTCGTTGCGCTCGCTGTTGATCTTGTCGATGATCGTCGCGAGCGTCGTCGACTTTCCCGAGCCCGTGGGCCCGGTGACGAGGATCAGGCCGCGCGGCTTCTCGGCGAGCTCCGACACGATCTTCGGCAGCCCGAGCTCGTCGAAGCCCTTGATCTTGAACGGGATCGCCCGGAACGCCCCCGCCACGTTGCCGCGCTGCACGAAGATGTTGGCGCGGAAGCGCGAGAGCTTCTGCACGCTGAAGGAGAGGTCGAGCTCGTTGCGCTCCTCGAACTGGTGCTTCTGGGCGTCGGTGAGCACCGAGTAGCAGAGCTGCTTGGTCTCGGGCGCGGAGAGCGGCGGCAGCTTGAGCGGGTGCAGCTTGCCGTCGATGCGCAGCTGCGGCGGCGTCCCAGTGGTGACGTGGAGGTCGCTCGCCCCCTTCTCGATCATCGCCTTCAGGAACTGATGCATGTTCGCCATCGAAGCCGATGCTCCTAGTGGTCCGCGGAGGACACGCGGAAGACCTCGCCGAGGGTGGTGACCCCCTCGCCGAGCTTGCGCAGTGCGCTCTGCCGCAGGGTCTGCATGCCGAGCCGCGTCGCCTCGCGCTTGAGCTCGAGGGCGGACGCGCCGTTCAGCACGAACTCCTTGAGCTCTTCCTTCAAGTCCATCACCTCGTAGACCGCCATCCGGCCCTTGAACCCGGTCTCCGAGCAGGTGCGGCAGCCGCGCCCCTTCACCGGGACGACCTGCCGCGCCGCCTCGGGCGCCATCCCCGCCTCGACGAGCTGGTCGGCGGTCACGTCGGGGTCGGGCTCCTTGCACTCCTCGCAGACCCGGCGCGCGAGGCGCTGGGCGACGATGCAGTTCACCGACGAGGCGACGAGGAAGGGCTCGATACCCATGTTGAGCAGCCGGTTCACGGTCGAGGGGGCGTCGTTCGTGTGCAGCGTCGAGAGCACCATGTGGCCGGTGAGCGCCGCCTTGACCGCGATCTCGGCGGTCTCGAAGTCGCGGATCTCGCCGACCATGATGATGTCCGGGTCCTGGCGCAGGAAGGAGCGCAGCGCGGCCGCGAAGTTGAGGCCGATCTCCTCGTGCATCTGCACCTGGTTGATGCCGGCGAGGTTGAACTCGACCGGGTCCTCGGCCGTGGAGAGGTTGTCGCTGATCTTGTTGAGCTCGGAGAGCGCGGAGTAGAGCGTCGTCGTCTTGCCCGAGCCGGTGGGGCCGGTGACGAGCACCATGCCGTAGGGCTGGTGGATGGCGCGCTGGAAGACGCGCAGCTGCTCGATCTCGAAGCCGAGCTTGGTCATGTCGAGCTGCAGGTTTCCCTTGTCGAGGAGGCGCAGCACGACCTTCTCGCCGAAGAGCGTCGGGAGCACGGAGACGCGGAAGTCCATCTCCTTGCCGCGGCCCATCTTGAGCTTGATGCGGCCGTCCTGCGGCAGCCGCCGCTCGGCGATGTCGAGCTCGGCCATGATCTTGATGCGCGAGGTGATCGCGTTCTTGAGCTTCAGCGGCGGCTTCATCACCTCGTAGAGCACGCCGTCGATGCGGTAGCGGACGCGGAACGACTTCTCGTAGGGCTCGATGTGGATGTCCGACGCGGTCTTCTTCACGGCGTCGGTGAGGATCAGGTTCACCAGCTTGACGACCGGGGCGTCCTCGCTCGCCTTGGCGAGCTCGCCGACGTCGATGTCGTCGCCGCCGTGGATCAGGTCGACGTCGGAGTCGTCGAAGTCGCCGATCACCTCCTCGAGCGAGGAGGACTTGTCGTAATAGCGATCGATCGCGCGCTTGATCGAGTCCTCGCCGGCGACGACGGGCTGGATGTTGTAGCCGGTGAGGAACTTGATGTCGTCGATCGCGAAGATGTTGCTCGGGTCCGCGGTGGCGAGGATCAGCGTCGAGCCCGCGCGGTTCACCGGGATCACGGTGTGCTTGAGCGCGACCTCCTCGGGGATCAGCGCGATCACCGCCGCCTCGATCTCGAACTGGTCGAGGTCGATCGAGGGGACGCCGTACTGCTTCGCGACGAAGTCGGTGAGCTCGCTCTCGTCGAGATAGCCGAGCTTCGTGATCTGCGCGCCGAGTCGGTTGCCCGAAGCCCGGCTCTCCTCGCGCGCGCGACGCAGCTGGTCCGCGCTGAGGAGGTTCTCCTTGACGAGGAGCTCCCCGATCCGCTCGTTCACCGCTGGCACTCCCCTCGCGGGTTCCTCGGGCGCGAAATCCCCTCGCCGGCCGGGCCCTTGCGGGGCTCCGCTGCGCGCGGGAAAACGGTCGAGTTCCCGCAGGGTTATCGGCGGCTCGAAGAGCGGGCTTTACCCGCACCGTCGCGTGTGCGGCGCGGCGCGGGGCTAGGCGTCGGCGGAGGCGCCCTCGACGTCGGAGAGCGTGGTCCGCCGCCAGCGGAGGACGCAGAGGCCCATGGCAGTCAGCGTCAGCCACATCACGCTGTGGATCAGCGTCCCCGCGGCGACGGCGGTGTCGAGCGCGACCCCGGAGCGCACCAGCGCGACGCGGCAGGCGTAGTGGAAGAGCCCGAAGAAGCCGGGCGACGAGGGCAGCGCCACGGCGACGCCGATCGCCGCCTGGGTGGTCCAGGCCGCCACCAGATCCTGCCAGGCCGAGGAGAGGTGGATCCCGAGCGCCGCGAAGGCGGCGAGGATCGGGACCACGGAGATCACGAGCCAGATCACGAGCGTGTGCCAGGCGATCCAGAGCAGGTGGCGCCCGCCGCGCAGCGCGCCGAGCCCCCCGGCGAAGCGCCCCAGCATGCGCTCCGCGCGCGCGCCGAGGCGGGCCGGGAAGGGCCTCGCGCAGGCGCGGACGAGGCGCAGCACCTGCGCGGGCCGCGCCCGCAGGCCCCAGAGGAAGAGGATCGGCAGCACCGCGACGGGCACGAGGAAGAGCGCGCCGCGGGTGAGCCCGGCGTCCGAGGCGTGGGCGCGCAGCGGCACCACGAGCAGCACCATCGCGATCACCGCGAGCGTGTCGATCACGCGCTCGAGGATCACGGTGCCGAAGGTCGCCGCGGCGCTGATGCCGGTCTCGCGCGAGAGGTACCAGCAGCGAACCACCTCGCCCATGCGCAGCGGGAAGAGGTTGTTCACCATGAAGCCGACCGCCGTCGCGCGCGAGAGCGGCCCGTTCGGGAGCGGGCGGATCGGGTCGGTCAGGTGCCGCCAGCGCAGCGCCCGCACCCAGACCAGGACGAAGTAGGACGGCACCGACCAGGCGAGCAGCACGCCCCAGCGCGCGCTGGCGATCGCGCGGCCGACCTCCTCGAAGGGAACGCCGCGCAGCGAGAGCCAGACGAAGAGCAGCGTGACGGCGAGGCCCAGCGCGGCGCGCGGATCGCGCCAGCGCAGGCGCGCGCCGCCGGCCCTGCCCCGCTCCGGTGCCTCCTCGCGTGCGCTCAGGGCCGATCCAGGCGCGCGCGCGCCGCCGCGACGTCGGCGCGGATCTGCTCGCGCAGCGCGTCGGCGCTCGGGAAGCGGCGCTCGGCGCGCAGGCGCGCCTCGAAGGAGAGCTCGACGCGGCGGCCGTAGAGATCGCCGCTGAACCCGAGCAGGTGCGCCTCGGCGAGCAGCTCCCCGCCCGAGCGGAAGGTCGGGCGCGTGCCGACGTTGGTGACTGCGCCGAAGCCGGCGCCGGCGGGCGGCGAGCCGGCGTCGAGCAGGCGCAGCCGCCCGGCGTAGACGCCGGCCCCCGGGAGCACCTCGTTCTCGGGCTCGAGGTTGGCCGTCGGGAAGCCGAGCGTGCGGCCGCGCGCGTCGCCGCGGGCGACCCGCCCCCTCACGGTATAGGCGCGGCCGAGCATCGCATTCGCCTCCTCGACCCGCGCCGCGCCGAGGAGCTCGCGGATCCGCGTCGAGCTCACGTCGCTGCCGTCGACCTGCACCTCGGGGATGATCGTCACCGAGAAGCCGAGGCGCGGGCCGAGCTCGGTCAGGAGACGCATCGACCCCTCGCGGTCCCGACCAAAGTGGAAGTCGTAGCCGACGTAGACCTCGAGCGGCCGGATCCGGGCGTGGATCACCTCGCGGATGAAGGCCTCGGCCGAGGTGCTCGCGAACTCGCGGGTGAAGCGCTCGACCACCACGACGTCGACACCCGCCTCCGCGAGCAGCTCGAGCCGCTGCTCGAGCGTCGTCAGGAGCTTCGGCGCGTGCTCCGGCTGGAGCACCTTCCGCGGGTGGGGGTCGAAGGTGTAGACGACCGCGGCCCCGGCGAGCGCGCGCGCGCGTTCGCGCACCGTCTCGAGGATGGAGCGGTGGCCGCGGTGGATCCCGTCGAAGTTCCCCACCGTGAGCACCGGGCGCTCGAGCGGCTCCAGCAGGGCCGCGATCCCCGCGACGTGCCTCAATGCTACGCTCCGCGCGTGCGCATCCTCTCGCGCCGCTTCCTGGCGAGCTACCTGTGCGCGCTCGTGGCGATCGCCGCCGGGACGCTCCTCGCTCTCGCGATCGTCGACATGCTCGTCGATTTCGACGCCGTCGTCGAGGGCGGCGCCGCGGCGCTCGCCGCGCTCGTCGCGCGCGCGCCGCAGCGCCATCTCGCCGAGCTGCTTCCGCTCGCCTCGGGCGCAGCGGCCTTCCTCGCGACCGCGCTCCCCTCCCGGCGCGGCGAGCTGCTCGCGATCTGCGCGGCGGGAATCCATCCGGCGCGCGCGACGCTCCCGGTGCTCGTCGCCGCGCTCGCAGTCGCCGCCGCATCGCCCTGGCTTCCCGGCGCGCGCGAGGCCGAGGCCGCGACGGCGGGCGACGGCGCGTGGCACCGCGCCGACGGCGCGTGGCACCGCTCCGGCGATCGCTTCTTCGCCCGCGGTCCCGACGCCGCGCGCGGCGCCGAGCTCGCGCTCTTCGAGGTCGACGCGCGCTTCCGCCTGCGCCGGAGCCTGCATGCCGCCGAGGTGCGCGACGCGGGCCCCGCCTGGGAGCTGGGCGGCGCGCGCCTGCTGCGCTTCGATCCGGAGGCCCCCGACGCGGCCCCGCGCGACGAGCGCCCGCCCGCGCGCCTCGCTGCGCCGCCCGCCAGCGCCGACGCGGCGCCCGGGCTCGCGCAGCGCGCGCGGCCCGTCGGCCTCGCGCTCCTCGCCTGCGCCGCGCTCCCGCTCGGACTGCGCGTGCGCCCGGCGCGCGGCCTCACCGGCACAGCACTCGCGGCGCTCGCCGGCGCGGCGGCCTTCCGTGGCGCGTGGCAGGCGGTGGCCTTCGCCGCCGAGCGCGACCCGGGCGTGGCGCCCGCGGCGGCGGCGCTCGCGCTCGGCGCCGCCGCGGCGCTCGCTCTCGCGCTCTGGTGGCGCGCTCCGCGCTGAGTCAGCGGCCGGGGCGCGGCGGCGGGGTCGAGCTCTCGAGGAAGCGGAAGAACTCCGCGTGGGGCGAGAGCACGAGCGTCGTGTCCTCGTCGACGGCGATGCGATAGGCCTCGAGGCTGCGCACGAAGGCGTAGAACTCGGCGTCGCCGCCGTAGGCCTCGGCGTAGATCCGCGCGGCCAGGGCCTCGCCCTCGCCGCGCGCGATCTCGGCGTCGCGGCGCGCGTTCGCGACGATCACCGTCGCCTCGCGGTCTGCCTCCGCGCGGATCCGCCGCGCGCGCTCGTCGCCCTCCGCGCGGTTCTTGCGGCCGAGGCGCTCGCGCTCCGTCTTCATGCGCGCGTAGACGCTCTCCTCGGCCCCGGTGGGGAGCTCGGTGCGATTGATGCGCACGTCGGCGACCTCGATCCCGAAGCCGCCCACCTTCGCCTGCGTGCGCGCGGTGATCTCGCGCATGATCTCCGCGCGCTGCGAATCGAGCACCTGCTCGAGCGTGTGGCGGCCGAGCACCTCGCGGACGTCGTCGCGCACCGAGCGATCGATCCCCGTCTCCGCGGCCTCGATCCCGCTCGGGAAGGTGCGCTTGAACTCCTTCGGGTCGCGGATGCGCCAGATCGCGTAGCTGTCGACGATCAGCTGCTCGCCGTCCGCGGTGAGGATCGTGTCGGGCTTCGCGTTCAGGTTCAGCCAGCGGCGGCTGTAGCTCTCCGCAGTCTCGACGAACGGCCAGCGCAGCGCCGGCCCCGGCTCGGTCACCCGCTGCGGGCTGCCGAGGAAGAGGATCAGCTGCTGATCGCCCTCGCGCGTGATCACCAGCGGGCCGAGGCCCACGCGCCCCGCGAAGACGAGCCCGACCGCGAGCGCGAGCAGCAGCAGCGCGAGGAACGCGAGGCGCCTCACGGGCGAGGCTCGCGCCCGCGCCCGATCGGGAGCGTCGGGACGAGCGAGGCGGCGCCCGGCTCGACGATCACCTTCTCGACCCGGGGCAGCACCTCCTCCATCGTCTCGAGGTAGAGGCGTTCGCGCGTCACCTCGGGCGCCAGCCGGTACTCCGCCGCGATCGCGCGGAAGCGCGTCGCGGCACCGGTCGCCTCGGCGACCTTCGCCTCGCGGAAGCCCTGCGCCTGCGCGAGCACCTCGGCCGCCTCGGCGCGCGCCTTCGGCACCACCTCGTTGCGGTGGCCCTCGGCCTCGTTCACGAGCCGGCTCGCGTCCTGGTTCGCGGCGACGACGTCGTCGAAGGCCGCGCGCACCTCCGCCGGCGGCTGCACGCCCTGCAGCTGCACCTGCGCGACGTCGAGGCCGGCGCCGTAGGCGTCGAGGATCTCCTGGAGCCGGCGCGCGGCCTCGGCGGTGACGAGGGCCTTCTTCTCGCGCAGCACGCCGTCGACCGTGGTGTGCCCCACCACCTCGCGCATCGCCGCCTGTGCCGCGTCGCGCACGACGCCCGCCGGGTCCTCGAGGTGGAAGCCCGCCTCGAAGGGATCCTTCACCGTGTACTGCACCGTGAAGCTGACGCGGACGATGTTGTTGTCGCTGGTCTGCATCGTTGCCTCGTGGAGCTCGGCCGGCGTCTCCTCGCCGCCCCCGGCGTGCAGGCCGAAGTCCTCGGTGCGCAGCTCGCGGACGCGCACGACGTAGCGCTCGAGGAAGGGCGCCGGCAGGCGCACGTGGAACCCCTCCCGGGTGATCGTCTCCACGTGGCGGCCGAAGAGCAGCAGCACCGCGGCCTCGCCCGGCCGCAGCGTGAAGGACCAGCCGCGCCAGACCCACGCCGAGAGCGCGACGAGCAGCGCGAGCGCCACCACGGCGCTCCGCAGCCGGCGCCCCACCGAGCGCCGCACGCGCTCGTCCGCGCTCGTCCGCGCCGGGTCGGCCACGCGCTACTCGAGGTTCGTCGCCGCGGGGATCGCCTGCTTCGCCCGCTCGTAGAACGGGCGCAGGATGTCGATCGGGATCGGGAAGATCAGCGTCGAGTTCTTCTCGGTCGAGATCTCGGCGAGCGTCTGCAGGTAGCGCAGCTGCAGCGCGGCCGGCTCGCCCTGGAGCACCCGCGCCGCGTCGAGGAGCCGCTGCGCGGCCTGGAACTCGCCCTCGGCGTGGATCACCTTGGAGCGCTTCTCGCGCTCGGCCTCGGCCTGGCGGGCCATCGCGCGCTGCATCTCCTGGGGCAGGTCGATCTGCTTCACCTCGACGGCGCGAACCTTCACGCCCCAGGGCTCCGTCTGGTGATCGATGATCTCCTGGAGCTTCTGGTTGATCTGCTCGCGCTCGGCGAGCAGGCTGTCGAGCTCCGCCTGGCCGCAGACGCTGCGCAGCGTGGTCTGCGCGAGCTGCGAGGTGCCGTAGAGGTAGTTCTCGACCGAGATCACGGCCTTCTCCGGGTGCAGCACGCGAAAGTAGAGCACCGCGTTGACCTTCACCGAGACGTTGTCGCGCGTGATCACGTCCTGCGCCGGGATGTCCATCACGATCTCGCGCAGGCTGATGCGGACCATGCGGTCGACGAAGGGGATGATCCACTTCAGGCCCGCGCCCTTCACGCCCTCGAAGCGGCCGAGCCGGAACACCACGCCCCGCTCGTACTCCGCGATGATGCGCGCGCCCATCGCGAAGAGCACCACCGCGATCGCGACGAAGATCAGCACGCCCGAGAAGCCGAACACCATCTCCCCTCCCTGCGGCGCTGCCGCGTCAGCGATCCGGCGCGGCGCGTCGCACGCGCAGCGCCATCCCCTCGACCGCGACGACCTCGACATTGACGCCCGCGGGCAGCGACTCGTCGGCCCGCGCCGTCCAGTACTCGCCGCGCACGAAGACGCGCCCGTCCGGCGCGAGCGGCGTCGCGCTGCGGCCGACCAGCCCGATCAGCTCGCTCACGCCGGTGATCTGTGGCCGGCCGACGCTGCGCGCCACCACCACCAGCACGAGCCCGCCGAAGAGCGCGAAGGCCCCCACGCCCGGCACCAGCACCGACCAGAACGAGAGCGTGAGGTCGCCGACCTCCGGGACCGAGCGCGGGTCGAAGACCATCGAGCCGCCGAGCAGCATGCAGACGATCCCGAGCGCGAAGAGCAGGCCGTAGGTCATGGCGAAGAGCTCCGCGACGACGAGCGCCAGCCCGATCCCCATCAGCAGGAGCCCCACCCACGAGAAGGGCAGGATCTGGAAGGCGATCGCCGCGAGCAGCAGGCAGACGCCGCCGGCGATGCCCGGCGCGAGCAGCCCCGGCTGGTTGAACTCGACGTAGAGGCCGAGGAGCCCGAGCAGGAGCAGCAGCACGGCGATGTCCGGGCTCGCGAGCTTGTCGAGCAGGCGCGTCAGCAGCGGCATCTCGAGCTCGCGCAGCTCCGCGCCGGCGAGCTCGAGCTTGCGCGGCTCGCCCCGGATCGAGACCTCGCGCCCCTCGATCTCGCGCAGCAGCGCGTCGCGGTCCGGGGCGACGACGTCGATCACCCCGAGGCGCAGCGCCTCGTCCTGGGGGATCGCCTCGGCCTCGCGCACCGCCTTCTGCGCCCACTCGACGTTGCGCTTGCGCTCGCGCGCGATCGACTCGATGAAGGCCGCCGTGAACTTCTCGGCCTTCTCCGCCGCGACGTCGCGCCGCTTGTTCTCCTCGTCGCGCTCGCCGCCTTCACCGGTCG
>Ga0075428_100006864_pt1 | contig 12650 bp, 7 predicted proteins | sample RhiMetdeltSRZDD2_FD_75291 | JGI IMG/M metagenome (GOLD analysis project Ga0075428, IMG submission 75291) | Populus rhizosphere microbial communities from Tennessee, USA - Rhizosphere MetaG P. deltoides SRZDD2 | ecosystem: Host-associated > Plants > Roots > Rhizosphere > Soil | place: USA...
CCGCCGCTCCCGACGCTGCGGTGCAGCACGCGACGGCCGCCCTCGCCCTCCACCGTCACGGTGATGCGGGCGCCAATCGCCGCCCGGTTGGTCTTGACGCCGACCAGGTCGAGCGCGATCCAATCGCGGCCGTGGCCAGGGTTTTCGAAGAGGCGCAGCGCGTGCGCGTCGCCGGGCGTGGCGCCGCCGACCTGGAACACGATCTCCTCGTCGCCGTCGTCGTCGAGATCGGCAAAGGCGACGCCGTGGCCCTTGTGCAGCTCGCCGGTGCCCGAGGCTGCCGTCACGTCGACGAACGATGCCCCGTTCCTGTTGCGCAGCAACACGCTCGGGACGAGCGAGGCATACGACGGACTGCCCGTGCCGAGATAGATGTCGAGGAAGCCGTCGTTGTCGAGATCGCCGAAGTTGGCGCCCATCGGCATCACCACCTTGTCGAGACCGGCGCGTGCCGTAACGTCTTCAAATGTGCCGTTGCCGCGGTTGCGGTACAGCTTCATGGTGGTGGCGTTGTGCGGCAGCCGCAGGTAGCTGCGGACCGTCTCGTCGACCGACGTGTAGTAGCTGGTCGCGAAGAGATCCTGCCAGCCGTCGTTGTCGTAGTCGAAGAACCAGGTGGCGAATCCCTGGCCGGATCCCGTCACCCCTGCGGTCGCGGCGACCTCGGTGAACCTGCCGCCACCGTTGTTGTGGTAGAGGAAGCCTGGACCGCCGAGATTCGACACGTAGAGATCGGGCCAGCCGTCGTTGTCGTAGTCGGCGGCGCTCACCCCTTTGCTGAACGCCGTGCGGTTGACGCCCGCTCGTGCGGCCGTCTCCTCGAACGTCCCGTCGCCCTTGTTCAGAAAGAGCTGCGCCGGGCTGTCCTCGTTGCCGACGAACAGGTCGAGCAGGCCGTCGCGATTCACGTCGGACCAGACGGCGGCCTGTGTCCGCGTCACCGGCGTTGCCAGGCCGCTGGCGACCGTGACGTCCGTGAACGTGCCGTCGCCGTTGTTGCGCAGCAGCGATTTGCGCTGCGCCAGCTCCCAGGCGCCGCGCAGCAGGAGGATGTCGAGGAACCCGTCGTTGTTGTAGTCGGCCTGCAGCATGTTCAGGCCGCCTGTCTGGTCGCCCAGGCCCGCCCTGGCAGCCCCTTCGACGAACTGGCCGCGCTCGCCTCGGCGGAAGAAGCGCATCGGCTGGCAGCTGTTGAAATCCGACGTGACCACGTCGAGGCGCCCATCGTTGTCGAAGTCGTCCACGATGACGCCGCCAGCCGACGCCACGGAGACGAGCCCGGCCTCGCCGGCCACGTCGACGAAGCGGCCGACATCCTCCGCCGACTCCAACGCCGACGGCGGAATCAACTGCGTGTACGGCACCTCTCTCGGGTAGGTCCCGAGCGCCATGTGGGCCACGTTCAGGAGCCAGCGGACCTCGAGATCGTCCGGCTTCTCGCCCAGATAGCGCGTGAAGTGCTCGATGGCTCTCGTGAGATCCTTCGTTTTCGCCAGCGGCACGGCGGGCCGGCTCGTGAGGAGGCAGCGTTCGCCGGGCGCGTGTGTGACGCCGTTGTCGAGTTCGGCCTTGTGCAGGAAGGCGATGCCGAGTGCCTCCTCGAGGCCGAGCCGGATGGAGGGCACGTCGGCCGCCGCGATGTCTCGGGCCTTCTGAAACGCGTCTATGGCCGCCTGCATCGATCCCTGATACGCGTTCAGCTGTCCGAGAAGGAAGTACGCCTGCGCCAGGTCGAAGGGATGCACCGACGACGGCCCCGACTCGGTGGACGCCAGGAAACGCTCAATCGATGTCTGGGCCATCACGAACGACTGCGTGCGCATCTCGCAGATGGTGCGCGGGCTCTCGTTCCAGCCTTCCGGTTTCGGGAATTGCTTCAGGGCCAGGATGGCCTCGCTGTACCCCGACACGTCGAACACGTACCTCACGCTGCCGGTGGCGGCGAGGCCCGCGTTGACTGGCGATGGAGCGCTGACGGCGCTCGCGTCGCGGAACGCCTTGACAACGGCAAAGCCGGTCGGCACGCGCATCACCGGGCTGAGTTCACCGGGCGTGAGACCGGCCAGGGTGCTCTGGATCTCGGGCCGAAGGCCGGAGGCGGCGAGTGGCCCGAGGAGGCCTCCCCGGGCGGCGCTGGAGTCGATGGAGAGGCTCCTCGCCAGGCTGGCGAAGTCTTCGCCGCCCAGCAGCTGTTCGCGCACCCGCTGTGCATCGTCGTGCGAGTCGACGACGATGATACGAAACGACAGAACGTCCGCGGCAGTGGAGCTCGCCTGCGGAGGCGATGAAGCAAAGGTGAGAACCGTCGATGCGGCCAGAAGCACCGCAACGCGGGATAACGCCGAAACCACTCAGGATCCTCCCGACGAGCCATCTCTGGCGGGAGTCCCGACAGGCCCCACCGACGCGACCGTCCGATCCGCTGAAACTACTCCCACTATCGGCCGTTTGACGTGCACCGTTCACGCACAGTTCCCGAAAAATTGTGCAGGGGAAGGGAGCCCCGATGGTCGATATCCCAAGTATTTCACAGGGGGCGACCGGGCCAGCGCGGGTCGGAACGTCTAGAATCGTTCTCAGCATGCGGATCCTGCTGGTCGAAGACGAGCCGCGGGCCGCTCAGATGCTCGCGAAAGGTCTGCGCGAGCAGGCCTATGCCGTGGACATCGCGACCGACGGCGCCCAGGCCCTCTATCACACCGCCATCACCGACTATGACGCGCTGATCCTCGACGTGATGCTGCCGCGGCAGGACGGCTTCGGCATCTGCCGGCGGCTCCGCGCATCCGGGTCTGCGGTGCCCGTCCTGATGTTGACGGCCCGCGACGAGATCGAGTCCCGGATCGAGGGGCTGGACAGCGGCGCGGACGACTATCTGACGAAGCCATTCGATTTCGGCGAGCTCCTCGCCCGGCTGCGCGCCATCGTCCGCCGCGGTCATCGTCCGCTGACGCCGCAGCGCCTCTGTGTCGGCACGCTGGAGGTGGACACGCGTGCCCGGTGCGCCCGCCGAGCGGGCCGTCCGGTGCCGCTCACCGCGCGTGAGTACGCCCTCCTCGAGTTTCTGATGCTCCATGCCGGTGAGGTCGTCGGCCGGGCGGCCATCGCCGAGCACGTGTGGGACGCGTCGTACGATCCGCTCTCGAACGTGATCGACGTCTACGTTCGCCGGCTGCGCCGGAAGATCGAGGAGCCTGGCGAGCCGGCGCTGCTGCTCACACGGCGCGGCGAGGGGTACATGATTGCGGCCGAAGAGGTCTCACCATGAGCTGGTCGATCCGCGCTCGCCTCAACACCTGGTACAGCGCGCTGATGCTCACCGTGCTCGCCGCGGCGACGGCGGCGATTGCCGGCCTGCAGGCGCGCACGGCGGAGGCGAGGCTCGACGCCGAGATGCGCCGGCTCGAGCTGACCGTCGAAGCGGTCATGCGCAACGAGTTCGGCGAGGGGCTCGACGTCCGCGGCGCGGCGGCGGAAGCGAGCACCGAGGTCGTGACTCCGGGCCGTACGGTGGTGGTGTCGTCGCTTGACGGCTCGATGGTGAGAACGTGGGGAGCGCCGTTGCCGGTTGCCTGGCGGCCCACTGCGGCCCCGGTGGATGGACCGGCCAGTGAATCCATCACGATCGGAGCGTCGGCGTATTACGTCATCGACCACCACGTGCGTGACAGCGCACACGAGTATCTGGTCGGCGTGCTCGCTCCCATGGCGCCGCTGCAGCAGGAACACCGGGAGCTCCTCCGCTCGCTGATGGTCGGCATCGTCGTCGCTCTGGCCGTGGCGGCCGTCGGTGGATGGCTGTTGAGCAAGCCGGCGCTGCGCCCGCTGTCGGCGATGGCGCAGCAGGCGACGCAAGTCAGCGAGCGAAACATTGCCGCCCGTCTGACCGCGCCGAATCAGCGCGACGAGCTGGGGCGGCTGGCGACGGCGTTCAACGGCCTGCTCGACCGGCTCGCAGCGGCGCTCTCCTCACAGCGGCAGTTCATGGCTGAGGCTTCGCATCAGCTGCGCACGCCGGTCTCGGTGCTGCGGACCACGGCGGAGGTGACGCTGCGGCAGGCGCATCGCGACGAGCACGACTACCGCGAAGCGCTCGGCATCGTCGGCGAACAGTCAGTGCGTCTGGCCCGGCTGGTGGGTGCCATGCTGCTGCTGTCGCGCGCAGAAGCCGGCGGCCGTGCCATCCGCCCGGAGCCGGTGTACCTCGACGACCTCGTGGCCGATTCGGCGCGCGCCCTGGCGATGATTGCCGCCGAGCGCCAGGTGCGGGTCGTGACGAGCGGACAGGTCGACGTCCCGTTCGTCGGCGACGAAGAGCTGCTGCGGCAGATGTTCATGAACCTGCTGGACAACGCGGTGCGGCACACTCGTCGCGGCGGTCAGGTTGTGGCCGACCTGCAGTGTCGGTCGCGCGCGGTGATCCGCATCGCCGACGAGGGCGCAGGGATCCCCGATGCCGATCGCGAGCGCATCTTCGAGCGGTTCACGCGTCTCGACGAGCATGCCGGCGGGGCAGGGCTGGGGCTGCCGATTGCCCGGTGGATCGCCGAGGCTCACGGCGGAACGCTGGAGCTTGAGTCCAGCGGCCCGCAGGGAAGCGCTTTCGTGGTGACGCTTCCGCTGGCGGCGGCCGCCCCGGCTCGGGACGAGCGCGCCGCGCCGCACGCGAGGAGCCGCATCTCTACGTCCGCCTTCGATGAATCGCCGAATACAGTCCAGGGATCGCGAGCAGCGTCACCGGGGTCGATAGCGCCAGGCCGCCGATGACGGCGAGCGCTAGCGGCTTCTGCAGCTCGGCGCCGGCACCCAGACCGAGTGCGAGCGGCAGCAGGCCAAACAGCGTGCAGAAGGTCGTCATCAGAATCGGGCGCAGCCGGATCCGTCCGGCGTGGGCGATCGCCACGTCGAACGGCTCTCCCTGCTGGTGCAGCTGCTCGGAGAAGTCGAGCAGCATGATCCCGTTCTTCACGACAAGTCCCACGAGCAGGATGCTGCCCATTGCCGACGACACGTTCAGGTCTGTGCCGGTGAGCACGAGCAGCAGCAGCGCGCCGCCGAACGAGAGCGGGGCGGCGAGCAGGATCAGGATGGCGGGGATCCAGGCGCGAAACTGGATGACGAGGATGATGAAGACCAGAACGGCCGCTATCGCCAGCACCATCAGCAGCTCGCGAAACGCCTGCCGCTGCGAGACGAACTGGCCGCCGAGCTCGTAGGTATAGCCGACGGGCAGCTTCAGCTCGCGCAGCCGCAGCTCGATCTCGGCGACGGCACCGCCCAGGTCGCGCTGCTCCAGGTGCCCGGTGATCAGCGCCATTTGCCGGAGGTTCTCGCGCGTCAGCTCGGCCTGACCGTTGGCGCGCACCGGGCGCGCGAGCGTCGACACCGGCACGAGGGCGCCATCCGCCGTGCGAATGAGCGTCTGCGGAAGCCGCGTCGGATCGAAACGGAACCGATCGTCGAGCCTCACTCGCACCGGCACCCGCCGATCGAGCAGCCGCAGGTCGGTCGGCACGTCACCGAGCCATGACGCTGACAGCTGTCCGGCCACCCGCTCGACGGTGAGCCCGACGCGCGCGGCCGCCACCGGGTCGACTTCCCAGGTCAACTCAGGGTTGCCACGCTGGATGCCGACCACGTCGACCACGCCTTCCACCTGTTCGAGCATGGCTTCGACCGGCTCCGCGAGCCCCTCGAGGACCTCGGGATCGTCGCCGAAGATCTTGACCTCGATCGGCGTGGGCGCACCCTCCAGATCGCCGAGCATGTCCTGGAGCAGCTGAACGAACTCGATCTCCGTCAACGGTGCCGCGGCCTGCAGCCTTGGGCGCATGTCGTCGATCACCTCTTCCGAGGAGCGCGCGCGCTGGTCGCGGGGCTTCAGCCGCACGAGGATGTCGCCGCTGTTCTGGGCGGTCGCAAACAGGCCGAGCTCCGAGCCGGTGCGCCGTGAATAGGAGGCGACCTCGGGCGTGGCCGAGATGACACGCTCCAGCGCCCGCACCTGCCGATCGGTGTCCTCGAGCGCCGAACCGGCCGGTGTCAGATAGTCGATGACGAACCCGCCCTCGTCTGCCTTGGGAAGAAACCCCGTGCCCACCGTGTAGAACAGCGCTCCGCCGACGACCGCGAGCAGGATCGCGAACATCACTGCCGCGAACGGCCGGCGGACGATCGTCCCCAGCGCGCGCCCGTAGGCGCGTACCAGACGGCCGTCGGTTTCTGCGACCTTGGAGGGACGATGCCGGCGGAAGGCCCATCGCGCCATGATCGGCACGACGGTCAGCGACAGCGCCAGCGACATCAGCACCGCCACCGAGAGGCTCATCGATAGGGCGCGGAAGAACTGCCCGATCACTCCCGACAGCAGCCCGAGCGGGACGAACACCACCACCGTCGTCAGCGTCGAGCTGACCAGCGGCCCGATCAGCTGCTGCACGGCGTCGATGACGCTGTCCGCGCCTTCAATCGCGCGCCGATGGATGTTCTCCACCACCACCACCGCGTCGTCGATCACCAGACCGATGGCAACCGCCAGCCCGCCCATCGACATCAGGTTGATGGAGCCGCCGAAGAGATGCAGGAACACGAACGTGGGTATCACGGCGAGCGGCAGCGTCGTGGCGGCGATGAGCGTCAACCGCACGTCGCGCAGGAAAATGATCAGCACCACGACGGCGAGGAACCCGCCGATGAGGATGGCGTCGCGGACGTTGGCAATCGCCGCGCTGACGAATTCGGCGAGGTCGTAGACCTTGGTGATCCGGATGCCGGACGGGAGCGACGTCTTCAAGGTCGTCAGCGCGGCGTCGACCCCCTGTTTGACCGCCAGGATGTTGGCGCCGATCTGCTGCGAGATGCTGATCGATACCGCGTCCTGTCCGTTGCCGGTGACGAGCAGCGTGCGATCGGGCGAGCCCGGCGTGACGCGCCCGACGTCCGATACACGGATGGCCGCGCCGTTCTTCACCAGCAACGGCGCGTCCGCGATCTGCTGCACCGAGGTCCACAACCCGGAGGCGAGCGCCAGGTGCTGCTGGCCTGCTTGCGGAAATCGACCGACCGGCAGCAGCTGGTTCTGCGCCTTCAGAGCCTCTGCGACGTCGACCACCGAGATGCCTGCCGCGGCAAGTCGAGTGGGGTCGAGCGCCACCTCGATCTCGCGGCTGTCGCTGGCCAGCACTTCGATCTTGCCGGCGCCGGGCACGCGCGCCAGCTCCGGCTTCACCACGTAGGTGGCGTAGTCGTTCAGATCCGGCGTCGGCAGCGGTCCCGTGAGGCTCAGAATCAGGATCGGAAACACCGCGGGCGTGAGGCGCTCGACGGTCAGCTCGGTGTCGGAGGGAAGCTCGCGCCGCGCCTCGGCGATGCGGTTCTGCACCTGTTGCAGCGCCACGATCATGTCGGTCGACGGGTCGAACTGAGCGGAAATCTCCGCCGCGCCCCTGATGCTCCTCGAGCGGACGCGGCGTATGCCCGGCACCTCCATCACCGCGGTCTCGAGCGGCCGCGTGACGGTCAGCATCGTCGTCTGCGGCGGCAGTGTGCCGCTGTGGGCGATGATGACGATGCGCGGGAACTCGAGCGGCGGATAGATGCTGCTCGGAAGCGTGAGCCCAGCGATCGTGCCGGCGGCCACCAGCGCGATGGCGATCAGCACTGCGGCGCGCGAGTGGCGAACCGCGCCGGCCGCGACGTTCACTTGCCGGTCGCGTCGGACTTTTGGCCGCCGCCCTCTGCGCCAACGTCCCGGGCGCCTTCGCGAGCGCCAGGTTGGGCGATGGAGACGTCAGCTCCGTCGGGCAGCCCGTTCTGCCCGCTCGTGATCACCATCTCGCCACCCTTGATTCCGCTCGAGACGTGGGTGAACTGACTGTTCTCCACGCCGGTCGTCACGGTGCGGCGCTGTGCCTTGTTGTTCGCCACGACGAAGACGGCGGTGTCCGGGCCTTCGTGCACGACGGCCGACGCTGGAACCAGCACGACGTTCCGGTGCGACTCGGCGTCGATTTCAAGCGACACCGGTGCGCCCACTGGATAGGCTGGGGGCATTCGGAAGGCCAGCCGTACGGGCACTGTCGTCGTGCCCGGCTGGACGGCGCCGGGGTGCGCGGCGACCCGCAATGATGGCGGAGTGACGTCAGCTGGCGCATCAGCGATGCGTGCCGGCGCGCCCAGCCGGACGCGCGGCGCATCACCGATGGGCACCTGCGCCGTGACCTCGAGACGCCTGGGGTCGACGATCCGCAGCACCGCGTCGGAGGCGGTCGCTTCGACGAGATCGCCGGGGTTGTGCGAGCGCCGCGCCACGATTCCGTCGAAGGAGGCGTGCACCACGCTGCGCGCGGCCACGGTGTCGGCGGCCGCGGCGCCCGCCTGTGCGGCCGCGAGGTCGGCCTCGGCATCGGCGACCTCGCGAACGGCATCCTCGACTTCCTTCCTCGCCGCCACGCCGCGGTCGAACAGGTCGCGCGCCCGCGTCCGTGCAGCCTGGGCGTTTTCGAGCCTTGCTTGCGCGCGCGCAATGTCGGCGCGCTGCTTCGACGCTTCGGCCGTCATGGCCGGAATCTCGAATCGCACGAGGAGGTCGCCCCGTCGGACCACGTCGCCCTCCGCCTTCGGCATGTCGACAATGCGCGCCGCCTCGGGGGCGATGACGATCAGCTCCGCTCCCGGCGCGGGGGTGACGATTCCCGTGGCGCGGACCACCGCCGTGATGTTACCGACCTGGGCCGGCATCGCCGTGACCGTGACGACCGTCTCGCTCTCGACTTCCTCGGGCGCGTCCTTCGTGCACGCGGCCGATGACAGAGCCGTGCAGGCGGCGATGGCAAGCAGGAATCGACAGGTCATGGCAGCGGCGTCAGTGGTGCGCCGATGGCGACCTCGAGGTCGGCGAGCGCGTTCTGCAGGTCGGCTGCGGCTTGAATCGCTCGCAACCTGACGTCACGCGTGGCCTGAAGTGCCAGCAGGTAGGCGGCGATGCCGCTCTGACCGAGACGATACGAGTCTTCGGCCATTCGCTCGACCTCAGCCGCCTGCGGGATGATCTCGTCGCGGTAGCGCACGTATTGCAGTCGCTGAGCCTCGGCGACGACTGCCGCGGCCGCCACCTCGCCGGAGATTCGAGCCATGGCCGCTTCGCGTTCGCTCGTGAGCTGCGCCAGCATTGCCTCCTCGACGCGGACACCGGCGCTGTGGGTGGTGAAGATCGGGATGGTCACGGCCAAGGCGGCGCGCCAGCCGGTGTGGAACTCCGGTTCGGCGCGACGCGTCAGTGTGCCTTCGGGCACCAGGTCGGGCGCGCGGAGCGCGTGCGACAGGGCGAGGCGGCTTCGCTGCTCGGCGATGCGGCGGTCGATGACGAGGAGCTCGGCGCTGGCCTGCCTGGCACGGTTCACGGCGGCGTCGGCTGGAAGCGCAGGCCCGAGATCGAGCGTCGTATCGATCCGCGTTGGTGCATCGAGCGCGAACCCGAGCATGGCGTTGAGCGTGGCCCTGGTTGCGTCGACGGTGCCGCGCGCCGCGGCTGCCTGGTTCTGCGCGTCGGCGAGCGCCAGCTGCGCCTGTACCAGCTCGAGCCTCGCCACGCCACCCGCGTCGAACCGCGCCTGCGCGGCGTCGCGTGCCCGCTCGGCTAGTGTTCGCATGTCGTCGAGCAGCATCTGCCTGTTCTCGGCCATGACGCGCGTAAAGTACGCGCGGCGCACCTCGGCCTGCACCTCGGCGATGACCTGGTTCAGCTCGGCGTCTCCGGTGACAATGATCGCGTCAGCGACCTCGATCCGACGGTCACGCTTCCCGCCAAGCTCCAACGGCACAGCGAGCGTATAGCCCTCTTTCGGGGTCTCCTTGGCGAACTCGGCCCGGACCTCCGGGTTGAGCCGCTCGGCCGCGACGTCGCGCGACGCCACGTTCGCTGCGCGGCGGAGTCGGGCCGCCACGATGCGCGGGCTGGCGTCGAGCGCACGCCGCACCGCCGCCTGGTAGGACAAGGGCGCGGGCGCCGCAGGAGGGGTCGGCTCCTGATCGGCGAAGCACAGCGTCGCAGTGGAGACGACGAGCGCGCCTGCAAGGGCGATACGGCAACACACGCGACCAGCCGTCTTGACCGGTGGGATTCGTGAAAAATGAGTCAAGGCTTCCTCGGTCGTGACGGGCCCGCACACTCGGCGGTCTGAGGCAGGGCCTCGCTAGGATGTGCAGACTCAGATGAACGCTCGATGACAGCCATGGCGATCCAGAGAGAACGAGTGGCAGAGGGCCCAAATAGGCAAGCGTATGCATCATAGAGCCGGACTCACCGCCGACCTTCGTCGTCTCGGTCTTGCAACCGGGGACACGGTCATGGTCCACGCCTCGGTTCGCGCGGTCGGCGAAGTGGCGGGAGGGCCCGACCAGATTCATCTCGCAATCAAGGACGCCATCACGGAGGCGGGCACGCTCCTGATGTACGCCGGCTGTCCCCGATACGTCGACGAGGTGGGCCGCGGGTGTCTGACCGCCGAAGAGGAGGCAGCCGTCCTCGAACGATTGCCACCTTTCGACCCGCTGACCGCACGGTCGGCGAGAGACCACGGCGTGCTCGTGGAGTTCCTTCGCACCTATCCCGGCTCACGCGTCAACGATCACGTCGCACGCTTCGTCGCCTGGGGCAGGCATGCCGCGCATCTGTTCTCGACTCAACCCTGGAACTACGCCTTCGGAGCGGGATCGGCGTTCGACCGGTTCGTGAACCTCGACGGCAAGATCCTCCTGCTCGGCTCGGATCACGACGCCGTCACCTTCCTGCATTACGCCGAGCACATCGTCGACATCCCGGCAAAGCGCGTGGCGAGATACAAGGTGCCGGTGGAAGAGCAGGGCAGACGCATCTGGCGCGATCAGGAGGAGTTCGATACCGCCGACGGCGTGCACGCCAACTGGCCCGATCGCTTCTTCGCACGCATCACCGATGCGTACCTGTCCCACACCGGCAACGGTGGCGGTCTCGTCGGCGACGCGACGAGCGTGCTCCTGCCGGCGCGCGGGCTTCTCGATTTTGCGCTGCCGGTGATGAAGACGGTGGCGGCTTCGAAGTAGGAAAAGAAGGAGAGGCTCCGGGCCCGACCGCTTCGCCTTTGGCGCGGATCTCCCGCTGTTCGGTTATCCTCGGCCCATCGTTCTTCAGTTGAACAGTCAGGAGAACACGATGAGACGGGTGAGTGCCTTTGCGATCATCATCCTGGCGCTCGTCGCCCTCGACGCACACGCCCAGCCATCGTCGAGCTTCGAGAAATGGAAGGTGGCCGATGAGTGGGCGGCGCGTGTCGCCGACTGGCGCTTCATGGGCAACATGTCGCTGGGCTTGACGATCGGTATCGCGTTTCTCGGTATGGTCGTCGCCGGGCTTCAGGTCGGGAAGAAGCGCAGCGTCAAGATCGCGGCGGCGGTACTGGGCGGAATCATCACGTTCCTCGCAGTCGTCAATTCCGAAACGTTCTACGTGGGCCATCGCGCCTACCGGCGGGCGGCCGACGTCGCCGAACCAAAAGTGGAGCTGATCCGGTCGTGGGTTCAGACGTACTCCAACGACGAAGAACGGAACGAGGCGATCGCCAACGTCCGCACGCTGCTGGCGGAGCTCAGGGCGATCAGCCAGCGGCTGAACGAGGATTCCGGATCCACTGAGCAGGCGATGGCCGTTCCAGGATCGTGGCTGGACGGCGTCGTGCCCGCCGTCTTTGCGCAACCGCGGGCGGCGGCGCCGTCGTGGACGCGTGGCCGAGCTCCGGAAGGCGATCGGATCTACTTCGTCGGCGTCGGCCTGGATTCGTCGCTCAGCGTCGCCAAGCGCATTGCGCAGGACAATGCGCTGACGGCCGTGCAAGAAGACCTTGCCAGCCATCTGCCCGCGGGGCAGGCATACAACGCTGAAGCCTTGAGCGGCTATCTGGCGGAGGCCGCCCAGCCCGTGGATGCGTACTTCGAGCGCGATCCGAAGACCGGTCAGTACCGCTACTACACGCTCGTCGGGCTCTCCAAGTCGGGGATCGCCACCGACGCGCGGCTGTTCGGCTATCGCGAGAAGGTGACGGTGCCCGCTGCAGCCGTGAGCGCTGCCCAGGCCGTGCGCGCCTCGTCGGTGGACTACCAGATCAAACGGCAGGAGGTCTACGGCACGCTCACGCGGAACGCACAGGCACAAGTGCCGCCCGACGTCTACCGAGCGTATGAAAGCGCCAGGGCTGCACGATTGGGCGGGGAGGCCAGAGCCGCAGTGCCCGCGCTGGCGGACGTCGTGAGGCGTGCGCCGACGTTTTTCATGGCCTGGTACAACCTCGCGCTGGCGGCGAGCGCGGCGGGCGACACAGTCAAGGCCGAAGACGCGTACAAACGCGCCGCTGCACTTGAGCCCTCGCAGAGCGTCCGCGACCCGTCCCTCTACAACAGCTACGGCCACTTTCTCCTGCAGCAGGGCCGCAAGGCCGAGGCGCAGACGCTGTTCGAGAAGGCGCTCGCGATCGATCCGAAGCATCCGCTGGCGCAGCGGAATCTTGCCACCGCGAAACGGTGACCTGATTCGTCGGCTGGGCTCCAGGATGAAGAGTCCAGCGCCGGCGCGATAACCTCGCACCTTCGCGCCCTCGCACCCTCGCACCTTCGCACCC
>Ga0075428_100006869_pt1 | contig 12644 bp, 8 predicted proteins | sample RhiMetdeltSRZDD2_FD_75291 | JGI IMG/M metagenome (GOLD analysis project Ga0075428, IMG submission 75291) | Populus rhizosphere microbial communities from Tennessee, USA - Rhizosphere MetaG P. deltoides SRZDD2 | ecosystem: Host-associated > Plants > Roots > Rhizosphere > Soil | place: USA...
GGCCCGTAGATCACGTTCCACTTGTCGTAGTCGTTGGTGAAATTGGTCTCGTCCAGGAAGCCGGTGTAGAGCGGCCGCGGGCGGTAGTTGATCGGCACCTTCCAGTGGTTGTTGACCGGGTCCGCGTCGGGGAGCACCTGGTCGGGGTCCACGCTCACCTGGTCCGGCACCGCCGGCAGCGCGACCTGAATGCGCAAGTGCGTGCCGTCCACCCGCTCACAGTGCACACCAGGCGTCGTTGGTTTGGCCTTTCCTTTCTCGGCGTCGCCGTCTTTCTCTTTATCTTTGTCCTCCCGCGGCGGGGGCTTCACCGGTACGCGGATCGGGTATGTGCGTCCGCCGTCGAAGCTGAACCCGAGGGTCGTTTCCTCGTCAATCTCGGCTTTCTGCGAGAGAATAACGGTTGCAGTGTAGGCACCCGGTTGTCCTTGTGGCGGACAGCCCCCGGCCGGGCCGTCCTCAATTGTCACCCCGGACACGGCCCAGTCGCTCATGCCTGCAGTGGTCAGCCACTCCTTGAAGAACTGGTCCCACTTCCGTCCGGTGTACTCCTCCAGTTCGCGCTGGAAGTCCGCGACGGTGATGATGCGGAAGTAGTACTTGCTGTAGATCCGCCGCATGAACTCGAGGAACGCGACGGGTCCCAGCCGATCCTCAATTATGCCGACGATCTTGCTCCCCCGGTCGTACACCGCCGCGAACAGGCCGATCACGCTCTTGTACTTCTCCATATCCATCACCGCGGGCCCGAGGTCGCCGTTCTTGAGGATCGTGTAGAAGGAACTGAACCTGTAGTTCTCGCGCTTGATCCCCGGCAGGAGGAACAATTCGGGCGGGTATTTCAGCAGGTCGTTGTTCTTGCCTTCGAGTTGATTGAGGAGCCGGTGCGATAGGTGCGTGACGATCGCCTCGTCCATGAACGTTTCCTTGTACCCGTTCGTCCCGACCGCGTTGTAGAACCACTGATGGCAGGTCTCGTGGGAGATCAGGTACTGGACGTAGCCGTCGGCCAGGTGCGGCATGGAGAAGACGCGTTCGTCGATCATGACCAGGCCGCCGCACTCATTTCCATTCCAGCCGAAGTATGATTCCGCGATGGTGAACTCCGGGTACGGAAACGGCCCGAACCACTGCGAATAGGCCTCGATGGCTCGCGAGGCGTGCTCGACCAGGCGGCGGGCGTAGAACTCGTGCTCGGGAAAGGCCATGCACTTGACCTTCACGGGCCCAGCCTGGCCGGCGAACTCCTGGTACCGGGCCGAGGTCAACAACGCAAAATCGCGGGCCACGACCGGCCCGATGGTGACGTCCTTGGTTTCCGCCCCTTCTTCCACCTTCGTGATCGACCCGGTGCTCGCGATTTGCTCGTTCTTCGGCAGGCGGACCTGGACCGTGAACACCCCGGCCTCGTTGAACCACGGCTGGTGCCACGGGACGAATGGGGTTGGCTGCCAACCCTTCTCCGCGTCATGGAAGGCCAGGACCGGGTGCCAGTTGCTCAGGTACGTCACGCCCTTCCATTGACCCCACCGCCCTTGCTTCTGGGGCAGTTCCATCGTGTACGACAGGGCCACGGCAACTGTCCCACCGGCCGGGACCGGTTCCGGCAGCGCCACGATCAGGGCCGTGTCGAGGTCCTTGTGCCACTGGTGCTTCAACTCTTCGCGCTTGACGTCCTTGCCGGCCGGGGTCAGCCGCTCCACCTTGTGCAAGTTGAAGGCATTGGTGAAGTAGACGAAGTCCTTGACCGGCAGCCGGAAGATCTCCAGGAGGCGGGCGAACTGGTCAATCTCCTTCTGGGTCTTCGGCGGCGTGAAGTGGGAGTGGACGTTGAATATCAGTTCGGAAACCGGCTTGTCTGACCGGTTAACCCACGACACTTGCTGGGTGACGTGTGCCTGGTGGCCGCAGACGTCCAGGTTAATGGCCAGGTCGTAGCGGGGCAGCCACTCCGGCGGCTTCAGGTCCGCCGCCCACGCCGGCAAGGCGATGGCCAGCAGGGCGAAAACGGCGAGGTGTGTGCGCATGCCGGCCCCGGAGTGAGGGTCAACGCTAGTCTTCGGCCGGAGTCAATGGCGGGCATTACGAGTGAATCGGCAGAAGAGACAGAAGCGGCGCGGGCGCGAGAACCGGAACTACTTCGGGAGACTGGATAAGCCAGCAAAGGCTTAACCACCGTTCACGCGGCAGCCGCTCACAGACGTATTCCGCGGAATTGCCGGTACATTTCACACTTTCGGACTATCCGGAACACCATTTCAAACACAGACTCGCGCGCGGATTTACGCCAGCACGTGGTGAACCGAAGCGGTGCTCGCGGTCCAGTATTGATTCCCTTCGCCAGGCGACCGCGGTAGACTCGATTTCGCCCCGCATTTGAGCCGGACGCGCCGTGAACGATCGCGAAGCTCTGTACCGGGCAATCATGGATGCTCCCGACGACGATGCCCCGCGGCTCGTCTACGCGGACTGGTTGGAGGAGCATGGACGACCGAAACGCGCCGAGTTTATTCGTCTCCAGTGCGAACTGTCCAGCATCATCATGGGCACTCAGGCAGCCTTTGCCCGATATGTAGCCATCCAGAAGCGGTGCTGGGCACTATTCAATGCTAATCAAGGGCGGTGGCTCCGGGAGATCGGGCCCATGCCAGCCAGCATCTGGTATCGGCGAGGGATGGCCGCTAAGGTTGTTAGTTCAGTTGAGTACTTTGTTGCCCACGGCAGCCACCTGTTCGACGTCGCTCCAATCGAGGAGGTCGAGTTCACGCAGATCGAGCCGAGACACCTTCGCTTATTGACGGACTGTCCGTGTTCCCGTAGGGTCCGCCGGTTTCGATTTCTGAGTGCGGAGGACAACGACCAAGTCGTTCGCGCAATTCTCGCACAGTGGCCGTTCCCGGAACTCCAAGTATTGGAACTTCGAGTGTTGAAGCGCGGCGCGCTCGTCCCACAACAAGTGTTTTGGCGGGTCGAGACGCCCGATCCGCCATCTGGTGCGTGGCATCACCGCTGGGCCGGGGTAACAGCCGCGATCGCTGGCAGCGAGAGATTGCGCACCCTCCAGCGATTGAGTCTCGCCAGATGTGGGATTGGGGACGCAGGAGCGCAGGCCTTGGCCGATTCGCCGCACCTGGAGAACCTGTCCGTTCTGGACCTGAGTGACAACCCAATGAGTCCGGCCGTCCGGTATCAGCTATTGGATCGGTTTGGCTTGCGCGTCATCTTCGATTACCGAGACCATGCGGGTTTTCGGGTCCGGGATCTGTTCTGGTGAGACAGCGAAGCGTCGCTACGCCCTCCTGAGACCGCGGCCAGGCAAGGCCTTTGTGCGCTCTCCGTTTCGCAACACCGCCTCCCCATTGACAAATACATCCCGCATCCCCTCGGCCAGCGCCTTGCCGTCCTCAAACGTCGAGCGATCGCGAATCGCGGCCGGGTCAAACACGATTACGTCCGCGGCCATCCCCTCCGCCAGCACGCCACGATCCTTGAGCCCATGCCGCCGAGCGACGTGACGGGAACACTTCATGATCGCCTCCTCCAGCGACCACACGCCAGCCCGGACGTGGTGTCCCAGGTAGCGGGCAAAGCAACCGGTGCCCCGGGGGTGCGGCTTGCCGCCGACGAAAATTCCGTCGCTCCCGGCCATCATCCGCCGGTCGCGCATCAAGGCCTCGATGTCTTTGTCCGTTCGTCGGGGATTGTGCGGCACGACCGCATTTGTCGCGGTTTCCGTCGCGACGAGTAGTTCGACAATCAAATCGGCCATTGGCCTGCCCGTGATTTCGACGGCTTCGCCAAGTGTTCGACCCTCGAGATGCTGATATTCCCGGGACGGCACCGAGCCGAGACGCACCTGACGCAGATCTCCGCGGGGGTTCGCGATCCCCTCCCGGATTTGCGGTCGATACGCCGGGTCGCGCAGACGCGCGAGAGTCGCGTCCACACCACCGGCCATCGCTTCCGGCGGCAGGGCGATCATCCCCAGAATGCTCGATCCGAATAGATAGCAGTACAGGTCGAAGGTCACGTCCACGCCGTCGCGCTCCATCGCGTCCATGAGCGGGATTGCCTGCTCGGCCAGACTGTTAAAGTGCGAGATGTGGACCGCGCAGCCCGCCCCGCGGCCGATCCGGCGGACCTCGTCTATGCTGCCCGCGATGTTGTGCGGCGCGTACCCGCGCATATGCGTCACGTAGACGCCGCCGAACGGGGCGATCACTTCACACAGGGCCGTCAATTCCTCCGTGTCGGCGTACAGGCTCGGAATGTAGTCCAGCCCGCTCGACAGGCCGACCGCGCCGTCTTCCATGGCCTCGCGGACAAGCTCGCGCATTCGAGTGAGCTCGTCAGCCGTGGGCTGGCGTTGCTCGAGACCCATGACCTCCATGCGGACGTTGCCGTTCGGCACGAGGCATGCAACATTGATCGCAACCCGGCGATCAAAAAGGGCCAGATACTCGCCGAGGGTGCGCCACGAGAGACCGGGAGTGGGGAAGTTTCCGTTGAACCCCGCGGTGTACCGCCGCATGTGATCGAGCGTAGCCGGCGACGCCGGGGCCATTGCGACGCCGTCCTGGCCGATGATGTACGTCGTCACCCCCTGCCGGACGGCCGGTTCGTGGGCGGGGTCGGCAAACAGCGCGAGGTCGCCGTGGACATGGGCGTCCACCAGTCCCGGTGCGACGACCAGTCCGCTCGCATCGATGTGCGACTTGGCAGCGGCCCGGTCCAGGCGTCCGACGGCCGCGATGCGATCCCCAACCAGGCCGACGTCGGCCCGAAACGCCGGCAGCCCGGACCCGTCGATCACGCGGCCGCTATGAATCAGAATGTCGAACATACCGAGAACTTGGAACTTGGAACTTGGAACTTCAGATGGTACCGGAGGCGGACAGTGGGTGAGAACAAAAAGAACAAGTTCTGCTACGAGTTCCCGCGTCCGAGCCTGACCGTGGACGTGGCAGTGCTGACACGCGAGCAACCGTTCCGCGTGCTCTTGATCCGTCGAAAGGCGGAACCGTTTGCTGGGAAATGGGCGCTGCCGGGCGGCTTTGTGAACGAGAACGAATGCTTGACGGATGCCGCCTGCCGCGAACTCAAGGAGGAATGCGGCGTGGAGCAGATTGATCTGGAACAGGTCTACACGTTCGGCGATCCCGGCCGGGACCCCCGCGGTTGGACAGTAAGCGTCGTTTACCTGGCCCGGATCGCGGCGGGGAAAGTCGTGCCGGTTGCGGGAGACGACGCGGCCGAGGTCCGCTGGTTCCCACTGAACGCGCTGCCCACGTTGGCATTCGACCACGCGCAAGTCCTGGAGCGCGTGAGCGAGCGGATCGCGGGTCAGAACATTACTGTTACCGGATCTTCACCTGGAACGTGATCGTCCCGCTCTCCCCCGGCTTGAGTTGGCCGTCGATAGCCCACCGTAGGGTTGTGGACCGGCCTTCATTGGGCGTCGCGGTGAACGTGGCCGCTCGCGACGACCTGGCCGACCCCTCCACGTACTCGAGCCGGGTTGTCAAGCTATCGGCGATGATCACGTCGGTCATAACCTCCGTGGTCGGGTTGACATACCGCAGCGTGACCGTCACCACGTCCCCGATCTTCTCCGGGTGCGGCGGGTCGATCGATTTTTGCAGAATCAGCGTGCAGTTGGGGAAGGCGGTGATCTCCTCCGGGCCGCGGACCTGTGCCAGCGCCGCGACGCCCTTGATGCTCGACAGGCCCAGAGGCTTGCCCGACCAGTAGTCAAGAGCGCTGGGTCCCTGTCGCATTTCCATCGCACTCGCGCGCTTGCTTCCGATGAGCGCCTTGATCTGCTCGATCCCCCGCGTTTCTTCGGGAGCCACCATCCACGTGAGGGACGCCGGCTGGCGAATACGATGATGAGCCTCGGGCGCCTGAATGGCGTGATGGCCGGCCGGTCCCGATTCAACGCGGGCCGCCGCGAACCGCGGTACGCAAATGCACACGCGGTTCGACGCAACTGCCTTGGTCCCGAGTCGCGTGGTGAACAGAATCGCCGTGTCCGACGGGTTGAGCCCGCCGATATCGCCATCGCGATTCGGCCCGACTCGCGGGCCGATGTCCCCGCCGTCCTTCAGGCACTCCTCGCCGGCTCCCCTCGCCCCAATGATCGGGTCGTACACGATGATCCCCTCGAAGGGGAATAGCGGCGGCCGCGCCGGAACGGGCAACTTCCGGACACCGGGCAAGAGAAGAGTGCCCTCGACATTCTCGATCGCCAGCTCCTCCTTCGTGTACGGTCGCTCGCCGACGCGGAAGATCAGCATCGGACGGCCGCGGCGTCGTGCTTCCTTGATCGCCTCCTCCTCCGATTCGGCCGTCCCTTCGAGCGGCTCGCCGGCGACGCCGCTCACGGGCGCGGCCTGTTCCGGGTCCTCCAGGTAGTAGACCTTGGTGACGAGGCGCCCTTCGAGCACGCGGGCGAGATCATGCTCGGTCAGCGTGACCGGGACCGGGTGCTTGGAAACGTCGTTCAGACCCGGCCGGGGTACGAGCGACCCACGCACTTCAATCGACGGGAACAGAACTGTGTTGCCGGCGCCCGGCAGGTTGGAAATCTGGAACCGGTACGGATACCCCGGCCGCAGACCGACCGGGCCCGGGGTCTCGGTGGCCTGGGCTGTGTGCGGTTGCCATGTGATCTTGGCCGCGCCCGGGGCGGTAACCGTGACGAACAGGAATTGTGACGCGGGCAAGGCCGGTGGCGGCACGGCCGACTCGATCGGCTGGCCCACGGTCATTGCCAGGGTCAAAAGGGTGATGTTCATCCACGGTCTCCCTGGAACCGAAGGAGGGCTTAGCGTTTAGGGGTAGGGTGAGGCACCGCCAGACCCTTAGCCCTAGACCCTAAACCCTCCGGGAATTCATCTCGACCCGGTCACGTTACGGCAGCTTGCCGGGCACAAGCTTCGGCGCCGGTCCGGTGGGCGGCGGCGGTGGCGGCATCGGCGGGCCGGCGAACGGGTTCGGGGCGTCCAGCGGCGGCGTGCCCTTGGCATCCAGATCGATGTTACCCATGCGGATGATGAGCAGGATCTCGCCGCGACGGCGGGCTTCCGCGATCGGGTCCACCCCCGGCTCAAGCCGCGTCGAGATCACCTCGGCCGGCCCGGCCACCGCGGCCAGGTCCTGGTACTGCGGGTCAGGCAGGTAGATCACCTTCACCAGGAAGTTGCCGGCCAGCACCTGCTCGAAGTCCTCGTCGGTGAACGAGACCGGCACGGAGCTGTGGGCCAGATACGTGGCTGTCTTGGCCGTCGCGGGGACGACTTCCAGCGTCGGGTACAAGTCGACACCGCCGCGGCCGATGTTCGACAGCTTCAGGCGGTAAATGCCGCCCTGGGCGAAGTTGTACCGGGCTGGGGTCGTGAGGACCGTGTCGCTCAAGCCAGCCGGTCCATACCACGTGATCCGCATGTCGATCGGGTCGCTGAACCGGACCGAAGTGCGGGCATTGATCGGAGCCATCAGGCCGATCGGCGGGAGAGCGCCGACCGCGGCAACCGCGCCATAGGGCCCCATGGCCGGGACGGGCGTGATCCCGCGACCGGGATACCATCCAGGCACGCCGTCGTGACCGGTCGGGACCGGCCCGCCCTTGGCGGTGATGCCCACGTCGTCCAAGTAACCGTACCCGGAGGCCGGGACGATGTCGCCCTTGGACACGTTCTTGCCGTCGGCCCGGACGACGCCGGGCGACTGGCCGCGGGCGGCGACCGGCGTTACGGGTGCGCCGTGCGGGCCCATGTATTGTGGGGTGTCGGCCCGGTACATCGTCGTTGGCGGGCCGGCGTGGCCCAGGTCCGACTTCTTGTCGGTGGTCGTGCAGCCGACGCCGAGGCCGGCGAGCAACACGAACGCTGCCGCAGTTCGCTTCATACGTGCCTACTCCGGACGATGCGCCCGTTGGTACCTGGGATGGTCCTAACTCTCGACTAATTCTCGGATCGGGAACGTTCGCGACTTTGAATAAAACCGGAAAGGTCGGAGCGACCGGCAATGGCTGGCGGGGGAAGGGGGGAAATCGGGATATGTTGCCGCGGTCGGGAGAGTTTCAGTGTAACCCAAGTCGCCAAGATCGCCACTTGTCCCCTGCTCGTGGCCTTGGATTGGAAGGCCCGTGCGAAGAATTGCGAACGCGCGACGGGTCCGGGGGACAAATCGGGATATCGCTCGCGGCAGTTTTGCGCGCACGCCAAAGTCAAGGTCGCCAAGATCGCCAGTTTTTGCGTGATCCCCCGTCGCGGCGGCCAGAGCGAAGAAAAGCGAACTTTACGCGGATATCGAGGGCCATTTCCGGACATCACCCGGTCAGGGTCGCCAAGATCGCCAATTTTTGCGTGATCCCCCTGGCGGAGTAGGTCCTGCCTGCCGGGCAGGACCTTCGGAGGTCCTGCCCGGCAGGCAGGACCTACTTGGTCGCCGTTGTCGGGGCGAAGCTGGCCCAGAAGCGCAGCGGGACCAGCGCTAGGCCGACAATCAGAAATTGGGACAACCAATACACCGCGCAGCCGGTCGCGAGTTTGTCGTCGAACCCATAGGCGTGGAGCCCGATTCCCAGCTGGTTGGTCCCGAACCACGACCACGCGGTCACGACATTGCCCAGGACCGCCATGATCGCGAACCCGCGAGCCTTCACCAGCCCGGCCCAGCGCAAGTGCAGATTCAGAACATTCCAGATGACGACCAGGACGGCCCCGTTCTCCTTTGGGTCCCAGCCCCAGAAGCGGCCCCAGGAGTCGTCCGCCCAGAACCCGCCCAGAACCGTCCCCACGAAACTGAGCAGCGCGGCGAAGCAAGTGACGCCGTAGATCATCCCGTAGACGGTTCGCCCCCGGTCACCGGCCTGGGTCTTGGTGAAGAACCCGGCGATGATGTAGAACGCTGCGATTTGCCCCGCCACGAACGTCGCCATGTACCCGAGCGTGACGCATGTGACGTGGCTCGAGAGCCAGAAATTCGTGTTGAGCACCGCCTCGACCCGCGGCATCGTGTCGCCGTTGGATTCGAGGAACCGGGCGATCAGCATGGTGCCCATGCCAATCAGGCCGCCGGTGAAGTTGCCCAACCCGTTGCGGTAGTACAGGTCCAGCGCCAGGCAGAGGATCAGCCCGCCCCAGCCGATAAAGACCGCGGACGAGTACAGGTTGGTCACGGGCGGCTTCTCGGAAACGATGACGCGCAGCACGAGCGCCAGGGTGTGAACCGCCAGCGCGAAGAACCCGAGGATCGTGGCCGCGTTGTTCATCGACCGCGCGCCCGTGAGCCACCACAGGGCAGCCAGGACCATGACGCCGACGTACATCCACTGGCACAGGAAGAACGGGTCGAACCGGTTCAGGAAATACTCGAGGTTCGTGCGGCCGGCGTCGGTCCCCTTGAGCGGGCCGACGTAGGTCTCGTGGTATTCGCGGACCGCGGCGTTGAAGTCCTCCGCCTTGCCGGCATCGTAGGCGTCGAGGATCTTGTGGAACGCCGCGGACTGCGGGGCGAAGTCCTTGCGGTGTTCGTCGATGAGTTCCCGGAGCCGCTTTTGGGCCGCTTCCTTCTTGATCTGCTCGACCATGGCGTCGAACTTTTCCTCGCCCATCTGCCGGCGCGCCCGATCCATCTCTTCCGGTTTCTCCCACAGCCGGCGATTCACCGACTCGGTGGCCTCGCGCGCCGCTTGAAGTTCGAACTGGCCCTGGTTCCGCTCATCGACTTCGCGGGGCGACAGCCAGTGGCCCGGGTTGTCCGGGTCCGGAATGAGGCCGGGAAGCGCCAGGAGTTGGATCGATAGGATCGTCGTGAGATGCCCGCGAGTGGTCAGGATCGCCCGCTCGACATCCGTCAGCGGCTGGTCCTGCCTCGCCTTGGACAGGATCTTTTGCACATCATCCTGTCTTTTGTCGAACGCCTCCGCGACCTCGGTAAACGAGTACCGCCACCAGCCGGGCCGGTTCGTGAGTTTCAAAAACTGCCGGACGTCCGGGCTGTCGATGCGGACAACTTCATAATCGAGCGCGGCGCGCTTCGCGGACATGACTTCCAGCAGCCAGCGAATCGCGGGCTCCATTTTTCGATTCGGGTCCCGCTCCTTCGCCGTGGCATAGGTTTCTTTGCCGACCGAGATGACCAGCAGGTGATGTCGCGCCACTGTGTCGATGGGCATGTACCGTCCCTGGTATTGCACCGGGATCTGGCCAAAGGCATTGAGGTCCATCTCGCCCTTTGACGGGCTCGGCGGGACCGCCTCGCGGATCACCAGGAAGGCTGCCAGGGCCACGATGCCGACCGGGAACCAGACGCGGGCTTTCATCGGCGGGCCCTCCGGTTCAGGAAGTCAATCAGCTTCAGCAGGAAGTGAAACGCCATCCCCAACGTGATCAGGGTGCACGCGACATACGGGATGTGCGAGCCGGGGTTTTGCACGACCTGGAACCCCGTCAAGTTCGCGGGCCCCCCGGTGTCCATCGTTGACTGATAGTACGTCCGCCCCTCGTACCGCAGCGGGCGGTTCATCTCGATCAGGACTTCGCGGCTCTCTTGCGTCGTGGGGTTTTCCAGCCGCACCGTGGACTTGAATTCCTTCGGCTTGTCCGTGTTCGGCCAGTTGATCCGCTCCACCTTGATCGCCTGGATCGAGTACGGGAGATAGGTCCGCTTTAGGCGGAAAGCCGCCCGCCATTCGCCGTCTGGGCCGACGGGCTGCGAGTCGTCGATCGCCGTTCCGAACAAATACGTCCCGATGGCCTTACCGTTCGACTTCTCTCGCAGCGTCACGTAGCAACCCGGGAGGTTGATCTTGCGGTCGCCCTTGATGCTCGAGATTTCCTTCTCCGCGTTGAGTCGGACCGCGAGCCCGAGGCCGGCTGTCGCCAGGTTCTTCTCGCCGAATTTCACCGGTACCGGGCCCGAGATCGGCCGCGCCGGGTCGCTCGTGTTCTTCATGTACTGCACGACTTCGACGTCGAACGGCAACTCCGGGTGCGAAATCGGAAGCGCGCCGACCGCGTTCTCGATCATCTGGCCGGGCAAGCTCACGACTTCGTCCGAGCCGGACCCGGCTGGACGGAGGAAGACCAGCTCCGACTTATCGAGGCTGTACAGGTAGTTGGCGGACTGGCCTTCCGACAGGCGCATCTGGTCTTCGATCGCGTAGTTGGCGCGGATGAACTCGCCGCCCAACAGGACGATCACGCCCGCATGCAGGACCCAGATGCCGGCTCGCTTCCAGGTCAGCTTGAACCGGACGATGTGGGCCGCGACCAGGTTGACGACCATCACCCAGCCGATCGTGAACCCGCCGGGGAATGGGATGCGGAGCCGGCCCGGATCCTCGTCCGTGCCGTAAAGCCGAACCCCTTTGAGGAAGACTTGCGTGAAGTCGGAGATCAGGTTCAGGTCCACCCAGGCGAGCCAGCAGTAAAAGTACTCGTCCAGGACCGTGTTCAGGCTGTCGCGCTTCTGCGCCAGCGTGCCGAAGAACACGATAATCAGAGTCAGGACGAACAGGATGGCCGTGAAGCGCAGCGAGGCGAGTGCCTGGAGCAACCGGTAGAGGGGCGACGGGCCCGTGCGAACCGCCTTCGACGGCGGAGTGGCACCGACGTAGTCGTGATTGTCGTTGGCTTCGGCCATCGATGCCTCCCGCACGGTCAGGGCTTGGCGAACGGCGGCTTCGATCTGCCGGGGCCGCTCACGTCCACCCAGTACGCTTTGGTGCCATCCCCGATGGTGATCTCGCGCAGGGACCCGGGAATCTCATCAGCCGACAGTTCTTTCAGGCCGACCTGGTCCCGCCACCGATTCACGTTTGCGGCCAACTCGCCGCCGGCCTTCGAGACATCCATCGGGAGGGGCGTGTACCGGTGGCCGGTGCGAATGGAAACCAGGGCGAACTGGTTCGACGCCTGTGTGTGTACCCAGCCGGACGGAAGGTCGTATTTCGGCATCCCCTCGTCCGCGGGCATCTTCAGGCTCGCAGCAAATGCTTCAAGCGGTTTGACCCGCCGGCCGACCGCCTGCGGCCGCCCGCGCATCTTGAAGAACCACCACTGCAACTCTCCGCGCTCGGGTGGCGCTGGGACAATCAGGCCTAGGATTCGTTCCCCGGTCACCGGGTCTTCCGGAACGTCCGGCGGCGGCCCGGACTCGTCGGCCTCGTGCGGGGCGGTGTACTTTGTGATTTCCGATGGGGGCTTGCAGCCGGCCAGTAGGACCACCGCGGCGACAAAAATCACCAGGAGCCGCCGAAGGGCGGGGCGCGACGGGCCTGGAGTCCGTAACCGCATTCCGGGAACTCGCGGGGATCCGGCTGGGGCGAAGGGCCGGCGAGAAGGCGGGAGTCGTCGGTCTCTGTCTTATCTTAAGCGGCGGGACGGGCGAATCAAGGCACCAGGGGTCAGGGGTCAGGGGTCAGGGGTCAGGGGTCAGGGGTGTCGAATCGGTGCCTTCACTGACTCCTGACTCCTGACCCCTGACTCCTGTGCTCAGGCCAGCAGCTTCTCGATTACCTTCCCTTCGCGGAAGAGCTGCACCGGGCGGCCGGTCGGGGTTTGCAGCTCCTGGTGCGGTTCGAGGCCGAGCTGGGTGAAGATCGTAGCCGCGATGTCGTCCGGCGTGCAGGGGTC
>Ga0075428_100006870_pt1 | contig 12643 bp, 14 predicted proteins | sample RhiMetdeltSRZDD2_FD_75291 | JGI IMG/M metagenome (GOLD analysis project Ga0075428, IMG submission 75291) | Populus rhizosphere microbial communities from Tennessee, USA - Rhizosphere MetaG P. deltoides SRZDD2 | ecosystem: Host-associated > Plants > Roots > Rhizosphere > Soil | place: USA...
GGCATGTGCCGCAACCGCCGCGCCAGCAAGCAGCCGGCCCGCATCCCAGCGATCGACGCCCTGCACTTCCGGGCCAGCCACGCCGCCGCGGTCTTTGACCCATCCGCCCGCCACGAGCCACGCAAATCGAACGCCGACGTTACCTTCGCCCGACTAGCAGCCAGCCGAGCCTCACAACGGTGCCAGCGCACCAGGACGTCGCCCAGGTCCTCGTCAGACAACGAAGCAGGATCGAGGTCGGCCAGCTCATCGGCCGCCTGTTCGAGGCTCTCGATCCTTCCCATGACCAAACTTTACCACAATCCGTGACCACGATTTGCACATATAGTGGCCACGGACAGATTGGTTATTCACCCCACACTGTGTCAGCCCAGGTTGACATCCGGCGGCCGTCAACCTAAGTTGACGGCATGCAGGAGATGGCCGAGCTGGCCGATGCGGTGGACAGCCGGGATCCGGCGGTGGGGTCGGCGGCGGTGGCTGCGTTGCAGACGCTGGTCGACGAGCTCGAAGCGTTGCACGTCGACAACGCCCGGTCATGCGGCTGGTCGTGGCAGGCGATCGCCGATGCGCTGGGGGTGAGCAGGCAGGCGGTCCACAAGAAGCACCATGGGGTTCCGGACGGCACCCGGCTCGGCCGGCGACGCCGGCGCTGGAGGTAGCCTCCGATGTACGAGCGATTCGACGATGCCGCACGGACTGCGCTCGGCACGGCTCTCACCGAGGCGGCCGGCTTGGGCCACGATCACATCGGCACCGAGCACCTGCTGCTCGGCGTCGTCGCCGATGCTGATGGTGTCCCGGCCCGCCTGACGGCGGCGCATGGGGTCGAGCCCGACGTGATCCGCCACCGGATCGGCCTGGTCGTTCCCCCGCGGGACCGAGGTAAACCGGCCTACCACGATCCTGGTCGGCTCCTTGCCTCGCTCGGCATCGACCTCGACGAGGTGCGCCTCCGGGCCGAGGTCACGTTCGGCGCGGACCGGATCGAGCAGGTGCTCCAAGCGGCGAGGACCCGGCCATGCGGCCACCGTGGCCGCTGGTTCGTACGCCGTCCGGGCCGACGCACGGTGCCGAGGCCGTCCCTCGCGGGACCTTCGGCACGTCTTCCGTTGACGCCGCGCACGAAGGAGGTCCTCGAGCTGGCCGCCCGCGAGGCCGATCGACGCCGCCAGCTCGTCACCCCGACCCACCAGCTGCTCGGCATCCTCGCGGAGGGCGAAGGCCTGGCGTGCCTGATCCTGGTCCAGGCGGGTGTCAGCCTCACCGACCTGACCGCCGAGGCTCGGGCTGCCCTGGGGGCGGCGCCGGCGTGAGCCCGCACCAGCCTCGGGTCGAGATCGAGTACTGCACCCAGTGCCGCTGGCTGCTGCGGGCGGCTTGGGTGGCGCAGGAGCTCCTGACCACCTTCGAGCACGAGCTGGGCGAGGTGGCGCTGGTCCCCGGCTCCGGCGGCGTCTTCGTCGTGCGGGTGGATGGTGTGCCTGTCTGGGACCGCCGCGAGCGGGGCTTCCCGGACGCGGCTCAGCTCAAGCAGGTCGTCCGGGACCGCATCGCACCGGACAAGGACCTCGGTCACGTGGACCGCGGCACGTCCTCGCCCGAGCCGTAGGCGGCGGGGCGACGGCGGCGGCAGCCCGAGGCGATAGCACCCGGGGGCCGGGACCTATCGCGTCGACCTCGGGCCAACGGGACCCATTGCCTCGGGCGGAGAACCGGAGCCCCCGCCGACGCTGCAGCCACAGCCGGCCAACGGGACCTATCGCCTCGGGCGGAGGACCGGAGCCCCCGCCGACGGTGCGGCCACGGCTGACGACGAGGCCGCGGCTGGGGACGGGGCGGGCGCGTGGGCTCCCGCTCCCTCGGCCGAGGGAGTGATGGCGGGATGGAAGCGGCGCACCAGCAGCGCCGTGATCCCGAACACGATCGCCGCTCCGGTCAGCGTGAAGTTCATCCCGTGGACGAAGGCGTCCCGGGCCGCGTCGGCCAGCCCCGATCCGGCCGAGGCGGGCAACCGGGCGGCGACCTGCAGTGCACTACCGATGCCCTCCTGGGCCGTGGACGCGGCCTCGGCCGGAAGACCCGCCAGGTGAGGATCGAGCGAGGCCCGGTACGAGGTCTGGAGCATGCTGCCGAGCACGGCGATGCCGAGCGCTCCCCCGACCTCGCGGGTGGTGTCGTTGATGGCCGAGCCGACCCCCGCCTTCCCCAGCGGGAGCGAGGTGGTGATGCCGGTGGTCGCCGAGGGGCTGGCCAGCCCCATGCCCGCGCCCAGCAGCACCAGACACGCCGCGATCGCCAGGTACGGCGTGGACAGCGTCAGCCGGGACAGTGCAGCCAGCGCCACCATGGCCAGCAGGACGCCGACGATGATCGTGGTCCTGGGCCCGTGCCGCGCAGCGACCCGGGCCCCACGCGGTGAGGCGATGGCCAGGGTGAAGGCCATGGGCAGCATCGCGGCCCCGGCGGCCAGCGGCGACCAGTCCCGGGCGAACTGGAGGTACTGGGTCATCGAGAACAGGAACCCGAACAGCGCGAAGAAGATCAGTGTGATCACGAGGGCGCTGACCGTGAAGCGGGGCTCCCGGAACCAGTCGAGCACCAGCATCGGCTGGGGATGGCGCCGTTCCCAGACCACGAAGGCCAGCCCGACCACCAGGCCGACCGCGAACCCGGCGATGACCCGCGGATCGGTCCAGCCGAGCTCGGGGCCCTCGATGATCCCGAACAGCAGTCCACCCAGGCAGGCGATCGACAGGACGCCGCCGACCGGGTCGAGGCCCCGGTGCTCGTCGTCCCGCGACCGGGGGACCAGCAAGGCCGAGCCGACCAGCCCGATGGCGACCAGGGGCACGTTGAGGAAGAACACCGATCCCCACCAGAAGTGCTCCAGCAGGTAGCCGCCGACCACCGGCCCGATCGAGGTGCCGGCGCCGACGAACCCCACCCACACGGCGATGGCCCGGGGTCGCTCGTCGGACGGGAAGATGGCGATGATGATCGACAGCGTCGCCGGCATGATCAGCGCCGCTCCGACGCCCATGGTGGCGCGGATGCCGATCAGCTGGGCCGGGCTGTCGGTCGTCGTCGCCACCAGCGACGCCAGACCGAAGATGACCAGCCCGATCTGCAACGCCCCCTTCCGGCCGTAGCGGTCGCCCAGGGCCCCGAAGAACAGCAGCAGGCCGCCGAACACCATCGCGTAGGCATCGACGATCCACTGGAGCTCGGTCGAGGAGGCGTCGAGCTCGCGCACCAGGCTCGGCAGCGTGACGTTCATCGACGACACCGCCACCACGATGATGATCAGGCTCATGCTGAGCGCGGTCAGCGCCCACCACCGCCGCGCGTACGGCTCCGGCGGCGCAGCGCCGCCCGCGTCGGCCGCACCGGCGGCGTCGGCTGGACCTGGAGTTGGGGCGTCCTGGATCCCGTCCGGCATGCCCCCATCAAACCGGCCCATCGCCGTCCTTGCCTCCGATTCGGTCCCTTGGCGCCCGAAATTCGGCTCACGGGTGGGTCGGCTCTTCTAATGGGAGCGCTCCCGCGCGACACTCGGAGGCGGCCCGCCCTGTTGGACGTTCCGAGCTCTCGAGGGGGAAGCCGCATGACATCCACCACCGCGCGTCAGGCCGACCGGTCGCGCCTCCGCCGCTACAGCGCCGGCGTCATCGCCGTCGCCGCGCTCGTCCTGGCCACGGCGCTCAGCACCACACCCGCGGCCCAGGCAGCGGACACCGGCCAGGACCACGGCTCCCGTGTCGACAACCCGTACGCCGGCGCGGCCGGCTACGTCAATCCTCAGTACGCCGCCAACATCCGGGCCTCCGCCCACCAGGAGGGCGGCCGACTCGGTGCCACCATCCGCCGGCTCCAGTCGGCGCCCACCGCGGTCTGGCTCGACCGCATCGCCACCATCACCGGTGGTCCCGGGGTGACGATGACCCTGCGCGACCACCTCGAAGCAGCTCTGGCGCAGCAGCGCCGCAGCCATCGGCCGGTCGCGATCACCATCGTCCTCTACGACCTGCCGAACCGGGACTGCGCCGCGCTGGCCTCGGCCGGTGAGCTCCAGGTCGCGGCAAACGGCGAGCAGCGCTACCGCAGCGAGTACATCGACCGGATCGCCCGCGTCCTGCGGGACCGCCGCTACGCCAGCCTCCGCAAGGTGGCCATCGTCGAACCGGACTCGCTGCCCAACCTGGTCACCAACCTCGGCGAGCCCCGCTGTGCCGAGGCCAACGACAGCGGCGCCTACGTCGAGGGGATCCAGTACGCGCTGGACCGGCTGCACCCGATCCGCAACACCTACCTCTACCTCGACATCGCCCACTCGGGCTGGCTCGGCTGGGATCCGAACTTCCCGAACGCCGTCGCCCTGATCGGCGACGTGGTCCGGGGCACGGCTGCCGGCGTGGACAGCGTCGACGGCTTCGTCAGCAACACCTCGAACTACGTGCCCACCGAGGAGGTCTTCCTCCCCGACCCGAACCTGGACTTCGGCGGCCTGCCGGTGCGCTCGAACTCCTTCCACGAGTGGAACCCGTACTTCGACGAGCTCGACTACTCCCAGGCCATGCGGGCCGCGTTCGTCGCCTCGGGCTTCCCGGAGAGCATCGGCATGCTCATCGACACCGGCCGCAACGGCTGGGGCGGCCCTGCTCGACCGACCCAGGTGAGCACGTCGACCGACCTCAACACGTACGTCAGCGAGTCCCGGATCGACCGGCGACCCATCCGCAGCGACTGGTGCAACCAGATCGGCGCGGGCATCGGCACCCGCCCCACAGCCAACCCGGCTGCGGGGATCGACGCCTACGTCTGGGTCAAGCCGCCGGGCGAGTCGGACGGCGTGAGCGAGGCCGGCGTGCCCGATCCCAACGATCCGAACAAGACGCTCGACCCGATGTGCGACCCCGACGCCCCGAACCGCTTCAATCCGGCGTTCGGGACCAATGCCCTGGACAATGCCCCGCACGCGGGCCGGTGGTTCCACTCTCAGCTGGTGATGCTGGTGCAGAACGCGCACCCCGCGCTCTGACCCTCACCTCGTCTGATCGCCAGGGAGGCGCGAAGGCCCCGGTCCAGTGGACCGGGGCCTTCGATCTGCCCGCCGCGTCAGCCGAGGTAGGGCGTTCGGACGGTGGCGGAGTCCGTTCCCCCGGCACCGGTCGCCGTGAGCTGCCAGACCTCGTCCATCGGGGCACAGAGGATCTGGGAACCCGACGCCGGCAGCCCCGTGGTCGTGCTTCCGCCAGCCGCCGGCCCCAGGCTGGCCGAGGTCGCGTTCTGGGCCGACCAGCGGAAGATCGTCGCGTAGGTGAGCCGGGGGCACTGGACCGTCTGGGAGTTGTCCCAGTCGGCCGTGAACCGCAGGATGTCCGGCGCCGGGCCGGTCGGGATGGTGGTCGTCGGCGCAGTGGATGGCGGCGCCGACGACGGGGGCGTCCCCTCGCCTCCGGGTGCGGGGACGACCGGGGCGGCCGGGCCCGATCCCGATCCCTCGGTCGTCGTGGTCGCCGCGGCGGCGGTCGTGGTCGTGGTGGCCTGCGGCTTGTCGCCGCTACCGGGGACCGGGGCGCCGTCCGGCTGGTCGTCGCTCCCCTGGTCGCCCGGAGCGCCGCCGGTCGCCACCTCGTCGCGGGGATCGTCACCCCCGGTGCTCAGGACGACCGCCCCCGTCCCGAGGGCGCCGGCAACGACCACCGCGACGATCGCCAGCGCCACCTTCCCGCCGCCGAGACCCTTGAGCCCGCCCGACGGCGGCCCGTGACCCGACCCCGGCTTGGGCCCACCGCCGGGCTCGATCGCGGGCCCAGACCCGGTCTTGGGCCCACCGCCGGGCTCGAACGCGGGCCCAGGCCCGGTCTTGGGCCCACCGCCGGGCTTGAACGCGCGCTCGTGACCGACCTTGCCGCCCTCGCCCGCCAGCCCGGCGACCGCCGAACCGAGCTGCGCCCCCGCCTTGTCCCCGCCCCCGGCGGCGGCACTGACCGCGGAGCCGAGCTTGCTGCCCGCTCCGGCGGCTGCGCCGACCTCCGATCCGGTGCCCGCCCCTCCGCCGGCGCCGATCGGCGGCCAGGCCCCCACGCCGAGCCCACCGGCCTTCCGTTCCTCGCCGTCCCCGTCCGGTTCCCCATGCTCGTCCCGCACGTAAGGCCGTCTAACACAGCCCCACTCCGGGACCATCAGTGATGGCCTACTGATTGGCTGCTCCGTCAGCGGGACGGGACCGAGCGCACGGGTGCGGTCAGGACGAATCCCGGACGATGAGGTCCGGCGCCAGGATCACGGTCGGCTCGGCCACCGGCTGCCCGGCGATGCGGGCCAGCAGCAGCGCGGCCATCTCCCGGCCCATCGCCTCGGCCGGCTGGTGCACCGTCGACAGCGGCGGGTCGGTGGTCCGGGCCAGCGGCGAGCCGTCGAAGCCCACCACCGCGATGTCGTCGGGTATGCGGCGGCCGGACTCCTTGATGGCCCGCAGCGCTCCGAACGCCATCGGATCAGAGGCCGTGAACACCGCGTCGATGTCGGGCCGCCGGGCCAGCAGGTCGCGCATCGCGTCCAGCGCCACGGTCTCGCTGAAGTTCCCGTAGGCCACCAGCTCGTCGTCGGCCTTGAGCCCGGCCACCTGCAGGCCCTCGCGGTAGCCCTCCAGGCGCGCGACACCGGCCAGCATGTCCTGGGGACCGGCGATGGTGGCGATGTGCTGCCGGCCCCGCTCCACCAGGTGGTCGATGGCCATCCGGGCGCCCGCCCGGTTGTCGACGTCCACGTAGTTGGTCGGCGTGAACCCGGTGGGGCGGCCGCCGAGGACGGTCGGCAGCCCACTCGCCTCCAGCATCCGGGGCAGCGGGTCGTCGCCGTGGATCGAGAGCAGGAGCACGCCGTCGACGTGTTGGGGGGTGAGATGCCGCCCGACGCGGCCCCGGTCGGTCGACGAGTTCACCATGGTCAGCCACAGCTGGGTGCTGGTGTCCGCGATGGCCGCGGTCACACCGCGGACGACGCCGGCGAAGAACGGCTCGGCGAAGAGCCGGTCCTCGGACTCGGACACCACGAGCGCGATCGAGTCCGTCCGCCGGGTGACCAGCGACCGGGCAGCCCGGTTGGGCACGTAGTCCAGGTCCTCGATGGCCCGGAGCACGGCCTCCCGCGCCTTGGGGCTGACCTGGGACGAACCGTTGATGACCCGGGACACCGTGCCCCGGCCCACACCCGCGCGCGCCGCGACCGCCTCCAGCGTCGGCCGGCCTCCCGAACGGTTGTCCTCTTGCACCATCCCGGAGCGTAAACGTCGTCGCGGCGCGCGGCGAGGTCATGTCGTCCCCGCTCACGGCGCTGCGCCTCGCCCGCGGAGGTGGCTACTCGTCGGAGGCGGACGCTGGTGGAGCCGTGGTCGCCGCGAGGAGGCGGCGGGCCCGCCGACCGAGATCGCCGAGGTCGACCCGTCCGGCCTCCACGGCCGCGGCCAGCCGCTCGGCCAGGTCGAGCGCCTCGTCCATGATCGGCGCCTGCGTGGCGGCGTCCTGGCCCATGTCGTGCAGGATGGTGCGCTCGGTGCGGGAGGCGACGATGGGCTCGGCGATCCCCTCCACCCACACCCGGGTCCGCCGCCCGCCTCCACGCTCGTCGCCCCGGAGCGGCTCGAGGGCATAGATGCGGTCGGCCCGGGCGAACTTGCCGAAGCCGAGGAACACCATGCGCGGCTCTACCGCCATACGGTGAGTATGGCCGCTCTCCCCTGTCTTTCCTGCCCAGCGCCCTCGTGGACCGGGCCGGCGAGCCCGTGGTTGACTCGACCGGTGGGCGACCTCCCGGTGATCGACATCGCGCCGCTGCGGCAGGGCGCCGGACCACGGGATCGGGTGGTCCAGGAGCTGGACCGGGCCTGCAGCGAGACCGGCTTCTTCTACGTCGTGGGCCACGGCGTCGGCCCGGCCCTCCAACAGCAGCTCGACACCGCGGCCCGCGCGTTCTTCGCCCTGCCCGACGAGCAGAAGGCCCGGGTCGCCATGGATCGGGGCGGCCGGGCCTGGCGAGGCTGGTTCCCGCTGGGCGGGGAGCTCACCTCCGGCGTCCCGGACCGCAAGGAGGGCCTGTACTTCGGCGCCGAGCTCGGGCCCGACCACCCCCGGGTGGCCGCCGGCGTCCCGCTCCACGGCGCCAACCTGTTCCCGGCCCACCCGGCGGCACTGCGGGAGGCCGTGCTCGCGTACCTCGACGCGCTGACCGACCTGGGCCAGCTGCTCGCCCGAGGGCTGGCCCTGGCCCTGGGCCTGGACGGGGACTGGTTCGCCACCCACCTCACCGCCGACCCGACCATCCTGTTCCGGATCTTCCGCTACCCACCGACCGGAACGACCGGTCACGACCCCAGCCGCCAGTGGGGCGTCGCCGAGCACACCGACTACGGCCTGCTGACGATGCTGCTCCAGGACCCGGTCGGTGGCCTCGAGGTCCGCACGCCCAGCGGCTGGACCGCCGCGCCACCGATCCCGGGGACCTTCGTGTGCAACCTCGGCGACATGCTCGAGCGGATGACCGGCGGCCGCTACCGCTCGACGGCCCACCGGGTCCGCAACACCACCGAGCACGACCGCCTGTCGTTCGCCTTCTTCTTCGATCCCTCGTGGGACGCCGTGGTCGAGGCGCTCCCGCTAGCCGGGGACCCGACCGCCGAGGCCGGACCCCGCTGGGACGGCGCGAACCTCCACGGGTACCGAGGCACCTACGGCGACTACCTGCTGGCCAAGGTGGCGAAGGTGTTCCCCCAGCTGGGCGGCGAGGTGCTCCACCACCCGGGAACGGAGGCGAGGCCCGACCCCGACCCCGACCCTTGCACCAGCGCAGGTCAGTAGCGGGGCACGGTCGACCACCGGCCGATGCGGTCCTGCGGGCCACGCACCGCCCGCACCACCAGACCGACCAGCACCCCGAAGACGAATCCCCCGACGTGCGCGCCCCAGGCCACCCCCTGGTTCGGATCGGTGAAGAACTGGAGCACGAACCAGAAGCTGAGCACCCAGAAGGCCCGCACGTTGACCACGAAGATGAGGACCACGAACACCACCGTCCGGATGCGGGCGCTCGGGAACAGCACCAAGTAGGCGCCCATCACCGCGGCGATCGCGCCCGATGCGCCGATCACCGGCACCGTCGAGTCCAGGTTCAGCATGATGTGCGTGAACGCGGCCACGATCCCGCCGATCAGGTAGAAGGCCGCGAACGCCACCTTGCCGAAGACGTCCTCCACGTTGTTGCCGAACACCCAGAGGAACAGCAGGTTGCCCGCGATGTGGAGGAGGCCGCCGTGCAGGAACATCGATATCACGAGGGCCAGCCAGACGCTCTTGCGCCGCTCCACCACCGGGCTCTGGCCCTGGTCGATGTCGCACGCCTCGACGTTCCCCTGACGGAAGGTCGCGTCGACCTCGGCCAGATCCAGCGGGCGGCCCTTCACGATCTCGCACGGGATCGCGGCGTGCTCGAGGTCGAACGTCACGTCCTCGGTCGTGTTGTCCAGCGGGCTGGGTTGCCAGAGGAAGTAGACGGCCAGGCAGGCCCCGATGATCAGCCATGTGAGGACGGCCGGTCGGCTGACCGGGTTCTCGTCGCGAATCGGGATCACAGGATCATCGAACCACGATCACGGCCCTCGCGGCCGACGCCCACCCGCTGGCGCTAGGTGCCGGTCATCGGTCGGACGTCTCGGAGTCGACCGTGCTCCTTGATGACCCGCACAGGGTGGCCGCCGATGATGTCCGGACGGGTGCGGACCTGCTGGCCACACAGTGGGCAGGTGGCGTTGCGGTTGCTGTCGGCGCAGCTGATCCGCAGCCGCCAGCCCGATGCACCGCAGAGCGGTGTCTCGCTGGTTCCGTTCCGGCGCATGCTCAACCGCGACTCACCCATGCTGCCGGTCCCCCGCCGTGGCCCCGCGGCGGTTGTCGCACCGTGCCGTCCGAGAGGCGTGCTGCTCCAGGCCCATGGACGTGACCCGCCACTCCAGAGCGGCCAGCTTGCGCTCGTAGGCGGCCTGGCTGGCCAGCGCCTCGTAGTGGAAGGCGGCGTAGCGCTTGTCGAGGGTCGGAGGTTCGAGGTCGATCCCTGCACCCTCTCGGCCACTGTTGGCGGCCGACCTGGCCAGCTCGGACTCGAGCTCGGTGATCCGCTGCTCGATCCTCGCCAGGCGCCGGGCCTCGGCCGCCCGTGACGCCTTCGAGGCTCGCACTGCAAGGCTTCCGGCGATGTAGGCGGCCAGGACGACCGCGACCACTACGAGCAGGTCCTTCACCGCCTCACCTCCCCCGTCGGCACGCCGGTACCCCCTGACCGCGACCCCGACACCGCTTGATGGGCTCTCGCCCCATCTGCGATGTCCTCTCCTACTGACCACAACATTGATCAGCCCGAACCGCTGTACAGTCCAGATCCGTTGATCGTGCTCAGTATCCATCGGTACGGCACGAACCGCAAGGGTTTCCTGACGGCAATGTCACTTGGACGCGGCAGCGCCGGCGCCGGCCCCGCAGGGCTGACGCCGGCGCGACCGGCCCCAGCGTGAGTTTCCCCAGCTCAGAGCATCACTGGCGGTCGAACTCGCCGTCCATCACTCCACCCAGGAAAGCCTCCCACTCGCTCGGCGTGAACTCGAGGATCGGTCCCACACCGCGCTGCTTGGAATCGCGCACTCCCACGTGGCCGTCGTCAGCGATTGCGACCTCGACGCAGTTGTCCCCGCCACTGGAGCGGGTGGACTTGCGCCACTTGGTGAATTTGCTCGCCTCTGTCATCACGTGACTCCTTTCCGTACCGACCAGCAATATGGTCAGCCCGTCGATCCGTACAGATCAACTTCACCGACTGTCCGCAGTATCTACTTGTACGCACGGCGATGGCAAGAGGTTCCTGACATCAGTGTCATGAAAAATGAAAAAGGCCACGCCCAGGGCCTCCTCAGGGGGCTCGGGCGCGGCCTGCGTCAGGGTCGGCCGACGGCTACCGCTCGGTGGACTTCGCCGTCTTGATCAGGAACTCGAGGCTCTCGTCCACCGGCATCGCCGCGGCACGCAACCGGTTGTACAGCTCTTCGTAGCGCTTGACCGAGGCGTCCTCGGTGTGCACCAGGTCGTCGGTCACGGTGTCGACCGCGACCACCGTCGGGTCCCCGGGATCGGCGAAGGTGTAGATGGAGAACGCCGACCTCGGCACGCTGAAGCTCTCGATCGCCGCGTCGACCGGCAGGATCTGCACGAAGAACTTCGCGTTGCCGTTCACGGTGGCCGCGACGTGGTAGAGCTGTGCCTTCATGATCTCCGGCGGAGCCGTCTGCCGCCGGACCGCCAGCTCGTCCAGGATCACCTCGTAGGTGGGGCCTCCGGGACGACGCAGCATCCGCTGGCGTCCCATGCGGGCTTCCACCGCCTTGGCCGAGGTGTACCCAGCGGGACCGGAGATCCGCTCGGACTCCACCCGAGCGCTGGTGAACTCCGGGGTCTGGAGCAGACCGGGGATGAAGGTCATCTGGAACTCGCGGATGGTCTCGGCGCCCGCCTCCAGGTTGGCGTAGAAGGCCTGGCGCTCGCCCATGGCCCGGTTCGACTCCCACCAGCCCCGCTCCCCCGCCTCTCGGGCGATGGTCATGATCTGGGTCCAGCGGGCGTCGTCCACGCCGAGCGCATCGAGGATGCGCATGACATCCTCTTGGTCCACGACGTGACCGTTCTCCAGCCGGGAGATCTGCGCTCGGCTCTGCCCGATCTTGCGCGCGAGCTGCTCGTGGGTCATCCCACTTGCCTTCCGAAGATCTCGTAACTCCGCCGCCAGCCGCAGTCGACGTACGTAGGGGCTGATCATCCAATCCCTCCGAACAACCGCCTGCGCTGAACAGTACGTCACATTGAACATCGGGCATAGTCCAAACGTGTGGGTAAGACGAATTTCTGCGTTCACCCAGGTGAAAGGCTCCGTTCGGTGACATCGGTCACTCATTCCGTGGCGATCGCGGCCAGGACGTCGAGGCGAGAGGCCCGTCGGGCCGGGCGCACGGCGGCGATCATGCCCACCAGCGCACCCAGCCCGACCACCAGCGCCAGCTGCCCGGTGGGGACCGCGAACGATCCCAGGCCCTCCGAGGCCGCGATGGCCTGGTCGATGGCCCAGCCCAGGAAGATGCCGAGCCCGAGCCCTCCGAGCGTGCCGAACAGCGCCACGACCAGGGACTCGCCCCGCACCATCGACCGCAGCTGACGGCGGGTCTGGCCCACCGCCCGCAGCAGGCCGAGCTCGCGGGTCCGCTCGTGGATCGACAGCGACAGCGTGTTGGCGATGCCCATGAGGGCGATGACGATGGCCAGGGCCAGCAAGGCGTAGATGATGGTGAGCATCTGGTCGACCTGCCCGGCCACCGAGGCGATGTACTCGTCCCGGTCCTGGACGTCGGGGGCGCCGAAGCGGTCGGCGACAGCCTGGACCGCCGGCTCGGCCTCGGCGATGCTGACGCCGTCGGCCAGGTCAATCATCACCACCCCAGCGCTGGCCCGCTCGGCCGAGTGGGGAACCCAAGCGGCTCGCGGGACCAGCACGTCGCCGACGAGCTCGTTGTTGCCGTAGACCGCCCCGACCGTCGGATCCTCGGACG
>Ga0075428_100006871_pt1 | contig 12643 bp, 10 predicted proteins | sample RhiMetdeltSRZDD2_FD_75291 | JGI IMG/M metagenome (GOLD analysis project Ga0075428, IMG submission 75291) | Populus rhizosphere microbial communities from Tennessee, USA - Rhizosphere MetaG P. deltoides SRZDD2 | ecosystem: Host-associated > Plants > Roots > Rhizosphere > Soil | place: USA...
AGAGCGGGCGACACCGTCGCGGTCATTGATCCTCTCGCCCCGGTGATGCTGGACGCTCGCACGCGCGCCTCCGCCGAGGCGCGTCGTGATACTGCGGCCGCGAATCTCGATCGCGCGAATGTTCAGCACCGGTTCGCGCTCAGCGAGCTCCGGCGCGCCGAAAAGCTCGCTGCCGACAACACGCTTTCAACCCAGGAACTGGAAACCGCGCAGTCGCGTGAAATGACAGCTGCGAAGGAAAAGGTCGCGGCGGAAAGCGCACTCCGACAGGCCGAAGCGGAGTTGGCTGAATTTGCCAGCCTCGGGACCCCGTCCAGCGCAGCGCGCATTCCGGTCGTAGTCAGGGCGCCGGTCAGCGGGCGGGTGCTCCGCTTGTTTGAAGAAAGTTCCCGCGCGGTGACCACGGGCATGCCGCTGATGGAAATCGGGGACCCTGGAGACCTTGAAGTTGTCATCGAAACGCTTTCGCGCGACGGCGCCTCGATCTCACCCGGAACGCGTGTCGTCCTTGAGCACTGGGGGGGCGAACCGCCGCTGGAAGCCCGAGTGCGGCTCGTCGAGCCGGCGGCCTTCACCAAAGTATCGGCGTTGGGTGTCGAGGAGCAACGCGTGAACGTCGTGGCCGATATCGTCACCCCCGTCGAACAACGTCGCAGCCTTGGCGACAATTTTCGCGTTGAGGCGCGCATCGTCGTTTGGGAGACCGATCGCACCCTCAAAGTGCCCTCGGGCGCGCTGTTTCGTCGCGGCTCGGGCTGGGCGGCGTTCGTAGTGATCGGTGACCGGGCACAGCTCCGAACCGTCCAGGTGGGGCGCACCAGCGGGACCGAAACGCAGGTTCTGGAAGGTGTCAAGGAAGGGGACGAAGTGATTCTCTATCCGGGTGATCGCATCCAGCCGGGAGAGCGGGTCAAACGGATCAAAGTCTAGCTCTTTCTCGCAGAATTCTCCCTTTTGCGGTTCTATGGCGTCTTCACAAGCCATTCCGCCACAGGAGCTTAGAACGCAGGTTTTGTTGCGATAATCCATTCTCTGGCCCGCCTTGTGCTCCGCACCTGATCGTCCGGGCACCCACAATGGACCAACCGCAGCCAGCGAAGTGGAAGCCGCCTCGTTACAGGCGGAGTACGCGCGCACGTATCACGCGGCTCCGGAGGAACGTACACCACTGCTGGTCCAGCATCGCGGTGCTTGTGTGGTTCTTCGTGCTCCCGTTGCGCAGCGAACAACCCGCCGCATTGCCTGAACATCAGGTCAAAGCCGTGTTTTTGTTGAACTTCCTCAAATACGTCGAATGGCCGGGGCTGCCAAACACCTCCACCAATTCACCTCTTGAAATTGTTCATGTCGGCGAAAATGCCTTCGGCGATGACGCGTCGTCGCTGGTCAAGTCAAAGATCATCGACGGGAGGACGGTCGTGCTGACTCATAGTGATGCCCCAGCGGATTGGAAGGGAGGCCGTATTCTCTTTGTTAGCGATAGCGAAAGGCGGCGCTTGCCGGAGATTGTGCAGGCCGTCAAGGGAATGCCCGTGCTTACGGTCGGGGAGAGTGAGGGTTTTCTCGAACGGGGCGGAATGATCAACTTTGTCGTGAAGGAAAAGAAAGTGCGGCTGGAAATCAATCTCGTGGCGGCGGAGGCCGCCGGACTTAAGATCAGTTCACGGCTGCTTGCCGTCGCGGATACGGTGAAACGAAAATAACGCCATGCTCCAGCGATTCAAAGATGCATCGCTACAATCGAAGCAATCGATTGTCATCATGCTGACGTGCGCAGTGGCACTGCTGCTGGCGTGCGCTGCTTTCGTGGGGGTGGAAATCATGACTTTCCGGACCGAGTTGCTGCGCAACGTCGAGACGGTGGCCAACATGATCGGCAACGCAAGCGCCGCGAGTCTCGATTTCAACGACCCGCAGGGAACCAGGGAGGTCCTCAACGTGTTGCGCGCGGACCGCAGTGTCGGATTTGCTGCGATTTATACGCCGAGGGGAAAGGTCTTTGCAGAGTATCGAGCCGAAGGATTGCCGGACGACTACGCGGCCCCAGCGCTGCCGACGGAAGGTCACTCGTTTCAGAACGGGCAACTGCTCTTTTCGAAGCAAATCCGGTCCAAGGGCGAGGTCGTGGGCAGCATTTACGTGCAGTGCAGCCTTTCTGCATTAGCGATAAAGCTGACGCGGTACGGCGTGGTGGCGCTTGTCGTGCTGGCGGTCGTGTTGTTAACCGCCTTCCTCTTTTCGCTCCGGGTGCAACGCCTGGTCTCCGCGCCCATTCTGCGGTTGTCGGAAACGGCCCGCCTGGTCGCCGCCGAAAAGAACTATCAACTCTGTGTGCCGAAAGAGAGCAACGATGAGATTGGCCAGCTCATCGAGAGTTTCAACGAGATGCTCGCGCAAATTCAAATCCGGGAAACCGCATTGCAACGGGCGCACGACGATCTCGAGCAGCGCGTCGAGGAACGAACGCGCGAATTGAGAGAAGAGAACACCGAACGACAGCGTGCGCAAATTGCGATGCGCGAGTCGGAAGAGCGCTACCGCCAGATGGCAACGAACGCGAGCGACTTGCTCTACATCCTGCATCCCGCCACGAACAGCATCAGTTGGTACGGCCAGGTGGACAAAGCCCTCGGCTATGAAGAGGGCGAGTTCGAGCGCACCATGGCCGGGTGGGAGCGCAGTTTGCACCCGGAGGACGCTGATCGCGTCATCAATGCTTACACGCACTCGTGTGAAGACGGAGTGCCCTTCGTTCTGGAGTATCGCGTGCGCCGCAAGGATGGCGATTACATCTACTGGTCTAATCGGGGCCGCCCGATTTACGAAGCGAACGGCCACCTCGTAAAGTTCGTAGGCGCGTGCACTGACATCACCGAACAGAAGCGCCGCGAGGCTGAGCTGCAAAAAGCCAAGGAAGCGGCCGAAGCCGCTTCACAAGCCAAGAGTGAGTTTCTTGCCAACATGAGCCACGAAATCCGCACGCCCATGAATGGCATTCTTGGCATGACCGCGCTGGCGTTGGAGACGCCGCTGACTGCCGAACAACGAGGGCTGCTGACGACCGTGCAGGAATCTGCCGAAGCGTTGCTCTCGATTATCAATGAAATTCTCGACTTCTCGAAGATCGAGGCCGGGAAACTCCGCCTGGAGCCGGTTGCGTTCAGTCTGCGTGAACTTTTGGAGGATACGTTCTCGACTTTCGGCTTGCGCGCCCACCAAAAAGGACTTGAGTTGGCCTTTCACCTTCCACGCACGATCCCAGATGGACTTGTCGCCGACGACGGCCGAATTCGCCAGGTGATCACGAATCTTGTCGGCAACGCGATCAAGTTCACCGAGCGGGGCGAGGTCATCCTGCGCGTCGCGTTGGAGGCCGAAACAGAAACGGGTTTGAGCTTTCATTTTTCGGTCAGGGACACTGGCGTTGGAATTTCCAAAGAAAAGCAGGCGCTCATTTTCGATGCATTCACGCAGGCCGACAATTCGACAACGCGCAACTATGGCGGCACCGGCCTTGGACTTACGATTTGTCAACGCATCGTCTCGATGATGAATGGCCGTATCTGGGTCGAGAGTGAGCAAGGCCAAGGCAGCACTTTTCATTTTACGATCGTGGCGCAGAAACAATCGGCCCCGCGGTCGCCGAGCTACCACGGGACGTTTCAGGGGCTGCCGGTTCTTATCGTTGATGATAACGCAGCCTGCCGGTGCATCCTGGCCGAAATGCTCCTCAATTGGGACATGACGCCAAGCGTGGCAGGCAGTGGTGAGGCGGCGCTCGCGGAATTCGACAAGGCCTGCTCGAACAGCACACCGCTTCCTGTTGTTCTGCTCGACGCTTCCATGCCAAACATCGATGGCTTCGCCATGGCCGAGCGTCTTCTGCAAAGGCGCGACTTCACGCCCGCCATTATTATGATGCTCTCTTCGGCCGCACAGGTCGAAGAATCAGATCGGTGCCGTGCTCTGGGAATTACGAGCTACGTAACCAAACCAATTCGGCAGTCCGGTCTCCTGGACGCGATTCTGACGGCGTTAGGCGATACTGCAACGGATCTCGTGACGCGAAACGACACAGAATCCGTGTTCGGCGGGAAGCGGACTCCTTTGCGCGTGCTGGTAGCTGAAGACAACCCGGTGAACCAGCAATTGGCAATGCGCTTGTTGCAAAAGGCGGGTCATACCGTCGTATTGGCGAGCACCGGCAAAAAGGCGATCGACTTGTACGCTAAGCAGCCGTTCGACTTAGTACTCATGGATGTGCAGATGCCTGAAATGGGCGGCCTCGAAGCCACACGAATTCTGCGTGAGCGGCAAGCCGCGGGCGAACCGCGGGTGCCCATCATTGCCATGACGGCACACGCCATCAAAGGGGATCGGGAACGTTGCTTGAACGCAGGCATGGACCACTACGTCAGCAAGCCGATCGATCCGCGAAAGCTCTTCGCGGCCATTGACGAAGTTGTGTTGGCCAAACAACCCAACACCCCGATAACCACGCGAAACGTGTCGGCTGAGACGTCGCCGGTGCCGCACACTTCGGAACGCCGTGTTGATCTGGATCGTTTGTTGCAGCGCGTGGAAGGTGACCGGCGCTTGATGAAAGAACTTATCGGCGTGTTCCTCGAGGACCTGCCGAAGCTTTCCAGCGAAGTCAACGAGGCCGTGGAAAAGCGCGATCACCGGCGCATCGAGCGGGCTGCGCACACGCTCAAAGGCGCCGTGGCAAACTTCGGCGCAAAGCGTGCGCGCGAGTTGGCGCTCGATCTCGAAACCCGCGGCCGCACGCGCAACCTCGAATTGACTGAATGCATTTTGGGCGAACTTCAACGGGAACTGCGCCTGATCGAGACCGAGCTTTCCGCGATCATCCTGGAGGCGGCAGCATGAAAGTCCTAATCGCAGACGATGAGACGATTTCGCGGCGGCTTCTCGAGGCCGCGCTGGTGCGATGGAACTACGAGGTGGTTACGGCCATCGACGGCGAAGAGGCGTGGGCGGCCCTTCATCAACCCGACCCGCCAGCGATCATGGTGCTTGATTGGCTCATGCCGCGCCGGGATGGCATCGACGTCTGCCGCAAGGTCCGGGCGCATTCGCGACTCAGTTCGGCCTACATTATTCTGCTCACTTCACGGACCTCGAAGGAGGACATTATAGAAGGGCTGGAGGCGGGCGCGGATGACTATGTCACCAAGCCCTTCGATACGGCCGAGTTGCGCGCCCGCATGCAAGTGGGCGTGCGCGTCGTAAAGCTGCAGAGGGCGCTGGCCGACCGGGTTCGTGATCTCGAAAATGCGTTATCGCGCGTCAAGCAATTGCAGGGTCTATTACCGATCTGCTGTTACTGCAAAAGAATTCGCGACGACCAACACTACTGGCACCAGGTCGAAGCCTATGTGGGAGCGCACACTGACGTGCGGTTCAGTCATGGCATTTGTCCGGAGTGCAGCGAGAAACTGCGGGTGGAATTTACTGATGGTCATTAGGAGAGAGTCGGTCCGTTACTTGTCCAGCAACAGAGCCTCTTGCCGGCCCTGGAACTCGACGACGACGCTGTTCGGCTCCACGGACAACACCTTCACGCCTTCCACCAGATCACCGACGAAGTAGGTGCGCCCGTTGATCAGAGCGGACGGACGCGGTTCGCGAACAATAATGCCTTGAAGCCGGAGTTTGGGGAAGGTCACGGTTTTGATTTCGGTGATGTCGGTCTTCGGAGTTACAGTAGTAGCTGCCATTTTCTTTGTCGGTTGGGTTGCGCCCGCTTCCACTCTTTTTAATGGCGCGATGAACAGAACGATCACTCCGAAAATCACTAGCATCAGTCCCCAATATTCCATGTTCACGAGAATGAACGGATCCGGCGGCGCTTCGCCATCCTCGGTCAGACGGTTGGTGCGTATTTGGCGATTGATCAAATGTCCGGCCACGAGAAGAAGCAACCCTACTGCGGCTAGAAAACCGCAGATCAGCCAACGGTGCTTTTCGTAGAACGCATTGTGCCGCAACAGCGCGTTCATAATCATTGAGAAGCTCGCGACGAAGGCGACGGAAATCCCCAATTTTCCCCAGGTATTCATTGTGCTGTGCAAAGCATCCTGTTTTCTGAAGCAACCGGCGTGCCGCCGGAAGGCTATTCCGAGCGCAAAACCGCCAATGGTGGGTGGTTGAGAATGCCACGGCTCGCCAGCAGCCCAACGGCGACGCTCAATGCCGGCACAAAGATAATCGCGCAGACTATCGCGGTGAGCGAGGGAACGAAGTGTACGCGAAAGACAAAGCGGGCCAGCCCCCACCCTGCCGCCGAAGCGAGCAGCGCGCCCACGCAGACCGAGAGCACCCCAAGCGCCAGGTGTTCGGCCAGGAGCACCTGAAGCACCTGCCACCGCGAAGCGCCGAGACTGCGCAGCAGCACGCTTTCACGGATTCGTTGATAACGGCCAGTCAGGATTGTCCCGATGAGGACGAGCAGGCCGGTTCCAATCGTGAACGAGGCCATAAATTGCACGGCGAACGAGATCCGGCTGAACACGCTGTCGAGCGTTTGCAGAATTAACATGAGGTCAATCGCGGACACGTTGGGGAACGCCTCGACAATGCCGCGTTGCACCTGCGCCGATTGCTGCGATGAACTGACGCGCGCCGTGACGATGTGCGATGCCGGGGCCTCCTGGAGCGCGGCCGGCGGAAAGACTATGAAAAAGTTTGGTTGTACTCTGCGCCAATCCACTTCGCGGATAGCCACGACCCGCGTTTCGAGAGGCACCCCCTGCACATCAAAGGTGATGGCGTCGCCGAGGCCGACACCGAGTTCCTGGGCAATTCCTTTCTCGATGGATATCGGCGTGGTAGCCTCGTTAGTGCTCTTTACGGGCCAATGGCCGCCCAGCAGCTTCTCGCCGAGCCGCAACATATCGGTGTAGGTGGATCTGTATTCGCGGCGCAGCGCCCAGTCCGGGATCGTACGGTTGGTTTGAGCCAGGATTTTTTCTATCTGCTGGCCTTTGATCGCGCTCAACCGCATCGTCACCACCGGCGCGTGGTCCAGCACCGGCACATTGTTGGAGCGCAGGATTTCCAGCACACCTTCGCGCTGGTCGCTTTGGATGTCGAACATCGCGAGGTTCGGCGCATTCACGCCACGCGCGGTCACTAGCTCTTTGATCAGCGAATTCTGGACGAGAAAAATGCTCAGAATGAGGAATGTGCCCAGCCCCAAGGAAAGGACGAGGAGCGTCGTCCGATTTTGCGGCCGATGCAGATTCGCGAAGCCCTGCCGCCAAACATAAGGCAGCGATCGAAAGGAAGACCGCCGCGCCATCCAAACGGTGAGGCGCGCGACCGACGCCAGCACGAGAAACGCGACGGCCAGCCCACCGACAAACTGCAAACCCTGTCGCCAGCCGCGGCTGTGCTGAACGCAGAAGAGAACGACCACCGCGGTCATTACCGCGTAAATCAGCCAAACAGTCCAATCGTGACGCAGGGGACGCGCCGGTTGGTAGTTGGCGCGAATCGCCGCCAGTGGCGAGACGCGGCGAACGTCCAGCAGCGGCAGGAGCGCAAACAGAATGGAACTGGCCAGCCCTTGCGCGATGGCGAGGGCCACCCCGCGCCACTCGGTCGCCACCGCGATTTTAACAGGAAAAAAACCAGCGAGCACAATCGGCAACGCGTGTTGCAGAAGGATTCCGGCAGCGGCGCCGATCAATGCGCCGACCAGGCCGACCAAAAGCGCCTGGCAAAGGTAGATCGCAAAGGTTTGTCCCACGGCGCAGCCCAGGCAACGCAAAACGGCCGCCGTCTCAAGCTTCGATTTTACGTGCACGTGAATTCCACTTGCGACACCAATGCCGCCAAGCAGCAATGCAATCAGCGCCGCGAGATGCAGATAGTTCGACACATCATCTACCGAGCGCCCGAGGTCCGCCTTGCGTGTTTCGACAGTATGAAAGTTCAAGCGATGTTCCTGCAGTTCCAGCCGGACGTTCTCCATCATCGCGCGCACGTTGGTGCCCTCGGGGAATTTGAAGTAGGCGCGATATCGCGCGAGGCTGCCGTCGCGCAATAACCCCGTTTGTGGAAGAAGATTTGTCGAGATGTAAATGCGAGGTGCCAAAGCGGCGAGCGCGGCGCTTTCGCCGGGAGCACGTTTGATTGTGCCCGCAATCGTTGTGGTCAATTCTCCCAGTCGCACCGGGTCGCCAATCTTCGCATTGAATTGGTGAAGCAGCGATGGTTCGAGGATCACGCCAGCGCCGGCCCGAAATGCGCGTACGGCGTCGTCGGGTTCAGCTTCGAACCGCCCGTAGAAGGGAAAGTTCTTACTGCTCGCACGCACCTGGACGAGACGCAAGCCCGGCTCTCCGTCATTCGGAGCGCGCTTCGGAAAGTACAGCATCGCCGAAAAGTCGATTTCACGCGCCTGCTCGCCCCCCAGCGATGACAGGAGCGTCTCGTCCTCCTGCGTCAAGGCGCGCCGAGAGGTCACCGCCAGATCAGCGCCCAGGAGCAGTCGCGATTGCTCGTCGATAGCGCGTTCCGCGCTGACCGCAAAGGATCGGATCGCCACCAGCGCGGCGATGCCCATGACAATTGAAGTGGAAAACAGCAGCAGGCGGCGCCGGCTTGCGCGTGTGTCCCGCCATGCCATCTGCCACGTCCACCGCCGGAGGAAATGGCGCATCATTTGCATCTCAGCACGTGATCTAGTTTGGACTCAGGAATGAACAAATGCACGCCGGATGCTTCCTTTGCGCGTTCGCGTCTTTGCTGTTAAACATCAACTATGATTCGTGCTCCACGCCGCATTGTTTGCCTCTCCGCCGAAGCCGCGGATTGGCTCTGGCGCATCGGTGCGTGGGACAGTGTGGTGGGCGTGACGGCCCATTTCAGTCCTCAGCCCGATACTCCACCCAAACCTCGCGTGAGTTCATTCAGCACGGCTCGCTTCGATGGGATTGTCGCGCTGGAACCCGATTTCGTCATCACGTTCTCCGACGTGCAGGCGACCCTTGGCGCGGAACTGGTCAAGCGGGGCTTGTCCGTCCTCGCGACGAACCAGCGTACGCTGTCCGAAATCGAGGCAACGTTGGCATTGCTTGGGCGCGTCGTCGGTCGGGAACACGAAGCGGAGAAGTGCTTGCGTGAATTCCGGCAGCGCCTTGCCCCTGTAGAAAGCAACGCTCCCCGCCCGCGTGTTTATTTTGAAGAGTGGAACGATCCTTTTATCAGCGGCATCGCATGGGTCAGTGAGTTGATCGAGCGCGCCGGCGGCGAAGACATCTTCGCGGATTTTCGACAATGCCGCGCGGCTGCACAACGCGTGGTCACCTCGAAACAGATCTGTCATGCCGATCCCGAAGTCATCATCGCCTCATGGTGTGGCAAGCCGGTGCGCATGGACGAAATTGCAGCGCGACCCGGTTGGGACAAAATCACCGCTGTCCGGTCAGATCGCATTTACGAAATTCCCGGTGACGACATCCTGCAACCGGGCTTTCGTTTGGTGCACGGGTATGAGAATTTGAAGGAGATCATCGGTGGCCCTGCCAAATGCAATCGCTTCCATGAACTGGTTTAGAGAACTCTGGAACGCGCTAACCGGATCGTCGTCGCAAGGCGGCCAGACCCTCGTGCCGTGGGACAAGTTTACGCCACGAGCCGGACAAGTGTTGCATTTGGCGCGAAAGGAAGCGATGCGTCTTCACCACGACTTCATTGGCACCGAACATGTGTTGCTTGGCCTGATCAGTCTGGGCCAGGGCTGTGGGTATAACGTCCTGTGTACGATGGGAATCAACCTCGAAAACGTGCGTACTGAAGTTGAAAACACGATCGGGCGCGGTCTGAGCGACAAGGCTCCGGAAAAAATCCAGCTCACTCCGCGTGCGATGCAAGCACTCGCGCTCGCTGAGCAGGAACGTAGCGCCCTGAATCATACCTACCTCGGGACTGAGCATATCCTGCTTGGTCTATTACGCGAAGAGGAAGGTGTTGCTGGTCGTGTGTTGAAGCAACTGGGATTGGATTTGGAAGCCACCAGGCAAAAGATCCTTCGAGAACTCGATCCCAACTACAACCTTCCACCTGACCAAACTGATCCGCAATGAACTTTCCTCCGCGGCTAATTGTACTTCTCAAGGCTGCGGAGCGCATTACGGTACTGACTGGCGCAGGCGTGTCTGCCGAGAGCGGAGTACCAACGTTTCGCGACGCGCAAACCGGGTTGTGGGCGGAGTTCAAGCCGGAGGAACTCGCGACGCCAAGCGCGTTCCGGCGCAATCCGCGGTTGGTGTGGGAATGGTATGCGTGGCGGCGCAAGCTCGTGGCCGAGGCGAAACCGAACGCCGCGCACATTGCGCTAATCGAGATGGAGAAGCGCATTCCCGATTTCACGCTGATCACGCAAAACGTTGATGACCTGCATCGCCGCGCGGGCAGCGTGAATGTGATTGAACTGCATGGGAATATCACACGAACGAAATGTTTTGATGAGAATCTCCTGATGACGACCTGGGCCGACACCGGCGAGGTTCCACCTCGATGCCCCCGCTGCGGCGGGTTGCTGCGACCGGACGTAGTTTGGTTTGAAGAAGCGATGCCGGAGGAGGAAACCGCGCGTGCCTTCGGGCGTAGCGCGAACTGCGATGTGTTCCTTTGCATCGGCACGTCGAGTGTAGTCTATCCGGCAGCGTCGCTGCCGTTCGAAGCGCTGGAGAACGGCGCTATCGTAGTGGAGATCAATACGGAACCGACGCAGCTGACGGGCAAAGCCGATTATGTTCTGAGCGGTCCCGCGGGTATTCTCCTGCCGGAACTGATCAGGACCGTGTGGTCGGATGGAGGTTTCTAATTGGTGGGAGATATTCCCCAGAGCCACCGATAGAACAGAGCGCCGGCGACACCACCAATGATGGGGCCGACGAAGGGCACCCATGCGTAGTTCCAATCAGAGTCGCCTTTGCCGCGAATTGGCAAAAGGAAATGCGCAAGCCGCGGGCCGAAGTCGCGCGCCGGGTTGATCGCATAGCCGGTGGAACCGCCGAGCGAGAGGCCGATGGAAAAGACGAGCAGTCCAACGAGGAAGGGGCCAAACCCCCTGGCGAAACCGTGACTTGGATTTAAATTCTGCACGGAAGGGATCGCCAGCACCCCGACAAGCAGGACAAAGGTGCCGATGGCTTCAGTGATCATGTTCAAGAACGGTTTGCGCACCGCGGGAATCGTCGAGAAAACGCCGAGCTTGGCTGCTTTATCCTCTGTGATTTCCCAATGCGGCAAGTACGCGAGCCACACGACAACCGCGCCGACGAATGCGCCCGCGATTTGCGCAATGATGTAAGCCGGCACGGCTGCCCAGTCAAACTGCCCGACGGAAGCCAGGCCGAGAGTTACCGCGGGGTTCAAGTGTGCGCCGCTGATCGCGCCTACCGAATACGCACCGACCATTACGGCCAGCCCCCACCCGGCTGTTATCACAATCCAGCCGCTATTTTGGCCTTTGGAACGATGGAGAAGCACGTTGGCAACGACACCGTCGCCCAGAATGATGAGGAGCATAGTGCCGAGAAACTCGGCGAGATGAGGACGCATGGCGCTTGTGTAAATATCCCGACTGCAATTGACAAGGGGTTTATGAGCGCGAGTCAGGTTTTGCAAGCGCGCATCGCCGCGTAGACGCCTGTGGGTTGTTCTTGCAAGAGCCATTCAAAGGGCGTAGTCGTTGCAACAGTCAACAAGGAACCAAAGGATGTTTATGAAACGGGCTGTTTGTCTTATTGTCTTCGCTCCGATTCTCGTTGCAGCTCAGGGCAATTACGTTGTGTTCGAAAACGTCGTGCTCACGCCACCCCCGGACCGCCTGGTGCGTTTCACTGATGGTTCGCCGATGGTGGGCACAAACTTCATGGCGCAATTGCTGGTGGGATTGACTCCGAACAGCTTACAGCCGACGACGGCTGCGCCGGCGCGATTTCGCGATCCGGGCACGACGGTTCCTGGCACGTGGAGGGGAAATACGATCAACCTGCCTGGATTCACTCCAGGGATGGTCCTCACGATGCAGGTTCGGATCTGGGATTCCAACTACGGGGACTTCGACCAGGCGTGCCTGTTCAACCAAGCGGGACTGCTGCCCACGTTCGATTGGACCGTCCCCGGTGAGAGCGAGCCTGTAGATGCGCATTATATGTTGAATTTCGTCGGCGGCATTCCGACACCGTGCCCTGAGCCAGGCATTTGGGCATTGGCGCTGGTCGGTCTTGCGGTTGCGCTGCTGCTGCGGGAGCGAAGAACTTCGAGTCGCCGGTAAGCCAGTTCGTACTACCGGTCCAGGCAGACGCGAATGAGCTCGGTCAGTTTGGCGGGAGGATACGGTTTCGGGAGGAAATTAAGCTCGGCGCGGGACTGGAAGTGTTCTTCGAACAATTCAAAGCTGTAGCCGCTGGTAAAAATGACTTTGAGATCCTGTTTTTCGTCCCAGAGGCGGTTGGCAAGCTCGACGCCGGAAATCTTTTGCGGCATCACTACGTCTGTGAGCAGCAGGTCGATTTCGTCCGAGCATTGCTGCCAGATTTCGAGGGCCTCGACGCCATTGCTGGCCTGGCGGACCTTGTAGCCGCACTCGGTCAACAAACCG
>Ga0075428_100006872_pt1 | contig 12642 bp, 17 predicted proteins | sample RhiMetdeltSRZDD2_FD_75291 | JGI IMG/M metagenome (GOLD analysis project Ga0075428, IMG submission 75291) | Populus rhizosphere microbial communities from Tennessee, USA - Rhizosphere MetaG P. deltoides SRZDD2 | ecosystem: Host-associated > Plants > Roots > Rhizosphere > Soil | place: USA...
GTTCAGCACACTCGTTCAGCAGGTGGAGTGGTCCACTGACCGCAGCCAGGTCCGGCTGGAGGGGACCGGGTTCTGGATCGAGATGCAGGTCGACGCGCAGGCCGTGCACGTGTCGGCAGATATCCCCGTGCTCGGCAGACTTCTGGGTGGCTCCGTTACCACTCGTCTGAAGGAAATTGTCCAGCGCACCTTTCAGCCAAAGTTGCCTGAGGGCAACAGGAAAGCATAGACAGTGTGGTGGGAGGCGTGTCAGCGAGCGCAGACGCGCCCCGCACGTTTCACGGTAGTGTTGCAAGCGATCGCACCGCCAGTACGAGCGGGTGCGTGAGGTACTCAATTTCGACAGCCTCAGTCATCGAGTGTGGTATTCCACGCTTGTGAAGGCCAAGCTGCAATCGCGCGACCTCTACCAACGTCAGCATACGTTCGCTTGGCTGATACTACAGTAGGCGAAGATCCTGTAGGGATAGTTTTGAGTTTGACGCTGGCATCCAGAGTGGAGAACGGCCAGTCCACCCGGGACTCGTTTTGCCTCTGTGCCCACTGTTGTGTTGCCTTTGTGAGAGTGCATAACGCGCTCTAGACGTGAGGCCAGCCGGCGAGCCTGTTCTGGCGGGAATGCCCCATACAGGAAGCCCATCCCATGGGTATTGAGATTATCCCACCACCACGGCGATGACAAGCGGAGGGAGGGGTTTTCCGGTCTCCATGCGTCTGACTTCCTCGTGCAGGATTGACTCCACAGCACACTCTCAAGTATACCGCCAGATGTCCGTCGCGAGTGGGTCGCACCATACAGCTCTAAGGTGCCACTCACTGATGACATCCCTCGCCATGGGTACGGCTCCTATTGCAATGCCACAAGACCAAAGCTTCTCGTGAGACTTCTCAAAGTTCCATAGCATTTCCAGAAGCTATTATGAGGGAAAACTTCAGAACTTCCACTTAAGAGATGCATATGCAAGAGGTTTTAAAAGGGTTGTTCTTGATAAGAATTTCCTCGTTGTACTATATTGTCAAATACTATATGCTTCTTGTCGTCATGGAAGTCTCTCCTCATGCTGGAAAGGACGAGTGAAGAGTGCCTGCCAAAGCGACTTCACTCGCTGCCGCCATGGTTGGCCTGAGCCGTCGCCATGCCTACAAGTGGATACAACGGTTTATGCAAGAAGGACTGGAGGGGCTGCACGATAAACCACGACATGATCGCCGGATCGAGTCGCACCGTGCTGATCGCGCCGATCAAGGCGACGTGGATATCGTGTTCGAGTCTCTGTGACGTTTCTCAGCCTCCCATATAACAGTACAGTATAAAATCCCTGCCCAGTGCAGGCTGGTTTTCCGTGTCACCCGCGTGGCCTCGCGACCTCCTGCCACAGCACAGCGAGCGTGCGCCCTCTTATGCTCTCGATACTTCCTGCCTGGATACACCCTTGCCACCGCGGCAGCCCCTGTGCACGCAGGCAGCGATGCTGCCGCGCACAGGAGGTCACTATGTACGGGAACAGATATACGCCACGATGGCTTAAGAGAAAATGCTCTTGTATTTAGCCCTGTCTTCTACCACACTCGCGTGTCGATATGCCAGAGCAAGACCGGACCTCCAGGCGACGTGAGGTAACCATGCCGCTGCACACCCCTGTGACCATATTGGTGATGGACCATGCGTCCAGCTTTGCTAGAGCGCTCGCCGTGCTCCTGCGTCGTGACGGCGCCACGGTGGACACGGCCGACACGGGTAATCGCGCCCTCGCACGGCTGGAGGAGCGGTGCTATGACATCGTGCTGTGTGACATGCGGATGCCCGACCTCGACGGGCCAGCCTTCTATGCTATCCTGCGCAGTCAGTACTCCCACCTGCTCCAGCGGGTGATTTTTCTCACCGGCGATATCTTGAGTGCGGAAAGTATGGTCTTCCTGGAGCAGTCTGGCCAGGCGTGGATACCAAAGCCGTTCACTGCCGCGGCAGTGCGCAGTGCCGTTGCCGGCTCACTTTGGCGGGGTAGCGATAGGCCCAGGCGCCTTCGACCAGGGCACGGCGGGCATGGCTGTTGCCCGTCTTGGTGATGCCGCCCTGGCGGCGCCGCTCGCCCGTCGAGTATTCTGATGGCGTTAAGCCCAGGTAGTTCATCAGCTGGCGGGGATTCTCGAACCGGGTGAGGTCGCCGAGTTCGGCCACAGCGGTCACGGCGACAGTAAATTGCACTCCGCGCAGGGCCTGGAGGGCGTCGACGACGGGGGCGAGCCGCCAGGTCTGCACTTGGGGGGTGGGACAGACGACCTCGCTGCGCCAGCGGAGGTGGGCCGGGCCCCAGGTGACCCGCCCTGTATACCGGATGGCGTGCCGCAGGAGAAAGGCTTTCAGCCGAAACTGCGCGGTCTTGAGATCGCGGATGGCCTCTGCACGCGCCCGGCACAGGTCTCGAATGGCTTCATCCTCAATCGCTGGGACATAGATCGGGGTGAGGTCGCCCGAGCGCATCAGGCGGGCGAGTGTGATGGCGTCCCGCCGGTTGGTTTTGCCCCGATCCCCGGGCTTTTTGGGGATCAAAGAGGGCGCGACGACCCAGCAGCCCTGGCCTTTTTTGGTCAGATAGCGGTAGAGCCAATAGCCACACGGCCCCGCTTCATAAACAAAGACGAGGTGGGGGCTTTTGGACTGCAGCCTGCGGATAAGTTTATCGATATCGCACTGGCGCGTCCCGCTGTTGCCAAGGGAGACGACCTCGGCGTGCGGTGCTTGGGCGATGTAAGCAACGGCAATGGACTCTTTATGAACATCGAACCCGACGTAGAGTGTGCGAGACTGGGGCATGGCTGACCTCCGAGATTGTTCATGTTGCGACATGAGGCGGCTCTGGCTTCAGGCAAGCTCACCCGCGGTTCCCCCGGAGGTCAGTCTAACCTGGCGGAAGTCATTATGTCTGGGCTTCAAGTTTGACCACAGAGCACAAAAGCCCTATTCTAGAGCCATCTCGGGCACAGCACCAAGGCTTCCGGGAGACGCTGTGAGATCGTGAGAGGAGGACGGCATGAGTACACTGACCTGCACCGACGACATGGCGCGCATCCAACGTGCCTTGGCGCAATGTCACGACATGGTGCTCCGCCGGAGTCGGGTGCTGGAGGCGCTGCAGCTCCGCACAGGCGAGCGCGTCTTGGAAGTGGGCTGTGGTGGAGGCTTCTATGCGTATGAGGCGGCCCAGTGTGTCGGGCCAACCGGGCGAGTCTGCGCCATCGACCTCAGTGCGGACCAGATCACCGCGGCCCAGAGCCGCTATGCTGAGTTGGCGTGGGTGAACTGCCGGGTGGGGGACGCCGTCACACTGCCCTATGAAGGTGGGGAGTTCGATGTGGTCTACGGCGTACAGGTGTTCGAGTACGTCGCGCAGCTAGACACCGCCCTGCGCGAAGTTCAGCGCGTGCTGCGCCCTGGCGGGCGGTGCCTCATCCTGGCAACGAACTGGAGTTCACTCGTGTGGCATTCAGCCCAGCCGGACCGGATGCAGCGCGTCCTGACGGCGTTTATGGCCCACGCTCCTTACCCCGATCTCCCCGCCAGCCTGGGGGTGCGGTTGCGGCAGGTCAGTCTGGAACCGCTGCACCAGACGCCGGTGCCCATTCTGAACCGGTCTTACCATGTGAACAGCGTGAGTTATTGGGCCGCCCGGCTGATGCGGCCCTTTGTGGTAGGGCGGCAAGCGGTCTCGGTGGAGGAGGCAGAGGCGTGGCTCCAGGAGTTCGACGCCTTGGAGCAGCAGGGGGCCTACTTTTTCTCCATCCTCTCCATCCTCTCCATCCTGACCGAGGCCGTGAAGGTCGCCTAGCGCGGAGCTAAGTCTAATTAGTGTTCGGCTTCAATACGGCTCTTGCACTCCATTGCATGTCTCGTGCCGTGGTTGACGGGACGGCATCCTCCTAGGAGGACAGTGATGGTCGAGAAAGACACAAGCATGCGCGGCAGTTGTCTCTGTGGGGCCGTGGCGTATGCTGTCGCAGGCCAACCTGGCCCGATGTGGCATTGCCATTGTGTGAGCTGTCGCAAACTCAGCGGGGCCGCCTTTGCGACGCACGTGGCGGCCCTAGCCGCTGACTTCGCCTGGCTGCGTGGTCAGGAGACCATCACCCACTATGCCCTGTCTGCCGTCTCTACGCGGTCCTTCTGTAGCCACTGTGGGGCAGTGGTGCCATATGCTATGGGCGATGGGAGGCGCATGGTCCTGCCCGCCGGAGGGCTGGACGACGACCCTGGTGTGCGACCATGCGCTCACGGTCACGTGGCGGTGCAGGCCCCGTGGCACACCATCACGGACACCCTGCCACGCTTTATCACGTCTCCGCCCGATCTCCCCGCCTGCCCGCCGCAGTCTGTGCGGCATCAGACACACCCGAGGGGGACAGAGGGGACATGTGGGAGTTGTCTTTGTGGCGGTGTGGTCTATGAGGTACGCGGTACACTTGAGGTCATCAAAAACTGCCATTGTTACCGCGACCGCAAAATGACTGGCTCAGCCCATGATTCGTGCCTACTGGCGCCCGCCTCGGCCTGGCATGGACTACAGGGTGAGGACTTGCTGGTCGTCTACAGTCTCCCCGAAGCGCCAGGATTTCGGACGGGCTTTTGTCGGGTCTGCGGCACCCGCCTACCGGCCCTCGTGCCACACGCCGAGTCGCTCTGCATCCCGGCTGGTGCACTCGACAACGACCCGGGAGCCCGTGCCCGGTATCACATCTTCTGTGGGGAGCAGGAGAAGGCGCCCTGGTTTGCGATTACCGACGACTTGCCGCAGTTTGCCCGGTACGCGCCACCGGGGTTCGACTGGCGACATCCTCGTGTCCTGGGGCAAGGGACGTAAGTGCTACGAGGCGCGGCCCAAGGAGGCAAAGCCTCAGAGCGGCTCGCGTGCAGAGCCGAACCAAGGCCTGCAGCCGACGCCTTCCAGCGTCCGCTCGTGCCTCGCTCCCGCTTCCAGGCGCGGCTGAGGCCCAGCGTTAGATGCTTCGGAAAAGCGAGGACACTTTACTAGCAAAGAGGTAAACTCCTGTAAACAGGGGTGACAATGCCACTTCACTTATACACCGACGTGTATGCCTCTGGCTCTGTCCCCCTGGGATAGGTGCCAACCAAGGGCGGCACCTTGCAGTACCCCGTGCGGAATCCAGCCGTCCGCCGGTATCTGCGGCAATTGCTCCCCGGCAGATGGCAGAAGGTCATCAAACAAGGCAACAACGGAGCCGTGCATTATTTTGAGTATGCATCTGGTCAAGTGGCTGGCGTGAAATACTATCCACATTAAGGTAGTCTATGTCCCACAGTATGTCCTTACAAGCCTTGCTCACAGCGTCCAACACAGTCCCAGGCCAACCGCTCGCCCTCTTCGCACTCCTCATCGCTGGGCATTCTGGAGTCGCTGGCGCACGGACTCCTGAGCGCCACTGATGCGCTGCGGGTATTCTTCCACGCCGAAAATTGTCTGTTTGTCCGCAAACACTTGCGTGACAAAATGGCTGATGCTGTCATGAGTCACGGGGTGCAACTACCAGACCTGTTTGAGGCGCTTCCCACGGCGGAAGCCCAGCGGGAGTTTCAACGGGAGTTGGCCACCATGCGTGCGTTGTGCCTCAAGCTACTGGAACAGAAGCGATTGGTGGCGTAATCTGCCGCGAGACATCGGAAGCCTTTGGGCTTGCGGGACTTGCGCATCTAACCACGCCCCAGACTGTGTGAAAACTCCATGTCTTGGTAGACTAGAGCACTGCTACCTACACTGAGAACCTTCTTTGCTCGCTCGGAGTGTTGGATCTGCATGGGCTTTATCCACGGCGCACACCGCCACGCCGAGAGCCTGTGCCCAGAGCGGCTCGACGACTAGAGTACGGAAGAGCATCCCGTCCGGTTCATCGCCGCCGTTGTCGCCCACCTCACCCTCCCGACGCTCGGCTTGCAGCGCGCCAAGCCCGCCGCCACGGGCCGGCCGACCAGCCAGCGGCGCTGTTGACGCTCTCTATGTCTGGCTCTCTCGACCGTCTCCGGTCGCGTCGTCGCCTGGCACCGGCGACGCCCCGGCAGGTTGAGGTGCGGGGGCGCGGCAAGCAGCTGCGCCCAGCTCACAAGACGAGGGCGGACGTCCGGCAGCACCCCCTGGTGCCGCGGCGCCAGGGGGGCCGGGAGTGCACGGTGTGGTGCCAACCGCTAGACCTCTTCGCGGGTGCACTCGGCGCTAGCGACGGCAGCAAGGGCCAAGCGGTCAACGCCCACGCGCGCACCTGCCCCCATGCCCCACTCGCCACACGCCTCCAGCAGGTCGAGCAGCGCGTCGAGGGCGCTCGCCAGGCACTGGACGGGCCAGACCACCAAGACGAGCCGGGCCCCCCCGGCGGTGCCGTCGCGGCCCATGGACAGGCACCGAGCGCAGCCCTCCAGCCACGCCAGCGCCTCTATACCGATTGGCCGACTCCGTGCGAGCGGCGCGACGCCGCTCGCACGGCCGGCGCCGGAGAGCCGTGCGCGGCCGCGTGGGCCGGGACGCGGCCGCGCGGGCTGCGACCACGTGCAGACAGCGGTGGCCAGGCAGCCCAAGCGCATGAGCGCCAACGCCGTGACCAACGATACGGGCGATCGCGCCTGGCGCAGTCCGCTGGCGCTGCCGGCCCAAGCCGTCCTGGGGAGCCCATGCAAGGCCGTGGCAGCCGTGGGCGCCTACCACGGCGAGGCAGGGCAGACCGGGCTCGCCGCAGGCCTCCCCCCCTACGGCGCCCGGCCGATCACCTCAGCGCCCCAGAAGCGCGGGCTTTGCAGCCAGGAGGACGGCCCCGGTGACGGAAGGCCCGCTCCCTCCCAGGGGCCAGCAGGCGCGCCGCGCACGTGCCGCTTGGCGCCAGTCACCCTGGGACGGCCTATCCGCTCTGAGGCGACGGCCACCGGCACAACCTGTCCGCGCCAGCAGCAGTGCATGCGCAACCCAGGCGGACGACGCCTGCCGCGGTGGGTGGAGGAGCCGCGGGGGGAAGCGCTGGAGCCGCGGGGGCGCCGGCGGCCGGCGGGGATGCAGCAGCGCAAGCAGCGGGTGGCGCATGCGGGTGGGACGCGGGCTATTGCTGCAGGCGCGGGCTGGAGCAGGTGCGGACGGAGTGCCGTTTGACGGTCCTGGCGTCCAACCGCCGGGGGGGTGGCACCTTGGCGAGAGGCCGCGGCTACGGGCCGCTCTGGGCTACGCTGGGCTGGGGCGCAGTGTGGTCGTGCGGGCAGCCTCTCCCGAGGCAGCGCGGGGCAGAGTTCCTGGGCAGGCGAGCGGGGGCTGGCAACAGCATAAGCTCTTCAGCGGGGGGGTTGACACAGTCTGGCACTGCAGCCGACGCCAACAGCCTTCGCTCGTGCCTCGCTACGGCTGCTGGCGCGGCTCACCGCCAGCGCTCATCATTATACACAAGTCACAAAAGGGCCTTTAATCAGTTATTTATGACCAACCGAACCTTGCGGTAATATCTTGAAGTTGGCGCAAGACATTAAGCATTTAGGTTAATCCTATAAACCCTAATCAGAGATGTGTATAATGGTGAGCGCCTGCCGTTCGGTCCGCGTGGCGTGCGAGAAAAAGAGTATGGAGCTGCTCCGAACAACTACGGGACGCATGCTGGTCGAAGCCCATCGCGGTTGCCAAGCTTTGGCACCAGAGAACTCCTGGCCCGCTCTAGAAATTGGCCGGCACATGGGCGCCGACCTGCTTGAAGTCGATGTGCAGTTGAGTCACGACGGCACTGCGTTCTTGCGACACAATTACACCCTGCCCGATGGGCGCTGGTGTCATGCTGTCCCCTGGGCAGAATTGCAAACGCTCACGGTCCAGGGCCATCCTTTCCCTGTGTTAGAGGACGTGCTCATCTGGGCGCGAGGCGTGGACGCCCTGCTCTCGCTCGACCTCAAAAGTGGCTTCGCACCTGAAGGACGTGTCCATGCCGAAGTGGTGAGGCTACTCAAACGCACGCAGACTTGCAACAGAGTGATGCTGCTTGCGTGGGACCATGTGGAGTTGCGGCACACCAAGTCCGCCTATCCCGAGGTGACAACGCGTGCCCTAGTGCGCGCCCGGCCGGCCGATTTGAGGGGCATGTTGTGCGCCGTGGGTGCAGATGCCGTGAGTCTGTCGTACGATGTGGTGCGTCCGCAGGATGTCGAACAAGCGCATGCGGTGGGTGTTGCCGTCGCCTTGGTGGAAATGTGGCGCCCAGACTTTGACCTGGCACAGCGCTTAGGAGTGGATATCGTGAGTTGGGGAAATCCGCAAGAGGCCAAACAGAGGCTGGGCTATGCCGTCTCATCATGAAGGAATGGGTCTCCCTCGCGCGCCTTTTTCTCCGTTGGAGTCCACGTCGTTATCGTTTCAATTGGTCAACGTGCCTTGAGCGCGGCGGGAGCGCCTGCTGTTAGACGGGGATACACCGCTATGCATATACGATTCGCCGTGGTGGACGTCGACGATGTCCTCCTGACCACTGAAGGGGCCTCTCAGCTGGCCGAGCAGGCAATTTTGGCGCCGCTCGTGCAGCACCTGGGGCAGCCTCACGCCACCGCCGTACAGCGCGAGTTCACGCGCGCCATTCACATCCTCACCCAGCAGCTCAGAAGCCATGCGGCGACGCCCAGCGACGCGTACCACGCCCTGCGGAACCGTATTGGCTGGTGGCAACGCGGCCTCACGGATGCCGGCTTCGAAGTCAAGGAATGGTCCAGGCATACGCTGGTGGCCTGTGCCCTCGAAGCCTGTGGCCTCCCGGTCACCACGACGGTCGTCCATGCGGTCGCTGACCACTATTGGGCCACGGTTGCCCAGCACGCTACCGTGTTCCCGGATGCTACCGCCCTCCTCCAGCAGCTCCGTACGGCTGGCGTTGCGGTCCACCTGGCCACCGGTAGTGACGGATTCCTCAGCTTCAACGACGAACGCCAGACGTTCACCTACGCCCCCGAAGCTGCAGTGCGCCGGAAACTGGCCCGCCTCCATGGCCTCACCGCGCTGGGATTCGGGCCAGGCAATATCAGCATCGGTGACCCCATCGGCAAGCCCCATCTCGACTTCTTTCGCACCGTGCTGCAGCATTTCTCGGACGCCATTGGGCAGGACGTGGAGCTGGCCCACACGGTCGCCATTGGTGACAGTCTCACTAATGATATTTGTCCCCTCCTTGACCTTGGTGCAGCATGTGGGGTGTGGCTCCTACGCGAGCGTAGCGCGTTTGGTGACCAGCAGCGCTGGCATCATCCGCAAGTGACTGTGGTACATACCCTTGATGCCGAGGAGGTGCAACAGCTCTTCTTTATTGCCTAATCAGGGTGAGGCTTTTTTACCGATCACGAGCACGTTTTTCCCTATAGGCGGTGGTATCACACTTTCTATCAACCTCATCGTTGGTACCACGAGTTTGTCGTACAAGGAGACGCTACCGCTGCCTATAGAGTTCCGAAGCAAAACGAAGTTGATGTACCAGGGGATTATGCCAGCTAGATCAAAGTATTGTGCCTTTACGAGCGTGAATCCAACATCCCTTACGAGCCCACTGAGATCCTGCTTTGTATATCGCCGAAAATGGCCTACTTGCTTGTCGAAGTCGCTATAGAGCCAGACCAGGGCAGGAACAAACAACAGTATATGCCCCTGCGGGTTTAGCATCTCTAGGGCATGAGCCAACTCGGTGCGGTCATCTTGTATGTGCTCGAGAACATTGATATAGACAACTGAGTCAAAACCTGCTTGCGCATACCGTGGGCTGAAGAAATCATTGACTGCCTTGGCACGCGCTTCTTGGCGCAGTGCCTCTTCTAGGAACGGATACATATTGTGAGAGGGCTCAAAGGCAAACAGGCGCTTAATGCGTTTTCCTAAGAGCAGCTTTGAGACGCTCCCAATACCGGCTCCGACTTCGGCAATAGTCTCACCAAGATATGGCTCAAACGCATCGATAATCCACCTATGATAGTTTACTGCAAAAGACAGGGCCTCCAGTTCCTTGCCAGGATAGTGTGGTATGATGTCGTGCGACATACTTTCTCGTCCCTCCTTGTGCAGCCTAGACAGAATGACTGCCGCTGGGTCGGCTGACCGCCGTGACGAACGCGGGTGAGCTTGTCACACGCTAGGGCCGCATCAGGTGAAACCTGAACCACAGAGCACCCCCCACATTCCATCGTCGCTTTGATATCGCGCAACAGATCTCGTTGGTGATGGGATTGCTCTTCCTGCACGTGGTGGTGACAATGGCAAGGTGGCGTTCATCGGGCGTGATCATACGCTGCCTGGACACCGCCTGGCAAGCCTGCCGTACTGCGACCACGTGCACCCTTCTCGGGCCTGCACGAAGTCGCTGTATCTGTGCGGCTCCTGCCGCCGTTCTCCCCAGAGAGTACGCCACTGCACCAGCAGCGCAGGGCGTTTTTAGCTAGACATCCCCTTATCTCACTGCTATAAAAAGCGGAGTCTGTCCGTGAATGTTGGACGAGGCTGCCGGTGTGTGATGGCAATGGGTCCCTCACACCTGAGATGCCAAATGCCAAATCTGCTTGACTTACCTGATCTCCATGGCGCGCAGCTTTGCGGATAATGGTATAGCAACATACTATCAGGGTGGTTTCATGTCCTTTCCCCAACAAGATATATACTGGTTAAATACCCTGGCATTTATTGAATCCCATATGCATCCCGAAGACATTTTGCTCGTGCCTACTGAATTCACTGAAAAACTCATGCATGCCCTTGACTACTCATATTCGCACCATACTCAAGAAAACAGATTTCAATGGCTGGTTATTCACAAGGGTAGAATTTCAGAAATTGATATTTCTTTTCTGAGGAAATTTATTGGGCAATCCACCCCGGTATTTGCCAATGAAGTGTTTGTGGTATTTTCTAAACATAACCTACTTAAGGTGAAACTAGACTCAGTCCATCTCGTAGCTTTGCAAAAGAAGTTAGGGGGATTAAAAAAGATCAATAGCTTCTATTACTTTAGTAAAGCAATAAAAAGTATTATACAGATATTCCGCCCATTTCACTCCACAGTACGTGCTCGTTTGAGCAGTACTCTAGTGCCTCGCAACGAGTTAGAGCAAACCACATCACCCGACGGCAAGTTACTTACAAATATAAAACGCACTAATGATCAGCACCAACCTAATCTGAATTTTTTAAATGAGAGACTACTTTTTACTGCTGATGCTGTCCGTCTAAACATCAAAAGTTTGGGCTATGAATATGCTCGCAGTTTGCGGGACAAATTAATTATCCCCGAGAATCTATCGCCACAGAAGATCGGTTTAAAATCTAAAGCTTGCCAACAACGCGACATTGAATGTGACTGGTTTTTGTACTGGTGCCAACAACTGCATACTCCTGTAGTCTTCCATAGGAAGTTATGGGAGTTTTGCTATATTTTGCAGGCACTTTATGAGCATGATTACCTTACTCCTGGACGCAAGGGTTTAGGGTTTGGGTGTGGGGAAGAACCGTTGCCAAGCTTACTGGCTGGGTATGATATAGCGATTACGGCTACAGATTTAGACCCGGGAGCATCAGCCGCTCAAGGCTGGATAGCAACCAATCAAAACATGACCTCCCTCGAAAAAATTTGGCATCCGGGATTATGCACACGAGAACTCTTTGATAAAAATGTGAGTTTACAATATGTTGATATGAATGCTATTCCTGATCATTTGGAAGGCAAATATGATTTTTGTTGGTCAGCTTGTGCCTTGGAACATTTAGGTAGTATAAAAAACGGTTTGCAATTTATTGAAAATTCTCTAAAAACCCTTGTTCCTGGTGGACTTAGTATACATACAACAGAGTTTAACTATTTAGAGGATGAAGAAACCATTGATAACTACGGTACAGTTCTTTTCAGGAAACAAGATTTTGAAGAGCTTTATGCTAGATTAATGGCTGCCAGTCATGAGGTAGCAGTTTTAGACTTCAATGTGGGTTCCGATTTTTTAGATAGATTTATTGATCTGCCTCCCTATGATAGCAAAATATATGCTCATACTCAGGATGCCCATCTCAAACTGCTGATCGATGGTTTTGCCTCAACATCGTTTGGCCTAATCATTAGGAAAAGCCGATGATTTCTGTCATATTGTGAGGCCCACGTGGGAGCATCCTCAATCGTCTTTGATGCCCGGTGTGTTACACCGGAGCTTGCAGGGATTGGCCGATACGCACTAGGGGTGCTGAGTGGCTTGGCTGCCCTGCCCCTATCTCAAAAGATCTATGTACTCGGCGGTGACGCCAGGCTCATTGATGAGGTAGTACAAGGTTCTCCTTGGCTTAAGAGGCTGCCATGCGACTGGTCGGCTTGGTCAGTACGTGGCCTGCTCCTCCTCCCCCGTTATCTGTGCGAACTCCGTTGTCAAGTCTACCACTGTCCTTATGTGTACGCCCCACCGTTTGCGCCAGGGACAGCCAAGGTGGTGACCGTCCACGACCTGATCCCCAACCGTTGCCCGGACCTGCTCCACAGGGCCTGGAAAGTGCGTTTGAGCCCGTTATGGAATCTCTGGTTCAGGACGCAGTGCGCCAGCGCCCAAGCCGTCATCACGGTGAGCGATTTCTCGCGCCAGGAACTGCTCGAGTTTTTGCATCTGCCTCAGGC
>Ga0075428_100006874_pt1 | contig 12637 bp, 10 predicted proteins | sample RhiMetdeltSRZDD2_FD_75291 | JGI IMG/M metagenome (GOLD analysis project Ga0075428, IMG submission 75291) | Populus rhizosphere microbial communities from Tennessee, USA - Rhizosphere MetaG P. deltoides SRZDD2 | ecosystem: Host-associated > Plants > Roots > Rhizosphere > Soil | place: USA...
CCGCGTGCCGGACCATGCCTCCCCAGCCGCAGCCGACATCGAGCAGCCGCATGCCCGGCCGGAGCCCGAGCTTGCGGGCGACCAGGTCGTACTTCTCCGCCTGCGCCTCCTCCAGCGACGCGTCCGGCTTCGGGAACACCGCGCAGGTGTAGGTCATCGACGGCCCCAGCACCAGCTCGTAGAACCGGTTCGAGACGTCGTAGTGGTGCTGGATCGCCACCTGGTCGCGATGCCGGGAGTGCCGCAGCCCGTCGACGGTACGGCGCCAGCGTGGCGCATGCTCCTGCGGCGGCACGGGCGGCGGTTTCAGGTGGCTCCAGCCGAGCCCGCGGACGATCCGCAGCGCCTCGGCCGGCGTGGGCCGGCGGAAGTGCACCTCGTCGAGCAGCCGGGCTACGTCGTACGGGTCGCCCGGGTGGACGCCGCTCACCTCCAGGTCACCGGTCACGTAGGCGCGGGCGAGGCCGAGGTCGCCCGGGGCGGTGAGCACGTACGACAGCCCGCGCTCGTTCGCCAGGTGCAGGCCGATCGCCGCGTCGTCGGGACCGGCGCTGCTCCCGTCGTAGGCCGTGAACCGGAACGGCAGCCCGTCCGGGGTCACGGCGGTCAGGGCGTCCGCGATGGACACGTGCGTCGCCTGGTGGGTCGTCTGGTTCTGATGGGTCGCAGTCATCGTCGGCGCACCGCCTTCTCGTACAGCCCGGTCAGCCTGCTGCCGGGGTCGTAGCGTTCCTTGACGATCTCGAGGGCCGAGACGTTGTACAGCCGGTCGAACGTCGCGCGGTCGTAGTAGGCGTCGGAGTACAGCGACTTGTGCCCGTCGTGCTCGGCGACCGCCGCCTCGATCCGCCGGTTGGTAGGGCCGTCGTCGGCATCATCGCCACCGCCGGGCGCGATCGGCACGGTGCCCCAGAAGCCCACGTTCACGTACGTCGTACCCGGCGCGATCGGGTAGAGCGGCCACGCCTCCGACCGGCGCAGCCGCAGCGGGCACAGCCAGACCGGCCGCATCCCGACCTCGGCGTCGAACCAGTCCAGGAACGACGCCAGCCGCTCGACCGGGATCTCGACGTCCTGCACCACGCGCTCGCGCTCCGGCCGGCCGCGGCGCCGGTCGATCCGGGCCGCCGCCTGGTAGCGGTTCTCCAGCCCGATCAGCCGGTAGTACACGTCGCTGCGCCGGTACCGCCGCGGCCACAGGCGTCGTACGACGGGGTGCTGGGCGCCGAAGGCCCGCGAGCACCAGAACCAGTCGGTGTCCCAGCGCCACAGGTAGTCGTGCACGGTGAGCAGGTCGGTGTCCCGCTCGGCGATCGAGCGGTAGTAGATCGCCTGCCCGGTGTAGTCGCTGGTGCTGCCGGCGCCCGAGCTCCACCGCCCGAGGGTGAGGAAGGCCCGACCGGGCTCGAACGCCACGCCGTCCAGGAAGTCGACGGCCTCGCCCTCGTAGCTGCCGTCGGCAACGATCTGCTCGACCGCCTTCGCGAGCAGTGCCGGGTCGTCGAAGCCGACATGCCGGAGCGCCACGTTGCGCCGTACCGGAGCGAGCTCGATCCTGATCCGGGTGGCGTAACCGAGCGTGCCGTAGGAGTTCGGGAACGTCTCGAACAGGTCCGCGTGTTCGCCGCCCGGCGTCGCGGTGACGATGTCGCCGGCGCCGGTGAGCACGTCCAGCTCGAGCACCGACTCGTGCGGCAGTCCGTCGCGGAACGAGGTCGACTCGATCCCGAGACCGCTGACCGCGCCACCCAGCGTGATCGTGCGTAGCTGCGGCACCACCAGCGGCATCAGCCCGTGCGGCAGCGTCGCCGCGACCAGGTCCTCGTACGTGCACATGCCCTGCACGTCCGCGGTCCGCCGCTGCGGGTCGACCGCGATCACGCCGCCCAGGCCGGACACGTCCAGTCCCGGCGCGCTCACCGGCGTCCGTGGCCGGAACAGGTTCGAGGTGCGCTTGGCCAGCCGCACCGGCTCACCCGGCGGGATCTCGCGGTACGACGCCACCAGCCGTCGTACCGCGGAATCATGGTCGGTTGCCGTGAGCACCGTCTCAGGGTACGACGGCCGGCCGACTGCGGCGTGGCCTTTCTGGGTACCGTCGGCGGTATGGCTGACGCGGTGCGGGCATGGCTGCCCTGGGAAGACCCGGACCAGTTCCTCGGTGGTGTGCCGGACGGATACGAGGTCGAGTACTTCGAGGACGGTGAGCCTCCCGCGTCGATCGACCGGGTCGAGCTGTACGTGCCGCCGTACATGTCCGGCCCCGCGATGTACGCGGTGATCAAGGACATGCCCGCACTGAAGGTGGTGCAGACCCAGACCGCGGGGTACGAGCACATGCTCCCGTACCTGGGCGACGGAGTCACACTGTGCAACGCGCGCGGGGTGCACGACGCGTCGACCGCGGAGCTCGCGGTGACGCTGATCCTGTCGACGTACCGGGAGATCCCGCGGGCCGTGCGAGATGCCGATCGCCAGGTCTGGCCGCCGTACGACGGGTTCCAGGACTCGCTCGCGGACCGGACCGTGCTGATCGTCGGGTACGGCTCGATCGGCGAGGCACTGGAGCGGCGGCTGGACGGGTTCGAGTGCGAGGTGCTTCGGGTGGCCCGCCGGCCCCGGCCGGGTGTCTCGCCGGTCGCCGAGCTGCCCGAGCTGCTGCCGCAGGCCGACGTGGTGGTGATCCTGACGCCGGCCACCGAGGAGACCCGCGGGATGGTCGACAAGTCGTTCCTGGGCCGGATGAAGGACGGCGCGCTGCTGGTCAACGTCGCTCGCGGCACGGTCGTCGACACCGACGCGCTGGTCTCCGAGCTGGAGTCGGGCCGGCTGCGGGCCGGGCTCGACGTCACCGAGCCCGAGCCGTTGCCCGCCGGGCATCCGTTGTGGTCTGCTCCGAACGTACTGATCACACCGCACCGGGGTGGAGCAACGACCGCGTTCGCACCGCGGATCGCCCGGCTGGTCAAGGCCCAGCTGCAGCGGTACGTCGCGGGGGAGCCGCTGGTCAACGTGGTCGCCGGCCCGGAGCGCTGAGACGTCTGGAGGCCGCGATGGCTGAGGCAGTGCTGCTGATCGGCACCCGGAAGGGACTGTGGGTCGGCCGCAGCGACGACTCGCGGAGGCAGTGGACCCTGGAAGGGCCGCAGTTCTCGATGCAGGGCGTGTACTCGGTCGCGGCCGACACCCGTGGCGAGGTGCCGCGGCTGTTCGCCGGCGGGACCAGCGAACACTGGGGCCCCGGGGTGTTCCACAGTGACGACCTGGGCCGCAGCTGGGACGAGCCGCCGGAGGGCTCGATCCGGTTCCCCGCCGACACCGGCACGTCGCTCGAGCGGGTCTGGCAGATCCAGCCCGGACCGGCGTTCGAGCCCGAGGTCGTGTACGCCGGGGCGGAGCCGTCGTCGCTGTGGCGCTCGGCCGACCGCGGTGTGACCTTCGAGCTTGTCCGCGGGCTGTGGGACCACCCGCACCGGCCGAAGTGGGAGCCGGGGTTCGGCGGCCAGGCGATCCACACCGTGATCCCGCACCCCGACGACCGGAACCGGGTCACGGTCGCGATGTCGACCGGCGGGGTGTACCGGACCGCGGACGGCGGCGACTCCTGGGCGGCGTCGAACTCCGGCATCAAGGCGTACTTCCGGCCCGACCCGTGGCCCGAGTTCGGCCAGTGCGTGCACAAGGTCGCGGCCGACGCCGGCCGGCCGGACCGGCTGTACGCGCAGAACCACCACGGCGTGTACCGCAGCGACGACGGCGGCGGCAGCTGGCAGTCGATCGCCGACGGCCTGCCGTCCGACTTCGGCTTCCCGGTCGTCAGCCACCCGACCGAGCCGGACACGCTGTACGTGTTCCCGCTGGTTGCCGACGGCAACCGGATCCCGGTCGACGCCCGGTTCCGGGTGTACCGCTCGACCGACGCCGGCAAGAGCTGGGACGCACTGTCCGCGGGTCTGCCGTCCGGGCCGGTCTACGCGCCGGTGCTGCGGGACGCGATGTGTGCCGACAACATGCCGGGCGCGGCCGCCGGAGTGTACGTCGGGACCCGCGACGGCTGCGTGTACGCCAGCACCGACTCCGGCGAGTCCTGGAACGAGGTCGCCCGGCATCTGCCCGACGTACTGTCCCTGCGCGCGGCGGTGGTCTAGCGGTGCCGGTCGTCGTACGGCTGCCCACGGTGCTGCGGTCCTTCGCCGGCGGGGCGGAACAGGTCGAGGTCGCCGATGCCGGCACGGTCGGAGCCGTCTTCGCGGCGCTGGAGCAGCAGTACCCGGCGCTGCACCATCGCATCACCGACGACCAGGGCGGCCTGCGCCGGCACGTGAACGTCTACCTCGGCGACGACAACGTCCGCGACCTCGACGACCTGGCCACCCCCGTCTCGCACGGCGACGAGCTCCTCGTCCTCCCCGCCGTCTCCGGCGGCTAACCCAGAGCCCGCATCAGCCAACCCCGTTCATCCACCCGATCATCGGTCACTTTTTGGAGCGGCTGTGGACAAGTCCGGGCGTGCGGCGCGGCTTCGCGACATGCCGAACCTCGGTCCGGCGAGTGAGGCGATGCTGGTCGCGGCCGGGATCGAGACACCGGACGACCTGGACCGCCTCGGCGCGGTGGCGTCGTACCGGATGGCCGTCCAGGCGGGGTGGCGGCAGCCGACGCTGAACCTGCTGTGGGCGATCGAGGGTGCGCTGCTCGGGATCGACTGGCGCGAGCTGCCGCCAGGACGCAGGGCCGAGCTGCTCGCCGAGCTGGACGAGTAGGTCCGCGATCCGGGAGCGGGGTGGCGAAACCTGGACAGGCTGGTCATAGAGTGAGATCCATGGCGACACCCGATGGCACTCCGAACAGTCCTGACATCAAGCCCCGCAGCCGTGCCGTCACCGACGGGCTGGAAGCGACCGGTTCCCGCGGCATGCTCCGCGCGGTCGGAATGGATGATGCGGACTGGGAGAAGCCGCAGATCGGGGTGGCGTCCAGCTGGAACGAGATCACGCCCTGCAACCTGTCGCTGGACCGGCTGGCCAAGGCGGTCAAGGATGGCGTGCACGCGGCCGGCGGGTATCCGCTGGAGTTCGGCACGATCAGCGTGTCCGACGGGATCTCGATGGGTCACGTCGGCATGCACTACTCGCTGGTGAGCCGGGAGATCATCGCGGACTCGGTGGAGACCGTGATGGAGGCCGAGCGGCTGGACGGCTCGGTGCTGCTGGCCGGCTGCGACAAGTCGCTGCCCGGGATGCTGATGGCCGCCGCCCGGCTCGATCTGTCGTCGGTCTTTCTGTACGCCGGAACGATCCTGCCGGGCAGGCTCGGCGACCGGGACGTCAACATCGTCGACGCGTTCGAGGCCGTCGGCGCGTGCGCCCGGGGCCTGATCAGCCGCGAAGAGGTGGACGCGATCGAGCGTGCGATCTGTCCGGGCGAGGGTGCCTGCGGCGGCATGTTCACCGCGAACACGATGGCCTCGGCCGCCGAGGCACTCGGCATGGCGCTGCCGGGCAGCTCGGCCCCGCCGGCGGTCGACCGGCGCCGCGACGGCTACGCGCGCAGGTCCGGTGAGGCGGTCGTCGAGCTGCTGCGTCGCGGGATCACCGCCCGGCAGATCCTCACCCGGGAGGCGTTCGAGAACGCGATCGCCGTGGTGATGGCACTAGGCGGCTCGACCAACGCCGTCCTGCACCTGCTGGCGATCGCCGCCGAGGCCGACGTCGAACTGTCGCTGGACGACTTCAACCGGATCGGCGACAAGGTCCCGCACCTCGGCGACCTCAAGCCGTTCGGCAGCTACGTCATGGCCGACCTCGACCGGGTCGGCGGCATCCCGGTGGTGATGCGGGCGCTGCTGGACGCCGGCCTGCTGCACGGCGACTGCCTGACCGTAACCGGCCGGACCATCGCCGAGAACCTCACCGACATCACGCCGCCGGACCTGGACGGCACCATCATCCGGGCGCTCGACAACCCGATCCACGCCACTGGCGGGCTGACCATCCTGCACGGCACGCTCGCGCCGGAGGGCGCGGTGGTGAAGTCGGCCGGGTTCGACTCCGAGGTGTTCGAGGGCACCGCCCGGGTGTTCGACGGCGAGCGTGGCGCGATGGACGCGGTCGAGAACGGCGACCTGAAGCCCGGCGACGTCGTGGTGATCCGGTACGAGGGCCCGAAGGGCGGCCCGGGCATGCGCGAGATGCTCGCCGTCACCGGCGCGATCAAGGGCGCCGGTCTCGGCAAGGACGTGCTGCTGCTGACCGACGGACGGTTCTCCGGCGGTACGACGGGGCTGTGTGTCGGGCATGTCGCACCGGAGGCCGTGGACGGCGGGCCGATCGCGTTCGTGCGCGACGGTGACCGGATCACGCTCGACGTCAAGAACCGCACCCTCGAGCTGCAGGTCGACCCCGACGAGCTGGACAAGCGCAAGGACGGCTGGACCCCGAAGGAGCCGGCGATCACCGGTGGCGTGCTCGGCAAGTACCGCCGCCTGGTCCGCTCCGCCTCAGTAGGCGCCGTCTGTATTTGACCGACCATCCACCGATCGTTCGTCAGTCCGGCCCGAGGTCTCAGCGAGTGAGACTGGCGTCCACGTGGGTGGACAAACGCTGGATGGTCCGCGAAGGTTGGGCCATGCGGTCCATTCTCCTCGTACTTGTGCGGCGCGCCGACTGACGCGAAGCAGGAGTCGAGCGCGCCCCCTCACCAGCCCTGGTGGAGGGGGTTTTTCGCATCCAGGCTCAGAACAACGCGTAACCAGGAAACAGGAAGGCAGTCATGAGTGAGCAGCTGACCGGGGCACAGGCTCTGATCCGCGCACTGGAACATGCCGGCGTCGACACCGTCTTCGGCATCCCGGGCGGGGCCATCCTTCCGGCATACGACCCGATGCTCGACTCGACCCAGATCCGCCACATCCTGGTACGGCACGAGCAGGGCGCCGGCCACGCGGCCCAGGGGTACGCGGCGGCGAGCGGCAAGACCGGCGTCTGCATGGCGACCTCCGGGCCGGGTGCGACGAACCTGGTGACACCGATCGCGGACGCGTACATGGACAGCGTCCCGATCGTCGCGATCACCGGTCAGGTGCCGAGCGCGGCGATCGGCACCGACGCGTTCCAGGAGGCTGACATCCGCGGCATCACGATGCCGATCACCAAGCACAACTTCCTCGTCAACAACCCGAACGAGATCGCCGAGGTCGTCGCCGAGGCGTTCCACATCGCCGGCACCGGCCGGCCCGGTCCGGTGCTCGTCGACGTCACCAAGGACGCGATGCAGGCCAAGGTGGACTTCCGCTGGCCGACCGAGCTGACGCTGCCCGGGTACCGCCCGGTGACCCGGCCGCACCCCAAGCAGGTCCGCGAAGCGGCCAAGCTGATCGTGGCCGCGAGCAGGCCGGTGCTGTACGTCGGCGGTGGCGTGATCAGGGCCGGTGCGCACGCCGAGCTGAGGCAGCTCGCGGAGCTGCTGCGGATCCCGGTGGTGACCACCCTGATGGCGCGCGGGGCGTTCCCGGACACGCACGAGCTGCACTTCGGGATGCCCGGCATGCACGGGTCGGTGTCCGCGGTCGGTGCCCTGCAGCGGTCCGACCTGCTGGTGTCGCTCGGCGCCCGGTTCGACGACCGGGTGACCGGCAAGCTGGACTCGTTCGCGCCCGAGGCGAAGATCATCCACGCCGACATCGACCCTGCCGAGATCGGCAAGAACCGCGCGGCCGACGTGCCGATCGTGGGGGACTGCCGGGAGGTGATCGCCGACCTGATCCAGGCCCTGCAGCAGTTGATCGGTGCCGGCCCGAAGCCGGAGTACGACGCGTGGCGCAACCAGCTCGAGTCGGTTCGGGCCAAGTACCCGCTCGGGTACGACGAGCCCGACGACGGCAGCCTGTCCCCGCAGTACGTGATCCAGCGGATCGGCCAGACGGCGGGGCCGGACGCGATCTACACCGCCGGTGTCGGCCAGCACCAGATGTGGGCCGCGCACTTCCTCCCGTTCGAGAAGCCCGGGCACTGGATCAACTCGGGCGGCCTCGGGACGATGGGGTACGGACTGCCGGCCGCGATGGGCGCCAAGGTGGCCAAGCCCGAGGCGACGGTCTGGGCGATCGACGGTGACGGCTGCTTCCAGATGACCAACCAGGAGCTCGTCACCTGCGCACTGGAGGGCATCCCGATCAAGGTTGCCGTGATCAACAACCAGTCGCTCGGCATGGTCCGGCAGTGGCAGACGCTGTTCTACGACCAGCGCTACTCCAACACCGACCTGCACTCCGCGCAGATCCCCGACTTCGCCAAGCTGGCCGAGGCGATGGGTGGCGTCGGGCTGCGCTGCTCCGACCGTGACAGCGTGGACGCGACCATCGAGAAGGCGATGGCGGTCACCGACGCACCCGTGGTGGTCGACTTCGTCGTGCACCGGGACGCGATGGTCTGGCCGATGGTTGCCGCGGGCACCAGTAACGACGACATCCAGATCGCGCGCGACATGGCGCCCGAGTGGGACAACGAGGTTCTGTGATGAGTAAGCACACACTGTCGGTTCTGGTCGAGAACAAGCACGGTGTGCTTGCGCGTGTGGCCGCTCTGGTCGCCCGGCGCGGGTTCAACATCGACTCGCTCGCGGTCGGCCCGACCGAGCACCCGGACGTGTCCCGGATGACGATCGTGGTGAACGTCGACGAGCACCCGCTGGAACAGGTCACCAAGCAGCTGAACAAGCTGGTCAACGTGATCAAGATCGTCGAGCTGGAGCCGAGTGCCACGGTGCAGCGCGAGCTGCTGCTGGTCAAGGTGAAGGCGGACTCGACGACCCGCGGCCAGGTGCTCGAAACGGTCCAGCTGTTCCGCGCCAAGGTCGTCGACGTGACGCCGGACGCGGTGACGATCGAGGCGACCGGCAGCCCGGAGAAGCTGGAGGCGATGCTGCGGGTGCTGGAGCCGTTCGGCGTCCGCGAGCTGGTCCAGTCCGGGATGGTCGCGATCGGCCGCGGCAGCCGGTCCATCACGGACCGCACCCTGCGCCCGGTACCCGTGCCGGTCCCGTCTCCGAACCAGCAGGCGGCACCCCCGCGTACTGCTGTGCCGAGCCCGCCGCACCACCCCGTGCCGGCACCCCCACCCGGACACCGTGCCGCCGCACCGGCCCGGCGCGCCTGATCTCTCACCTCACCAACTCGACACAAGGAGACGAACTCCCAGTGGCAGCAGAAATGTTCTACGACGACAACGCCGACCTGTCGGTGATCCAGGGTCGCAACGTGGCCGTACTCGGCTTCGGCAGCCAGGGCCACGCGCACGCGTTGTCGCTGCGCGACTCCGGCGTCGACGTCCGGGTCGGTCTGCCCGAGGGCTCCAAGAGCCGGGCCAAGGCGGAGGCCCAGGGCCTGCGCGTCGTGACGCCGTACGAAGCGTGTGAAGAGGCAGACGTCATTGTCGTACTGGCGCCGGACCCGGCCCAGCGGGGGCTGTACACCGAGGCGATCGAGCCGAACCTGGTGGACGGCGACGCGCTAGTGTTCGGGCACGGCTTCAACATCCGGTTCGGCTACATCAAGCCGCCGGCCGGCGTGGACGTGTTCATGGTCGCGCCGAAGGGCCCGGGGCACCTGGTCCGGCGCGAGTTCACCGAGGGGCGGGGCGTACCGGTGCTGGTGGCCGTCGAGCAGGACGCGTCCGGCAAGGCGTGGGACCTGGCCCTGTCGTACGCCAAGGGCATCGGCGGGCTGCGCGCCGGCGGTATCAAGACCACCTTCACCGAGGAGACCGAGACCGACCTGTTCGGTGAGCAGGCGGTGCTCTGCGGTGGTGTGTCGGCGCTGGTGCAGGCCGGGTTCGAGACCCTCACCGACGCCGGGTACCAGCCGGAGGTGGCGTACTTCGAGTGCCTGCACGAGCTCAAGCTCATCGTCGACCTGATGTATGAGGGCGGCATCGCGAAGCAGCGCTGGTCGGTGTCCGACACCGCCGAGTACGGCGACTACGTGTCCGGCCCGCGGATCATCGACGACTCGGTGAAGGCGCGGATGCGGGACGTACTGGCCGAGATCAAGGACGGCACGTTCGCCGCCCGGTTCATCGCGGACCAGGACGCCGGAGCGCCGGAGTTCGCCGAGTTCCGCAAGAAGAGCGAGGAGCACCCGATCGAGGCGGTCGGCAAGGAGCTGCGCGGCCTGATGGCGTGGGTCAAGTCGCACGACGACGACTACATCGAGGGCAGCGCCGCCCGCTGACCCCGCGGCCCATTGCGTCCGAAGGAGTGACGGCACCGTCCGCCACTTCTTCGGACGCAGTTGTTCTGGGGCCTGGCAGAATCACCGTGCGTGAGTGACGATGCCGGGCGGGGAGGGGCGATGGGCGACGACGGGCTGCGGGAGCTGCCGCGTCCGCCGCGCCGCGTGCCACCCGGCGCGGAGTCCGGTACGACGCGCACGCGGACCGCGATCGAGGCCCGGCCGGGTCGGCCGCAGCAGTCCCGCCCGCCCGCGCGGCCGCCCCGCGCGTGGTACCTGCTGCCGCTGCTGCTCGCCGTGCTTCTCGCCGGCGCCGGAACCGGCTGGCTGGTCCGTGAACGCGCCGACCGCTTCGACCTGGGGGAGATCCGCGACGAGGCCGGTCCGGCGGTGGTCCGGGTCCGGGCCTCGTCCTGTTCCGGTACCGGCCTGGCCACGGGCCTACTGATCGACGACACTCGCGTACTGACCATGGGCTCCGTGCTCACCGGCCCGGTGTCGGTCGCGATCGAGACCGCGGACGGGCGGGTCCGGCCGGTCCGGGTGGACGGCATCGACAAGGCCGGCGTGGCCAAGCTGGAGGTGCTCGGCGACCCGCTCGGGATCCGGCCGGTGCCGCTCGCCGAGACCACTCCCGCCGACGGGCTCGACGTACCGGTGCTGGGCTACGTCGACGGCCGCCAGGACATCGATCTGTACGGGATCACGCCGGGCGGCGGGGCGGATCTGGCCGGCATCACCAGCCGGCTGCCGCCCGATGCGGCGGGCTCGCCCGTGCTCGACCGCCAGGGCCGCGCGATCGGCCTGCTCACGCAACCCTCGGCGACCGGGACCCGAGCGGTCGGCCTCGATGTACTCCGCGAGTTCAAGAGTGGCTCCCGGCGGGTGGACTTCGCGCCCCGGCCGGAGGACTGTACCGAGGCGAAAGGCCCGCAGGCACCCGTCGTACCCGTGCTGGATGGTCCGAACGGTGAGCAGGCCGAGGAGGCGCAGCGGCTGCTCGGCGACTACCTGACGGCGCTGAACCGGCACGACGAGGAGCGCGTGCATGACCTGTTCACGGGCTACCTGGAGGAGGACGACGGCCAGTCGATCGCCAACCTGACCAAGCGCTACCGGATGCAGTACACGTTCGGCGCGGTGATCCGGAACGTGCAGGAGGAGGAGAACGGTGCGCGGGTCCAGATGACGCACACGTCGCTCAAGCAGCCGACGCCGGACACCGGCAACCTGTACTGCCTGCGCTACGACATCGCCTACGACCTCGACCGAGTCGACGGCGAGCTGCGGATCGCCAATGTCGCGCCGGCCCGGACCAACGAGCGGTCGTGGCGCCCATGCACCACCGACTGAGCCCGTCCGTACCGCGACCCGGTCCGCGGATCGTGCCCACCGACCCGGTAGCATCGAGTGCGCGGGCACAGCGCGGTGCTCTGAATCTGCCGAGCCCAACCGCCCTGACTGCTGAGGACTTCACATGACATCCCCTGCAACACCCGGTGCCCGTCCTGTCGTGCTGATCGCCGAGGAGCTGTCCCCGGCGACGGTCGACGCGCTCGGACCCGACTTCGAGGTCCGGAAGGCCAACGGCGCCGACCGCGCCGAGCTGCTGACCGCGATCGCCGACGTGGACGCGATCCTGGTGCGCTCCGCGACCAAGGTCGACGCCGAGGCGCTGGCCGCGGCGCGCAGGCTGAAGGTCGTCGCCCGGGCCGGAGTCGGCCTGGACAACGTGGACGTCAAGGCAGCAACCCAGGCCGGCGTGATGGTCGTGAACGCGCCGACCTCGAACATCGTCAGCGCCGCCGAGCTCGCCGTGGCGTTGCTGCTGGCCGCCGCACGAAGGGTGCCGGCCGCGGACAAGTCGCTCAAGGGCGGCGAGTGGAAGCGCAGCAAGTACACCGGCGTCGAGCTGTACGAGAAGACCGTCGGCATCGTCGGCCTCGGCCGGATCGGCATCCTGGTCGCCCAGCGGCTGGCCGCGTTCGGGATGAACGTGATCGCGTTCGACCCGTACGTGCAGGCCGGCCGGGCAGCGCAGATGGGTGTCCGGCTCGCCACCCTGGACGAGCTGCTCCGGGTCAGCGACTTCATCTCCGTGCACCTGCCGAAGACGCCGGAGACGATCGGGCTGATCGGTGACGAGGAGCTGCACAAGGTCAAGCCCGAGGTGATCGTCGTCAACGCGGCCCGTGGCGGCATCGTCGACGAGCACGCGCTCTACACCGCGCTGAAGGAAGGCCGTGTGGCCGGCGCGGGAGTCGACGTTTTCGCGTCCGAGCCGTGCACCGACTCACCGCTGTTCGAGTTCGACAACGTGGTGGCCACCCCGCACCTCGGAGCGTCCACCGACGAGGCGCAGGAGAAGGCCGGTATCGCGGTCGCCAAGTCCGTCCGGCTCGCACTGGC
>Ga0075428_100006875_pt1 | contig 12637 bp, 10 predicted proteins | sample RhiMetdeltSRZDD2_FD_75291 | JGI IMG/M metagenome (GOLD analysis project Ga0075428, IMG submission 75291) | Populus rhizosphere microbial communities from Tennessee, USA - Rhizosphere MetaG P. deltoides SRZDD2 | ecosystem: Host-associated > Plants > Roots > Rhizosphere > Soil | place: USA...
GGGAGTGCCGCTGTTCGATCTGCACAGTGGCGCGCAGGGAATCGTGCACGTGATCGGGCCCGAGCTCGGGCTCACGCAGCCGGGCATGACGATCGCCTGTGGCGACAGCCATACCTCGACTCACGGCGCGTTCGGTGCCGTCGCCTTCGGCATCGGCACGTCGCAAGTTCGCGACGTGCTCGCGTCGCAGTGCCTGGCGATGGATCCATCGAAGGTCCGCCGCATCAACGTGTCAGGACGGCTCACGCCAGGCGTCTACGCGAAGGATGTCATCCTCGAAATCATCCGGCGCCTTGGCGTCAACGGCGGGGTCGGTTACGCGTACGAGTACGCAGGCGACGCTGTGGATCGCATGACGATGGATGAGCGGATGACGATCTGCAACATGTCGATCGAAGGCGGTGCGCGGGTGGGATACGTCAATCCCGATCAGACGACCGTGGATTACCTGCGTGGGAAGAAGTACGCGCCGCAGGGAGAGGAGTTCGACAAGGCCGCCGCCTGGTGGCTGAGCTTGGCCTCGGATCCTGACGCGCACTACGACGATGTCGTCGATATCGACGCGTCCGTGATTCGGCCGTGTGTGACGTGGGGCATCAACCCGGGGCAGTCGGTCTTCGTGGACGAGCGGTTGCCGGCACCGGCGGATGTTGTGTCCGGCGAGCGCGCCTCAATCGCCGAAGCGCTCGAGTTCATGGGATTCGATGAAGGGCAGCCGATCAAGGGCACCAGGATCGATGTCGCCTTCGTCGGATCCTGCACCAATGCTCGGCTATCGGATCTCCGGGAGGCCGCAAAGATCGTGCGCGGCCATCACGTCGCCCCAAACGTCCAGGCGTTGGTCGTTCCTGGATCGCAGGCGGTTCGAGCGGCCGCCGAGCGAGAGGGACTCGATCGCGTGTTCACCGAGGCCGGGTTCGAATGGCGCGGCGCCGGCTGCTCGATGTGTCTCGCGATGAACCAGGACAAGCTCGAGGGGCGCCAGGTCTGCGCCTCTTCCTCGAACCGTAATTTCAAGGGACGCCAGGGCAGTCCGACCGGGCGCACGCTTCTCATGAGCCCGGCCATGGTGGCCGCCGCCGCCGTCGCCGGCGAAATCGTCGACGTTCGAGAGTTCACACAACATGGCGATTGAGCGCATCACGCGAATCACGGGTCGCGGCCTGCCGTTGCGCGGCAACGACATCGATACCGACCGCATCATTCCGGCGCGATTCCTGAAGTCCATCTCGTTCGAAGGCCTGGAGACGCATCTCTTCGAGGACGACATCGCACAGGCACGCGAGCAGAAAGCCGGGCATCCGCTCGTCGAGCCGGCATACGAGCGCGCGACGATCCTGGTCGTGAACCGGAACTTCGGATGTGGATCGTCGCGGGAGCACGCGCCGCAGGCCATCCGTCGCAGGGGGGTTCGTGCCGTCGTGGGAGAGTCGTTCTCCGAGATCTTCTTCGGCAATTCGGTCGCCCTCGGCATGCCCTGCGTGACCGGCGCCGCCGCTGACGTCGCGCGCCTCCAGTCGACGATCGAACAGACGCCGGATGTCGAGATCACGATCGACCTCGAAGCGGAGCAGCTTCAATGCGGTGATTGGCGCATGGCCATCACGCTTCCGGCCGCGGCGCGTGAGTCGTTCCTCGACGGCAGCTGGGACGCGACCGGCCTTCTGCTGGATCGGTTCGAAGACGTCGAGGCGACGAAGCAGCGTCTGCCCTACGTGACCGGCTGGCGGTGACCCGCACGATCGGCCCGCTCGGACTCTTTCTCAGCCGGCGGCGCCAGCTGGCGAACGGTGGTGAGAAACGCCTCCGCCGCATGAGACAGCTCGGCGCCGCGCCGGAACACGAGCCGCACATGACGCTGCGCGCTCAGTTCCGGAATCTTCACCGCCACCAGCCGTCCTGCGGCGAGCTCCGCGACGGCGACGCGTCGCGGCAGCACTGCCACGCCGAGCCCCATCTCCACCGCCCGCTTGATCCCGTCGAGGCTGGGCAGCGCGACCCGGATGTTGATTCGCTGGTGCCGCCGCTCGTAGAGCCGGAGCACCCGGTCGCGGGCCGGCGACGGATCGTTGTGCGCGATGACGGTCTCGGTTCCGACTTCCTGGAGCGACACTCGCTTGCGTCCCGCCAGGGCGTGACCGGGATGCGCGAGCATCACGAGCTCGTCGTGCCCGAGCGACACGGCCTGCAGCGCGCGCTCGGCGGGGGAGAACGTCAGGACGCCGAAGTCGATGGTGCGATCCAGCAGGGCGGCGGGGATGTGCCGGGAAGGCATGCGCCTGACATCGATCAGCACCTGCGGATGGGCTCCGCCGAAGCTGGAGATGACCGGCAGCAGGGAATGCACGGCGGCCTCGTTGGCGCCGATCACCACGCGCCCGCGGCGGACCTCCTGCAGCTCGCGCACGGCGAGCTCGGCGTCAGCGGCGAGGGTCAGCAGCCGTGCGGCGTAGTCCTGCAGGAGCCGGCCCGCCTCCGTCAGGGTGCCATCCCGGGACGATCGATCGAACAGCCGATCGCCGAGCTCTTCCTCGAGCCGCTTGATGGCCTGGCTGACCGCAGGCTGGGTCCGGTGGAGTTTCTTGGCGGCCTTGGAGAAGCTGCGCTCGGCCGCGACCATTGCGAAAACCGCGAGGTCCTGCAACTGCACGCCACATCATAACCAGCTCTTATAAAATTCCAAAAGTTATAAATTGGACTATTAGTGTGGGGCGGGTTACAAAGGGTATGACCTCCGGAGGACCGAATGGCTGACCGGCTCGTTATTTTCGACACCACGCTCCGCGACGGCGAACAGGCGCCCGGCTTCTCGATGCGTATCGACGAGAAGCTCAAGATGGCCCGTCAGCTGGCCGCGCTGGGGGTGGACTATATCGAAGCCGGGTTCCCGATTGCCTCGGAGGCGGACGCCGAGGCCGTGCGCACGGTCTCGACCCACGTGAAAGGCCCGGTGATCGCGGCGCTGGCCCGGTGCAATCGGGCCGACATCGAACGCGCCGCGTGGGCGCTCGAGCCCGCCGACCGCAAGCGCATTCACGTCTTCATCGCGACATCGGACCTCCACCTCGAACGCAAGCTCCGCATGTCGCGCTCGCACTGCCTGAAGGTGGCGATGGACGCGGTCCGCTTCGCGCGCACGTTCACAGACGATGTGCAGTTCTCCGCTGAAGACGCCACGCGAAGCGATCCGGACTTCCTCTGGCACATCGTCGAGGCGGTCATCCAGTCGGGCGCCAAAACGATCAACCTGCCCGACACCGTCGGCTATTCCACGCCCGACGAGATGCAGTCGTTCTTCGCGGGTCTCAGAAACCGGGTGCCGAGCTCCGACCAGGTGATCTGGAGCACGCACTGTCACGACGATCTGGGCCTCGCCGTCGCCAACACCCTTGCGGCGCTGACCGGCGGGGCGCGCCAGGTCGAGTGCACGATCAACGGCATCGGTGAGCGGGCGGGTAACGCGTCGCTCGAGGAGGTCGTGATGGCGACCCAGGTGCGCGCGGATCGTCTGCCGTTCAGCACCGGGATCGATACCAAACAGATTTTCGCGTCCAGCCAGCTGCTCACGGCGTTGACCGGAGAGGCGGTCCAGGCCAACAAGGCCATCGTCGGCCGCAATGCGTTCGCGCACGAAGCTGGAATCCACCAGGACGGGATGCTGAAGGATCGGCGCACCTACGAAATCATGTCGCCGGACTCGGTTGGCGTCCCGCGGACCACATTGATCCTGGGCAAGCATTCCGGCCGCCACGCGGTCCAGCAGCGTTGTGAGGACCTCGGCGTCAAGCTCGATCGTCCCGACCTCGACCGTGTCTACCGTGCGGTCATGGCGCACGCGGATCGCGAGAAGACCGTGAGTGATGCCGATCTCTTGAAGATCGTGGAATCGGTCCGGACGCCGGCCGGGACCGAGGCCCCCGTGTACCCACCGGCGATAACCGATTTCGCGGCGACCCCGGCGGAAAAGGGTTACGGTCACGGCGTCTAGCCACGCGTGACCGCGCGCCCGGGAATGTTGTGCCCCGCGGACGTGGCGCCGCACGCCTTCGTTTCGATCGCATTCGATGAACGCGTCAATTCTGCTGCTTCCCGGTGACGGCATCGGTCCCGAAGTCGTCGCCTCGGCGGAGCGTGTCCTGTCCGCCGTCGCCGATCGCTTCAGCCATCAGTTCACGCTGACGACCGGAGTCATCGGTGGTGCGGCGCTCAAGCAGGGGCTGGCGCCACTGCCCGATGCCACGCTCGAAGCCGCGCGAAAAGCCGACGCCATCCTCCTCGGGGCGGTCGGCGACCCCGCCTTCGACACCGCGCCTCCGTCCGAGCGGCCTGAGGCCGCGCTCCTGAAAATCCGCCGGGAGCTGGGACTCTACGCGAACCTTCGTCCGGCACGGGTATGGCCCGGGCTGGAATCGGCGGGACCACTCAAGCCCGACATCCTGCGCGGAACCGACCTGCTGCTGTTCCGTGAATTGACCGGGGGCCTCTACTACGGAGAGCCACGCGGGGTCGCGCCCGACGGCGAGAGCGCGCACAACACGATGCGGTATTCGCGCGCCGAGATCGATCGGATTGCACGAAGGGCGTTCGAAGCCGCGCGTCTCCGCCGCAAGCGCGTGACGTCGGTCGACAAGGCCAACGTGCTCGAGGTGTCGCGCTTGTGGCGCCAGGTCGTCACCGGCGTCGCCAGGGATTATCCAGACATCACGCTCGAGCACATGCTCGTCGACACCTGCGCGATGAAGCTGACTTACGCGCCGTCGTCTTTCGACGTGGTTCTCACCGAGAACATGTTCGGCGACATTCTCTCCGACGAAGCCGGCGCCGTGGTCGGCTCGCTCGGCTTGCTGCCCTCAGCCAGCCTCGGTGACGGCGCAGGCCTCTTCGAGCCGGTCCACGGTTCAGCGCCGGACATCGCCGGCAAGGGCATCGCCAATCCGATCGGCACGATCGCGTCGGCGGCGATGCTGTTGCGGTATGCGCTGAAGCTCGAGAAAGAGGCAGCGGCGGTCGAGAAGGCCATCGAAGCGGCACTGACCGCAGGCCTTCGCACGGCCGATCTCGCGGCGGGCGGTCGGTCCGTGAGCACGACGGAGATGACCGACCGAATCGTGGCCGGCCTGTAAGCTTTTCCCGCCTTCGCGCTCCGCGCTACGGCGGGCAAGCCGAGCCCGCGAACCCGCGAACCGCGAACCCGCGATCTCTATTCCACCGTCACACTCTTCGCAAGATTCCTCGGCTGATCCACGTCGCAGCCCCGGCGCACGGCGATGTGGTACGAGAGCAGCTGCAGCGGCACCACCGCGAGGACCGGTGTCAAGAGCGGGTGCGACTGCGGGATCGTGATCAGATAGTCGGTCTTCGGATCCAGCAGACTCTCGAGGCTGTGGTTGTCGTCCGTCGTCAGGGCGATCACCGAACCGCCCCGAGCCTTTGCCTCCTGGACGTTGCCGATCATTTTCTCGAACACGTGATCGTTCGGGGCGATCGTGACGACCGGCAGCGCTTCGTCGATGAGTGCAATCGGGCCGTGCTTCATCTCGCCGGCGGGATAGCCCTCGGCGTGGATGTATGAGATCTCCTTCAGCTTCAGCGCGCCTTCGAGCGCGATCGGATAGTTGATCCCGCGCCCCAGGTACAGGAAGTCGCTGCGCTGATAGAACCGCCGCGCGATCTCCTCGGTGAGCGGCTCGCACTTCAGGGTCTGTTCGAGCTGGATCGGCAGCTGTGTGAGCGCGTCGAGGTGCGGCCGTGCCTCGTCCGGGCTCAGCGTGCCGCGAATCTGGCCGAGATAAACCGCGAGCAGGTGCAGCGCCACGAGCTGTGTCGTGAAGGCCTTTGTCGACGCCACCCCGATCTCGGGACCGGCATGCGTGTAGACCGTGCCTTCCGTCTCCCGCGTGGCCATGCTGCCGACCACGTTGCAGATGGCAATGCTGCGGGCCCCCTTTTTCTTGGCCTCGCGGAGCGCCGCCAGCGTGTCAGCCGTTTCCCCCGACTGGGTGATCACGATCGCCAGCGTGTTCTTCGAAACGATCGGATCCCGATACCGGTATTCGGAGCCGTAGTCGACGTCGACGGGAACGCGCGCCAGCGACTCGATCAGGAACTTGCCGACGAGCGCCGCATGCCAGGACGTCCCGCAGGCGAGAATCACGACGCGCTCGACCTGCTTCAGCACGTCGTCGGGAACCTCGATCTCCGCCAGGAAGACCTTCCCGCTTTCGACGGACGCGCGCCCGAGGACCGTCTCCTTGATGGCGAGCGGCTGCTCGAAGATCTCTTTGAGCATGAAGTGCTTGTATCCCGCCTTTTCCGCCATGACGGGATCCCAGGACACCCGCGTGCTCTTCTTCGAAACCGCGCTGCCGGCATAGTCGGTGAATTCGACGCCTGACGGCGTGATGACCGCCATCTCCTCGTCGCCGAGAAACACCACGTCGCGGGTGTGGCTCAGGATGGCGGGGATGTCCGACGCCACGAAGAACTCATCCTCGCCCAGGCCGACGACAATCGGCGGGCCGTTTCGCACCGCGACGATCTTGTTGGGATCGTCGGCAGAGATCAGCACGAGGCCGAACAGCCCGCGCATGTAGAGCAGCGCCCGGCGGACCGCGTTCTCGAGCCCGTCCCCCTTCATCTCGCGCTCGACCAGGTGGGCGACGATCTCCGTGTCGGTCTCGGTGATGAAGGTATGCCCTTCGCCCTGGAGCTGATGCTTCAGATCGAGATAGTTCTCGATAATGCCGTTGTGCACCACGACGATGCGGCCGGTGCAGTCGCGGTGCGGGTGCGCGTTTTCCTCGGTTGGGCGGCCGTGGGTGGCCCAGCGCGTGTGCCCGATGCCGTAATCGCCCTCGAGCGGATGGGTCGCGATGACCTCCTCCAGCCTCGCCAGCTTGCCGGCGCTGCGCCGCAGCTCTATGGTTCCGTTGTGGACCACGGCCACGCCGGCCGAGTCATAGCCCCGGTACTCGAGTCGCCGCAGACCGTCTATCAGAATGGGTACGAGTTGTTTCGAACCGATGTACCCGATGATTCCGCACATGACTCACCTTATCTCTTGTTCTTTTTCTCGACCCAGCCCTCTTTGTTCACCTGCTTGCCGCGGCCGATCGCCAGCGCTCCCGGCGGCACGGGCTCGGTGATCGACGAACCCGCAGCGACGTACGCCCCTTTGCCGACCGTGACCGGCGCGATCAGTTGCGAGTCGCTGCCGATGAAGGCGCCGTCCTCGACCGTGGTCTGGTGCTTCTTCCGGCCGTCATAGTTGACGGTGATGACGCCGGCGCCGACGTTGACCTGCTCGCCGATCACCGCGTCGCCCAGATAGGCGAGGTGACCGGCCTTCGCGCCGCGGCCCATCCTGGTCTTTTTCAACTCGACGAAGGCGCCGACGTGCGCATTCTCGCCGACGTCGGACTCGGGCCGCAGGTGCGTGAAAGGGCCGAGGTCAGCGCCGCGCTCGATGCGCGAATTCCTGATCACGCAGTAGCTGTTGACCGACACGTCGTCGGCGACCGTCGAGTCCACGATCCGTACGCCGCACTGAATTTCACACCCTTCGCCGATCGACGAGCGTCCTTCCAGGTGCACGTTGGGATGGATGATCGTGTCCGGACCGATGGTCACGTCCGGGCCGATGTAGGCCGTTGCCGGATCGACGAGCGTCACGCCGGCGTCCATCAATTCCTCGTTGCGGATCCTTCTGAGGGACTGTGTCACCTGCGCGAGTTCCTTGCGGCTGTTCACACCGAGAATTTCCTCCGGATCGTCGAGCGTCACGGTCTCCACCCCGAGGCCGCGATCGCGGAAAATCCCGACCAGGTCCGGGAGGTAGTACTCGCCCTGCCTGTTGGCCGAGCCGATCTGCCGGAGCGCGCCGAACAGGGGGGCAATGTCGAACGCGTAGATACCGCTGTTGATTTCCTTGATGGCACGCTGCGCCGGCGATGCATCCTTGTCCTCGACGATCCCGGTAATGCGGCCACCGTCTCGCTCGATCCGCCCGTATCCGGCCGGGTCCGGCGCGACGGCCGTCAGGACGGTCGCGGCAGCCCCTGTGTCGCGATGGTGATCCACCAGCCGTTGCAGGGTCTCCGCTCTGAGCAGCGGCACGTCTCCGGACAACAGGATGACGATGCCCGATGCGCCCGCCAACGCCGCTTCTGTCTGAAGCAGAGCATGACCCGTGCCGAGCTGACGTTCCTGGAGCACGAACGTGATGTCGGTTCGGGCCTGCAAGGCCGCACGCACGGCGTCGGCCTGATGTCCGACCACGATCACGATCGACGCGGGGGACATCCGGCCGGCGGTGCGAAGGACGTGCTCGATTAGTGGCAATCCGGCGGCCGAATGAAGGACTTTTGGCAGCCGGGATTTCATCCGCGTGCCCTTGCCCGCGGCAAGGATCACGAGGTGGAGGGGAGTCACCGCCTCTTCCGGCCGCGGTTCCGCGCCGCTTCAGGGGCGTCGACGAGATCGCGAAACTCGTCGGTGAATCGCAGCGGTTCGAGATCGGGATCCTGGCGCGCGAGCGCGCGATTCTCTGGATTCAGGGTAATTGCCTGACGAAGATGATCGACCGCCTGGGTCGAATCGCCACGCGCGGTAAGCGCCACCGACATGATGTAGTGCGCGTGGTCGCTGTCCGGCGCGTCGGTGAGCGCCCGCCGAAGGTGATCGAGCGCACTCGCGGTGTCGCCCGCATTCAGCGCGACTGTCGCCGCGTACACCTGTTCCTGTGGTGTTTGTGGCATCGCGGGCCGACGGGCGGTCTCGCGCTCGCACACGCGCAGATAGAGATGGGAGCGCTCCTGCAACTCGCGCTCCTCGGGGTAACGCTCCATGATTGTGCGGAACTGGGTGGCCGCGCCCTGGTAGTCGTGTCGCTGAAGCGCGCGGACGCCGTTTTCGTACATCGCCAGCGCTTCGTAGTAGCCGGGCTTGCGGGGTGCGGGGGCCGGGGCCTGGGGCGTCTGGGGCTTCTCAGCCGGCCTCGGGGCGGCTCGATTCTGCTTCGGGTCCGGCTTCGCGTGGGGTTTCACCGCCGCGCGCGCTGAGGCACCGGACCTGGCCGTGGACGCTTTCGCCGTCTGCTTCGCCAGCGTGAGCGGCTTCGCCGTCGGCCTGGATGACGCCGGCTTCACTTTCTTCCGCGGCCCTGGGTCACCTTTCTTCTGCCTGGTCTCTCTGGCCATGCAGTCTCGTTCGGTCCTTTCACCCCGCGCGGCGGCGGGCCGACGGCACCCATGGTCCCGTCTGAAACAGGGTCGATTCGGAAGGAAAGGTAGCAGAAGGGTTCTTAAACGGCAAGATCCCCCGCATCTCCGTTGAAAGACCTAATCCTCACGTTCCGCTTCCAACATCTGATACATCGTCCGTGTGGGCACTCGGTACTTGCGTGCGAGAAGCTTGACGGCCTCACGTCTGGATCCGGTGGATGAATTGGTCAAATCACCAAATTCATGCAGGAGCTCAGCGGCGTCAGGGAGCTCCACGGGTGCCTCCGGCACCGGTTCTGCCGGCGCGACAACCACGGTGAACTCCCCTTTTGGTTCAGTAAACGACTGTAACTGCATAGATATAGGCCGAACGACCAATTGCTCGTGAGCCTTCGTGAGTTCACGTCCGACAGCACACAGCCTGTCGCCGAAGATTTCAAGGAGGTCGCTGAGCGACGCGACTATTCTGTGCGGCGCCTCAAAGAAAACCAGTAACCTGGGTTCGTTCTTCAGACCCTCGAGCCAGCGTTTTCTGTCGTTTGACCGAGATGGGGGAAATCCCACGATGAGGATCTGGTCGGCAGGCAGCCCCGAGGCGGAGACGGCCGCCAGAGCCGCCGATGGTCCCGGGATGGGTTCTACCCGGATCCCTGCGTCGTGCGCGGCGGCAACCAGCATCCCGCCGGGATCGGAAACCAGAGGGGTCCCGGCGTCGGAAACCACCGCCACCGAGTCCCCGCGCTGCAGGCGCCCGATCAGCTCTGGCGTTCGCGAGCGTTCATTGTGTTCGTGCAGGCTCGTCGTCGGGGTCGAGATCGAGTAGTGTTGAAGGAGTCGGGCCGTCCTGCGGGTGTCTTCAGCCGCGATGATCGCCACCTCCCGCAGTACGCGGAGCGCCCGAAACGTGATGTCCTCCAGGTTGCCGATGGGTGTGGCGACCACGTAGAGGATGCCGGGCATCTTGGGAAAGTCCTGATTCTACTGCATGTACTCAGCCGAACCCCTGCCCCACTTCGTGGATGAATACCTCGCGTATCTGTACGAGGTTCACCCCACCAACGCCACCTTCGACGGCGTCCATCTGCACGACGATCTGCTGGAGGACCTCGGCCGCACGGCGATCGACACGCAGGTCCGGGAGCTGGGTGCGTTCGCCCGGCGGCTGGCTGCAATCGACCCGGCTCGCCTGACCGACATCGAGCGGATGGAGCGGCCCGCGCTGGAGGCGAATATCCGGGGCCGGCTGTTCGAGCTCGAGGCTATCCGCACCTGGGAGCGCAGCCCGCAGCACTACTCCGACATTCTCGCCACCAGCCTGGCAGGTCAGGCCCTGTTCGCGTACGCCCCGCTCACCGAGCGCGCGCGCCGCATCGTCTCGAAGCTTCGGCAGGTGCCGCGGCTGATGCAGGCGGCCCGCGACAACATCAAGGATCCCCCCGGCATCTTCGTGAAGGTCGGTCTCGAAAGCCTCCGCGGGACGCTGCGTTTCATCAACGACGATCTGCCTCGCGCGTTCAGCCGCCTCGACGACATGCACATCCTCGGGGATCTCGCGGACGCCTCGACCGAGGCGGCGTCCGCCATCGAGCGCTACATCGAGTACCTCGAGAAAGAGATCGCGCCGAAGACCAAGGGCTCGTTTCGTCTTGGCCAGGACAAGTTCGAACAGAAGCTGCGCCTCGACGAGGGCGTCACGCTCGGCTCGGATCGACTGCTCGATCTGGCGATGCGCGAGCTGCGCAACACGCAGGAGGAGTTCCGCCGCGTCGCGTCACGCATGAACGGCGGCGATCCGCTCGCCGCCTGGGCGAAAGCCAAGGAAGATCATCCGGCGGCAGGGGAGCTCGTCCCGGTCGCGCAGCAGCAGCTCCAGGAGCTCTCCGACTTCATTCAACGCAACAACATCATCACGATCCCGGAAGGCGAACCGGTGTCGGTGGCGCCAACGCCCCGCTTCTACCGCTGGACGTTCGCCAGCATGTGGACGCCGGGGCCATTCGAGACCAAGCCGGTCCGGGCGTTCTACTACATCACCGACGTCGATCCGTCGTGGCCTGTCGAGCGCCAGGACGAGCACCTGCGCGACTTCAACTACGGGGCGCTCTGGGCGATCTCGATCCATGAGGTGTTTCCCGGGCACTTCCTGCACTACCAGCACCTGCGCCAGGTCCCGTCGAAACTGCGCAAGTCGATCCTCTTCTCATCGGCCGCCTTCGTAGAGGGCTGGGCGCACTACTGCGAGCAGATGATGATCGACGAGGGCTTCCGGCGGAACGATCCCGCCGTCCGGCTCGGGCAGCTCGCCGAGGCCCTGATTCGGCTCTGCCGGTTCGTCGTCGGCATCCGGCTGCACTGCGAGGACATGTCGATCGAGCAGGGCGTGAGGTTCTTCCGTGAGGAGGCGTTTCTGGAAGAAGCCAGCGCGCGGCGCGAGGCCGAGCGCGGCAGCTTCGATCCGTCCTACATCGTCTACTCGATCGGCAAGTTGATGGTGCTCAAGCTCCGCGAGGACTACAAGGCGACCACCGCAGCGAAGTACTCACTCAAGGAGTTCCACGACACGCTCCTCGGCAACGGCACCGTGCCGCTATGGCTCCACCGGGCGCTGATGCTCGGCGAGAACAGCGGAGATATGATCGAGTAACAGACGAGCCGCCATGCCTCTTTACGAGTATCAGTGCGAAGCCTGCAGCCATCGGTTCGAGCGGATCCAGAAGTTTTCGGATCCGCCAATCGAGACCTGCCCGACCTGTGGCGGCACGGTTCGCAAGCTGATTTCGTCCCCCGCAATCCAGTTCAAGGGCTCGGGCTGGTACATCACCGACTACGCCAAGAAGCCCTCCGGCGACGGAAAGAACTCCGGCGACGGGAAGTCCTCCGGCGACGGCGCGAAGTCCGCCGCTTCTTCGGGAACGTCGTCGACCTCTGACACCGCGTCAACTTCGTCCTCGACAAGCAGCAGTGCATCCAACTCGTCAAGCGGCTCGTCGACCTCGGGGTCTTCGGGTTCGGGTTCTTCCGCCTAGAGGTGCTTCCGCCTAAAAGGCGTCCCTCGACATTGCTCGGGACGCCCCTGAGCCTGTCGAAGGGGCGGAAAGCCACTAGGGGGCAGTTAAGCCACCAGCCAGGCAGTTCACGATAAAGATCGCTCTGGTAGCTTCCGCCTTTAGGCGGAAGATCGACGTACGATTGGAACTTATGGTCGATCCAGGTTTGCTCCGCGAACAGATGGACGTCCTGCGCGCAGCGCTGTCCCGGCGCGGCATGAAGGCCGACGCCGAGCTCGAGCAGCTCGCGACGCTGGAGGCGCGCCGCCGCCGGCTGATTCCCGAGCTCGAAGGGCTGAAGCGGGAACAGAATGCCGCCGGCGACGAAGTGGCCCGCGCCAAGCGCCAGGGTCTCGACGCGTCGTCCAT
>Ga0075428_100006885_pt1 | contig 12633 bp, 10 predicted proteins | sample RhiMetdeltSRZDD2_FD_75291 | JGI IMG/M metagenome (GOLD analysis project Ga0075428, IMG submission 75291) | Populus rhizosphere microbial communities from Tennessee, USA - Rhizosphere MetaG P. deltoides SRZDD2 | ecosystem: Host-associated > Plants > Roots > Rhizosphere > Soil | place: USA...
TACATCGTGATCGCCTTCACCGCGTCGCAGTTCGTGAGCTGGTTCGGCTGGTCGAACCTGGGCGCGATCCTCTCGATCCACGGCGCCGCGGGGCTGCGCACGCTCGGGCTTCAGGACGCCCCGCTGCTGGTGGCGTTCGTGCTGTTCTCGGCCACTATCAATCTTCTGATCACGTCGTCGTCGGCGGCATGGGCGATCCTCGCGCCGGTCTTCGTGCCGATGTTCGTGCTGCTGGGATTCACGCCCGAGGGGACCCAGGCGGTCTACCGGGTCGGCGAATCCTCGACCAACATCATCACGCCGCTCATGCCCTACCTGCCGTTCGTCCTGGCCACCACCCACCGCTACGTTCCGAAGGCGGGCATCGGGACGCTGATCTCGCTGATGCTGCCGTACGCGGCGGCGTTCCTCATTTCGTGGACGCTGCTGCTGCTCGCCTACATCTGGCTCGGCTGGCCGATCGGGCCGGGCGTCTGGCTGCGGCTGCCGCACGGCCTGTAATAGACTCCCCGCCTCATGATCCTCGAACCCGGCTCCGTGTCTCCGGGCGCGATGTACCACTTCCTGATCTCGATCGTGGTGCCGCGCCCCATCGCTTTCGTGTCCACCGTGAGCCCTTCCGGGGTGCGGAACCTGGCGCCCTTTTCCTTCTTCAACGCGATCAGCAGCGTTCCGCCGCTGGTGGGCATCTCGATCCTCGACCGGAAGGACGATCCCAAGGACACGCTGCGCAACATCCGCGACACCGGCGAGTTCGTGACCAGCCTGGTGAACGAGGCGTTGCTGGCCCCGATGGTCGAGTCCTCGGGAGAATGGCCGGCCGGCGCCGACGAGTTCGAGATCGCGGGGCTCACGGCGGCTCCCTCGCACCGGGTGAAGCCGCCGCGGGTCGCGGCGTCGCCGATCGCGATGGAGTGCCGGCTGTTTCGCGAGGTGACGCTGGGCTCGGCGGCCTTCATCGTGGGAGAGGTGGTCTGCGTGCACGTGGCCGACGACGTGCTGACCGAGGGCCGCGTGGACCCGGCCAAGCTCATGGCGGTCGGCCGCCTCGGCGGCGACGGCTACAGCGTGGTTCGGGAAGTCATTCACCAGGCGCGACCCAAGGCGGCACGCACCGGGAACACCTGAGAAGGGGAGAGAGCATCGTGACTACGGAATCGCGCGCCGCAGGGAAGCTGGCTGTTCTCTTCGTGACGTTGGTGCTGGTGGTGGCGGCGTGGAGTCTCTCCTCTGCCCAGGCGACATCGCCCCCGGGCCGCACGCCGGGCGTCTCGCCGCCGCGCACGGCGTCGAGCGCCACGGCGCCGAAGCCGGCGAAGCCGCGCCGGGGGGCCGGATCCCCCGCCGCCGCGGCCGCGAGCGCGGACACCTCGCTGCTCGACCAGTACGCCTTCACCAACCGCTTCCGGCTCGGGAAGCCGCACACCTTCAAGATCACGCCGGCCGGCGACGCCGTGCTGTTCCTGCGTTCCACCGCGCGCAGCTTCTCGCAGGACCTGTGGTCGTTCGATCCCGCCACCGGACGGGAGAAGGTGGTGCTCACCGCCGACCAGCTGCTGCGCGGCGCCGAGGAGCAGCTGAGCGCCGAGGAGCGCGCCCGTCGCGACCGGCAGCGCTCGGCGTGGCGCGGGATCGCCTCGTACCAGCTCTCCGACGACGGGCGCCGGCTGCTGGCCCCCCTGAGCGGCCGGCTCTACGTGGTCGAACGCGCGAACGGGGCGGTTCGAGAGCTGCCCGACGCCGCCGGAGCCCCGATCGACGCGCGCTTCTCGCCCGACGGCCGGCGGGTGGCGTGCGTGCGGAATGGCGACCTGTGGGTGAGCGACATCGACTCGGACAACGGCTGGCGGCTCACCTGGGGCGCCAGCGACACGCTCACCCGCGGGGTGGCCGAGTTCGTGGCGCAGGAGGAGATGGATCGCTTCGAAGGCTACTGGTGGTCGCCCGACGGCGAGCAGCTCGCCTACGAGGAGGCGCAGCTCGGCGGCGTCGAGACGCTGGCGCTCGGCGATCCCACCCATCCCTATCGTGGTGCCCACGCGGCGCGCTATCCGCGCCCCGGCGGGCGCAATGCCGAGGTGCGCCTGGGACTGATTCCCGCCACCGGCGGCCACACCACCTGGGTCGAGTGGGATCGCGCCCGCTATCCCTACCTCTGCCGGGTGACGTGGACCAAGAACGCGCCGCTCACGCTCCAGGTGATGAATCGCGAGCAGACCGAGACCGCGGTGCTCACGGCGGATCGCAGCACCGGCGGAACCGCGGTGCTGTGGGTCGAGAAGGATCGCGCCTGGCTCAACCTGAACAAGAACGTGCCGTGCTGGCTCGAGGACGGCAGCGGCTTCCTGTGGATCTCGGAGCGCTCCGGCTGGCCGCAGCTCGAGCTGCACGGCCGCGACGGCAAGCTGGTGCGGGCGCTGAACGCGCCGGACCTCAACCTGCGCCAGCTGCTCGCCATCGATCACGAAGCGGGCACGGTGTGGGTGTCGGGCGGCGAGGATCCCACCCAGACCCAGCTCTTCTGGCTGCCGCTGGCGGGCGGCGGCGAGCCGATCCGCGCCACCCGCGCCCCCGGCGTCCACGGCGCCGAGTTCGGCCCCGGCTTCGGGTTCTACGTGCACACCTTCGAAGGTTTCGACGGGGAGCGCCGCATCACCGTGCATCGCCGCACCGGCGAGCCGATCGGGGAGATCCGCTCGCTGCTCGAAGCCCCGCGGGTGCCGGCGCGGCTCGAGCTCACCACGGTCGGGGACTCGCTGCACATGAACGCGTCGATCGTGCGCCCCACCCAGTTCCTGCCCGGCCGGCGCTATCCGGTGCTGGTGTGCGTCTACGGCGGGCCGCACGGGCAGCAGGTGCGTGCCGCCCGCTCGGGCTACTCGCTCGACCAGTGGTTCGCGGACCGCGGCTACATCGTGGTGCGCGTGGACGGGCGCGGCACTCCCGCGCGCGGCCGCGACTGGGAGCGCTCGATCCGCGGCAACCTGATCGACGTGGCCATGGCGGATCAGGTCGCGGGCGTGAAGGCGCTGGGCGAGCGCTATCCGGAGATGGACATGAGCCGGGTCGGCATCTACGGCTGGTCCTTCGGCGGCTACTTCGCCGCCCACGCGGCGATGCAGCACCCCGAGGTGTTCCACGCCGCGATGGCCGGAGCGCCGGTCGCCGACTGGCGCGACTACGACACCTTCTACACCGAGCGCTACATGGGCACACCGCAGTCCAACGCGCGCGGCTACGAGGCCAGCTCGGTGCTGACGTATGCGAAGCAGCTCGAGCGGCCGCTGCTGCTGATCCACGGCACCACCGACGACAACGTGTACTTCATGCACAGCATGAAGATCGCCGACGCGCTGTTCCGGGCGGGCAGGCCCTTCGAGTTCGTGCCGCTCTCGGGGCTCACCCATGCGGTCAACGATCCGCAGATGACGATCCGCATGTACGGGCGGATCGCCGAGTTCTTCGACCGCGAAGTGGCGCAGCGCAACGCGCCACCACGGTCGTCGCCGGTGGCGGTGCCGTAGCCGCTGGCGGTGCCGTAGCCGCTCAGCGGCCCAGAAGCACCAGCCGTTTCGTCACCGAGCCGGCGCCGGCCCGGAGGCGGGCGAAGTAGAGGCCGGGCTCGGCCCGCCCGCCGCCAATGCGCTCGCCGCGCCACGTCGCGACCTGCCATCCCGCGGAGGGCTCGCGCGGATCGAGGCTCGCGACGCGAGCGCCCCACGGATCGAAGATCTCGAGCGTGGCAGGGGATCCGCCCGGCACCCGGAAGCGCAGGGCGGCCGCGGTCCGCACCGGGTTGGGGTGGATCGCGAGCTCCAGGCCTGCCGCAGGCTCCGGGAGGGCACCCGGCGAAGCCGGGTCCGGCACGTCGAGGGTGCCTCCCGGGTTGAGCAGCACGGTCACGACGCCGGCGTTGGGTCCGGTGACCACGATGTCCCGCCGGCCGTCGGCGTTCATGTCGGCGATCACGCAGTCGGCGGCCCGGTAGGGCAACGCGATGTGGTCGAGGATCTGGAGCGTTCCGTCGCCGACGCCGCGGTAGAGGGTGAGCAGGCTGTCCCCGTCGGGGTAGCCGGTGGCCACCGCCACCTCGGGCACGCCGTCGCCGTCGAGGTCGCCCGCGTCCATGCCGCGCGGGCGGGGATCGGTGGCGTAGGGCACGGCCGCGGCGAATGTGCCGTCGCCGTTCCCGAGCAGCACCGAGATGGTGGCGGCGTTCACGTTGCTCACGACCATATCGAGATCCGTGTCGCCGTTCAGGTCGGCGAGGGTGATGCCCACCGGCAGCGCCCCGGCGGGGAATGGTGTGGCGGCGCCGGGGGTGAAGGTGCCGTTGCCAAGGTGCACGGAAGCGGCGGCCGCTCCGTGGCTCGCCACGGCCAGATCCGGGTCGCCGTCGTGGTTGAAATCCGCGGCCGCGATCTGGTGCGGCGTCGATCCGGTCGCGATTTCGATGGCGGTGCCGAAGCCGCCGCCCGCCAGGGCGGGCAGCACCGCGATCTTGTTGCCGGATTCCTTGGAGATCGCCAGGTCGAGCCGGTTGTCGCCGTCGAGGTCGACGGCGGCCAGCGAGATGAGCCCGGGGCCCACCGGGTAGGCCACCCGCGGGGCGAAGGTGCCGTCCCCGAGCCCGCGCAGCACGGTGACGCCGTTGCCGGTGTAGTCGGGGGTGGCGAGGTCCGGGATGGTGTCGCCGGTGAACTCGCCCATGATCACGTCCTGAGGTTCGCTGAACGTCGGGTAGGACTGGAACGGCGCGAGTGCCCCGCCGCCCGCCCCGAGCAGCACCGTGACGGCCGAGAGCTGGGAGTTCGCGTTGGCCACGTCCGGCTTGCCGTCGGCGTCGAGGTCGCCGACCGCGAGGGTGTGGTTGAAGCTGGTGCCGGTCGAGAAGTGGAGCGCGGTCCACGGCGCGGCCGGAGCGGAGCCGGGGAGGACCGTCGCGAGCAGCGCGGCCGCGAAGCAGCCGAGGGCACGGGCGTTCCGATCGGGCGGGCAGGACACGAGCGACTCTCCAGGGTGACCGGTGCGGGGGACTCCGATGGGTACGACCCCGCGAGAAGGCTGTGACGGGGCGAAAAGTCTAACATCCCACCCCATGCCCGAGATCCGCATCCCGATCCGCACCAAGGAAGAGCTGTGGACTTTCACCGAGCGCAACGTCTCGCTGTGGGACGTCCTCGAGTTCTTCCCGGCGGACGCGATCGGTCCACGCGGGCCGAACGACGCCCCGCGGCCCTACGAGGTGAAGCCGATCACGATCGAGACCGATCTGGGGTTCAGCTTCGAGACCGACATCCAGTTCGGCACCTGGATGCTGCGTCCGCGCTCGCCCAAACAGCCCGGCATGATGAAGTGGTGCCGGGAGCGCGGGCTCGAGGTGGGCGACGTGATGGTGTTCGAGAAGCTCGACGAACGGAGGTTCGCGCTGCGGCTCGAGAAGGGCGGGGGCTAGGAGACCCGCCCCGAGATCTTCTCCAGCACCTCGGCCGCCTCGGGGAACCTCCCCGCCTGCTTGCGCGAGAAGATGAGGCTGCCGTCGAGAACGACGTCGAAGGTGCCGCCGTCGCCCTTGATGAGCGTGGCCTCCACGCCGGTCGCCTTATTGATCTCGGCGGCTAGGCTCGCCGCGCGGGGCAGGTGATTGCGGGGGCCGCAGTAGGTGATCTCGAGCTTCATGAGGTGCTCCGTTTCGGGCTCTCTCTCCGCATCCCCGCCTGGCGAGACTCGCTCAGGAGCTCGGAATCTTGTCCAAGATCTCGCTCACTTCGGGAAAGCGGCCCATCTTCTTCTTGGAGTAGATCAGGTTCCCGTCGAGCATCACCTCGAACTGGCCGCCCGAACCCTTGATCAACTCGCTGTCGATGCCACGCGCCTTCTTGAGCTCCGCCGCCAGACCGGCGGCGCGGGGAAGATAGCTTCACTGCACGCAGTAGGTGATTTCGAGCTTCATGGGCGCCTCCCGGTCGATGTGGGTGAACCGCGCCGTCACTATAGACCCGCGCGGTCCGGCCCTCCACGGGGCGGCCCCCGGCTGGTTGACGACCGGCGGCGCGTGAGGGAACGTGCGCCGCCCATGCTCAAACCCGCGGCATCCACCCTCGACCGGCTCCGGAAGGCACTCGGCGACGGTCTCCTGACCGGCGAACCGCTCCGGCATCACGCCACCTTCCGGATCGGCGGCCCGGCCGACTATTTCTTCGCCGGCCGCACCCCGGACCAGATGGTCGCCGCACTCCGGGTGGCCCGCGAGTGCGAGCTGCCGGTCTTCCTGCTCGGCGGAGGGAGCAACCTGCTGGTCTCGGACGATGGGTTCCGCGGCCTGGTGCTCAAGAACGCCTGCGACATGGTCGAGTTCGACGGCAGCGCGGCGCAGGTGGGATGCGGGACCGACTTCCTCGACCTGATCCACCAGTGCCGCGACCGCTCGCTCACCGGGCTCGAGTTCGCGGCGGGCATTCCCGGTTCGGTGGGCGGGGCGCTCTACGGCAACGCCGGCTGCTACGGCGACGACATCGGGCACTACACGATCGAGTGCTCGCACGTCGACCTCGCCGGCGAGCGCGTGGAGACGCGGCCCGCCGCCTGGTACGAGTTCGCCTACCGCGACTCGCGGCTCAAGCGGGACCCGCGTGTGCTGCTCACCGCGCTGCTCCATTTCAAGCCCGGCGACCGCGCCGAGATCCAGAAGACCATCGACGAGAAGCTCGAGATCCGTCGCGTCAAGCATCCGCAGTGGCGGATCGAGCCGACCGCGGGCTCCTACTTCAAGAATCTGCCGCCCGACTGGCAGATGCCGGGCGCCCGGCATTCGCCGGGAACGCGCCGGGTGGCGGCCGGGCAGGTGCTCGACGAGTGCGACTGCCGCGGCCTGCGCGTGGGCGACGCCATGGTGTTCTCCAAGCACGCCAACATCATCGTGAACGCCGGACACGCCACCGCGCGTGACGTCCTGGAGCTGGCGGCCGAGATGAAGCGCCGCGCGCGCGAGAAGTTCGGCGTCGAGCTGGAGGAGGAAGTCATGTTCCTCGGACCCCGGCCGAAGCTCGCCACCTCGCGGGGTCCGGGCCGATGAAGCGCGTCGAAGGAGTGCTGGCTGAGCTCGAGTCCGCGCGCCGGCGTCTGCTCTCCGAGGTGGAGGGCGTGCACGAGCCGCGCTTCTCGACGACGCCCGCGGCGGGGAAATGGTCGGTCGGACACGTGATCGAGCACCTGGCGCGCACCGAGGAGGGCATCACCCGCGGCGTCACCGCGGTGTGCGCCGGCAAGCTCAAGGTCGAGCGGAAGGGATCCGACTGGATGGGCCGGCTGGTCTACGTGAGCGGCCTCTACCGGATCGTCTCCGTGCGCACCATCGAGCGCCTGAACCCCGAAGCCGGCCTCGAACGCGGCGCGGCGCTGGCGCGCCTCGCCGGCACGCGCGAGGAGCTCAAGGCGGCGATCGAGTCCGGCGAGCGGCGCGGCCTCTGGTCCCACTCGCTGCGCCATCCGTTCTTCGGGCCGCTCGCGATGCTCGAGATGATCGAGTTCGCGGCCTACCACGAGGAGCGCCACCGCCGGCAGATCGTGCGGATCAAGCGGGCGCTGGAGTTGGCGAGGAAGTAGCGCTCAACCCCCGATCGCGCTCATCCCGCGTTCGGGCTGCTTGAAGAAGGGGCTGTTGATCAGGTGCCCGGGCTCCTTGCGCCACACCGCGGCCCGGAGCAGGTCGGCGATCACGTCGTCGGTGGCGCCGCCGCGCATCGCCTTCAGGAAGTCGTACTCCTTGAGCGAGAACAGGCAGGTGCGGATCTGGCCGTCGGCGGTGAGCCGGATCCGGTCGCAGTGTCCGCAGAAGGGCCGCGTGACCGACGCGATCACGCCCAGCCGGCCGCGTCCGTCGAGGTAGCGGTACAGGGTGGCCGGAGCACTCGGGTCCTCGCCCTCGCACGGCTCGAGCGGGAACTCGGCGCCGATCTGGGAGAGGATCTCGTCGGCCGACACCAGGCGCGCACGATCCCACTGGTGCTGGAAGTCGAGCGGCATCCATTCGATGAAGCGCAGCTCGAACCCTTCCTCGCGCGCCCAGCGCGCCAGCGGCACCGCCTCGTCGCCGTTCAGGTCGCGCATCAGGACCGCGTTGATCTTGATCGGGGAGAACCCCACCCGCTTCGCCGCCTCGAGTCCGCGGAACACGTCGTCGATGCGGTCGCGGCGAGCCAGCTGGATGAAGCGCTCGCGGTCGAGCGTGTCGAGGCTCACGTTGACGCGGGTGAGCCCGGCGTCGCGGAGCGGTTGGGCCAGCTCGACCAGCTTGAGCGCGTTGGTGGTGAGCGACAGGTCGAGGCCGGGCCTGAGGCTCGCGAGCATCCGCACCAGCACCGGCAGGTCGGCGCGCACGGTGGGCTCGCCGCCGGTGAGCCGGATGCCGGTCACGCCGAGGTCGAGGCAGACGCGGGCGAAGCGGGTGATCTCCTCGTAGGTGAGGAGCTGCTGCTTGGGCAGCCACGGCATGCCCTCGGCGGGCATGCAGTAGACGCAGCGCAGGTTGCAGCGGTCGGTGACCGAGATGCGCAGGTCGCGCACCACCCGGCCGTGGGTGTCGATGAGCGGACCCTTGGCGGGCGCGGTCGGATCCTGCGGGTCGGGAGACATGGCGGAAGTCTAGCCCACCGCGGGTGGATCCTGCCGGAACTGGACAAAGACTTGTGGACCGGGCCCCGAGGCTCCGCAACCTGCGGCGGCGCAAGCCGGAGGCTGGGGGCGAGGTAGAGTGTCGGCATGAAGATTCGAGCCGCTCGCCCACGGGCTGCCGCCGTGGCCCGCGATTCCCGCCGCCCGGCCCGCAAGCTTCCTCCCCCGGTCGCGACTCCCGCCCCCCCCGCCTGGCGGGACGTCTGGATGTGGGTGAGTGCGCTGTCGGTGCTGCCGATCGTGCTGCACAGCCTGGGCGCCCCGCTCGGCGAGCCGGTGGCGGAGGATTTCGACTTCCTGCGCAACGCCCGCCTGATCGGGCCGCCCTCGCTGCTCGACGGCGGCGGCTCGCTGTCCTTCTGGCGCCCGGTGTCGCACCAGCTCTACTACGCCCTGATGGGTTCGGCCATCCTCCAACATCCGCGGTTGGTGGGCGTGCTGCACTCGGTTCTGCTGGCGTTCTCGGCGGTGCTCCTCTATCGGATCGTGCGCCCCCACTGGAGCGGCCCTCGAGCGGCGGTCGCGGCGAGCTTTCCGCTGCTGATCGAATCGGTCCGGATGGTGATCTCGTGGCCCGGCCACAGCGTCGAGGTGGGCTCGCTGCTGTTCGCGGTGCTCGCGCTCCACGAGGCTTCGCGGCGCCGCCTCGCGACCTGCCTGGTGGCGCTGGTGATGGCGCTGCTGTGCAAGGAAGTGGCGATCGTGGCGACACTGATGATCCCGCTGATTCCGTGGGCGCGGCCGCAGCCGAGCGAGGCCGCGGGCGAGCGGGCCGGCGCCCGGTTCGATCTCGCGCTGCGGATCCGGTGGGCGATCGCGACCGGGGCGGTCACGGTCGTCTGGGCGCTCGTTTATCTGTACGTCCGGCGCACCGCCGGTCTCGCGCTCCCTCACCAGCTCGAATCGAATCCGGCGACACTCGACGTTCCGTTCACCACCCGTATGACGTGGGCGACCTGGAACAGCCTGCGCGCCATCGTGTCCCTGCCCGCGGTTCCCAGGGAATGGGACGCTCTGTGGGGCGCGCTCACCCTGGGACTCGTGATCGTCGCGGGCGTGGCGATCGCAGCCCGATCCGGGGGGCAGGCGAGATGGCGGGAGGCGCGAGCCTGGACGCTCTGGGGGCTCGGCTGGTTCGTGCTGTCGTCGCTCACACTCACCGCCATCTTCCCGATGTGGGCGCCGAACCGCGCGCTGTTCGGCAGCGTCGGCCTTGGGCTAGCCGCCGCGGCCCTCCTCGGATCCGCCGCCGGATGGCTGCCGGTGGCGCTGGTCGCGCTGCGGCTCGCGGCCTTCGCGGTGAGTCCGGGGCCGGCCGGCGCGGTGACCGCCGATTCACCGCCCAGCGGGGCGTTCATGGATTTCGAGCAGCTCACCCGCCTCCAGCGCCTCATGGCCGACACGCGCCGCACCCTGATGACGCGCTACCCCGAGCTGCCGCCGGGCACGCTGATCGCCCACAGCAACATGCCGCGTCACGCGGTCTACGCCTTCGGCGGCCCGCGCGCGGTGCAGGTCTGGTATCAGGACACGACGCTGCGCTGGATGGGCGCCGAGCGCATGACCACCGACTCCACCCTGCCGGTGACCGCGATCGTCCAGTTCCAGGAGAATCGCGAGCCTCAGATCGCCCTGCTCGAGCCGGGCGCGGTGCGCGCGGTGGTTCGAGCCACCCGGCAGGCCGAGCGGTCGGACTGGGATGCCGCACTGGCATCGCTGGTCGTCGCGGAATCGCTCCAGCGGGATCCGGCGGCACTCGTCTTTCGCGCGGAGGTGCTGGCGCGTCGTGCCATGGCCCTGCGGGGCAAGGGCGATCAGCCCGCGGCGGAGGCAGAGGCGCGCGCCGCGGTCGCGGTCGACCGGAAGGGCCGCAGCGCCCGGGTCTCCCTCGCCCTGGTGCTCTACACCGCGGGCGAGCTGGAGGGGGCCCGCCGGCAGGTCGACACGCTCGAGTGGTTGTTCCCCGGGGACCAGGCGGTGGCGAGAATCCGAAATCTGGTGGATCGACGCCGCGCCGAAGCCTTGCCGCGCTGAAACCCGGGAACCTCGGCACCCGTCCCAAGGGATGCCCTGCACGCGTCCGCGTGAGGCAGCATCCTGCAGGGCTGAGCCCGGCTGGTCCCTCCTCATTTTCAAGGAGATCCCGTGCGTCGATCGATTCCCCTGCTGGTGGCGGTGCTGTCCCTTCCCGCGATCCTTCCCCCCGGCATCGCCCGCTCCCAGCAGAAGCCCGACACCGGCTTCGACACCCGCATCGCACGTCCGGCGTTCACCGGGCGGCACCCGCGCATGGCGATCGACGAGGCTCACCACAACTTCCACACCATGGGCGGCCGCTACGCGCCGTTCGCGGCACTCGCCCGCAACGACGGCTTCGCGGTCTCGGCCGGCCGCCGGAAGTTCTCGGCCGCGACCCTGCGCGGCCTCGACGTGCTAGTGATTTCGAACGCCCTCGGTCACGAGGACATGGGCGATTCGGCTGCCGCGCGCTCCGCCTTCACCGCCGACGAGATCGCCGCGGTGAAGCGCTGGATCGAGGAGGGCGGAGCGCTGCTGCTGATCGCCGACCACTCGCCGATGGGGGCGGCGGCGCGCGAGCTGGGCGCGGCACTCGGGGTGGACATGCGCAACAGCTACGCCATCGACACGGTTCAGGCCGCCATGGGGATGTCGAACATCGGCTACGTCCCGGGGAAGGGACTCGCCACCGACCATCCGATCGTGCGCGGGCGGGATTCCTCCGAGACGATCCGGCGCGTGGTCACGTTCACGGGCCAGTCCATCACCGGTCCGCCCGGGGCCAGCATCCTGCTCCAGCTCTCGGACAAGGCGGAGGATCTGATGGTGGGACTCGGCGAGGCCAGTCCCGACGTTCCGGCCGAAAAGCGCAAGCCGGCCGGGGGACGCGCCCAGGGTCTCGCCTTCGAGCTGGAGAAAGGCCGCGTGGTGGTGATGGCGGAAGCGGCCATGATGAGCGCACAGGTCGCGGGACCGCAGCGCTCTCCGATGGGAATGAACGTTCCCGGCACCGACGATCGCCAGTTCGCGATCAACGTGATGCGGTGGCTGGGACGGGCGCTCTAGCCGGGCGAGTCCCGGGTCATCGGTAGATCGCCTTGAGCCTGCCCCAGCTGGTCGGCAGCAACGGCACCGACGGCGATGACAATTGCATCGTGGTCCGCGACAGCACCTCCCCGATCGTCCCCGGGCCGCAATCTCCCGTCACCTCGGCGACCGGGACGAACTCCTCGAAGCTCTGGATCGGCCCCTCGTCCGGAGCGTAGTGGATGTATCCCCGCGTCTCGCTCCGGGAGGTTCCGGTGGGATTGCCGTCGATGTCGCGGCAGACCGTGGTGCCGAAGTCGATGACGTAGGCGATCCGGAAGCAGCCCGGATACGACCCGGCCGGCACCTCGACATCCTCCACCGCGGCGACCGTGCCGGTGAGGAAGACGTCGTCGGCGAGGTCGGGAATGAGCTGAAGCGTGAACTGGCTGCCGAGGGTCAGGCTCGATTCGAGCCACAGCCACGAACGCGTGTCGGCGAGGTCGCAGCGCCAGGCCGCCACTTCGGTCGAGGTCTTCCGATAGGCGAGCTCACCATTGAGCAGCAGGGCATGGACGCCGGCAGGGGGGTTCTCGGGGCAGGTCAATCCGGCCGGCATCGCCTGAATCGCGTCGCGCAGGTCCGGGCGCGCCAGCCACGCGTAGCGCAGAAGCGGATCCGAGATGCCGCCCGCGAGCACCGCGGGAGTCGCCGGTCCCGACACCAGCTCCTGGCGCAGGTACTGCGCCACGATTCCGTCCGGCGCGATGGTCGGCCCCTCGAAGATCAGCCGAACCTGGTTGTCGATGATCTGGGGAACGATGCCGAATTCCTGGTAGCGCTGGTCGTAGCGCCACGCGCGCCCGTTCTCGTTGGGCCAGAGTTGATCCATGGTCACGACGCCGGCCCAGGTCG
>Ga0075428_100006887_pt1 | contig 12631 bp, 8 predicted proteins | sample RhiMetdeltSRZDD2_FD_75291 | JGI IMG/M metagenome (GOLD analysis project Ga0075428, IMG submission 75291) | Populus rhizosphere microbial communities from Tennessee, USA - Rhizosphere MetaG P. deltoides SRZDD2 | ecosystem: Host-associated > Plants > Roots > Rhizosphere > Soil | place: USA...
CAGCCGGCGCAGCTGCATGTCGAGGATGGCCTTGGCCTGGATCTCGGTCAGGTCCAGCCGCCGCATGAGCTCGTCGCGGGCGGCGTCGGCGCTGGCGGCCTGACGAATGATGCGGATGACCAGATCGAGCTGCTCGACGGCCTTCCGGAGCCCGGCCAGGATGTGGGCTCGCTCCTCGGCCCGGGCCAGATCGAAGCGGGTGCGCCGCGTGACCACCTCGCGGCGGAAGTCGATGAACGCCTCCAGCATCTCCCTGAGGTTGACGACCTGCGGGCGGCGATCGACCAGCGCGAGCATGATGATCCCGAACGTCGTCTGCATCTGGGTGTGCTTGTAGAGCTGGTTCAGCACGATCTGGGGAATCTCACCCCGCCCCAGCTCCAGCACGACCCGGATCCCCTCCCGGTTGGACTCGTCGCGAATCTCGGAGATCCCCTCGACCTTCCGCTCGCGGCTCAGCTCGGAGATCTTCTCGATGAGGGACGCCTTGTTCACCTGGTACGGCAGCTCGCTGATGATGATCGCCTCGCGGCCGCCGCGCAACTTCTCGGCGTGGGCCTTCGCCCGGAGGGTGATGGTTCCCCGGCCGGTGGTGTAGGCTTCCCGGATGCCGCCGGTGCCATAGATGTAGCCCGCGGTCGGGAAGTCGGGCCCGGTGACGACCTGGGCGAGCTGCTCCACCGTCGTGGCGGGACGATCGATGAGCGCGATCAGCCCGTCGACGACTTCGGTCAGGTTGTGCGGCGGGATGTTGGTGGCCATGCCGACGGCGATGCCGGCCGAGCCGTTGACCAGCAGGTTGGGAATGCGCGTCGGCAGGACGACCGGCTCGGTCTCGTTGTCGTCGTAGTTGGGCGCGAAGTCGACGGTGTCCTTGTCGATGTCGGCCAGCATCTCGTGCGCGATGCGCGCCATGCGCGCTTCCGTGTACCGCATGGCCGCCGCCGGGTCGCCGTCGATCGACCCGAAGTTCCCCTGCCCGTCGACGAGCGGATAGCGCAGGGAGAAGTCCTGGACCATCCGGACCAGGGTGTCGTAGATGGCCGAGTCGCCGTGCGGGTGGAACTTGCCCATGCAGTCGCCGACGACGCGGGCCGACTTCTTGTAGCCCCGGTTCCAGGCCAGGCCGAGGAGCTGCATGGTGTACAGGACCCGGCGATGCACAGGCTTCAGCCCGTCGCGGATGTCCGGCAACGCGCGGCCGACGATCACGGACATCGCGTAGTCGAGATACGACTTCCGCATCTCCTCTTCGATCGGCGCGTTGATCTGTCGGTCGGGCATCTAGATGTCCAGGTTGGCGACGTCGAGCGCGTGCTGTTCGATGAACAGCCGCCGCGGCTCCACGGCGTCACCCATGAGCACGGTGAACATCTCGTCGGCGCCCACGGCGTCTTCCATGGTGACCTTCAGGAAGGTCCGTGTCTCCGGGTTCATGGTCGTTTCCCACAGCTGCTCGGGGTTCATCTCGCCGAGGCCCTTGTACCGCTGGAAGGTGGCGCCGTGGCGCGACCTCTCGAGCGCCACGGCCCACAGGTCGTCGAGGCTCCGCACGGGCGTCTCGTGATCGTGCTCGTCAAGGATGGTCGTCGGGCCCTTGGCCGCTGCCGCCAGCTTCTCCCACAGCTCGAGGAGCGCCGCGTAGTCGGGCGACCGGAACAGCTCGGTGCTGAACGAGACGATCGGCGGCCCCGCGATCACGATCGTCTGGGCGTCGCCGGTGTCGCCGGGCCGGGCGTCGATGGTGTGGCCGTCCACCGCGGCCGCCGCCGCCACCACCGCGGTTGCGATGTCGGCGTGGGTCACACCTCGCTTGGTCCCGCGGAATCTCTGGCGGAGCAGCTCGCCGAGCACGTCGGCCGGCACGCCGCGCTTCGTCAGCTTGGCGAAGAGCCCGCGGTACTCCGAGACCGCGCGCAGCACCTCCAGCAGGGCCTCTCCCGTCAGCGGCGCCTTCGTTCCCGGCACCTTGACGCGCGCGGTGGCGACCCAGGCCGAGAGGAAGAAGTCCTCGAACTCCCGCTCGTTCATCAGGTACTTCTCGACCTTGCCCTTCTTGACCCTGAACAGCGGCGGCTGGGCGATGAACAGGTGCCCCGCCTCGATGACCGCGTTCATGTGGCGGAAGAAGAACGTCAGCAGGAGCGTCCGGATGTGGGCACCGTCCACGTCGGCGTCCGTCATCAGGATGATCTTGTGATAGCGCAGCTTGGTCAGCTCGAACTCGTCGGTGCCGATGCCGGTGCCCATGGCCGAGATGAGCAGCCGGATCTCGTTGTGGGACAGGACCTTGTCGTACCGCGCCTTCTCGGAGTTGATGATCTTGCCGCGCAGGGGTAGCACCGCCTGGGTGCGCCGGTCGCGCCCCTGCTTGGCCGAGCCGCCGGCCGAGTCGCCCTCGACGATGAACAGCTCGCGATACTGAGGGTCCCGCTCCGAGCAGTCGGCCAGCTTGGCGGCCAGGCCCTCGTCGTCACGCCCGCCCTTGCGGGTCAGCTCGCGCGCCTTGCGGGCCGCCTCGCGCGCCTGGGCCGCCCGCACGCACTTGTCCGCGATCTTGCGCGCCGTGGTCGGGTCTTCCTCGAAGGACTCGGCCAGCTTCTCGTTGACGATCTGCTGCACGAGACCCTTGATGTCGGTGTTGCCCAGCTTGGCCTTGGTCTGGCCCTCGAACTGCGGATCGGGCAGCCGCACCGACACGACGGCGCACAGGCCCTCGCGGACGTCGTCGCCCGACACCCCGCCCTTGAAGCTCTTCAGGAAGCCGTTGCTCTGGGCATAGCCGGAGATCGTCCCGGTCAGCGCGGCCCGGAAGCCCGTCAGATGCGTGCCGCCCTCGCGCGTGTTGATGTTGTTGGCGAACGAGAACACGCTCTCCTGGTACCCATCGTTGTACTGCAGCGCGACCTCGACCTCGATGTCGCCCTTCTTGCCCTCGAAGTAGAGGACCTTCGGGTGAATGGGGGTCTTGTTCTGGTTCAGGTGCTTGATGAATTCGATGATGCCGCCCTTGTAGAGAAACGTGTGGCCGCGGCCGTCACGCTCGTCCTCGATGACGATCTTGAGCCCCTTGTTCAGGAAGGCGAGCTCGCGCAACCGATTGGACAGGGTGTCGAACGAGAACGTGACGTCCTCGAAGATCGACGCGTCGGGCTTGAACCGGATGATCGTTCCGTGCTTCTTCGTCGGCTCGCCGGGCGCCAGCGGGGCGGTCGGGGCCCCCCCCTGCTCATAGCGCTGCGTCCACGTCTGGCCGCCGCGCCTGATCTCGACTTCCAGCCACTCGCTGAGTGCGTTCACGACGGAGATCCCGACGCCGTGCAAGCCCCCGGAGACCTTGTACGCGGAGTGCTCGAACTTTCCCCCCGCGTGCAGCACTGTCAGGACGACTTCCGCCGCCGCCTTGCCGGTGTCCTGGTGCGTGTCCACGGGGATACCGCGGCCGTTGTCGCCGATCGAGACAGATCCATCGGAGTGCAGGATGACCTTGATCGAATCGCAATAGCCGGCGAGCGCCTCGTCCACCGCATTGTCCACGGCTTCGTACACGAGGTGATGCAGTCCGTAGGCGCCGGTGTCGCCAATGTACATGGCGGGGCGCTTGCGGACCGCCTCCAGGCCCTCGAGGACCTTGATGTCGCTCGCGGTGTAGGACTCGGCGCTCATGCGGCGAGGACACCTCCTGCGTCGACGACCCACCGCACGGCTCCGCTCACGTCGAGCGGCTCCGGGGAGGTCAGAAAGATTTGTTCAGCGCCCTGGATCTCGCGAAGCGCATTGTCGCGGACGTCGGGATCGAGCTCGGACAGCGCGTCATCGAGCAAGAGCACCGGCGTGGTGCCGGCCGCTTCGGCGACCGGCCACACCTCGGCGAGCCGCAGCGCCAGCGCGAGCATGCGCTGCTGACCGCGCGATCCGAACGTGCGGGCATCGACGCCGTCGAGCTCGATCGTCAGGTCGTCACGATGTGGGCCCACCAGCGTCTGGCCTCGCCGGAGCTCCACGGCGCGCGCCCGCTCGAGCGCTCCCACCAGCGCGGCCGGCTCCGTTGCCTCGCCGATGACGCTCCGGTAGCTGACTTGCACCTTGTGGCGCCCTCCGCTCACCGACGGATACACGCGCACGACCTCCGTCTGGAGCGCGGCCACGGCCCGGCGGCGGCGATCGATCAATTCCATGCCGACCACGGCGAGCTGCTCGTCCCAGGGTGTCAGCCGCTCGGTCGGCGGTCGCGATTGCAGCAGACGGTTCCGCTGCTCCAGGAGACGCCGGTATCGGAGCAGCGCCGGGACGTGACTGGTGTAGAGCCGGGCCGCGAAGCCATCGATGAACATGCGGCGCGCGACCGGCGCGCCGTGCAGGATCGCCAGATCCTGCCAGCCGAACACGATGACCCGGGCCCACGGACAGGTCTCCCCGCTGGCCTGCCACGATCCGCTGCTGTGCTGCTGGATCGTGCGGCGCACCCTGCGAAGCCCCTCGGACCTCTGAAGATCTCCGCTCAGCACCGCCGAGTCGGCTCCCCATCTCGGCAGATCAGCCAGTCGGATCGTCCGAAATGAACGGCCAGTCAGCAGGACGGCAAGGGCTTCGAGGAGATTGGTCTTACCTTGTGCGTTTCGTCCCGTGAGGAGGTTGAGTCTGGCGTCCGGCCGATACGAGAGGCTGCGATAGCTGCGAAAATCGAGGAGCTGAACACAGCCTATCTGCACCCGCTAAGACTCCCATTTTTCGAGCGAAAATCCTCGCTAAATTCGCATTGGCATTATAACACAGCAGTACCCATCGTCGGAGACGCTCCGGACCACTCCGGGGCTCAGCGAGTCCTTGAATTCGATCACGACCTGCTCCTGGTCGATGGGCCCGATGGCGTCCAGCAGATAGCGCGAGTTGAAGCCGATGGAGAGCTCGTCCCCAGCGTAGTCGACGTCGAGCGTTTCCTCGGCCTCGCCCATGTCCTGGCTCGACGCCATGATCCTGAGGACCGCCGGCGCCAGCACGACCTTCACCGGCTTGTTCCGCTCCTCGGCCATCACGGACACCCGACGCAGCGCCGAACCGATCGCCGACCGGCTGATGACGAGCCTGCCGGGGTGCGCGCGGGGGATGACCGCCTCGTAATTCGGGAACTGCCCCTCGATCAGCCGCGCGGTCATGACGAAGTTCGGCATCTGCAGCACGAACTGGTTCTCGGTGATCCCGATCTGCACCTCTTCTCCGGCGCCCAGGACCCGCATGATCTCCGCGATCGCCTTGCGAGGCACGATGCCGGTGACCGTCCGCCCGACCTCACCCAGCGTCCGTACGGAGAGCGCGAGACGATGACCATCGGTCGCTACCAGGCGCATCTCCGTTCCGGACAGCGCGAACAGCACGCCGTTCAGCGCATACCGGGTCTCGTCGTGCGAGATGGCGAAGCTGGTCTGGGTCAACATGTCGCGCAGCGCCTTCGCCTCGAGCGTGAGCCAGGCGCCTGGCGAGGCCGGCACGACAGGGGGAAAGTCGTCGGGCGGCATCCCGACGAGCTTGTAGGTCACGCCAGCGCAGCGAAGGCTCACGCCGGCGTTGTCGCCGACCTTGAGCGCGACGGCCGCGGCCGGCAGCTCCTTCACGATCTCGGCCAGCTTCCGGGCCGAGACGGTGATCGCTCCCTTGCCGACGACGCGGGCCGGGACGGCGACACGCGCGCCGACCTCGAGGTCGGTGGCCGTGAGACGGACGGATCCCTCCTCGGTCTCGAGCAGGACGTTGGCCAGGATCGGCAAGGTCTGCCGGGGCTCGACGATGTTCTGCACCATCTGCAAGCCCTTGAGGAACGCGTCACGATCCAGAACGACTTCCATGAGGATCTCCGTAGTTGTTTAGAACAAGATACACAACTTCGTCGTAGGCGTAGCCGCCGAGCGCTGTGGACGGAGTGAGTGTCGCGGAAGTGGCGACGGGATCGGGTGTCGCCGGCGATCACGGACGGGGATAACCGTGTGGATGACGCACGGGAGGCGGGGGATCACAGTGAGATGCCCTGGATAAGGCCGTCGACGGTCTTGCGCAATTTGGGGTCGTCCTGCAGGAGAGTCTGGATCTTGTCCACCGCGTGGAGCACCGTCGTGTGGTCCTTGCCGCCGAACGCGCGGCCCACCTCGGACAGCGAGGCGTGCGTCAGCTGGCGGGCGAGGTACATGGCGATCTGGCGGGGAAACGCGACGGCCTTCGTCCGGTTCTTGGCCCTGAGATCGCTGAGCTTCACGCCGAAGAAGTCGCTGACCTTCCGCTGGATGTGCTCGATCGTGATGATCTTCTCCTCGTCTCCCCAGAGATCCGACAGGACTTCCTGGGCGAGGTCGACGCTCATCTCCCGACCGGTGAGGGCGCAGAAGGCGATCATGCGTGTGAGCGAGCCCTCGAGCTCACGGATGTTCGACTTCACTCGGCTGGCGATCAGGTACGCGACATCGTCGGCCAGACGCACGCGCTCGAGCGCGGCCTTCTTCTTCAGGATCGCCACGCGCGTCTCGAAATCCGGCGGCTGGATGTCGGCGATCAGGCCCCACTCGAAGCGCGAGCGCAGACGCTCCTCGATCTCCGGAATGTCCTTGGGCGAGCAATCGCTCGACACGATGATCTGCTTGCGCGATTCGTAGAGGTCATTGAACGTGTGGAAGAATTCCTCCTGTGTCCGTTCCTTGCCGGAGATGAACTGGATGTCGTCGATCAGGAGCAGGTCGATGGTGCGGTAGCGGGCGCGAAACTCCGCGGTGCGATCGTAGCGGATCGCGTTGATCAGCTCGTTCGTGAAGCGCTCGGAGGAGAGGTACACGACCGTCATGCCAGGGAACAACCGCACCGTCTCGTGGCCGACGGCATGGAGCAGGTGCGTCTTGCCGAGCCCCACCCCGCCGTAGATGAAGAGCGGGTTGTAGGCCTTGGACGGCAGCTCGGCGACGGCCTGGCAGGCGGCCTGGGCGAACTGGTTCGAGGAGCCGACGACGAACGTGTCGAAGGTGTAGCGCGGGTTGAGCCCCTCGGTGCTGCCGCTGCCGGCGGGCCGGCCCACCGGCGCGGGCGGTGGCGGGTCGTCGTCGGTCGGCACGATGGAGTCGTCGACGACGATCGACACCCGTGGGTGCCCGCCGACGGTCTCCGCGGCTGCCTGGCGGAGCGCGTCGAGATGGTGCTGGGTGAGCCAATCGCGCGAGAAGCGATTGGGGGCTCCGATGCGCAGGTGATCGCCCTCGACGGCGATTAGCCGACAGGGCCGGACCCACGAGTCGAGAACCGCGGGGGCGAGCTTGTGAGATGCGGAATCGAGGAGGCGCGTCCAAAGGCTATCCAGCACTGCCGGGTCCTCACTTACACACAAAGTTATCCACAGATGGGGATAACTCTGTAACGCCAGGGTCGTTAGGGTGTCCAGCCGCCGGCACGTCGCGACGCGGTACCTCTCACCGGGGCGACGGATGCGGCACCCTAGCACACGCCCAGAAGGCGTCGCAAGGCCTTCGTCGGTTGACGGAGTCTCGACCGCTGTCTACACTGGGGCGGTTCGATGAGGCGAAAGGGGACGCGGTCATGAAGCGGACATTCCAGCCTAACCGACGCCGGCGCGCGAAGACGCACGGCTTCCGCGAGCGCATGAAGACGAAGGGTGGGCGGAAGGTGCTACGACGGCGTCGCGCAAAGGGTCGCAAACGGCTCACCGTGTAGCGGGTCGCTTTCCCCGACGCGAGCGGTTGACCACCAGCGCCGAGTTTCAGGCGCTCTTCCAGCGAGGCAGACGCATCGACCGGTCCGCGTTCATCGTGCTGTGGCGCGACGCCGGCCAGCCCACGCGCGTCGGATTCGCGGTGAGTCGACAGCTCAAGAATGCCGTACAGCGAAATCGCGCGCGACGGCGGTTACGGGAGGCGTATCGTGCCGTCCGCGACATGGCGCCGACCCGAGTCGCCCTCGTCGTCGTCGGGCGCGCGGCGGTGCTGACCGAACAGTTCTCGGCCTTGGCCGGGCAGCTACGCGGCGCTCTGGAGAGCATCGCCGCCACGCGTGGCCCCCGGTGAAGACCGGCGCCGCGGCAGCGTGGGTCGTCGAGGTCTATCAGGGCCTCCTGTCGCCCTTGTTGCCGCGTGCTTGCCGGTTCGCGCCGACGTGCTCCGAATACGCCCGGCTCGCATTCCTCGAGCACGGGCTCGCACGAGGTACGTGGCTTGCCCTGAGTCGCCTTGCCTGCTGTCATCCCTTTCACCCGGGGGGCTACGATCCCCCGCCGCCACGGGAGCGATCGAAGCCGTGACGATGGAGCAGCGCGCGTTCCTCGCCGTCGTGCTTATGGCGGCCATCCTGGTGATTTATCAGATATTTTTGGTTCCGACTCACGAGCAGGCACCGCCGTCGCCTGACACGCGGCAGCAGGAATCGCCCGTGATCGATCGTTCGAGTCCCGCGGCGCCAACCCCTGGCACCGCGACCCTTCCGACACCCGTCCCCGCCGAGGCGATCGGGCCTCAACGCTTGACGAAGGTATCCACCCCACTGTACGAGACCGCGGTAAGCAGCGACGGAGGCAAGCTTCAGGAACTCACGCTCAATTACCGCGGAAAGAAGCCCATGATCGTGCTGGGCGAGCTCGGGCCCACCGGGCTCCTGATCGGCCAGGCCGGCACCTCGACGGCAAGGCTTGTGGCGATGCAGCCGGACACCGACACGGTCACGCTGGGACCCGACCAGCCGTCGAGGGATCTGACTCTCTCGGGGACGCAGGATGGCCTCCGCGTGCGCCAGACGCTGACGTTCCGCACGGATTCGTACGCGATCGAGAGCCGGATTCGCGTGGAGAACACGACGAAGACGTCGCGCGCAGTCACCGTCTCCCTGCCGTGGTCGAGCCGGCAAGACTGGCGAGACGAGAAGCTGAAGGAGAGGTTCCAGGGGCAGCACCCGACCGAGATCGTCTGGGGGACGAACGGCCACGTCGTGCGCGAGGACAACCTGTGCCTGGTACAACCGGTCAGCACGACCGGCAGCTGGATAGGCCTGGGCAGCGTCTGGTACATGGCGGCGCTCATCCCGCACAGCGGGCAATTCAAGCTGGTGGTCCAGGGCGAGGACAAGGCCTGCGAGGCCAAGAGCATGGAGCCCGTCGGCCGCGCCACGATTGCCCTGCAGGCGGCGCCGGAGATTCCGGCCGGGCAGGCCTGGGAGGGCCGCGCGACGATCTTCGTCGGCCCCAAGGAATATGACCGTCTCAAGGCGCTCGGTCTCGAATCGGCCATCAATTTCGGGGGGTTTCCAGTGCCGCGGAAGTGGGGCGGGTTGCCGATGGAGTGGCTCGGTGTCCCGATCCTGCTCCTGATGAACTGGGTATATCGCCACGTCGGCAACTACGGCATCGCGATCATTCTCCTGACGGTGGTGTCGAAGGTCCTGTTCTACCCCCTGACCGTGAAGAGCATGCGGTCGATGAAGGCAATGCAGGCGCTGCAACCGCAGATGAACTCGCTGCGGAACAAGTACAAGAGCGATCCGCAGCGACTGCAGAGGGAGACGATGGACCTCTACCGGCAGCACAAGGTCAACCCGGTGGGTGGATGCTTGCCCATGCTGGCGCAGGTCCCGATTTTCTACGCCCTGTATCTGGCGCTCTCGAATGCGGTCGAGCTCCAGGGCGCGGAGTTCCTGTGCGCGGGATGGCTCGCCCCGCTGGCCGCCGTGCTCCGATGGTTCAAGATGCACTGGGTACACGACCTCTGGATCTGCAATCTGGCCGACGCCGATCCCCTCTACGTGCTGCCGCTTCTCATGGGCATCACCATGTTCTTCCAGCAGAAGATGACGCCGACGACGGGAGATCCTCGACAGGCAAAGATGATGCTGGTGATGCCGTTCATCTTCACGTTCATGTTCCTGAATCTGCCGGCCGGCCTGGTCCTTTACTGGACTGTCTCCAACGTTCTCCAGATCCTGCAGCAGTGGTCCATGGACAGGCCTAGGACCCGCGCCGCTCGGGCGGCATGAGGCCCGAGGGCCGTTAGGCTTCCTCGCGGGATACGACTTGGCTGCGTCTACCTTGAGCGAGGCAATGGAGGCGCTGGGGGGCGGCGCACCCCGAGCGCTCGGGCGTCCCCTCACGCCGGATGAGCTGGCTCAGTTCCAGAAATACCTGCTACTGCTACTGAAATGGCAGAAGGTCCAGCGGCTGATGGGCTCGGCCGATCCTGTGTGGATCATCGAGCGCCTTTTCCTGGACAGCCTGCTCTTCCTTCAGGTCATCCCCACGGAGGCTGTCGAGGTCGCGGATCTAGGCTCCGGATCGGGAATACCCGGTATACCGATCAAAATCGTCAGATCCGACATTCGCCTGACCTTGATCGAGTCCCGGCAACGCCGGGTGTCTTTCCTCTCCACGGCGATCAGGGAGTTGAATCTGAAGGATGTTCATGTCGTGGGGTGCCGCGCCGAGGAGATGCCGGACCGGTGTCACGGGACGTTTGACGCCGTCCTGGCTCGGTCTGCCGGTGATGCCAGCGCCGTGCTTCCGGTCGCCACCAGACTCGTGAAGCCTGGAGCTCCTGCCATATTGAGTGACACCCCCGACCGGCGGCCGCTCGACGGCGGAACAAGAGTCGATGTACCCGCTATCAGGGGGGGAGGGACGCGCGCCTTCTCTGTATACCGGAGATCGCCCTGAGCTTTTGCCGTCCTCCCCTCGATGTGACTCGTGGAACACGGTGTGATTCTTGGAACACAGGAGTGCCTTTGCTCGAATGCGCATTGTTGGGGACTCCATTGAATAGCCAACAGATGGCGGCTAAAGTGTTCGCCGTGGAACACCATACGTAATGTCGAGGTTGATCGCTATCGTCAACCAGAAAGGTGGTGTGGGAAAGACCACCACGGCCGTGAATGTGGCAACAGGGTTGGCGCTTGCCGAGCGGTCAACCTTGATCGTCGACCTTGACCCTCAGGGCAATGCGACGACAGGGCTCGGGGTTCAGAAGGCCGGCCTCCACCCGACCGTGTACCACGTGCTGCTGGGCTCCGCTCCTGTTGATCAGGCCATCCGCGACACTTCGATCCCCCATCTCAAGATCCTGCCATCCGACATCGATCTGGTCGGGGCCGAGATCGAGCTGGTTGCTGTCGAGCACCGCGAAGCTCGGCTCAAGGACGCGTTGATGAAGAGAGATGCCGGAGGCTGGACCATCATCGACTGTCCTCCGTCGCTGGGGCTTCTGACGATCAACGCGCTCGTGGCGGCCGACACCGTCCTGGTACCGCTACAATGTGAGTTCTATGCGCTGGAGGGTCTCACGCACCTCCTTAAGACGGTCAAGCTCGTCAGGGATCGGTTGAACCCTGGCCTTCGAGTGGGCGGTATCGTCCTCACGATGTTCGACGGGCGGACGAGCATGGCGGCTCAGATCAAGGAAGAGGTTCACCGCTACTTCCCCGGTGAGATCTTCGAGACGGTCATTCCGCGCAATGTGCGACTCAGCGAGGCCCCGAGCCACGGCAAGCCGGTGATGCTGCACGACCTTCGCTCGAGCGGTTCGATCGCCTACCTCGAGCTAGCAAGGGAGGTTCTGAGGCATGAATAAGCGCGGACTTGGCCGCGGCCTGGGAGCCCTGCTCTCCTCGAGCCCGTCCGAGGGCGATACGCTCGTCGACGTGGGAGTCGACGAGATCGAGCCCAACCCGAATCAGCCAAGAAAAACCTTTGATTCCAAAGCCTTAGATGAATTGACCGCCTCGATCAGGGCGTCGGGCGTGATACAGCCGATCATCGTGCGCAGGCAAGCCACCGGCTATCAGCTCGTCGCGGGCGAGCGTCGCTGGAGGGCAGCACGTCAAGCCGGCCTGCCGCGCGTTCCGGCGATCGTGCGCGAGGTCACGGATGCGGAGAGCCTCGAACTCGCACTCGTCGAGAACCTCCTCCGCGAAGACCTCAACCCAATGGAGGAAGCCGAGGCCTTCGACAAGCTCCTGGCCCGTTTCGAATGGACGCAGGAGGAGCTGGCCCAGCGCATCGGCAAGGAGCGGAGCTCGATCGCAAATGCGCTGCGCCTTCTTCGCCTACCCCAGGTCATCCAGGACGATCTGCGGACCGGGCGACTCACGATGGGCCACGCCCGGGCGCTGCTCGCCCTGACGACGTCCACCGAGCAGCTCAAGCTTCGCGACGAGATCCTCGCCCACGACTGGTCCGTCCGGGCGACGGAGGACACGGTCCGGACGGTCACCGCGGGACGGCCGCCCCGGCCCAAGCAGCGACGCCGCTCGGCGGAGATGGCGGCGCTGGAGGATGCGCTGCAGAGGGCGCTGATGACGCGCGTGCGGCTCATCGGCACCGAGCGTCACGGTCGGATCGAGGTCAGCTATGCGAACGCCGACGAGCTCGAGCGTCTGGCCGCATTGCTCGGCGCGCGACACTGAACGACATGCGGCAGGAGCGCATCGTCGTCGGCATGAGCGGCGGCGTCGACTCGTCGGTTGCGGCCGCGCTGCTCGCCGAATCGGGGTGCGAGGTCGTCGGCGTGACGATGCGGGTCTGGCGCCGGCAGGAGTCGGAGCAGTCGCACTCTCGCTTCGGGTCGTGTTGCGGCAGCGAGGCCGTCGACGACGCTCGCCACGTGGCCCG
>Ga0075428_100006888_pt1 | contig 12628 bp, 12 predicted proteins | sample RhiMetdeltSRZDD2_FD_75291 | JGI IMG/M metagenome (GOLD analysis project Ga0075428, IMG submission 75291) | Populus rhizosphere microbial communities from Tennessee, USA - Rhizosphere MetaG P. deltoides SRZDD2 | ecosystem: Host-associated > Plants > Roots > Rhizosphere > Soil | place: USA...
CAGTGCAGGCCAGACACCGTACCGCCGTGGCGACATCCGCCTGATGGTCGGCTTCTGCACGCTATACGAGGAGGGCCATACGGTCCTTCTGACCCTGGACCAGGGGGACCAAAGCGAGGTTGAGATTGCCCTCCTCCCGGCCGAGGCCAGGGCGCTGGCAGCCAAGCTAGTCGAAGCGGCCGATTCGATGGACAAACCGACGGGTTAGCTGTCGTCCTCGTCGTCCCGGTTCCTGAGGTAGTCGCTCGGGTCCACGTGCGCGATCGGCCCGACGCATATAGTCGGCTCGCTGGCTGGGTTCTCCAGCTCCGGGGCGGTGGTGATGTCGGGCGGGCCTAGGTCCCGTTTCCACTCCAGCATGTCGGGGTCCAGCTTGAAGGCCAGCACCTTGGCGGCGTTGCGCATCAGGATCTTGTTTGCGACGTTTCGCGGGATGAGCCCACGGTTGTCGTCCGCGGTCCCGTGGATGCGATCCGCACCATCTTCGTTGATGTGGATGTGAACCGCCGCCGCGGCAAAGTCCTGCTTTCGCAGGGCCTTGAACAGCTCTGGAAACGGCGAATGCGCGCCGCATGCCCAGGCCCACGAGTGCATGGCCATCTGAGCCATCGCGGGCCACTCCTCGAATTCAGCGAACGCCTCGCCAAGCTCCGCGTCATTCGACCGCAGCTTTCCGTAAACGAGGTCGTGCACCGCCTCCGGAAGGAGACGCAAAGCGCTGAGCGTCTTGGCGTAGGTGTGCCCACGCCAAGCGCTGTTCGGGTCATTCTTGATGGTCCACCATGCCGTCGCGATCTCGTCCGGGCGGGCTGCGCGACCGTCAATCATCCACGGGAGCGCCATCGCCATCGACAGCGGGTCCACGAGGTTTCCGTATCCGGTGGTGATGAGGTTGAGTTTGTCCGCGTAGAGGTAGTTTAGGCCCCCCTCGAGGGGTTCCGTGAACTCCAGCCACGCCTCCTTTACGACCTGCCTCATGGCCCAAACTTTCGGCGATCGAGCTCGGCCTTCAGGACCTCCTGGCCAATCATCATCGCCTCCTCTTCCGCCACGTGGTCCCCGTTCGCTTTGAGCAGCGCGCTGACAACCTCCAGCAGCCTCATCACCAGCGTCAGGACGCCCATCACCACCCTCCCGCGTCGCGAAGCGGACGCCCGTAGCGGGCACGGACGCCGTTCTCACAAGCAATGCTTGCCTCCAAGGTTGCCGAGGTGGTCGTGCACGCCGTGAGCTCTGCGCCGTACGCGGCAGGCCGCGCCGTCGACGGTGCGCACCCGGTGCATTTGGCGATCACGAACAGGGCTCCGAACAGCGCCAGCGCGATGGCAAGGACCTTCCGGAACGAGATCAAAACGGCACCTTGATCCCCTTGGACGCCATCCAGCCGATGAGGATGGCAATGGCGTACCTTCCGATCCGCTTGACGGTGGGGTTTCTCGAAAGCGTCTTGATGCCACTCTCCACGGACGTGAGCAGCCCCAGGGCCGTGTCTACCTTTGTCGCGAGCGCCTCGCGCGCCGCCTTCTCGGCATCCAGCTCCGCCTTGGTCTGAGCAAGCCTCGACTCGTGCGTGAGGTCTACCTCAGACGCGGACGCCGCCCGGTGGCTGTTGTTTTTCAACCGCTGATCGACGTCCCCCTTCCACTCGAAGATGAGCGCGACCTCTTTCTTGACGAGCCCCAACTCGCCGCCCTGGAGGTCCTGGTTCGCCTCGAGGCGATCTACCTTCTCGTCAAGGTTGCGGAAGCCTATGGCAACCTTGTTGTCCAGGGCGGTCAGGCCCTGGGTCATCAGAGTCTTGATCTCCGCCAGCAAGATTTCGTTCTTGTCGGCGGCGGCCAGCTGGGCCGTCTTGGGTTGCGGGGGCATGTCGTCTACCATGGTGCCGCTCCTCACAACGCCAGCGCGTAACGCGAGTTGACGTAGCTCTTGATGTTGTCGAAATTGGCATCGGAGATGACGCCAAGGGAGAGGCCGATCTCGAGAATCGAGCCCGTGAAGCTCTTTGTGCCGTCGTAGGCCTGCGAGACGAGGAACGGCGCGGTCAGGTCGCCCAGCGTGCCTGCCGCCGTTGAGGAGTAAGAGCCGCCGTTTGTGCGGATCTTGATGTTCGTTCCGTCGTACTTCCACTGAACGAGCGTCCACGCACCCGTTGCAATGGCAGTGGAGACGCCTTGCTGCGCCCCATCAAAGTGGAACAGCGTTGCGCTCTTGGTCCCCGTGCTGTCCCTAAGGACCAGGCCGGCGTAGGGGCCATTGCTCCAAACGTTATTGTTGTCGTAGAGGCTTGGGGCTGCGATGTCCGTGCTGATAGACGTCACCTTCATGAGGACCCACCCCGAGTACGCGGTGTCCGTTGCGTAGGTGGAGAATGCGCCGGCAGTACCGAGGAACTGCGTCGAGCCGTTGAAGGCCGCTGGCGTCAGTCCGTTGACCGCGGTTCCGGAGGTGGGGTAATCGGTAGCCTCGTCCAGGGGGTCGTTCCCTCCAGACGTGCCGGCGCTGGCGTTCTGACCCCACGGAGGGGTCACGTAGTTGGCGCGCCACCACGCCGAGAGGACCAGCGTAGCCGGGTCAAAGACCGGCGCGCCGACCGGGCGGACCATGCGGGCCAGCATTAGGGGATCACCGTCAGTCGCGTGAGGATGCTGGTCCACTGAATGGTCGTGGCGGCCTTGCCCGTGATTCGAAGTCGAATCGTGGTGGTGGAATTGTCAATCGTCGCGTCCCATACGGAATCCGACTCCCCGATAATCGTCGTGGTGGATGTGCCAACCTGCGCGGCCGTGCCCGCAGCATTCCGAAAGCACGCGGTGACCGAATAGGCGGCAGCCTGAGACGAGTCGGACTTGATGGCCGTCACCAGCCACGAGACAACCACCGCGGAGTTGCTCGCGATGGTGAAGCTGTCGAGTGTCGTGACGGTCGCGTCCGTTGTCTGAACGTTGACGGGGTTGACGTCGACAGCCGTCCCCTTGGCATTGTTGCTCGTGCTTGCTGAGTTGCCACTGAGGACGGGCAGGCCGCTGAGCGTCGGGGCGTCAATGGTTGGCGAGGTCGCGAACACGAGGGCGCCACCCGAGCCCGTCTCGTCGGTGCAGGCTGTCTTGATGTTCGCGCTAGAGAACGTCCCCAGCGCCGTGGCCACGCCGGACCCAAGGGCGGTAAGGCCGGTTCCTCCCTTCGTCTCGGGGAGCGCCGTGGTAAGCGCCGAGGCCAGGTTGGCCCCGCTGGGCGTTCCCAACCATGTCGCCACGCCGGTGCCGAGCGACGTTAGCCCTGTACCGCCCTTTGTGTCCGGGAGCGCCGTGGTGAGGGCAGACGCCAGGTTTGCCCCGCTTGGGGTTCCCAGCCACGTCGCCACGCCCGTACCAAGGGCCGTCAACCCTGTGCCTCCCTTTGTGTCGGGAAGCGCCGTGGTCAGGGCGGAAGCGAGGTTCGCGCCGCTTGGCGTTGCCAGGAACGTCGCGACACCAGTGCCGAGTCCGGTGACGTCGTTGGCGATACGGACGCTCAGCGTGTTGGACGCGCCCGCGATCGTCTTGTTGGTCAGCGTTTGAGCAAACGCCTCGGTCACCAGCGTGTCGTTGCCGGCCAGAAGTGGCAAGGTCAGTGTGCGATCCGCCGCGATGGCAGCGGGCGTAATGACATAACCGAACGTGTCGCCGGGGTTGCGGACGGTAAAGTCCGTTTTGATGGTCGGCGACGTGCCGAACATGAGCGCGCCGCTGCCCGTCTCGCCGGTGACAGCAGCTGCGAGGTTTGCGCTCGATGGCGTGCCGAGCCATGTCGCTACGCCTGTGCCGAGCGCTGTCAGACCCGTACCGCCCTTCGTGTCGGGTAGCGCCGTCGTGAGCGCTGAGGCCAGGTTCGCCCCGCTGGGGGTTCCAAGGAACGTGGCGACGCCGGTGCCGAGTGCCGTGATGCCCGTGCCGCCGTTGGCCGCTGGCAGGGTCCCGCTTACCTCAGAAGCAAGGGCCACCGGCATAAGGGCCGTTCGGATTACCGTAAAGGTGGCCCGTTTCGTCGTCGGGCCCGACACGATGACGACCGGCGCGATGTCCGATAGGGCCACGCTTGCCGCTACGGGCAGGTCTGAGATCTTGGTCGACATGGCTACGACTCCGTCGCGAGCTCGTCGCCCGCCTCCGTCAAAAGGGCCACGCCGAGCTCCGTCAAAAGGTCGGTTTGAACCGTTGGCGGCGCGACTGGCCCCTCAATGAGGCTCGCGAGACGCGGCATGATGTGAACCTCCACACTGTCGCGCGCCGCTCGCAGCACCACAGATGCCTGGCGAGCCAGGACCCACACGGCGGATGTGTCTGTCGCGATCACGGCTCAAACTTTCCTTTGACCATGAGCAGCTTCGTGGCGGTTCGCACCGTCCCCGAGGGGATTGTCAGGGTTGCGTAGACCGCCAGTGTGGTCGCCGAGTCGGCGTCGCCGGCCACCAGCGTATGGGTGAGCGTCAGGGTGGTTGCTGTCTGGTTCGTGATCGCCACGGTCCAGGTGCTCTCGACGCCCGCCGCGCTGCGCACCTTGAAGCTGGCTGCAGAGACGGTGCTCAGGTCCACGCCGCTGTCGCCGGGGGTGATGTCGAGGGCGTAGGCCTGCGGCGCGACTGCCCCGGCGTATACGAATACGGTCATGAGAACGTCGCTCCGTTCGCGAGGCGTCCTAGGCCGCCCGCCGTCAAAAGGAAGACCGTCACCGCGCCAGCGGCGTGCGCCGGAGAGACGCATGTGACCGTGGTGGCCGACGCCGCAACCACGCTAGTGGCGGGCGCGCTACCGAAGTACACGGCGCTAGCCGTGCTCCCTGCGGTAACGGTCAGGGTCACGGCCTCGCCCCCGTCCACGTCCAGGGCGGACGGGGACACAGCCACGACCGTGGGGGTCGCGTACGTGTCGGCCGGGATCCTGGATAGGATCTCGTTCCGACGTTGGGCGAGGGCGCTCCGAAACGTCACTGGGAGAGGCTTGGCTCCGACGACGGGTAAATGCAGAGCACCGGCGTGTTGGCGAGCGCATCGAGGTGGAGCCAGCGCTGCGCGACGCGGTCGAGTCGGAAAGACTTCTCCTCACCCGGCAACAGCTTGTAGCCCTGGTCCGCGCTGGTTCCCGCGGCGATGGTGGATCCAGCCGACGCGGCCGCGGACACATCGGTCCCGCTCGCTGCGGAGAAGTTGATGTAGATCGCGTCCCCCGCGGTCGTGCTCTCGTTCTTGAACGTGAGGCGCTTCAGGAACATGTCCGGGTAGGCGTTCAGGTCGTAGGCCGTCGCGGTTACGCTCGTCGCGAGACGAGTCACGCCGATGCCCGGCGTCGTGCTCTGCGTCGGCGGCACGGGGTTGTAGAACTGTCGCGAAGCTTCGTTGCTCATTGGCCACTCTCCACTTTGTCAAACGCTGTAGCGCGGCTTCCGCCGCCCTTGATGGGTCCTGCGTTCATCGTTGGCGCTGGCGCTCCGCCAGGCGGCGGGCCGCCTCCGGGGCCAGGAGCTTGGCTTCCCTGCGTGAAGGACGCCTGGAACGCGCGGACGTTCTCCGGGAGCATCGCGGCGGTAAGCGGCTTGCCGAACAAGATCGACAGCTGCGTGAGCTGCTGGACCGTCATGTCCGCACGGAGCTCCGCGGCGTGGTCGGTCAGGTACGTCTGAATCTTCGCGAACGTCTCGGGGTGCACGTACTTAAGCGTCGCAACGTGCTCGCGCGTGAGGCTCCCTTGCCGGAGCCGGTCGATAACGACCGTGGGATCCTCGATGGTCTCGATGACGTTGGCGGCCTTGATGCGCTCGGTGTCGCTGATGGGAGCCGGCTTGCGCTGGGTGAACTGCGGCCCGACGGGGACCGCTTCCTTGGGAAGCGAGTGCTGCAGCCACGCGGCTGCGCGCGTGGCTCCGGAGCCCACGGCCTGGGCAATCTTCGGGGCGTACCTCGGCATGTCGCCAATCGCCTCGGCGACCCGCGACGTCACAACCTCTGGGCTCCGCGTCGCGTTGCGAAGGGCTCGGATCTCTTCAGTGGAGACCATCTTGGCGGGCCGACTGACGCCCTTGCTGTTGGCCACAAAGGCCTTGGTGCCATGGTTTAGGGCGTCATCCAGCTTCGTGGCGGCACGCTGGATCGACTCCATTCTTGACGCGGCGTCCAGGGCATGCGCCGCGATCTGGTTGCCGAACTTGCGGCGAACCATGTTTGCGCCCATGGCGGCCAGGCCAGGAAGGCCGCCCGCGGCGCCAGCGATCGCGTCGGTGATCGAGATGGCCTGATGACCAGACATTCGCTGCGATGCGCGGCTCGCGGCCTTGTCCGCAACGCGTAGGTCTGAATAGAGAGCGTTGGCCACCCGGATGCGATCGCCGAGAGTCCCACCGAGCTCGGTCCCCGCGCGCTCCGTGGACGCGAGCAGCTCATCATTGACGATTGCTCGCAGCTTCTTGAGCGACTCCTCACCAACGGGGGTGATGCCGTTCGTGTCGCGCGCGTACGACTTCTTGAGGATGCCGTCGATCTCCTTACGGCGCTCCCACAGGTCGATATGGGAAGGGCTCGGTCCGCCCTTCTCAAGCCGCGAGAGCGCATCTTCTGCCCCCCGCAGCTCGACGTCCCCATAGAGCTTCCCGGCCTGCTCGGCGCGGACCTCCGTCTTGAACCGGTCGACGATGCTTGCCATTGACGGGCGCGCCGCCGCCTTGTCAGCCTCGGCATACATGGGTCGGAAGGACTTCGCGACCTCCTTGGTTCGGCCGGCGATGCGCTTGGCGATCTCCTCCTGCGTCGCCAACGCCTCGACCAGCGGCTTACCCTCAAACGTCTCTTCTCCGAGGCGCTTGCCGATCCGCTGGGCCTCCGCGCCGCGCTGCTCCGTGTCGGCTGCCAGGCGCTTCCAATCCGTCGGGTTGGCGCCTGTGGCCTTGAATCGCTGGACGTCTGCCTCGGTTTCGAGGCGTCGTGCGAAGTAGCCCTTTTCGGTCGCCGCGGTGGCACCTTCCGCCTTGGTCGCGGCGCGGTACGCGCTCCCCTCCTCTGCGCGCTCCAGTCGGGCCCCAATGGCCTCTTCCGCGCGCAGGCCGCCACGTTCGCCGCCACGACCGAAAAGCGCGCCCAGGCGATCACCGGCAGCCCCCAAGCCCACCGCACCGGTTCCGAGGAGCAAGCCGATCGCGCCGCCCTTCACGCCTGCGGTCAAGTATGACTCGGCGGTGCGCTTGTGGTTCTGAAGCGTGTCCTCGGATAGCTGCGAGCCGAGTCCGACGGCGGCACCTTCGGCCCCAGCCCGAGCAATGGTCGCAGCTCCGCGCGCGAGCAGGCCCTCGCCAGCTCTTGCCGCTGAGGCGCCGCCGCCGCCAAAGAGCGCGGGCACAACCGCGCCGGCGAGCTCGCCTCCGGTGGAGATACCCTGGTGGGTCTCCTTCAAGAGACGAAGCGTGCGCCGGTAGTCCTCGGCGTTTTCGTCGCCACCTAGCGCGCGCGCCGTCTCTACGAGTGCGGGGTCGAAGGTGCCAAAGGACGCTCCGCGTGCGGCGCCGGCAAGCCCCGCAGCGGCCTCACCAACCTTCCCGTGCTTCGCTCCGAAGTACTCCTGCTCGCTCGCGGGGCGTGCCCCCTGGTGCTGGGCCTCTACGAGCTCTTCCTGGGGGATCTTCCAAACAGATCCGTCCGGATCGCGGATCGCAACCTGGCCGCGCTCCGGGACGTAAAGCCCTCCCGTTTCTGTCGCAGGCTCACCCATCGGCTAAGGCCGGCTCCTGTGGAGGTGGGCTTTGCTGTCAGACTCAGTAAGGGCGCGCCTGTTGGCCTCAAACTCCGCGGTCGCGTCCGGATTCTCGGCACGCACCGAGTCGCGATTGCGCTGCAGAAACTGGTAGCTCTGGTCCACCGCGGACGCGACTTCCTCCGGCGTCTTCGCACCGAAGTACGCTTCCGCAATGCGTCCGGCCTCCGCCTGGGACGCTGCGGTGCCGGTCTTCTGGTTCTTGAAGCCGAGGAAGACGCGATCCATCGCGTTCTTGTTCTGTCGCTCCTCGGGGTTGAGACCCAGAGCCCACGCGGAGCCGCCGCGAGCCGCCGCGGGGACGACGCCTAGCGCGCCGACGACGTCCAGGGCCCCACCGCGCCCAAGGGGCGGCGCCACGGTCTCCCTGAGATCGGCCATGCGGCCCACGCCCGGGATGCTTCGCGAATGGTCGACCTTACCCGTGGCAGGATCGATGAGGTATCGGTGCAGGCGATCGAGGTCAGTGCCCGATCCTTCCTTGTCGACGTCGGCAAGCTTGTCGCCAACGTGCGCGACGGCCGCCCGGTGCTCTTTGCCACCATCCGCGCGAGACTTGATGAGATCGGCGTCGATCTTCCGATCCTCGGTCTGCGCGTGGTGCAGCTTCAGCGAGTTCTCAAAGTCAACCTGGCGACGATGCTCCGCCGCAGACGCCGCCGCTCCGCGCGCCGCCGCCTCCTTCTGCAAGCGCTCGATGTCTAGCGCGAACTGGGCACGCGTGAGCGCCGTCACGGCCTGGTCGGCGCGCGCCTGGATGGCCGGTGAGTCGTAGTCCTGCGCGCGCGCGAGAAGCTCTTCTTTTGCACCCTCATAGTACAGGTTTTTTGCTTGTGCCTTCGCGAGAGCTTCGTCCTTGTAGGTCGCGCGCATCTCCGACAGGAGCGAGCGCCGCTCGCCGATGCTCTCCTTCTGCGTGGAAAGGTTTTTCTCCTGGACCGCGATGTCACGGTCAATGTCCTTGTTCATCTGATCGATGAAAGGGTTGGACGTGAGCTTGTTCATTCCCTGGTACATGCCGCCAAGGACGCCACCGAAGATCGCGATCGCCTTAGCGCCATCGTCCGCGTAAAGGCGGTTTGGCTCGATCTTCTGCCGTCGAACGTCATCGATCTGACGTTGCGTGGTTTCCTGGTAGTCCCTGAAGTGCTGTGCTGCGTTGGCCGCCTCGACCTGCGCGATCGCCTGGTCGTCTTGCTTCTTACGCGCGAGCTCTTGCCCCCCCTGCGCGAGCAGGCCCGCGCGCGCCTCGTCTGCAGACGCGCCACGCTGCAGTGCCCCCTTGTCGTCGTCGTAGGTCCCGCGCAGAGCCGCGGTGGCCTTGCTGAGCGCCGGCGAACCAACGGGGCCGCCCGTGGCGGGCTTGAGCTTGGGCCCGGGCCCGCTGTCACGCGTGGACGACAACGGAGCGGCCCCAAGTGTCGTACCGGAGATTCGACCAAGACCGCCTTCGGTCTGGGCCGCGATGGGTGGCGGGATGCTGGCGTCCGTCGCTACCGGTGGCGGCTGAAAGGGTGCGGGCGGCGGTGCGGGGGGTGCTGGGGCCGAAAAGGGCGCGGTCTGCGGGTTGCCGACTTGCGACAGCTGCGCACCAACCGGTCGGATCGGCGGCCCGGGCGGTGGCGGAGCTGCAATGTCAGGCGGCGGCGAGCGGTAGTCGTAGAGGGGCCCCGCATCGACAGGCGGCGCGGGCGGTGGCGCCGGCGGACCATAGTACGAGGCGGCGGCGCTCATGTCCGGCGCGGGCGACACGGAGGCCGCAGGGCCGTAGTAGGACGCGATCCGCGCGTCGTCCGCAGGACCTCGAGGCGGGAAACCGAAGCTCATGCCTTCCTCCGCTTCAGGTCGTCAATCTGCCTCTGGACGTCCGAAAGGCCGCCCATGACCAGCTTTAGGCCCTTGGACTTGTCGATCCCGAGCAGCCCAGATTCCGGGTCCTTCACGATGGCGGTCTTGGCGATGGGATCCGCGGCCATGGTCTGCGCCATGGGCCCGACGTTCTTCTCCCCTGGAGCCTGACCCTCGCCGCCCGCGAATTCCGGCTTGTACTCGTACGTGCTGGGGGCCATCGAGCGGTTGGCATCAGCCATTGGCGAATCGTGCGGCGCCGTCTTCGCGCGCTCATCGCTCGTGGTCTCCTCCCGCGTGAACGACACCGGCTGGCGCGTCGTCGGGGGGATCGCAGCGACCGCCGTGGGCGACCCGAAACGCTCGTACGCCTTGCGAGCGCGCGCGTACTCGACCTTCGCATTGTCGGGGGCCATCCGCAGCGACTTGGCCGCCTCCGTCGCGCCATAGAAGGCCTTGGGAAGGATGGTGGGGTCACCGAGACCGCCGGACGTGGGCATGGCGACGATGCCCTTGTCGTCCACAAGGAGGTTTTCCAACTTGGCGGCGGTGCGCTTGAGCGTGCTGGGTTGTCCGGCGCGCGCCTTCGGGGCGTCCTGCATGTAGTCGGGCGGGGGCTTGATCTCGCCGGTGTCCTGAAGCGCCTGGGTGTGGTTCACGCCATCGAGGAAGGCCGCGCGCTTGGCGTGCGCATCGCTCATCGCCACGTCGCGACTGAACTTGTCACGAAGGGGACCCGCGCCGAAGCGCGCATCCGTGGACCCTGGTGCCTCGGCAAAGCCCGCGTCGCCGTCGTAGCGGAGGTTTCCGTAGCTGGCCTCCGGAGCGCCGCCGAACATGTAGCCCGCGTGGCCCTTGCGCGAGCGCGCGTAGCCCAGGTCCGCCGTCTCCCCCATGCGTCCGCCAAACATCGACTGCGGCGCGTACGGATCCTTGCGGATGATGTTTCCGGCGGGGGCGTCGTCGGCGATCTGCTTTTCGATGCCCGCGTGAAGCGCCTCCGTGTTCGGCACCGTGCCGTCATCGTGCTTCGCGAACATGCTGCGGTCGTACTCCGCCGCCCTGGCGCGAACGCGATCGCGCGGCCCCTCGCCGTAGGGGTTCGTCGGATCCATCTTGTCCGAGATGCCCGGCGGCCTGTAGCCCTTGGTGGCGTCCTTGTTCGCGTCCGTGTCGACAGTGCTGAGGCCAGCCGCGCGGCGCTGTGCGTCGATGCCGTCGAGCATGCTCGCCCCTTGCTTCTTCAGGCGCGCCGCCTCCTTGTCACTCACCGGACGGACACCCGTTTTCATGCGCTCGTCGCTTCCTGTCTTGTTCGGGTCGTACGGGTCCGACGTCGCCTTGCCGTAGGCCTGGATTCCGCCCATCACGGCGCCAGTGCCGGTCGACAGGTTGCGATCGATGCGAGCATCGGATGCCGCCTGCGCCTGGTTCGCCGTCGCCTGCGCTGCGTTAGCCGCGGCGTTTTCGGCCCCGGTGCGGCCGAGCTGGTGGCTGAGCTCCGCGGCCTTGGTGTCCTGCGCCTTGTTCTCGTAGAAAGCCTCACGCTGGTCGTTCTGCGCGCGCTGCGAGGCCTCGAGCTGCGCTTGCTGTGTCGCCACGCCAAGGTCGGCCGTGCGCTGTGCGGTGGAGGCACCGAAGTACTGGCCGCTGGCGTCGGCCATCTCGCGGGCGCGCAGGGCGCTGAGGTCCTGTTGACCCATCGCCGCCACGCGCGCGCCCTGGGCCTGCGCTCCGCGAGCCGCCGCTGCGCGAGCCATCGCGCCGCCCTTGATGGTCGCCGCGCCAGACTGGATGCCCGCGACGGCGCCCGCGGTCTGCTGGCGCGCGAGGGCCTGCGCGGGCGTCTCCTGGCTTCCGTCCGCACGCATCTTCAGCATGCCCAGCGCGCCCACGCCCACGTCGCGCGCTTCGTTGGCCTGCGTCTGGTCGATCTGCGGGCCGTTACCAAAGAGGGGCTTCTGGCCCATCTGCTGGTACCGGAAGGCGTCTAGCTGCGCTCCGCTGGAGCCCTCAATGGGGCGGCCCTGGTAGTCGACGTCCATTCCCTTCCCGCCCCAGGCGCCGGCGTCGAAGGTGTGAGCGGGCCCGGAGGGAGCCGCGCTCCGCTGGTGAGGCACGTAGGCCCCCTGCCCGTTCGGGCCTCCGGTGGGGTCCCAGACCATGCCGGATCCGTCCGCGGGTGCGTTCGGATCGTTCGGATCGTTGGGGTTCCGGTAGGAGATGCCGGGCTGCTGGAAATTCTGACCTAGATCGCCCACGTCTACCTCCCGCCGTACATGAGGCGCCCAAGCGAGCCCATGGGGACAATGCTGTGCTTTGCGCGATCGTCCGAAAGGATCTTGGCGGCCCCCGTCGCGACACTGGTGCCGGTGTTGATCGCCATGGCCGTCTGCGCGTCGTCGTGCGCGTCCTCTGCAAGCGCCTGACGCTTGCGCGCGTTTTCCTGTTCGTCGAGCATGCGCTTCCAGTCGTCGGCGGCCTGCGACTGCGTCTTGCGCGTATTCCACGCCTGCGTTTCGAATTGCTGCTGGCGCTGCTCGTTGAGTGCGCGCTGCTGGGCCTCGAGCTGCGCCTCCGACGTGGCGACGCCGAGGTCCTGGCCGCGGACCGCGTTGGCGCCGCCAAAGTACTGCCCCTGGGCGTGACTGATCTCACCGGCTCGCGTGCCAGCGTTCTGCGCGTTCGCCGCGAGCATCGCGTTCCCAGCGGTGGGCATCGCTGCGTTGGTCGCCGCGATCCGACCCCCAATACCGCGCCCCGCCACGCCTTGCTGCGCGATACTCTGCGCCCCCGCCTGGTTCGTACGCTGCGACATGGCTTCGGCGGCGCTCGGTGCCGAGCCACTGGCTTGCCGTTGCAGGAGGCCAAGGGCGCCCATCTGCATCTGTCGCGACTCCTGCGACGGGCCCTGGTCGATACGGACCGCGCCGCGGTTCTGACCGTCGGCCCCCATCTTCCGCGCCCGGTCAACGTCCTTGTCGTAGGCGCTCGTGCCGGCTTGC
>Ga0075428_100006896_pt1 | contig 12618 bp, 11 predicted proteins | sample RhiMetdeltSRZDD2_FD_75291 | JGI IMG/M metagenome (GOLD analysis project Ga0075428, IMG submission 75291) | Populus rhizosphere microbial communities from Tennessee, USA - Rhizosphere MetaG P. deltoides SRZDD2 | ecosystem: Host-associated > Plants > Roots > Rhizosphere > Soil | place: USA...
GCGCTGTCCGCGCTTGAAACGGTTGCTGAGGATGCAGTGGGTCGGCAACGTCGGCGGATTGTCGAAGCTGGCGAGGTCGCCCCAGATGACGAGCTTGCCCGAGGGATGTCCCTGCTGTGGCGGCGGAGGAGGTGGCGGGGTGGCATCACCGCGGCGTCCGCCGCCTCCCTGTCGCTGGCCTTCCTGTGCGGGCGGCTGCTGCTGTCCGACGACGCTCGTCGCGAGAACGACTCCGACGAGGAATGTTGCTGCGAGAAGCGAGACACCCTTCAGACGCATCGTCATTGATTCCCCCGTCCTCCACGACCCGCGTTGCCGCCGGCGCCATTCTGACCACCGCCCTGGGTGCGAACCTCCGGCTTCGGAAATCCGTTGTGATAAATCGTCAAGTACCGAATGTCGTTCCCCTTCTCATCGAGCCAGCCAACTGACTGTTGAAAAAAATCCGGCACGGGATAGCCTGCCGGCACCGTGCCCTCGATGATGTAGAGCTTGTTTTCGTGCATGTAGATCGCGGCCGACGTCCGCGATTTGTCCTTCTCGTTGATCAGGTTCACCATGTGGCCTTCGACGAGGTTCATGTTCGTCCAGCCAAGGTAGACGGGCTTCTCGTTGGACCGCTGCATCAATTCCCAGGTCGCGTGGATCACCGCGCCCTCGATGTCGGGCTTCCAATAGCCCGCGCCCGTAGAACTGGCCGCTCCCGTGTTACCCGAACAAGCCTCCGCTCCCGGCGGACACGCCTTTGCCTTCTCCGTCGCAATCGCCTGGATGTTGTTGTAGTCGACAACCGTCACCTTGAAGTGATGACTCTGGCCCTGGTCCACGCTGTATACGCGTGCAGGGAGCACCGATTTGAACTCGGACGTGTATGTCGTCTCGGTGATTTTCGGTTGCGCAGGAAAGACGATTGAGAAGCGATCCTGCATGCTCTTGAACTCGACGTACTCCTGCGCGAACGTCGAACTCGCAAACGTCAGCAGCGCGGTCGCGAAGATGATTGCTGCGCGCATCACGTTTCCCTATCGGCCTCCACCCTGTCCCTGGCCTCCGCCCTGTCCCTGACCCGGGCCGGCTGCGCCGCCGCGGCCGGTCGGCGGTTTCGGAAATCCGTTGTGATAAAGGGTCTGGTACCGGATACCGTTCCCGTTCTCATCGAGCCAGCGAATCGACTGCTGGAAGAAGCCCGGCTCCGGATAGCCGGCTGGCACCGTACCTTCGAGGATGTACAGCTTGTTCTCGTGCATGTAGATGCCCGCGGAAGTGCGCGACTTGTCCGGGTTGTTCGTCATGTAGATCATCGTGCCTTCGACCAGGTCGATGTTGTTCCAGCCGAGGTATGTGATCTTGGCGTCGCGCTGCATGAACTGCCACTGCGCGAACGTCGTCGCGCCGGCGAGGTCCGCTTTCCAATATCCGAGGCCCGTCGAACTGCCGCCGCCCCTGCACGTCTCCGCACCGGGCGGGCACGACTTCGAGCGCTCGCTCGAAATCGCCTCGATGTTGTTGTAGTCGACGACCGTCACCTTGAAACGACTCTTGCCAGAATCCGCGCTATAGATGCGCGCCGGCAACATCGATCCGAACTGCGACTTCCACATCGTCTCCTCGACCTTCGGCTGCACCGGAAAGGTGACGCCGAACCGGTCCTGGGGGCTCGTAAACTCTACGTATTCCTGGGCGAACACGAATCCCGCGACGGTAAGAATTAGAGCCGCCGACACTGCACCTGCACGCATGTTGTCCCTCTGCGAAATTCCCGGCCGTGGCCAACCGACTCTAGACCGCAACGTCCGAGTAGTCAACCAAATGGGGCAGACCAAATGGGGCAGACCCCGCTCAGAACTTGAAATTGACGATGAGACCCACGGAGCCGAACCTCAACGATCGCGTTCCGAAATCCCAGTCGAGTCCCGGGCCAGCATCGGCGTGCGTCTGCGTGAAGGCCGGCGGCGCCGGCACATTGTTCCAGATGCTGATGAAGCTGCTGCCGCCGACCGCGATGTGTTGGGCGACGTCAACGAGCACTTTCAGCTGCAGGTCCGTCACAGGGATAAACGCCTTCGTCGATTTTTCGATATTCCAGTCGGACCGAACGGCAAAGCATCCTAGTGTTGCCAGCGCTGCCGGACAGGTTGCGAAAGGACCCGTGGGCGATTGCGCGGCCGTTATGTTATCGACATCGGAGAACAGACCCGTCTGCTTTGAGGAGGCGTAGACAAGCGATTCGGTTAGGGATGCATCGAACCGAAGACGCCGCCAGGTGGCGCGAGCAGCCCATCCGACCAGCGGGCCGATTCCACTGAAGTTGGCCTCTGCAGCGCTCGAGAGCTCGATATTGTTGTTCAGATGCAGCGGCCTGAAGGCGTTCAGAATGAACGCCCGCAATTTCAAGTCCTGATCCTGTCCCGACCGGACCCTCGCGAACTTGCCTCCCATGATCAAGTCGAGACGAACGGTGTCGTTGTTCACCAATGAGGCGAGCGCGAAGCCGTCGAGCGTGAAGGTGCGCAACCGACCGCTGACCTGGAAGTCAAGCGGCGACAGCCGCGAAGCCTCCAAGTCATTTCGAACCGGCGACACCAGTTCGTTCCACATCAGAACGCTATTGAACTCGGACGTGATCGACGACGACGTGACCGAGTCGGCTGCACTCGACACATGGCCCGACTCTGAGTCGTCCGTTCGCAGGTACCAGGCGTCCACGCCGAATCCCCACGTTTGTCCCCGATGCGTCAGCTCGCCACGGATGGTGTTTTTCGTCTCCATGTTCAAGTCGATCGGCGTGTGCGTCACGCGATCCGAGATCTGTGGAGGATTCAACGTCTGAACCTCGGTCAGCCGTACGACGTCCCCGGTGTGCGCGTCGGCGCCTTTGACGTCCATGCGCATCAGCTCGAACTGGGCCTCCCAGGTGCCGGTCGTCTGCGCCATCGCGGGACCAGCAAGCAACCAGCATGTCGCCGCGCCAATCACGCAGGCACAGTGCCGTATCTTGTTCGACATGTTTGTTTCAAACCTCGCATCGACGGCACACCACTGGGGACTAGGGACTCGGGGCTAGGGACTGGAATTCCAGCCCCCAGTCCGCAGTCCCAAGTCCCCAGTCCGAAGCCGCTGCGGCCGCGATCTCTGAAATGATGGGGGAATTTCGCGCGTGGGACTGCCGACAGTGTAGCCGACTTCGCTACTTGTCGGTGGCTTCTTGGGTGTCGTGCGTCACGAGAACCATACGGCCATTTGCATCGCGTTCAAAGATCTGGCGTTCGGCAAGCCAACGGCCCGGAGCCACGCTGCGCACCGTGACGAGCGTCCGCTGGATGACACGCATCGGATCGCTGGGCGCAAGAGGATTCCGTGCTTCGATCTCTTCGACGGTGCTTTGGCCGCCATCTGCCGCGACCGTCGTCGATCTGCGGACTCGCTGCCGGAGCGCCAGACGGCTGTCGTTTCGAACGAACCCTTCGGCGTCTTGAGAATACGTGTCGATCACGACTCGACTCTCTCCGTTCGATTCGGACGTGCGCGTGATCACCTTGTCACGGAGAACCAACGCTCCAGTCAAGTTGGGACGTTGAATCGTCTCTTCCTCCACGCGCTCCGCCGATCCGATGCCGCGCGTCTCGCCGCTGCGCGTTTCCGTGGGCACCCATCGTCCATTGAGCAGGTCGCGCACCGAATGGCTGCTATCGTGGCGGACGACGGCTGCACTGACCTGCTGTTCTGCGGATTCATTGCGCTCCACTTCTCGCAATGACCGCTCAGGCCCTAGCAGCAACACCGTCGCGTCGGTCTGCTGCACGCCAGGTGAGACCAACCTACTTTCCTCGGAGTAACCAGACGACAGGATCAAGTGGCCGTCGAGGTCAGCGAGCCAGGTGCGTTCAACATTGGTTGTGATTGGGTTCGGCCGAGTTTGCTGCTCTGACTGCGTTGTCGCAGCCAGTGTTCGCTTACGCTGCGCGGCGAAGTAAAACACGTCACGTTGTGTATGTGTCGTTGTCTTCGTGTCGTAGGGGCCGGCTTTAGCCGGCCCGCCGGATCGCGTGCGACTCTCGGTCACGTCCTCCTCGAGAGGTTCCCACCTTCCCTCAACGCCCGGCGCTTCGCCCCTTTCGATGATGACCTTGCGTCCGCCCGACTCCGTTCTTCTCTCCACTCGCCTGAACGGAATGAAACCGCCAGCCGGATACGTTTGTTCGGTAATGACCGTGGAAGGCTCTGGTGGTGTGCTGGCCGCATTGCCACGCTGCTGAGCGGCCGCCGCGGCAGACGTGAGAACGATCCAGAAGCAGACGCCGACAATTCGTTGAGGAGTCATGACGACGAGAGTCGCTGCACAACCGCTGCCGGGCGATCCGTGCCATAATTCGCACGGTTTTCGACCGGGCGCTCCTCAAGAGCTATGAAACGCTGCTTCGCAGCGGTGGGATTCGGCCTCGTGCTGGTGTGGACGGTGATGTCACGTCCAGCCTACTCGCACAATCCGACCACCACGACCGTCCTCTTCAATCGAGAGATCACGACGCTGCTCCAGCGGAAGTGCGTGCAGTGCCATGCTGACGGCAAGCTCGCGATGCCGCTCGTCACCTTTGCGCAGACTCGACCCTGGGCGGAAGCGATCAAAGAGGAAACGCTGTCGCGGCGGATGCCGCCGTGGCCTGCAGAGCGCGGCTTCGGCGCGTACTCGAATGACATCGGACTGACGCCGCGCGAGTTCGAATTCCTGATCTCGTGGATCGATGGCGGCGTCCCCGAAGGAACCGACCCCGCGCCTGCATTCGTCGATCACAGCGATCACTGGACACTCGGCATGCCGGATCTCGTGGCGTCGCCGGCGACGCCATCCGCAGTCGAGGCGCGCAGCGCGCCGACGTTTAGACACGTGACGATCGATACCGGTCTCCCGCGCGATGCGTGGATCCGCGCGATCGACTTCAAGCCCGATCCACAGGTGGCGCGCGCCGCGTTTTTCAGCGTCGCCGGCACGGGTCAGTACCTTGGCGGATGGACGCCGTGGCAATCGTCAACCGAATTGCCGGCGGACGCCGCATTCAAGCTGCCAGCTCGCGCGCGCATTGACGTTGACGTCATGTACTCGGGCGCGTCGCAGCCAGTCACTGACAAGCCGCAGTTCGCGCTCTATTTCGCCGCCGCGCCTCCCCCGACGCCGGTGATCACCACAACAGTGCGCGCGACGCCTGATGCAAAGACGCCCACACGTTTCGTCGCGGAATTCAAAACGACGGATGCGCAGGCGCTCGTCTCGATGCGATCCGAGCTGCCTGCCGCCACGCGATCGTTCGAGATCAAGTTGATGCGTCCCGATGGCTCTCGCGAGGTGTTGCTCTGGGTGAAGGACGCGCATCAGCTGTGGCCAACGCCGTATGTGTTCCGCAAGCCGGTGCCGCTGCCGGCCGGTTCAGTGCTGCAAGCCGTTATCTACATGGAAGCTGGAAGCGGCGCGGACCTTCTTGCCTCGCCGAAGCCGCAAAGCGGCGAAGGCGGGTCAGGTCCGCGATTCACCCTCACGCTGAATCACTATGCGACGAAATAAGCTCGCCCTGCTGTTCGTCGTACTACTGTCGCTTGGCGTCGCGGCCCGGCAAACCCCGGCGCCGCCGGGAACCACGGCCTGGTTCTGCCCGATGCACCCGGAGGTCACGGCGAGCGAAGCAGGTAGCCGCTGCCGGAAGTGCGGGATGGCGCTCGTCCCCGGCGATCCGTTCGACACGCGTGAGTACTCGCTCGAGCTGACGACTGTCCCTGCTGCGGTGAAGGCGGGCGTGCCCGTCACCTTGTACCTGACGGTGCGGCATCCTGGCACCAATGCGCTCATCACCGGCTACGAGGTCGTGCACGAAAAGCGATATCACCTGTTCGTCGTCAGCCGCGATATGGAGTTCTTCGAGCACATCCATCCCGAGCAATTGCCCGACGGCCGATGGATGATCCAGACGACGCTACCGAAGCCGGGGGACTACCGCATCCTCTCCGACTTCCTTCCGACCGGCGGGTCGCCGCAGTTCATCGGACGCACGCTCGAGACCGTCGACTTCACGAGCGATCTCGAATCGCAAACACCGCATCTGACGCCCGACACGAACGTGGCGAAGACTGTCGGCTCGGTCACCGCGCATCTGGAGCTCGAGCCGTCTACGCTCGTCGAAGGGCAATTCGGACATCTCGCGTTCACGATGACCGATGCGAAGACAGGACGGCCGGTTACCGACCTCCAGCCCTATCTCGGCGCGTTCGGCCACGCACTCATCCTTAGCGAGGACATGCGCGACTATGTGCATTCCCATCCTTTCGAAGACATCGACACGTCGAAGGCATTCGGCGGGCCGACGGTGACCTTCGAGGGCTACATGCCGAAAGCGGGCCGCTATCGGGCATGGAGTCAGTTCCAGCGGAATGGTGAAGTCATCACTATCCCGTTTACCGTCAACGTGTTGACCCTGGACCAGGCCTACGCGAATCCTGGTGCGCCGGTGGGAAACCTGCGGTAGACTTCTCGAAGTTCGAAGTGCGAGGTGTGAAGGTCGAAGTAAATCCCACCTTCCCACCTTCCCACTTCCAACTTTTGACTTCGAACTTCGCAGGGGCAGGAGGCATTTATGAATCGTGCTCGGTTCCCCTGGTTGCGTATCACGCTCACGGTTTGCGCCACGCTCATCGCCGTCGCGGCGATGTCGGTCGTCGGCCAGGCCGCGGATCCCACCACACGGCCAGTGACGTTCAGCAAAGACGTCGCGCCCATCCTCCAGGACAAGTGTCAGCAGTGCCATCAGCCGAATTCGATCGCGCCGATGTCGCTGATCACGTACGAGGATGCGCGGCCGTGGGCGCGGTCGATCAAGCAGCGCGTCATCACGCGGCAGATGCCGCCGTGGCACATCGACATGAGCGTCGGTGTCCACGAGTTCAAGAACGACATGTCGCTGAGCGACGCGCAGATCGACACGATCGTCCGCTGGGTGGATGCCGGCGCCCCCGAAGGCAATCCGAAGGACATGCCGCCGCCCAAGCCGCTCGTCACCGACAACGAGTGGCAGGGCGTGCGCGATGGATACGGCCCGCCCGATCTGGTGATCCGGTCATCCGAGTACACGATGCCCGCGCAGCATCAGGACGTCTGGTATCGCCCGATGAGCGACGTCCCGCTCACCGAACCGCGCTGGGCGCGGATGGTGGAGATTCGTCCGACCACTCTGAAAGGCCGTCGCATCGTCCATCACTCCATCGCGTACCTCGTGCTCAACAACGACCCCGACGCGGTGAATCAGGGCACGGCGAATGGATTTGCGACCGCGGCGGCGGATCCAACGCCCGTTGATCTCGTCAACCGCCGTCCGCAGTTGATGGAGTGGGCAATCGGCAAGGGCTACGACCGGTTCCGCGACGGTACGGGCAAACTGATTCTGCCCGGCGAGAAGATCTCGTGGGACCAGCATCTGCACGCGGTCGGCGAAGAGATCACCTCGGGATCCGAGATCGGCATCTGGTTCTATCCGAAGGGTGAGGAGCCGAAGAAGCGCAGCTATCTGATTGCGTTTACCGGATTGAGGAAACAGGAATTCGTCGATATCCCGCCGAACTCGATTGCGTCGACTGACGGGTTCACGGTCCTGAAGGAAAATACGCTGATTACGAACTTCCAGCCGCACTTCCATCTGCGCGGCAAGGCGATGCAGGTTGAAGCGATCCTGCCGGACGGTCACAACGAGATCATCAGCTATGTGGGCAGGTTCAACTTCAACTGGATGACCAACTACATCTACAAGGACGATGCGGCGCCGGTGTTCCCGAAGGGAACGGTGATCCACGTGAGCGCGTGGTACGACAACACGCGTGCGAATCCCTTTAACCCGGATCCCGATCAGTGGGTCGGCTACGGCGACCGTACAGTCGACGAGATGGCGCACGCCTGGATGAACGTCGTCTATCTCAACGACGACGAGTACAAAGCGCTCGTCGCAGAGAGGAAGGCCAAGGCAGAGAAAGCCGCGCCGACTTCGACGCGATGACCCGCGGCGTTGCGGCTGCCATCACGGCGCTCATCGTAGGGGCCGGCTTCAGCGGGCCAGGAATTGTAGGGGCCGGCTTGACCGGGCCGGGAATAGTAAGGGCCGGCTTTAGCCGGCCCTTCGTGTCTGCCCAACAGCTTCCCAACGAGCCCTTCCGGCAGTTCGGCACGAGCGTCACCGGTGCATTTGAAGGCTGGTTCGCGGCTCCAGACGGTACCCGCTATTTCCTGATCGGTTACCTCAATCGCAACAACAACCAGGCCGTCGACGTTGCGATTGGACCCAACAACCACATCGATCCGGGCGGCCCCGACATGGGACAACCCTCGCACTTCCTCCCTGGCCGCCACTGGGGCATGTTCGTCATCAAGGTGCCCGCGGAGTTCACTGGGCCCGATCAGCGTCTGACGTGGACGATCGTCGCAAACGGCCAGTCGACGGTCATACCGCTGCGGCTGCATCCCGACTACAGCGTCAGCCCGTTCACCGACGTTGCCGTGAAGAACACGCCGCCGACGTTGCGGTTCGCCGAACAGGGTCCCGGTGTGCAGGGTCCGCTCGGTTCGATCGCCACGGCCGTCACGCGCACGGCGCGCGTGGGGGCGCCCCTCGCCGTGTCGGTGTGGACCGAGGACGACGCGAAGTTTGCGAGCGGCACGATGGCGCCGCCGAAGAATCTGCCTCCGCCGGTCCGCGTCTTTTGGTCGATGTTCCGCGGACCAGCCGCGGTGACGTTCGACAAAGAGAATCCGACGAATGAGGTTCTGGCTGGCGGAGCACTGAATCAGCCATTCCGCGGCAAGTCGACAGTCAGCGCGACATTCAAGGAACCGGGGGACTACGTGCTCAACGTCACCGCGAACGACTACTCCGGCGAAGGCGGATCTGGCGAGGTCTGCTGCTGGACCACCTCGCTCGTGAAGGTCACCGTCACGCCTTGACCCAACTTGCGTCGGCTGCACATACGCGCCACGCGTCCCGTATACGCGTGCCGAAACCGCTGCGCGCGCCGTTACCGGCCGCTGGCCGGCAGGGTCGCCGCGCGCCGGTCGCTTCGCGACCGCTACCCTACTAGTCAAATCAAGCTTCTTGTGACGCGGCTCAACCTGCCTTGTCTCCCCCAGCGTGCTCGCGGTTTCAGATGTTGAGATCGGCACGCTCCTACGGTCCACGTCGCGCGTATGTGCACCCGACGTCGCCTCGGCCACGTGGGCGATTAGAAGTCGGTGGGGATTCATGAGTGATGCTCCCGCGGATGGTCGCCGGTGGTTATGAGATCAACGCGCAGCGTGCGGTAGAACGGAGGCTGAATGTCTACGATCAAGTTGCTCTGCTGGAATGTCGAATGGATGAACGATCTGTTTACGGCGGGCTCCGGCCCCGCTGCGTTTCGGCCAGACAACGAGAAGCCGCAGCACAACACCGATACCACCGTCAAAACACGCCGCGAACATCTCTCCGGCGTCCTCAAGGATCTCGCGCCGGACGTGGTTGTCGTTTGTGAAGGTCCGTCGCGTAAGGAGGAGCTGAAGCTCTTTTTCGATACCGATGTGCCGGGGACCTGGCAGGTCGACCTGCAGTCCAGTAAGAGCCCCTCGCAGCCGCAGGGCCAGTTGCAGAACATCGGGATCGCCGTGCGCACCGATACCGGCAAATTCGCCGCACCGGTTCTACAGCTTCATGACACGGCCAGCGACAAGCGCTTTGATCCCTTCCTCGTCGACACGGACAGCGACGACGTGCTCGAGCAGCACAAGTTCGAGCGTCGTCCGCTGCTTGCGTCCGTCTCGCCGGCCGGTGGCGCGGCGTTCACCGTCCTCGGCCTCCACTTGAAGAGCAAGGGGATCTTCGACGCGCTCGAATGGAGCCGCTGGTGGGACACGGCCGATGCCAATCGAAAGAAGATCCTGGCTCAGGCCACTGAGATCCGGTTGAAGTTTCTCGAGCCGTTTCTTTCCGACCCGGCCACCAAGAACACCCCTTTAATCGTGTGCGGCGACATCAACGACGGCCCGGGGCTCGACGCCAGCGAGCGGCGTCTGTTCGGCAGCGGCATCGAGCGCTTGATGGGAATCATCTGGCGGCCGGAGTTCTGTCTCGGCAACGCGCTGTTCGACACGCTCAAACCGAAAGACAAAATCGAGTTGGACTTCTCCTCGATCCATACGACGAGCTTCAAAGATCCGATCTTCAATGGCGTGTATCAGAAGGAGTGGATCGATCACATCCTCTATTCACGCAACCAGGCCGGTGCGTGGGTCACGGGCGCGCAGGTGCACATCAAGATGCCCGACGGTTCGGCTATCTATACGAAGTACAAACACGCGTCCGATCACTTTCCCGTGTCGGTTGACGTGACGACGTAGTCGGGGCGGACCTGAAGGTGGTAGAGGCGGACCTGAAGGTCCGCCTCACGCTGATTTTGGCCTCGAGCTTAGTCGATCGGCGGATAAGTGCCCGGCCCACCGCACGTGCTCACCGGAACGCTCACACACTTTGACGGCCGCACGTACTTGTCTTTGATCGTGTTCCGGAACTCCGGCAACGCGGTCTCGGCGCCACCGAGCACCGCTTCCTGCGGTATGCCGTACAGCTCGGTCAGCTCGTTGACGAACGGATTCTGTCCGGGCTTGTAGTGCGGGACGCGTTCCGCTTCCACGCCTTCATTGGTCACCGTGCACGGATGCGTCGCGGGATTGAGCGGCGCGCGGCTCAAGGCGAAACTCCTCGTCAGGTAATACGGCTCGGTGAGATAGACCGGATCGTCGATCCGCACGGTCACCGTCAGCACGTCGTCATGCCGCGAAAAGCGCGCCGTCATCGTCGCTCGATCGCTGCTCGGCACGCCGTTGCGCCGAATCGAGCTCGCCTCCATGTGGGTCGTGTTCGTGACGAGCACGTCGTCTTGCCAGACGCCGGTCGTGAAGCCCGACTTGTCGTGCGCGGCGTACTGCGAGGGATGCGGCCGTCCGTCCATCCAGATGGTGATCGGCACGAAGTCCGCCCAGCCTCCGATCATCCACGCCGTCGTATAACCCGTCAGTAGCTCGGATTCGGGCCAGATTCTTAACCCCATCGGCCCGATGCCGATGTAGGTGGGTGCGTAGTAATCGCAGATGCGCTCGGGCTCCGACGTCTGCGACTGAGAGTAGACCAGCGACCAGGCACGACCGATGTCGTTCAGCGGTATGCCCATGTAGTCGACGGGCCGCGGTCCACCGCCGGGCATGTTTCCAATCGCGTCGGTGAAATTCCTCGCCGCCCACGAGCCCGACAGGTCGATGCCGTCCGGATTCGGCAGAGCCTGCGCAAGCATCAAAGCGCTCGTCGCCGCGACGATCACGATCGCTGCGCTAATCCTTGGCCACACGGTTTCCTCCAGCTCGTGTTCTCGGCACACGGACCGACGTCAAGACTGCGTCCGTGATTTCTGCATGAGAGCTCGTGAATAGGTCACCACCCAGCCGAACATGGCGTCGGCGCCCACGCGGATCCATTCGGCTGTTTCTTGAACTGCGACGAGATGATGTACGGCGTCTCGAGATTCACCGGGTCGTCCACCACCGCGGTCCAGATGATGAGGGCCGCGCCGTCCGGCTCCTTGAACAGATCGACGTACTCGACGAGCGATGCGTTTTCGCCGTACGGCACGCCGTTCTTGCGCAGGTAGCCAGCCAACAGGTCGGTCGTCGCGATCCGGAGATATCGTGCCGACGGCGGTCCGCCGCGTCCCCCGCGCCGCGAGGCCCAGACGGCGACGGAGTTGCCTTGCCAGCTCCGTTTCCGCGGCTGCGACGCTGTCCAGCTGCCGAAGTGCAGCATGCGCGTCTGCGTTCCGTAGTCGGTCTCCACGCGCAGCGTGTTGTCGTCCTGCCAGGTGATGTGCAGATGCGTCGGCAGATTCATGAGCCCGGGCGCGCCATATGCCTTGCACTGATTGCCGGCCGCTTCGTCTTTCGACTGGTCCCACGCGTCTGCCGCTTTCTTGCCGGCCGCTGAGATCGGAATGCCGATGTAGTCGCCCTTGCCCGGCGGCACCATACGCAAACGCCAGTTCTGCGTGATGAGCGACGACCAGTAGCCTGTCGGATCGAACGGCGCAACCGCTTTGGCCGATGCTGGCGGCTGGTTTTGGCGACCCTGTCCTCGACCCTCGTCCTGCATCGCCAGCAGCGCGCTGACCATGAGGAGCCCCGCGGCGCCGAGTGAGAAGGCGCGGGCACGACTTCGACGAACCCGGTACTCCATGACGTGACTCTCGCTATGACTTGGCGTTCGTCAGGCTCCTGAACACCGCTTCCACGAAATCATCCGTCGTCCACGACCCTGACGTTGCACCGTACCGCGCTCTGAAGGGCTTCGCCGGGTCGGCAGCCCTGATCTGATCGAGCGTCATCTTCCGGTTGATCATGTCCTGCACGATGTCGCTGACGATGACGAGCATGTCGCGATAGTTCACGACATCGATCTGGCGGAAGACGCGGCCGTGGCCCGGCAGAACGTCGGTGCCCCCCTGTAACCGCGCGGTGGCGTTGGGACCGCTCGGGAGCCCGACAAACGGGCCAGGAGGTATCGCCATTTCGATGAC
>Ga0075428_100006897_pt1 | contig 12616 bp, 12 predicted proteins | sample RhiMetdeltSRZDD2_FD_75291 | JGI IMG/M metagenome (GOLD analysis project Ga0075428, IMG submission 75291) | Populus rhizosphere microbial communities from Tennessee, USA - Rhizosphere MetaG P. deltoides SRZDD2 | ecosystem: Host-associated > Plants > Roots > Rhizosphere > Soil | place: USA...
TATCCCGCCCACCGCTCGGCGTCAGTGGCGCAGACCTGCCGGAGACCATGGCCGACGCCACCCGCGTTGTCACCGCGCTCACCCAGCTGGCCGACCGCCCGCCGCCGGAACGACACCCCGCCATCTCCCGGCTGCGCGCCCTCCTCCCCGACGACCCCGACGCACCTCTTCCAGTGCTCGCCGCGGACGTCGGGCTCTCGCCCAGCCGCGTGACCCACCTGTTCCGAGACCAGGTTGGCATCTCGCTGCGCGCCTACCGCAGCTGGGTCCGGTTCCTCCTCGCCGCCGAAGCCCTCCGGGACGGGGCATCGCTCACCGACGCCGCCCACCACGCCGGGTTCGCTGATGTCGCCCATCTCCACCGCACCTTCCGCCACCACTTCGGGCTCCAACCCGGTCCGCTCCTGCGCGCCGTCGAGTGGGTCACGGCGTAGCCGCTCGGTTCAAGACACCAGCACACGGGGGCGTGATCCTCGGGCCATGCGAGCACTCATCCGCTACGGCTATGTGCCCCTGGTCGGCGCCCTCGCTGGCCTGGCCGTCTGGCTCGCCGGACACGAGGCACCCCGCTGGAGCCTGGCCATCGTCGTCATCGTCGCGATCGCCGCCTCGTTCACCGCCGAACGCTTACTTCCGGTCGACCCCGGCTGGAACCGTGACCATGGCGACCGCCGCCGCGACTTCCTCCACACGCTTGTCAACGAGACGGGCACCGCTGTCAGCCTCGCCCTCCTCCCTGCGCTCAGCGCTCTGTTCGCTCTCAGCGATACCTGGCCGCACACCTGGCCGTTCGTCGTCCAGGTCCTCGCCGCCATCGCCGTGTTCGACCTAGGCGTGACCCTCGTGCACATGGCCAGCCACCGGATCGAGCTGCTGTGGCGCTTCCACGCTGTCCACCACAGCGTCCGCCGCCTCTATGGGCTCAACGGGCTCATGAAGCACCCGGTCCACCAGCTCATCGAGACAATCGCGGGCATCACCCCGCTCCTCTTGGTCGGCGTCCCGGAACCCGTCGCCGCTGCCCTCGCCGCCTGCGCCGTCCTCCACCTGCTTCTCCAGCACTCCAACGTCGACTACCGGGTCGGCCGCCTTGGCAGCGTGCTTTCCCTCAACTGCGGCCACCGCCTACACCACCTCCGCTGGGCCGGCGTCGGCGACGTCAACTTCGGGCTGTTCACCCTCCTGTGGGACCGCATCCTCGGTACCTACGCTCCACCCGGACGCATCGTCACCACTGAGGAGCTCGGCATCGCCGCCCGCCCCGACTATCCAGCCGGATATCTCGCCCAGCTAAGCGAGCCGTTCCGCCACCAACCTGCACCGCTCGCCGCACCATGAGAGACCCAGCGACCACACAGCCCCGGTCGCGCATCGAACCCCTGGCCCCAAACTGGTACGCATACAGGGTTCAGAACTGGACCTTAACAACGATCCACTTGGCCCGTACCGTGAAGACATGGTCTACGCGAAAGAGACGGCGGTCGTGGAGGTTGACCGGCGATACCACCACCGGGGCGGTGGCGCGGAGCAGCTGGGCGGCGCCGATCCGAACGAGCGGCCATGCCGGGTGCGCCACCTGGTGATCTTCCGGGCTCCGATCGTCGGCTGTCTTCGACCCGTTGCGTAACGGTTGCCGCCCCGGTCAGCGCAGGGCATCGGCGAGCAGGCGCACGCCCCGTTCCAGCTCGGCCGGTCCCAGGGTTCCGTACCCGAGCACCAGGGCGGGCGGTTCGTCGAAGCGCCCGCTCGTGCGGAACGGGCTCAACGGATAGACGCCGACTCCAGCGGCATGTGCTCGCCCCACGATCTCGGACTCGTCGTGCAGGCCGGGCAGGGTCACGAGGACGTGGAGGCCCGCAGCGACACCGCTGGGCGTTGCGTCGGGCATCCAGCGGGCTAGAGCGGCGATCAGCGCATCCCGTCGGCGCCGGTACACGCGCCGCGTGCGGCGCAGGTGCCGGTCGAGGTCACCGTTGCTGAGGAAGACCGCCCCGGCCGACTGGACGAGCGACGAGGTGGCATGGTCGGTGGCCTCGCGCCCGGCCACGATCGGTTCGAGCAACGGCGCAGGCAGAACGAGCCAGCCCAGCCGCAGCCCAGGCGCCAAGCTCTTGGAGAGCGTGCCGCTGTAGATCACGCGGTCCGGCGCGACACCCTGAAGGGCACCCACGGGGTGACGGTCGTAGCGGTACTCGGCGTCGTAGTCGTCCTCGACGATGTAGCCGTCGACGTCCCGGGCCCACTCAGCGAGCGCCGTGCGCCGCGGCGCCGACAACACCGCGCCTGTCGGGAACTGGTGGGCGGGCGTGACCACGACGGTGCGCGCTGATGACCCGGTCAGCTGGTCCACGACGATGCCCTCGGCATCGACGTCGATGCCTCGGCACCGTGCGCCCAGCCACTCGATCTCAGCGCGGGGCCCAGGGTGGCCGGGATTCTCGACGGCGAAGACGTCGCGGCCGGTGTCGTGAAGCGCCCGCACCACCAAGCCGAGACCGTGAGCGAAGCCATTGCAGACAACGACGTGGTCGCTGTCGGTGCTCACGCCCCGCACGCGGCCGAGGTAGTCGGCTACTGCCTCCCTTAGCTGCGGCAACCCGCGGGGGTCGGCGTAACCGAGATCCTTGCGCGGCAGCGTCTGGAGCGCGGTGCGGGCCGCCCGCAGCCACACGCCCCGCGGAAACAGGTCGAGGTCGGGCAGCCCGGGTCGGAAGTCGACCACGATCTCGGTGTCGTCGCTGGGGCGCCGGCGGGTCGCGGTCGGGTTCTTGGCGGCCGCGTTGACGACCGTGCCCGAACCGGGGCGAGACGCCAGGTAACCCTCGGCCACCAGCTGGTCGTAGGCGGCCACGATCACGCCGCGGGTCACGCCGAGGTCGGCCGCCAGTGCGCGGGTAGAGGGCAGGAGAGCACCGGGCGCAAGCCGACCCGAACGGATGGCGTCTCGCAGCTCGTCCTCGACTTGCGCACGGAATCCGCGGCTCCGAGATCGCTCCAGCTCGATGAGCAGCTCCGCGGAACTGGTACGCATAGAAGCCTCCGGACTGGACCCTATCGTCATTCCACTTCGTGGTACCGGGCGGCCTTGGCTCGCTTGCGTGTCGAGCAAGGTCGTGGATGTGTAGCGTCCCGCCGTGTCCTCTGCGTCGGCGCTCCGTGTTGTTGTCGGAGCGGCGGGTGGGACGGGCTCGGCGGTAGTCGGGGAGTTGGTCGCGCGCGGACTCCCGGTGCGCGCCGTGACCCGGTCGGGTGCGGCGGACCTGCCGGCCGGTATCGAGCAGGTCGCAGCCGACGTGGCAACGCCGGAGGGTGCGCACCGGGCGTGCGCCGGTGCCGCCGTCGTCTACCACTGTGCCCAGCCGGCCTACACGAAGTGGGTCGAGTCGTTTCCGCCGCTGACGCGTTCTGTCCTCGATGGCACGGCGGATGCGGGCGCCAAGCTGGTGTTTGCGGACAACCTGTACGCATACGGGCCACCCGAAGGTCCGATGACCGAGGAGACACCCCAGCAGGCGCAGGGTGAGAAGGGCCGCATCCGCATCGAGATGGCAGCAGCGATCCTGGGGGCGCACGCCGAGGGGCGACTGCGCTGCACCATCGGCCGCTCGTCCGACTATTACGGCCCCCGCGGTACAACCAGCACCGTGGGCGACAACCTCATGAAGCCCCTGCTTCGAAACAAGCGGGCCCGCTGGCTCGGCTCGTTGGACCAGCCCCACACGCTCAACTACTTGGAGGACATGGCGCGCGCCCTCGTAACTCTGGGTGAGCGCGAGGAGGCCGACGGCCAGGTGTGGCACCTGCCGGCCGCCGAGCCCCTCACCGGCCGGCAGTTCCTGACCCTGGCATACGAGGCGGCCGGGCAGACGCCGAAGATCGGCGTCGCGTCCCGTCCGATGATCAGACTGGTCGGCGTGTTCAACCCGCTCGTGCGGGAACTGAACGAGACGCTCTATCAGTTCGAGCGGCCGTTCGTTTCGGACGCATCGAAGTTCCAGGGAGCGTTCGGACCGTTCCAGCCGACGCCACACCAGGAGGCAGTGCGGCGCACAGTGGAGTGGTTCCGACATCGCTACACCGCCTGATCCCCCGGCCTGTGACCGGTGGATCAATCGGAGTCGGTGGTCTGGCGCTGTGACCGCCCGGTGGCGAGTTCCAGAGCTTCGGTAATGCGTTCGCACCGGTGAGTGCCGGCGCGGGGTGCGGCCTCGCTGCGAAGCCTGTAGGCGGCGATCCGCGGTCGCCTCATACTGGGCGTCGTGTCGGCACGGCCGGATGTGGCGTGGTGGGTGCTTCATGTGGACTTGGATGAGTTCCTTGCTGCGGTCGAGGTTGCCCGCCGCCCGGAGTTGCGGGGCAAGCCTGTGGTCGTGGGCGGGCGCGGGGACCCCACCGAGCGTGCGGTGGTGGCCACGGCGTCGTATGCCGCCCGGCATTTCGGGATCCGTTCGGGGATGCCGTTGCGGACCGCGGCACGGCGGTGCCCGGATGCGGTGTTCTTGCCATCTGACCCACCCACCTACAAGGCGATCTCCGAGCAGGTGATGGCCACGCTGCGGCGGTTCCCGGTGGTGGTCGAGGTGCTGGGCTGGGACGAGGCGTTCCTGGGGGCGAAGGTGAGCGATCCCGAGGCGTTGGCCGGCGACGTGCAGCGAGCGGTGAAACAGGCAACGGGGCTGGCCTGCTCGGTGGGCATCGGTGACAATCGCCTCCGTGCCAAGTTGGCGACCGGGTTCGCCAAACCGGCCGGGATCCGCCGGCTCACGCGCGAGAACTGGATGCGGGTCATGGCCCCACGGCCGCCGGAGGCGTTGTGGGGCATTGGCCCCAAGACCGCCAAGAAACTGGTTGCCGCCGGCATCACCAGCGTCTACCAGTTGGCGGCCACCGATACCGACGAGCTGGCGCAACGCTTCGGTCCCACCATGGGGCCGTGGTACCGGGCGCTGGCGCTGGGTGCCGGTGGCACCGACGTGTCTGCCGACGGGCACGTGGCCCGGTCGCGCAGCCGCGAGACAACGTTCCAGCAGAACATCAACGAGCGCCCAGAACTCGAGAAGGAGCTGGGCGCGTTGGTCGAGCGGGTCGCCGCGGACGTCAACAGCGAAGGCCGACCGGCGGCCCGGGTCGCGGTCAAGGTCCGCTTCGCGCCCTTCTTCACCCAGACCCGCAGCGTCACCTTGCCCGCACCTACCAAGGACGCAGACGAGATCAGCGCCGCGGCACTAGGCCTGCTCGACAAGTTCGAGCCGGGCCGGCCGGTACGGCTACTGGGGGTCCGAGCCGAACTCGAGCCCGCCCGGTGAGACAGACCTGCTTGCCCGCTCCGGGGCGCCGCCGGGCACCAGCATCAGCGCACGAGAACCGTCGATCGGGAGTGCTGCCTGACAAGCACCGATGAGTCTGCGACCGGCGCTCCGTCACAACGGGCATTGAGTGGTGCGGCGAGAGCCGACGACCACCTGAACGAGGAGGACGAGGGAGTGAACACACCGCCCATCGTTTCGCCCGAGGAGTGGCAGACGGCCTGGGAGTCCATGCTGGTCAAGGAGAAGGAGCTGACCCGCGCCCGCGACGCCCTGGCCGCCGAGCGCCGGCGCATGCCCTGGATGGCAGTCGAGAAGGACTACCGCTTCGAGGGCCCGGACGGCCCGGCGAGCCTGCTCGACCTGTTCGAGGGCCGGCGCCAGCTGATCGTTTACCGCGCCTTCTACGCCCCGGATGTCACCACGTACCCACGGTCGGGTGGCTCGTACCCGGAGCGAGCCTGCGTGGGCTGCTCCTTTGGCGCAGACCAGGTTGCGCACCCTGCCCACCTGAACGCCCGGGACACGACCCTCGTATACGTCTCGCGCGCTCCCCAGGCCGAGATCCAAGGCCTGAAGGAGCGAATGGGCTGGCAGAAGATCCCCTGGTACACGATCACCGACGACTTCGATGCCGACTTCGGCGTGGACGAGTGGCACGGCACGAATGCATTCATCCGTGAGGACGACAAGGTCTTCCGCACCTACCTCATCAATAGCCGCGGCGATGAGGCGATGGGGAGCACGTGGGCGTACCTCGACATCACAGCCCTCGGGCGCCAGGAGGAGTGGGAGGACTCGCCGGAGGGCTACCCGCAGACCCCGCCGTACGGGTGGTGGAACTACAACGACGCCTACAGCAAGGAACCGTGATCGCGCATTTCAGGCCAACGGGTAGGCGCCGCGGCTCATTGGCCGAAGCTGTCAGGTCTGAGTCCTTGCGTGACGGGTGTTCGTCACCGACCAGCACGACATGGGGTCCGCCCCGAATATCGGTTCTCGCAGTGTCCGGGTGCCGACCAGCGCGTGAACTCCCGGGCTGCGCTCGAGCTCTATGCGACCGACCGTGATGTCGAGTCTCGCTCCCTCAACGGCTCGGTGGTGTCCTCGCCGGCGACGTGGCCGTCGCTCAGGTGGATGGTCCGGTCGGCGGCTGCGGCGACAACCGGGTCGTGGGTGACGACGAGGATGGTCACGTGCTCGCGGTCCCGGAGTTGGCCAAGGAGGTCGAGGACCAGTTGCACTGACGCGCTGTCGAGGCTGCCGGTGGGTTCGTCGGCCAGTAGAAGGCGGGGGTGGTTGGCGAGGGCGCGGGCGAGGGCGACCCGCTGGCGCTCCCCGCCGGATAGCTCGGGTGGACGCCGTTGGGCGAGCCCGCCGAGGTCGACCGCCGTGAGCAGCTCGAGGGCGCGGTCACGTTGCTGATGGCGGCTCCGGCGAGTGCCCAGCATCGCGATCTCGACGTTGTCGAGGGCGCTGAGGTGCGGGAGCAGGTTGTGCAGCTGGAACACGAGCCCGATCTGCTCGCGCCGGTAGCGGTTGGCGTCGTCCAGCGCGGTGAGGTCATGACCATGGACACGCAATGTCCCCGACTCCGGCCGGTCCAGGGCGGCGAGAAGATGCAGAAACGTCGACTTGCCGCATCCCGACGGTCCGCTGAGTGCCACGTACTCGCCGGCGGCGACCGTCAGGGTGAGCCCGTCGAGTGCTCGGACGAGGCCGCGGTCGAAGGACTTGTGGACGTCGACGGCTTCGACGGCGGGAGCGGGTCGGTCACTCACGACGGAGCGCCTCGAGGGGTGCGAGCCGGGCGGCTCGGGTGGCGGGGTAGAGGGCTCCGAGGAACGCCACCGCGGCCGCAGTGATCAGGGCCCGGCCGAAGACACCGGCGGTGTAGGTCGGTTCGAGGATGCCGGCGAGGTCGGGGAGCCGGGCCAGGATGCGGGTCAGCACGTAGGCGAGCCCGACGCCGGCGGCGGCGCCGCCGAGGCTGATGGTCAACGCCTCGCCGAGCACGAGGGCGACGACGCGGCGGCGGGACCACCCGACGGCCCGCAGGATGCCGAACTCGCGGTAGCGCTCGACCAGCGAGAGCAGCATGGTGTTGGCCACGATGATGGCACCGATGGCGATCGCCACGATGGTGGCGGCCCGGTCCACCGCCGTGATGAGCTGGTAGTTGCGGTCGGCTTGCCCGAACTCTGTGAGGTTGCGGATGGCGGCGAGGACCGGGCTGGACTGCTCGACGCGGTGTTCCACGGTGGCGATGGACGCGCCGTGGTCGGTCTTGACGAAGAAGAGGGACAACCCGCCGGGCTGGCGTTCGAACGCCTGGAACGGGACGAGTGGGAACATCACGGCCGAGTCGCCGAACACGTTGCCGGTGGCGAAGATGCCGACGACAGTCTTGGGTCCGCCGGCGAGGTTGATGCGCTGGCCGAGCTGGACGTCGAGGTCCTGGGCGAGGTGCGACCCCACCAACATCTCGCCGGCGGCGGTGGCGCCGAAGGGGCGCCCGGCGACCATCCGGACGCCGAACGGCGTCAGGTCCTGGGGGGCGATGCCGATCTGGACCACGAGTGGGTGTTGCGCGTCGAGGCGCTCGGTGTCCAACAGCACGCCCACGGCGCTGGCGACTCCCGGCACGGCACGGACCCGGGCCAGCTGCTGTTCCGTGAGGGCGCTCTCCAGGATGTCGGACACGTTGCGCTGGGCGACGGTGAAATCCGCCTTGCCGACCTCGAGCACGCCGGCGGCGGTGGCCCGCACGCTGTGCGTCACGATCCCCAGCGCGACCACAGCCATGACCCCGATCGCGATGGCGATGGCCGTCAGCACCGAGCGCGCCTTCTTGGACCACACGTTGTGCGTGATCAGCCACAGGAACGACATGTGTCCCTCCTGGACGGGTGGTGACTTCGACCCCCGCCCCTGGGGGTAGGTGAGCGCACGTAGCAAGTCTCAGGCCGCTGGCCATCAGCTACCTCCCGCGACCGCGTAGACCGGTCCATCGTCCGACTCCAACGCCTGCCTCATGTTCCATCGCTCAACGAGCTGGGTGGAGCAGGGCACGGCAAGGGCGCGTTACAACACAACCAGAGCGAGCGTGAAGGAGGAGCGGACGTGACCGTGCGAGAGATCGTCCAAACGCACCCACAGCCGACGAGCATCGATCGAGCGCTGCTCATCCGGTGCATCACCGAATGCTCGGACTGCGCGGATAGTTGCACGAGCTGTGCAGACGCGGACCTGGCCGAACCCGACGTAGGAGAGCTGGTTCGCTGCATACGCCTCTGTCTGGACTGCAGCGACATCTGCACGACGACCGGCCGGATCGTGACGCGCCAGACCGCCGCCGATATCGGCGTGCTTCGCGCCTCCGTGGAGGCCTGTGCGACTGCCTGCCGTGCGTGCCGGGACGAATGCGAGCGTCATGCGGCACACCATGAGCACTGCCGCCTCTGCGCGGAAAGCTGCCGCCGGTGCGAGGAGGCTTGCGGTGCTCTTCTCGCGGCACTGGGCTGACGCCGGCCCCGTTCAGCCGGCCGAGCCCTGGGAAATCTGCGAGGCGAGCCGGTAGGTGACGTTGAGGCGACCCGATGTCGTGGGCTCGGCCGACACGAGCTCGAGTGCCTGGGGTTCGACGATGCCCCCGAAGACGGCGGTTCCTCGTCCCGTGACGACCGGGTGGACGATCAGGCGTAGTTCGTCGAGGAGGCTGGCGTTGATGAGGCTGCTGAGCAATCCCGGGCCGCCAACGACGTAGACGGCCTCGCCCGGTTGCTGCGTCAACGTACGGATCTCGTTGATGTCGTCAACAACCCGCGCCGTTGGCCAGCTCGGGTCGGTGAGCGTCTTCGACAGCACCAGATGCGGCGTCTTCGCGGCGAGGCGCGCGTAGTCGATCTCGCGGGGGTAGGGGTCTCTGCCCATCATGTCGGAGGCGGCGCCGGGATCGTCGAGGATGGTCGCCCACCACCGCTCGTAGTCGGGGAACATTCCGCCACCTAGGACGAACGCGTCCACCGGCGGTAGCAACGCGAGGCCGTCGGCCCAAGAGTCGACCCACTCGGCGTCGCCTTCGGAGCTGTAGCCGTCCAGCGTCACCTGCATCGCGGAGATGAGGGGTCTCGATGTCGTCATATCTGCCTCCAGGTCATGGTGTGGTGGTGTCGTGACACGCCGGCTCAGGGGTCGGAGCGCGTGTGTCTCGCCTTGCACCGGTTGTGACTGCTGTACGTGGAGAAAGTCGTCGCGTGTCGCCGGAAGGCTGACCGGAGAGGGGGCTCACGCAGTGGCCGCTGCGTCGACGAGGGTCGCATACTCACGCTCGAGCACCTTGACCGCACCGCTCCGCCAGCTCTCGGCGAGCGTCTCGGACGCGGGGTCCGGGAAGATCTCCTCGTCGCCGTTCTCCACGCCGTCGAAGATCGCTCGGGCGACGGCGTCTGGGGAGGCCTTCGGTGCGTGGAGGTCCCGTGACATGTCGGTGTCCACAGGACCTGCCAGGACGGCATGAACGCGGACGCCCCGTCCGGCCAGCAGGGCACGCAGCGATTGTGACAGCGAGAACGCGGCCGCCTTCGAGATCGAGTAGGCGGGAATGAGCGGCAGGGCGGCGAGGGCCGAATTGGAGAGAACGTTGACGATTGCTCCCTGAGAACGGGTCAGCAACGGCACGAATGCCTGGGTCACGCCGTACGTGCCGAAGAGGTTGACGGCGAGGTGCTGTTCGAGCGCAGCACGATCGCTCAAGTCGTCGTACATCGCCACGCCTGCGTTGTTGATGAGGATGTCGAGGGATTCGACCGCCGCAACAGCTGCACGGATCTGCTCTGCACTGGTGACGTCGAGGGTCACGGGTGTGACCCGCTCATCGGGGTGGGCCAGAGGCCGGCGTGTCCCGGCGTACACCCGCCGTGCGCCCCGCCTCAAGGCCTCGTCGACCAGTGCCCGCCCGATCCCGCGGTTGGCTCCGGTCACCAGCACTGCCTTGTCGGTGATGGTCATGCACCCTCCTTCGGGGTCCGACGCTCGGATCGTCCGAGCCGTTCTTGGTTCGAATGGGAGGCGTTGGTCGCGCCTACCCACGGGTGCAACTGCCACGTGCCGAAAAGTCGTCGATCGCCGGGATGTTCCGTGCCGAGAGCCGCGGCGCGACGATTCCTGGCCGCCCAAGCAGTTCCACATGCGACGGGGACCGACCCCGCGCTGCCTGAAAGGGCCCTCGAGATGACAGCTTCGGATCCGATCAGTTCCACTGCGCTGGTCACGGGCGCGAGCCGGGGCTTCGGCCGGGGGATCGCCACCGCGTTGCATGCCGAGGGCGCCAACGTGGTTGCCGTAGCCCGCAACGCCGATCTGCTCGCGTCGTTGCGCCAAGAGCTGGGCGACACGCTCACCACTGAGGTGGCGGACGTCGCTGACCCGGTGGTCGCGGGGGCCCTCATCGAGCGCCATCGGCCGGACACGCTCGTCCTGAACGCCGGGGCCGCGCCGTTGATGCGCCCGATCCAACACCAGACGTGGCAGACGTTCAGCCGCAACTGGGACGTCGACGTGCAGCAGGCATTTCATTGGATCCGGGAGGCGCTGCTCCTCCCGCTCCAGCGAGGAAGCACCGTCATCGCGATGTCCAGCGGCGCGGCGGTGGCGGGCTCACCGCTCAGCGGCGGGTACGCGGGAGCCAAGTCCACGATCCGGTTCATCACCGACTACGCCGCTGCCGAGTCGGAGCGGGCTGGGCTGGGCATCCGCTTCATCTCGCTGCTTCCGAGGCTGACATCGGCGACCGAGCTTGGGTCGGGCGCGGTGGTGGCGTACGCGCGTCGCGACGGCCTCGACGTCGACGAGTACCTCGCGCGCTTCGGCCCGGGCCTCACGGGCGAGGACGTCGGCAAGGCGACGGTCGACCTGGTGAGCTCGGCTCAGTACGCGCCGGGCGCGTACCTGCTGACGCCGGCCGGGCTGACCCGCGCCGGATGAGCGCAGCGCTCCTACGCTGGCCTCGTGAGCGCGGGCAGCGCCAGCCAAGACGTCCCTGCGGAGCAGCTGGAGCAGTACCGCCGGGAGCTGGTCGGCTACTGCTACCGGATGCTCGGCTCCATCTACGAAGCCGAGGACGCCGTCCAGGACACGATGCTGCGTGCCTGGCGGGCTCTGCCGAGGTTCGAAGATCGAGCCGGGCTGCGCCCGTGGCTCTACCGGATCGCCACCAACGTCTGCATCGACATGTTGAAGGGGCGGTCGCGCCGCGCACTCCCGATGGACGTGGTGCCCGTCGCGGCCGGCGAGCTCCGACGCGGTGAGGCCCGACCTGAGGCGACCTGGATCCAGCCGGCACCCGACAGCTTGGTCCTGCCGCGGGACGATGATCCCGCCGAGCGCGCCGTGTCACGCGAGTCGGTGCGGCTGGCATTCATCGCCGCGCTGCAACACCTTGCACCCCGGCAACGGGCGGTGCTCATCCTGCGGGACGTGCTCCGTTGGCGCGCCGCTGAGGTGGCGACCCTCCTGGAGACGAGCGCGGACGCGGTCAACAGCGCACTGCGTAGGGCACGCGCCGCGCTCGCGGACATCGATCGCGACACGGCACCGAGCCAGCCCTCCACCGGAGATCGTGAAGTCCTGGCCGCGTACATCGACGCCTTCGAGCGCAACGACATCGACGCGCTCGTTGACCTGTTGCGCGACGACGCCGTCCTCGAAATGCCCCCGTTCGAGCTCTGGATGCGGGGGCCCGAGCACATTCGGCGCTGGTTTGTCGCCGCTGACGCCCTAAGTCAGGAGCTGCTCACGCCGGTCGCCGCCAACGGCTCGCTGGCCGTTGCCGTCTACAGGCCACGGGACCCGGGAGGCCCGCCGACGGCCTTCTCCATCCAGGTGCTCGACATCGGCGACGGGCGCATCAGCGCCATCCATGTGTTCCTGGACCCGGAGCTGTTCGAACTCTTCAGCCTTCCTATCGACCCGATCTCCTAGGTTGGCGGCTCCGCTCTGGGTCGGCCCCCCGACGCCAGGGTTGGCAGCGGTCCACCGACGAACGGCAGTCCGGGCACACGTGCACGACGTCGCTGAGCCCGACGAAGTCGAGGAGCTCGGCCAGGCCCCCGTTCACGCCGTGGAGCAGGAGCCGACGTCCGCACCGGGACACGGCGACGTGAAGCCGTGCCAGCGCGTCCACGGCGTCGAGATCGGGCGGCACCAGCCACGAGACATCCAGGTCCACGAACTGGTCCGCGGCGGGCGCCGCCGACGGTGCTGCCCGGGCGGACCCGGTGCCACGACGTCGCCAGCTCTCGTGCACGTCG
>Ga0075428_100006898_pt1 | contig 12616 bp, 7 predicted proteins | sample RhiMetdeltSRZDD2_FD_75291 | JGI IMG/M metagenome (GOLD analysis project Ga0075428, IMG submission 75291) | Populus rhizosphere microbial communities from Tennessee, USA - Rhizosphere MetaG P. deltoides SRZDD2 | ecosystem: Host-associated > Plants > Roots > Rhizosphere > Soil | place: USA...
GTCGTGGCGGGCGAGCCGCTTCAGCGCCTCGTCGAGGACCAGGACGTCCATGGCGGGTTTCGGGGCGACGTTCGCGTCCTCGTCGAGGCTCACGCGAACTCGATCCCCTCCTCGCTTGCGCGCCCGCGATGCCCTCGCGTGATCGACCAGCAGATGACGCAGCTGCAGCGATGCGACCGCAAGAAAATGGGTCCGGTCTTGCCACGACTCGTGTCCGGCGTTCTTCAAGCTCAGATACGTGTCGTGGACGAGCGAGTCGGTGCCCGGAGCGGCGTACCAAGCGGCGATGCGTCGCCTCAGGCTGTGGGCCAGAGCCCGCAGCTTTTCGTACTCCGTGGCCGCGAATCCATCGAGCTCTTCGATCGTTCGCGATCCACGCGACGATGCCGGGGCTACGGCTCGGTTCGTGTCGTCGTTCAATGGCTCCAACCCCGTGAAAGTCCCGAAAAGTATACGCCGTGTTCGTCGAGTCGAACGCCCTGTTGCCCCCGGCGGCTCGATTCCGGTACCCCTGATGAAGAGCGCCGTGCGTCGAGCCGCGATCCCAGGGTCTGGCGGCACCGGCCCACTCGAAGAGGAGGAGCCCATGAGAACGACCTCAGGAAAGGCGCGCCGAGCGATGGCCGTCGCGGCGCTCGTCGCCGTCATGTGCATCGCGGTCGCGCAGCTTGCTTCTACGTAGCCGCGGTCAGGTCCGCGGGTCGGCCATCGCGCCGGCTTCTCGATCGAGAACGCTTACCGCCTTCGCATACAAAGTGTCCGCCTCGGCGTGCGTGTTGGCCACCGCCGTCAATCCGAGAGACCCGTGATCTCCGAGGGCGCTCATCATGTGCAGCACGATACCGGTCTGCCTCGACTGATCGAAGTGGAGGCCGTGTCGGACGACGATGTCGAAGAGATCGTCGGGAGTGAAGGCACGATAGAGCGGCGATTCCTGGCGGTCGGTTGCCACGAAACACTTGGGCTCGCCGCGCGGCGTGAGGAACGCGCCCCGGTCGGGATCGTAGGCGCCGTCCGTCAGGAACTGAAGCGTCAGAAACGGATGTGTCGTCCCGCCTTTGCGGAGGTTGATCTCGATCGCGTAGGTGCTCCAAGCCCCGGAGTCGCCGCGGACGGCCACGAAATCGAGCGCGAACCGCCCGATGACCCCTTTCCGTGCCAGCAGCTCGCCGACCTTCGCGGCATCGCGCATGACGGGCCGGGCATAGGCCGGGTCAGCGGGAAACGAGCAGCCGAGGTAGAGCTGCCCGGAAGAGCCGCCGAGGATCTGGTCGTGGGTCGAAAGCCGCTCGACCTCCCCCAAGGGAGTGATGCGAAGCTGCGCGCTGGGGCTTCGAAACTCGGTGCCGGCGATTCTTTCCTCCACCACGCCGCCGCGCTCGCGCAACTTGGCCTCGTAGCGCTCATAGCTCGTCCCGGGCGCGTCGAATCGCATATCCCGCACTCGCTTGGCGATCTCGTGGCGCTCGGATGGCGAGCCCGATCCCGGGAGCCCGGTCATGCTCACGAGAGCGTTGCCCTCGCCCGATACCCCCTCGTTGAGCTTCACGATGGCCGCCCTGATCGTCGGCCTGCGCGCCCGCAGCTCGGCCAGGGCTCGCACCAGATCCTCCTCGCTCGTCAGATCTTCGATGCCAAGCGGATGCGTCACGCCGGCTTCGGCGAACAGGCGTCGTCCCCCGCTCTTGGTGCCAAGCGGAAAGAACCTCGGATCGCAGGCGTACATGGGGATTCCGAGGCGCAGGGCGAGGTCCCTTTCGAGCATCGTCGTGTTGAAGGGGACGAGGTGCGCCCTGTCAGGATCCGGAATCAGATCGCGTATCCGCTCGATGAGCCTTGGCCGGTCGAGCAGCTTTCGGCTCAGCGGCTGGGGTGATCCGTCCATCGGGGAAACCAGGAAGAGGCGTTCGCGCGCATGACCGGCGACGACGCCCGGCAGAAGGCCGAGGTAGTAGTCGACGATGCTCGGCTGAATGGCCAGCGAGGTGACGTAGACCAGGCGCGCACGCGGCTGTCTCAGCAAGAAGAGGAGAAAGAGGAAGCGCTCCTCGTACGATTGCTGATGCTGCCCCTGCAGGACTCGATCGACCGTCAAGGAAGGGACGACGACGATCGTCTGGGGATCTTGATTGAAAGACTGGATGGAGTGCCAGAGGGGAACGAGCTTGTGCTGGAGCGCCTCGAACTTCGCGGCCGCGTCGGCTGCGTCCGCGAATCCCTGCCAGCCTCTCGGTTCGTCCTCGCCCAAGGCCTTCACCCGTACTACTCTTCGACGTGTCGTCAAAGGCGGGCGATCAACGTGTCCGCCAGCGCATCGCCCAAGCAAAGCATACTGAACGTCGGGTTCGCCGTGCCCGCGGTCGGAAAGAGACCGGTCGAGAGGACCCAGAGGTTCCCCGTGCCTCGCACGCGAAGGCTCAAGTCGGCCACGGCCTCGTCGTCGGATCCGAGACGACACGTTCCGACCGGATGGTAGGCATCGTGCGGCTTGGGATCGACACCGCGACCCAAGACCGGAATGATCGCGGGCAACCCGGACGACGGGCCGGGCCATCGGCTCAGGACTCGGTCCGCCGTCGTCCGGATGTTCTCCTCGTCCTGCGCGGAAACGCACCACGTGACGATGGGGACCCGACGGCCGAGCGCATCCCTCTCGTCTCCGAGCCGGATCGAGTTCGAAAGGCGCGGAGCCTGCTCGATGTCGAGCTGCAGGTGAACGGGCGTGCCCGGGGGAATGTGAAGTCTCGCCCGACCGTAGCGGTCGAATCCGAAGGACACGAGCCCACCGAGCCCTCGAACGACATCCGCAACGCCCACTTTCGGGAAGCGGCGCGCCTGGATTGCAAAGAGAGTCTCTTTGGCGAGCCGGAAGGCCGGGTTGTCGATCTCGAAGAGGAAATGAGCGAAGGAACGGGGCTCCGTGGGCGCGGGACGGGTTTCGACGTAGCGGAACGAGCGCATCCGGCCGTTTGCGAACCTCGGGCCGACGGCCCGCGCGGCATGCGCACGATCGTTCGGCTCGACGTCGCCGATCCGGCAGGACAGATGGTCGGAGAGGAACGCGCCGACACGGGCGCGCTCGGGGAAGATCCGTCCCCCACCCGATTCGCTCACCTCCAGCAGGATCCGCGCGCTCTCGATCGCCCCCGCCGCGACGATGAAGTGTTTCGCGGAGACCCGGACACGACCTCCCGACGTGGACCGCGCCTCGATCGACTCGATTCCCGCCGAGCCTTCGGAGCCGCCCACGACCTTCCACGACGACACCACGGCGTTCAGGTAGGTGCGAAGCCGCTCGGCCTTTTCGTCGACGAGGTAGACCAGATTGCGGCGCCGGAACGGGAGGAACTCTCCGGCCAAGACCGCGAGCCCATTTCCCTTCATGGCTTCGACCACGTTGGGGATCAGCCTTCGTGGGAGATCCTCGAAATCGGAGTCGTGGCCGATCTGCAGCCGATCGAGCACCGCGATCGACCTTTGTTCCACGACCGAGACCACATGCCCCCAAGGACTTCCGTCATCGTCTTCGCCACGTCGGAGATCGAGGCGCGTATGAGGGATGAGATGCCCGCCCCAACGGGAGGTCGAGCCGCCCCATCCGAACGCGCGCCCATCCATGGCGCCCTTGTACGGATCGGCCGCGAAGACCGGGCGCATGCCGATACGGTCGCCTTCGTCGCAGACGCGCCCGCCCGCCTCGAGCAACGTGACCGATTTCCCCTGCGACACGAGCCTCGAGGCGAGATACAGACCCGCCGCGCCGGCTCCCACGATGCAGACGTCGGACGACTCGGCGAGCTCCTCTCGGCCGGCCGAGCCGAGATCGATCATCGTCACGCAGGACTCCGATCGATCGAGCGCGTGCGAGTTCGAAGGAGCATGAGGCGAATGGTGCCTTTTTTTCGCCCTCGAGCCAACTCCGGATCTCGTCGGATCGAAGGGCGTCGTTCGAGCGCTCCCTGGAGCTCGCGCGACGCTGCCCGTGGGGACGCTTGACTTTCCTCGCCGCCTTGCGAGATTGACTTTCGGACGCCGCGTGCCGGCGCATCGGGGGAGACATGTCGAGAGGGCGGGTCTACGGGGGCACCTTTCTCATTGCATTCGCCACGCTCGGCCTGGAGATCGCACTGACGCGTTTGCTCAGCGTCGTGACCTGGTACCACCTCGCCTTCTTCGCGATCTCGACCGCCATGCTGGGCATGACCGCCGGAGCGGTCTCCGTCTATCTTCGGCCCCATCGGTTCCCACAGGGAGACCCGAGCGTCGGCGTGGCGAACGCCTGCCTCGGCTTCGCGATCGTCACGCCGCTCAGCCTCATCGCGCTCTGCCTCATCCCCTTGGGCGGCGCGGAGTCCGCGGGGGGAGCGCTCGAGCTTTTCGGGGCGACGATCTGCTGCGCGCTCCCGTTCTACTTCTCGGGGATCGCGATCTCCGCGGTGCTCACCCGCTGCGCCCTTCCCATCGGAAAGCTGTACGCGAGCGACTTGATCGGCGCCTCGCTGGCCTGCCTTGCGGTGCTGGCGGCCCTCGAGGCCGTCGGGGTTCCCAGTCTCATCATCCTTTTCGGAGCCGTCGGGGCGGCCGCGGCGTGGTGCTTCGCGATGCCGACGCACCCGCAGCGCCGGGTGGCCGCCTGGCTGCCCGTACTCCTGACGCTGATGGCGCTGCTCAACGGCCTCGGGCATCCAGGGATCGCTCCGCTGTTCGTAAAGGGGAGGATGGAGCGCCGGTCCGCACAGCTCGCGGTTCGCTGGAATTCCTTCTCCCGCGTCAACGTCTACCGGAAGATCTGGGCCGCTCCCCAGATGTGGGGGCCGAGCCCGCGCATGCCTCGCTTCAAGCCCGTGCCGCAGCACTACATGGACATCGACGGGGACGCGGGTACGGCCATACGCCGGTCGTCTCCCGAGGACCTTTCCCATCTGGCGTGGGACGTGACCAATGTGGCCTACCGGCTACGGCCGAGCGGCGGGGCCTGCATCATCGGAGTCGGCGGGGGGCGCGACGTCCAGAGCGCGCTCCTGTTCGGTCACGAGCGCGTCCTCGGCGTCGAGGTCAACCCCATTTTCATCGACCTCCTTCGGAACGAGTTCCGCGACTTCGCGGGCGTGGCTCGCGACGACCGCGCGCGCCTGGTCGTGGACGAGGCTCGCAGCTATCTGGCCCGCTCGACCGAGCGCTTCGCGGTGGTGCAGATGTCGTTGATCGACACGTGGGCGGCCACCGGCGCGGGAGCCTTCAGTCTCTCGGAGAACGCTCTCTACACCGTCGAAGCCTGGACAACGATCCTCGAGCGACTCGACGAGGACGGCATCTTCACCGTGTCCCGCTGGTACAGCCCGGAGAACCTCGGCGAGACGGGAAGGGTCGCCAGCCTGGCCGTCGCCGCGCTCATCGAGAGGGGCGTCGCAGAGCCTCGGCGTCACGTCGCCATGGTGACGGCCGGTCGGGTCGCCACGACCCTCGTGTCCCAAAGGCCGTTCCGAGCGGACGATGTCGATCGCCTTCACGAGATCGCCTCCGACCTCGGCTTCGGACTTCCGATCGCTCCGGACACCCCGCCGCAGGATCCGATACTGCGCAGGATCGTCTCGGCTCGCTCCAGTGAGGAGCTTCTGGCGTCCATCGCCGACGAGCCGCTCGACTACGCGCCCCCGACCGACGAGCGACCGTACTTCTTCCAGATGCTGCGGCTGTCCCGGCTGTCCGAGGCGTTCACCGCGACGCAGGGCGTCGTGCGCGGGAACCTGACGGCCACGGTCACGCTTCTCTCGCTCATCGTTTGTCTGGCGATCCTGACCGGCGCCACTGTGGTCGCGCCCCTCGCGCTTCGACGGCGCGTCGCCCCGGGGTGCACGACCCTGCGCTCAGGAGCCGCGTACTTCTCGCTCATCGGGGCCGGCTTCATGCTGGTCGAGATCGCGTTCCTCCAGAGGCTGTCCGTTTTCCTGGGACATCCGGTGTATGCCTTGGGGGTCCTCCTGTTCGGAATGATCGCCAGCGCCGGCTGCGGGAGCTTCCTCAGCGAGCGCCTCCCGACGGCGAAGTTGCTGCGACATCTCCTGCCGGGGGCGGCCGCCGCCGCGATCCTGATCGCTTCGTGGGCGTTCCCGGTCCTGCTCCCCCGGCTCGCGTCCTCCCCCATACCGGTGAAGGCCGTCGCCGCGCTCTCGGTGATCATTCCGCTGGGCACGCTCATGGGAGTTTTCTTTCCGTTCGGGATGCGCTTGGTCCGGCTCCGTGGCGGAGAGGACACACCGTGGTACTGGGCCCTGAACGGTGTGTTCGGCGTGCTCTGCTCGGCGGTGGCGGTCCTGATCTCGATGCGCTTCGGGATCTCGGCGAACCTGTGGGTCGCCGCGGCCTGCTACGCGACGTTGAGTCCTTGCATGGCCTCGATGTACCGCGCGGCGGAGCACGACGGTGCCCCGGAATCAGTCGCCCCTGCGATTCTCCCGGACGCCCTGACCCACGCGACGCCGTCGGAGCGCCGCTTCATCGGCTGACCTTCACCAGCCCTCCCCATGGCCGTGACGTAGTCGCGGTTGTACCCGCCGATCTACTTTTTGCCGACCCGGTCGGCCGATGTATTCTCGCTTACGCACGGATGAGAGCGTTCCCTGCATGCGAATCCATGAGGAGGAGACATGAACGATCGTACTTGCGTCAAGCGGTACCTCGGGGCCATCTCGCTGTCGTTGCTCGTGAGCGTCGCTCGAGGGCCTCTCTCGCTGGCCGGGGAGGCCGTCGCGGACTCCGCGCTGACCGGCACGCTGAGCATCCTCCACGGCGACGGTTTGCCTGGATCCGGCGTCGAGACTCTTGCGGTCCTCGGGCTCGTGGACGAGACCGGAGCGTGGATCCCTCTCCGCCTCGAATCGGCGCTGAAGGCGTCCGCCGTGGGATTGACCTCTCTGGCCGGGCAGCGGGTCCGCGTGACCGGACGATGGTTGGCCGCCGCGGCCGACGCCTCCGGCGGGCCGGACTTCGAGGCGGCCACCATCGAAGCCCTCGATTTGCCAGGGGAAGCCATCGCTGTGGCCGAGGCGACGACGGTGAACGCACCCTACGTCACCATTCTCTGTCGCTACGCGGATTCGATCAACGTGACTCCGCACCCGCCGTCCTACTACAACAGCTTGATGGGGACGGCCGCGCGAACGAGGTTCCCCAGCATGACCGACTACTGGAGGGAGCAGTCCTATAGCGCGTTGAGCCTCGATGGGAGCGTGGTCGTTGGCTGGTACAACCTACCTCAGCCGCAGTCGTACTACATCCCGAATGGGAATCCGGACTTCGGCAGACTGACCGACGACTGCACCGCGGTGGCGGACGCCGACGTCTTCTTCCCCTCCTTCAGCGGCATCAATCTCTTCTTCAACGGGGGCGTTGGCTGCTGCGGCTGGGGAGCCTCCAACTGGGTGATCACGCGCGACGGACAGACGAAGTCCTATGGATTGGTCTGGCAGCCTCCCTCACTCCAGAACCTCGTGGGCGTGGCCCACGAAATGGGCCATTCGCTCGGCGACCCACACTCGGACTGCGGCGTGTGGGAGAAGATCGGAGCCTGCCGCATCTCCGATCCTGTCCTCGGCTGCATTCCCGACCACGACCTCGCCGCCTACAAGGACCTGTACCACGGCTGGATTCCCAGCGGAAGAATCTACGCGGCGCAGGACCCGAGCACGAAGACGATCACGCTGCAGCGACTCGCTCAGCCCGCGGCGCAGGGCTACCTCCTCGCAAGGATCCCGATCGGAGGCTCGGCCACGCACTTCTACAGCGTCGAGGCTCGCCGTTTCGCCGGCTACGACGCCAGCATGCCGGGCGAGGCGGTCATCATTCAGGATGTCGATACGACGAGGCCGGAGCCCGCTCACATCGTCGATGCCGACGGCGGCGACTGCGGAGACAAGGGCGCGATGTGGACGGTGGGCGAACGGTTCGTGGACCTGGCCAACGGGATCACCATCTCGGTGGACTCCGCGAGCTCCAATTCTTTCAAGGTCACCATCCACCTGTGCTCGATATGTGACCAGTAGCTGGAGCGCGGCCCGGCGCTGACGCTCAGCCCTTCATGGCTCCGATCTGCGCGAGCAGCGTCAACATGTCGAAGTAGTGCGAGTAGGTCACCACCTTCCCGCCCTCGACCTTCAGGACCTGGCAGGCGGGCACCTCGATCCGCTTCCCCGACGCCGGGATCGTGCCGGACGGCGTCGGCAGCGGACCGGTGTGGGTTCCCTTCCAGACCACCTCGAAGATGGCGGTGTCGCCGCTTTCGTACTCTCGGATGAACGTGGCCTTCGAATCGGGGATCGCCTTGGCCCAGCCCTGCCAGGCGTCCATGACCGCGGCGACGCCCTGGATGCGGCGACCGGTTCCCTTCTCGTCGTAGACACCGTTCTCTGCGAACGCCGCGCGTACGCGGTCCCAGTTCTTGTCGTTGTACGCAATCGTCGCGGCCTTGGCGGTCTCGATGACGCTCGGCATGGGGGTCCTCCTTCGTCGTTGGGGATGAAGCAGCAGACTCCCCGCTGGGGTTCCTGTCAAGTCGGCCCAGGGCCGCAGGCCCCCCGAAAATAGGGGTTGACTACGTGCGACACTTGTCGCATATCTTACTGCGACACTTGTCGCAGGAGGAGTCATGGCCCGGTCGCTCCCTCAACTCTCCCGCTTCGAGCTTCAGGTCCTGAGGCTGCTCTGGGCCCGCTCCGAAGCCTCGGTGGCGGACCTTCACGGGGACATCCCCGACGCCCCGAGCTATTCCACGATCCGCAAGATCGTCGAGCGTCTCGAGCAGAAGGGCGCGATCGAGCGCATCCGCGTCGACGACAAGGCCGTCATCTACCGGGCCGCGGTCCCCCGCGCCGCGGTCGTCCGGCACGAGATCCGCCGGTTTCTCGACGTCATGTTCGACGGCGCCGCGGGGCCCTTGGTCGCGCACCTCGCCGAGATGGACGCAGTCACCCTGGACGATCTGAAGAGCCTCGAGCGTCAGCTCGGAAAGGGACGGCGGAAGCCGAAGGAGAAGCCATGAGCGTGGCAGGGCTCGATCGCGCGCTGGGCGCGCTCTGGATCGACGTGCTCCGGCACCTGTGGCAGTCGGCGCTCGTCGTGCTCCCGCTTTTCCTCGTGGTGCGCGTGCTCCGCACGGCGCCGGCTCGCTGGTCGCACCGGCTCTGGGTCGCCGCGCTCGCGAAGCTGTTCGTTCCGCTCGCGGTGTTCGGACCCTTGGCCAGCGCCGCGCTCCGGCGTCTGGCCGGGGAGCAGGGGGCCGCGCCCGCGGGCGGCGGACTGCCGGGGTTCCAGGTCCTCGTCAGCGTCTTCGGAGCCGACGGCTCGTCCGTTTCGTCCTCCATGGCGGAGCGCGTTCCCGCTCCGTTCTGGATTGCCTGCACCGCGGCCTACGCCGCCATCGCCTGCGCGCTTCTCTTCCGCACGGGCCGAGACCTTGCGGCCGCGCGGCGTCTCGCGCAGCGTCCTGTTCGCGTGTCTGGAGCTCGCGCAGCGCGCCTCGCCTCCGCGCTCGAGCACGCCGGCCTTCACGCGGATCGCGTGGTGATCTCGGGTGCGAACCTGATCCCGGCGGTCGTCGGCACGCTGCGTCCGCGCATCGTCGTTCCACTGCTGCTGCTCGACGAGCTTCAGGTGGACGAGCTGGCGGCGGTACTGCTCCACGAGGACATGCACCGGCGCCACGCCGATCCTGCCATCGCTCTCGTTCAACGGCTGACAACCTCCCTCCTCTTCTTCTATCCCCTTCTCGCACCTCTTCAACGCCGCATTCGCGAGGCGGCGGAGATGCGTTGCGACGAAGGCGCGCTGCGCGCGGGGGCCGAGGCCTCGGTCTACGCGCGTGCGCTGGCCCGAACGATCCACCTCGGACTGGATCCATCCCCCGCACCTGCCGCGCTCGACGACGGGAGCCCGTCCCTCGTCGCGCGGCGCATCGACAGGCTCCGCGAGCCTGGAAGGACACGCATCATGATGAAGCACCGCCTCGCCATGGGATTCGCCGTCGCGCTTCTCGCGGCGGGGATCTTTCTTCCGGTGACCCCGCACGGCCTGATGGCGGGCACCGGCGCCAACACGGCGGAGTTCAACCGTGTTTGGAACTTGGACAAGCACGTCACGATCAAGCTCGAGAGAATACCCGCCGTGAAGGCGATCGCCGCCATCGCCGCCCAGAGCGGCGTTGCGATCGCGACCGAAGGGCCGACCAACTGCTGTCTCGTCAGCCTCGCCGTCACAGACGTCCCGGCGGGCCAGGCGTTGGAATCGGTCGCCAAGCAGTCCGGCGTCCGCTTCGAGGTCGTCAGCTCCAAAGCGCTGCGCGCCGTCTTCCCCGGCGCGCTCAACGCCTCCGTGAAGGCGGATGCAGACCTGCCCGTGGCCATCCATCGTGTGGACGCCGTCTACCCGAAGGATGCGATGACGGCCCGCGCCGAGGGTTTCGTCGTGCTCTCGGCCACGGTCGGTGTCGACGGCACCGTGGGCGAAGTCGAGATCGTCCGCCACGCCGACGGCTGGCCGTCGCTGGACCAGGCCGCCATCGACGCCGTGCGTCAATTCACCTACAAGCCTGCGATGAAGAATGGCGAGCCGGTCGCCGCCCAGATCCATGTGAAGATGGAGTTCTCGCTGCACGAGGGCGCCGACGACGCGAGCGCGACTGTTCACTGATCGATACGTTCGTCAGCCCGGTGGAGTCGGCCAGACTCCGCCGGGCCCGGCTTCGTCTTGAAACTGAGATTGCGCGCCCTCGTATAGTGGAGCGCATGCGCATTCCGATCCAGCGGGCCGTCTTTGTCTTCTTCATTCTTTCGATCGCCGTGGCCTTTCTCGCGACGGCGTCCGGCGCGACGGACCAGCGCGGCATCGAGGTCGGCGATCTCAACCGCGGGATCGATCCCTGCACGGACTTCTTCGAGTACGCGAATGGTAACTGGCGCGCGAACAACCCGATCCCGCCTTTCATGGACCGCTGGAGCCGCCGCTGGGCCTCGGGGGAGCTCAACAAGGACCAGCTCCACGAGATCCTCGAGGAGGTCGGCAGCCGGCAGGACTGGCCGGCGGGCAGCCACGAGCAGCTCATCGGGGAGACCTACGCCGCCTGCATGGACCAGGCGTCGATCGACAAGCTCGGCATCGCGCCCGCGCGGCCGATGCTGCTCGAGATCGAGGGGATCCAGAGCCCCACGGACCTCCAGAAGACGATCGGTCGCTTCCACGCGCTCGGCATCGCCGCGCCCTTCGGCCTCGCGGCCTCCCCCGACAACCATGATCCGACGCGCGTGATCGCGGATATCTTCGCGGCGGGGCTCGGGATGCCCGATCGGGACTACTACCTGAAACCGGAGCCGCGCTTCGCCGAGGCGCGCGAGAAGTACCGCGCGCACGTCAAGAACATGTTCGCGCTCGCGGGACTCGACGCCGCCCAAGCGCAGGCCGCCTCCGACACGGTCTTCTCGTTCGAGAAGAAGCTCGCGGAGGTCTCGCTCGACAACGTCGCGCTGCGCGACCCGGCGGCGACCGACCACAAGGTCGAGTTCGGCCAGCTCGGCAAGATGATTTCGCACTTCGACTGGGAGGCCTACTTTCGCGCTGCGAAGGTCCCTCGGACGGCGCTCAACGTGCAACAGCCGAAGTTCATGAAGGAGGTCGATCGGCAGCTCGCGAAGGCTCCCCTCTCGACCTGGAAGACCTACCTGAAATGGCAGCTCCTCCATGCGGTCTCCGGGGCGCTCTCCAGCCCCTTCGAGGAGGAGACCTTCGCGTTCTACGGCCGCTACCTGAGCGGCGCGACCGAGATGAAGCCGCGCTGGAAGCGCTGCGTCGAGAACATCGACGCGTTGCTCGGCGATGCGCTCGGACGCAAGTACGTCGAGACGCATTTCCCCCCCGAGGCGAAGGCGCGCATGCAGGAGATGGTGAAGAACATCCTGCTCGCGATGAAGGACACGATCACCGGCCTCACCTGGATGGGAGACGGCACCAAGAAGAAGGCGCTCGAGAAGCTCTCGACCTTCAACCCCAAGATCGGCTATCCGGACACGTGGAAGACGTATGCCGGCGTCTCTGCCACGCGCGGCTCGTTCTGGGACGACGTCGAGTCCGCGTCGCGGTGGAACGTCGCCGACAGCAACGCCACGATCGGCAAGCCCGTCGATCGCGGGCGCTGGGGCATGACGCCTCCGACCTCGAACGCCTACTACAGCGCGCTCCTCAACGAGATCGTCTTTCCGGCCGGGATCCTGCAGCCTCCGGCGTTCTCGGTCGAGGAGACCGACGCCGCCAACTACGGCGCGATCGGCGTCGTGATCGGCCACGAGATCAGCCACGGCTTCGACGACCAGGGGGCGCAGTACGACGCGCAGGGAAGGCTGAACAACTGGTGGACCTCCGCCGACCTCAAGAAGTTCCAGGCCCGCGGCCAGTGCGTCGTCGATCAGTTCGAGGGCTACTTCATCGAGCCCGGCATCCACCACAACGGCAGGCTCGTGCTCGGCGAGTCGATCGGCGATCTCGCCGGAGCGAAGCTGGCGTTCCTCGCCTACCGGAAGTCGCGCGAGGGGAAGCCCCCCGAGGCCACGATCGACGGCTTCACCCCCGAGCA
>Ga0075428_100006899_pt1 | contig 12614 bp, 14 predicted proteins | sample RhiMetdeltSRZDD2_FD_75291 | JGI IMG/M metagenome (GOLD analysis project Ga0075428, IMG submission 75291) | Populus rhizosphere microbial communities from Tennessee, USA - Rhizosphere MetaG P. deltoides SRZDD2 | ecosystem: Host-associated > Plants > Roots > Rhizosphere > Soil | place: USA...
GGATCAAAAGCGCATTGCTTTATAGACATTTCCTCAGCATTGAAATCACCAAAGGGAGGAAAATCACTCTGTGAGTGCGCAAGAGAGTAAATAAAAATGAATGCAGCGAGGACAGTAGCTTTTGTGTAGAACATAAGTCCAGGTTTTAGTGGCACTCTAATTTACTCATTTCAGTCACAAAACAAAAGCCGTCCCATGAGCGGCACGGCTTTTTTTAATATGAATTAATTCAATTAGAATCTTTCCAGCGCCGAAAAGAAAAAGTCACCTTCAATCTTTGCGTTTTCATCGCTGTCGCTTCCATGCACAGCATTTTCTCCTACATTGCTAGCGTATTTTTTTCGGATGGTTCCATCATCAGCCTTTGCGGGGTCGGTAGCGCCGATCAGTTTCCTGAAATCAACCACGGCGTTTTCTTTTTCCAAAATTGCTGCGATGATCGGGCCGCTGCTCATAAATTCAACCAGTTCGCCAAAAAAAGGCCTCGCTTTATGAATGGCATAAAATTCACTTGCTTTTTCAGGAGTGAGTTTTAATTGTTTAAGTGCTATTACACGAAAACCGCCATTGATTATCATGTCGAGAATTGCGCCGGCATAACCTCTTTTCATAGCGTCAGGTTTGATCATTGTCAATGTTCGATTGCTCATAAAATATACATTGTTTTTGGGCCGCAAAGCTAAGGGAAAGTGATGAGTCTTGGGTCGATCGTCGTTGGCCAGGGCGATGGTTTAAAACTGCCGACTATTGACTCCCGACTGTAGACTGATTTCACTACCTTCGCAGCCGCTTATGAAACCCATAGCAGAGATTTTTCCATTATTATATCAGCCGAGGAAGATTGTGATAGTTCCGCACCAGAAACCTGACGCGGATGCCATGGGCGCTTCGCTTTGCCTTTTACATTTTCTGAAACAATTTGGTCATACCGTCACTGTGATTTCGCCGACAAACTGGGCGGGGTGGCTGAACTGGATGCCTGGCTCCAGCGATGTGATCGATTATGACATGTTCAAAGAAAAAGCGGAGAAGGTCCTTGACGCTGCCGACTGGGTTTTTTGTCTTGATTTTAACGCGATCCATCGTACAAAAAACATGACAGCGAAGCTGGAACAACTTACTTGCCCCAAAATTTTAATAGATCATCATCAACAGCCTGATGAAAAGTGTTTTGAATGGGGGATAAGTGATGCTGATAAATCCAGCACCTGCGAAATGATCTACGATCTTATCTACGCTTCAGGCCATGCCGACAAGTTCAGGACCGAAATGATCGATTGCATTTATGCCGGGGTGGTCTCTGATACAGGTTCGTTTCGTTTTTCATCGACCACGGCTGCGGTACATAGCCTGGTTGCTGATTTGAAAAGCCGTGGATTGGAACATATGCATGTGCACAATAACCTGTTCGATAATTTTCTTGAAAACAGGATGCGTTTTATCGGCCATGTGTTGCTGAACCGGATGGAGGTTTATTATGAGTACAACACTGTATTGCTGGTGATCCCCAAATCAGATCTATTAAGATACCAGATAAAAACCGGGGATACAGAAGGCCTGGTAAACTATCCGCAAAGCATAAAGGGCATTAAACTTGTTGCAATAGTGATCGACAGGGACGAAGAACGCAAATGGAGTTTCCGCAGCAAAGGTGATTTTGATTGCAATACTTTTGCCAGGAAATATTTTGAGGGCGGCGGACATTTTAATGCTTCAGGTGGTCGCAGTTCATTACCACTCGAAGAGACGGTAAAAAATTTTCATGTAGCTATGAAAGAGAATCTACAATTACTTCAATAAACAAATACAATGAAATCAAAAATTCCGATGCTGATCGCCGTATTGTTTGTGCTTGCTTCATGCGGCGTTGATTACAAAAAGACAAAAACTGGTTTGGTGTATAAGATCATATCCGGCGGCAGTAAAGATTCTGTGGCTGGCAAGGGAAATATTGTGAAATTTAATTTCATCAGAAAACTAAATGATTCCCTTCTTTATACGAGCTATGACAAGATGCCGCTCTTCCAGGTCCGGAGCGATGATGCCCAGCTTAACTACTCGCCCCTTGAGGTTTTATATATGATGAAAAAGGGAGATAGCGCCGTCGTAATTGAATCAGTTGATACATTGATAAAAAAGGGCGCGCAGCAACAAATACCCTATGCAAAAAAAGGAGATCAGTTAAAAACATTTATAAAAGTCATTGAAATATTCAGAACAGACAGTGCCGCACAAAAAGATTATATGGCGGAAATGGCGAAAGACAAACCAAGACAAGAAGCGGAACAAAAAGAAATGCAGGCTAAGCAGGAAGAAGAAAGGAAGAAATACATGGAGGAGATGAAAAAGCAAAAAGCACTGGATATAGAGGAGTTTAAGAAAAGCGGCGAGATAACAAAAGAGGAAAAGGAAGTGGAGGCATATCTTGCTGCTAAAAAAATAACCAATGCAAAAAAGGTAATAGGCACTTACGTGGTTGTGAAAGAAAAAGGGACTGGTACACCGGCTGCTACCGGGAAGGTTGTTACAGTAAAATATGCAGGACGGTTATTAAAGGATGATAAACCTTTTGAAGCAAGTGAATACATTTTTGAATTAGGGGCAGGACAAGCTATTGATGGATGGGACCAGGGAATCCCTGAATTCAACAAGGGTGGTAAAGGCACTTTATTTGTTCCGGCTTATCTCGCATATGGCAAGCAACAAGGTCCGGGTGGTACTCCCCTTGAATCGCTGATATTTGAAATAGAAATTCTTAACGTCAGCAATACGCGGGACGAGGCATACGCAGCAAAACGAGTTGCTGATTCACTTGCTGCAGCAAAAACTCCTGTAAAATCTAAATAAGTAATTGGATAACTAGTATTCAACCTCTTTCCTTGTCGAAAGAGGTTTTTTATTTAAACACCGCGGAAAAAAGAGTAACGGCTTCTTTTGCTTCTTTTACATCATGGACTCGGAGGATAGAAGCACCGTTCTGTAAAGCAATGGTGTTTAGCACAGTCGTTCCGTTTAACGCATGATCTGCAGTGGTCCCAAGTGTTTTAAAGATTGTGGACTTTCTGGATAACCCGGCTAGTATGGGTTTATCCAGTATTTTAAAAACAGGCAGGTCTTTTAACAGCGCAAAGTTTTGGTCAATCGTTTTGGCAAATCCAAAACCAGGATCTATGATCACATCCTGTATCCCTGCCTGTTTCAATTCATGAGTTTTGGTAATAAAAAAATCCAACACTTCACGAACGACATTTTCATAAATAGCTTCCTGTGGCATGGTTTGCGGCGTGCCTTTCATATGCATTAAAATATAGGGCACCTTTAATGATGCTACAGTTTTAATCATGTCACCATCGATACCTCCTGCGCTAATGTCGTTTACCATGGATGCGCCGGCATCAACGCCGGCTTTGGCCACGGTGGAGTAAAATGTATCAATAGAAATAAAAGCAAGAGGACATCTCCTGGCAATGGATGCAATAGCCGGAATCACTCTTTTTATTTCTTCATCGGCCGGTATCATGTTGCTTCCTGGCCTTGTACTCTGTCCGCCTATGTCAATTATATCGGCTCCGTCTGCAAGCATTTTTTCGGCGAGGGGTAAAATAGTATCGATGGCGGTAGACCTGCTGCCAACATAAAATGAATCAGGAGTAACATTAATGATTCCCATTACGAGAGGCTTCTCCACAACCAGCAACCGGCCTTTGCAATTCAATGTAAACATTCGCTTTTTGTTCGCTATTTTTGGCGATAAAGATAATCCGAAGTATGAAGTCAGAAGTAAGAAGCCGGAAAACAGGTTTGTCAGACTTCATGCTTCATACCTCTGACCTCAGGTTTATGAATACAGACAATCAGTATGACGATATCATTAAGTCATGCAAGGAAATTTTTATAAAGAAGGCAAATGATTATGGTACGGCATGGCGGGTATTAAGAACAATATCCATCGTAGACCAGATCTTTATCAAAGCGCAAAGGATAAGAACGATACAGGAGACAGGCCAGCAAAAAGTAGCTGACGATATTTCTGCCGAATTCAAAGGGATAATAAACTATGCCATTATCGGGCTTATTCAATTGGACCTGACTGCTGATGACCCTGAAGAAATGCCAATAGAAAAGATATCGGCGATGTTTGATGAAAAAGCAGTCATCGCTAAACGCTTAATGCAGGATAAGAATCATGATTATGGCGAGGCCTGGCGAAGCATGAGCCAGGAAAGCTTTGTTGATCTGATATTGATGAAGCTGCAACGTATCCGTCAAATTTTGATCAACGAAGGAAAAACGTTAATGAGCGAAGGGGTCGATGCCAACTACCTGGATATCGTGAATTACGCGGTATTTGCTTTGATCCTGATGAAGGAGGCTGAAGTCTGAAGTCGGAGGTCTGAAGTCGGAAGTCCGAGGTGTGAAATCGGATTTAAATTGAGTATTGATCCGGATAGCTATCGGGAGAGCACTAAGCATCTTAAAAGCGTTAAATGAAAATAGCAATAAATATCATCAGAATTTTTGTTGGGCTTCTTTTTATCTTTTCCGGTTTGGTTAAGGCAAACGATCCGCTTGGAACTGCCTATAAGATGGAAGAGTATTTTGAAGTGTGGAATGCCGACCTGGCCACCAGTACATTTTTTGCAAAGAATGCTTTGATGAACCTGTTTCATTTTCTGGATGAACACACATTGTTTCTTTCCATCACCATGAATGCCTTTGAGATCATTGCCGGCGCGGCATTATTGCTGGGTTGGAGAATGAAATTAGTTAGCTGGCTATTGCTGTTATTGATGATCTTTTTCACCATACTAACCGGTTATACATATAAAACCGGCAGGCCAACAAATTGTGGTTGTTTTGGTGATTGTATCAAGATCACGCCTCAGTTTTCTTTTTATAAGGATGTTTTGCTTTCGGCATTAATTCTTATTTTATTGTTTACAAGAAGGCATATCAAGCCACTGTTTACATCCCGTTTGAATGGGATCCTGATGATCCTTGTTACCATATTCAGTTTTGGGTTGCAATGGTATTCTTTAAGATACTTACCTCCGGTTGATTGTTTACCATTTAAAAAAGGAAATAGCATTCCGGAAAAAATGAAAATGCCAGCTGATGCAATTCCTGATAGTATCGTGATGACTTTTGTTTACGAAAAGCAGGGTCAGAAAGTTGAATTTACCGCCGATAAATTCCCGGACGATTTTAATGATTCTACATACAAATTCGTCAATCGCTATGATAAACTGGTTAGAAAAGGAAAAAATAATGAACCACCGATCAAGGGATTTACTTTAGTAGGCGTGGGAAGTGTTGACTCAACGGGTGCCCGGGTAAATGCCGATTCAACAACTGTGATTTTATCCCAACCGAATGCGTTGTTGTTTTTCAATACCGAGCTACCGGGAAAAAACCCATCATGGAAAAATGATTTGCTTGAGCTTTATTCCACTGCAAGACAAAAAGGGATATCATTTTATTTTGTTACAAACAATCGTGATGCTGCGATCAATGTGTATTCTCAAATGGGAATAAAAGACATTCATGTGTTGGCATGCGATTTTACCGCAATAAGAACAGCAGCCAGGTCGAATCCAACGCTTTATTTATTAAAGAATGGATCTGTGGCCGGTAAATGGAGTTATGCAAATTTGGATGATGCAACAGCCACCATTGCGAAATAAGAGACGCCGTTTGTTATTGTGCAGGTAACCAACAACCAATCAACAACAAGCAACACTTGCTAAAGTTCATTACCAAAAAACTTCTTTACGGTCTTCTGGTATTAACAGGAGTTGTCATTCTTGTCTTTTTTCTTTTCCAGGGTTTTGGCGATCCGTCAAGATTGGTGATGGGGCAGACCGGGGATGCGGCGACTCAGGCCAACATCCGTAAAGAGCTTTACCTGGATCAGCCCAAATGGAAACAATTCCTTCATTACATAAATGACGTGTCGCCGGTTTCATTTCATTCTGCAAATGAGATAAAAGAAAAAAAGCTCAAAGGTATTTTCATTGGGAGCGAACGTAGGTTTGGGATAAAAGTTCCTTACCTGCGTAAATCCTATCAAACAAAAAAGGAAGTTGGCAGTGTGTTAGCGGAAGCATTGCCGGGCACGCTTATACTCGCACTAGCCGCAATGTTCATAGCGGTTGTGATCGGGATACCACTTGGCGTTGTGGCAGCGGTAAGGAAGGGAACCTGGGTGGATACCTCTGCTGTTTTTGCAAGTATTGTTGGTATTTCAGCGCCTTCATTTTTTATGGGGATCATTATTGCCTATGCCTTCGGATTTGTCTTATCGGATTGGACGGGTTTGCACATCAATGGCAATTGGTTTGATGTGGACGAAATAACCGGGGATAGAAAATTTACCCTGTATAATCTTATTTTACCCGCATTTACACTTGGTATTCGTCCGCTTGCGATCATTACACAACTTACGCGTAGCGCCATGCTCGATGTTTTGAACCAGGATTATATTCGAACAGCATATGCCAAAGGATTGGGTAAGCGACAGGTAATTTGGAAACATGCATTACGTAATGCATTAAATCCTGTTATAACTGCCGTTACAGGTTGGTTCGCCGAATTACTTGCCGGAGCTTTCTTTGTAGAATATATTTTTGGGTGGAAGGGTATCGGCAAGGTTACTGTCGATGCCCTGGAAAAACTCGACTTCCCGGTAGTGATGGGTGCAGTGCTTGTATCAGCGACATTTTTTATCGTTATGAATATTCTTGCGGATATTTTATATGGATTGGTTGACCCAAGAGTTCGAATGTCGTGAGCTCGTTCGTATAACTTTACAATTTAATTACACACATTTTAATTTTAGTTTCAAATTGCGCATGAGATTTGCGCAGGATAATGACTTTGTTTGCAAATTTTTTGTGCACATAAGTTAATATCGGGCTTTTGAATTATTTTTTATTCGTAACTTCCAAGTAGTTCGTTGTTTGGTCATTGGATTACTTAACCTGTTAAACCTGTGCGTATGGAAAAGATAACTTCGATATTAGCCAAAAAAGAACCACACTTCCACACCGTTTCACCCACTTCATCGGTTGATAAAGCACTAAGTCAAATGTGTTGCGAGAATGTCGAGTACCTGATCGTAATGGATGAGGATGAAAGATATATTGGTTTAATAACGGAGCATGATATCACAACCAAAGTGCTTTTTGTCAACAGGAATTCCAACAACACTTCTGTTGGGGCAGTTATGAATAAGCGTTTACCCGCAGCATCAACAGAAGATACCGTCGAGAATTGCATGCAATTGATGCGACAGCACAAGGTGCGTTATTTGCCGGTATTTGAAAACTATTCATTCAGGGGAATTGTTTCTTCAGACGACATTTTGGAAGAAGCGGTAAAAAACCGTGCTGAGATTTTTGATGCCGAAAGAAGAAAAGCAGGCCGGTTTGGAGTGCTTACTTAACGATTATTTCTTTGATCACATTTTTTCCTAAAGCTTCGTTCACACGAAGCTTTATTTTTTCTTTCTGAAAGATCAACTCCTGTTTCAGCGGGGCGACATGCGTGGTGATAAAAAGAGTATCGTTGATAATGCCGATGCTGTCCGTGTACCTGGCAACTGTTTTTCCCATGATCTCCTCCCATACATCTTCAATTTGCAATGCCTGTATGGAGCCTTTGATACGGCTTTCTTCCAGGAATTTTTGTAAAGCTTCACCGATCGAATATTCACCCATGATGCAAAGTTAACTGTTGATTATTGATTACTGATTATTGATTATTAAAACCAGAATGCTGTTTGAGTTGGGCGCTGGAGCAGAGAAATTAATAATTAATAATGAATAATTAATAATTTTTCAAATTATTCAATCTTTTAACCTGATCAGTTGATATTTTATTTTCAACACATCAAGATGTTGCGACAGCCTTTCTTCATTCGTATCGGTAATAAAGACCTGCCCGTTATTTTCAATGCAAACACGTTGCAGGAGATTTGCAATGCGGGCCTCATCTAATTTCTCAAAGACATCATCGAGCAAAAGAAGCGGAGCAAAACCTTTATTCTCCATCAGCACATCCATTTCTGCCAGCTTTAATGCAAACAATAAACTTTTACGCTGTCCTTGTGAAGCGATGTTCTTGAATAATTGCCCCGAAAGATTAAAGACAAGATCGTCACGATGAATGCCACCAGTGGTACGTTGCGCGGCAATATCCCGCTGCCGGTTCAACTGCAGCAATTCTTTACATTCACATTGGTTTAATTCGCTTTGGTAGTGCAGTTCTGTTTCTTCTTCTTGTTTTGCTATGTCTTCGTAAAGTTTTCTTACACGTGGTAAAAAAGAAAAAAGGAATTGCTTACGTTTCTCAAAAATATAGACGCCCGGTTTTATTAATTGCTCATCGAGTACATCCAGCAATGACAAATTCTTATTCCCTGTTTCATAAAAACTCTTTAGCAGGGAATTTCTTTGAAGCAGGATCTTGTTGTAATTGATAAGATGTTGTAAATAATCTTTATCAATTTGAGAAAGCAGGGCATCTAAAAACCTTCGTCTTTCTTCACTGCCATCGGTGATGATCTGGATATCATCCGGGGCAATGATAACACAAGGATAGCGGCCAATATGTTCGGAAAACTTTTCATATGGTGAATCATTAACCGAAAACTCTTTCTTACCGGTTTCACGAAGGATACAAACCGGGTTTTCCTTTTTACCACTTGATCCGAGTTCTCCGTCGATTCTAAAACCCTGCTGGCCACTTTGAATATTTAAAGTATCTCTTGTAAAATAACTTTTGGTAAAACAGAGGTAGTGAATAGCATCAAGCAAGTTGGTTTTCCCAACGCCATTATTACCACAAATGCCGACGATCCTTTCAGTGAATTGAAATGAACGATTGCTATAGTTCTTGAATTGGGTAAGTGATATGGAATGGAGCCGTAACAAACGATGCAATATTAAGAAGTGAGACGTCAAACGTCAAACGTAAGACGTGAAAAGTGAAGCGAAAGCTTGGCATGGACATTTCCCGTCTCAGGTTTCACTTTTCACGACACATTGATGAATAGACAGATTGAGTTGAACGGAGCGTCGCAAGGGACGTCAAATCAGGGCTACAAAGCTGGAAACCATATAAAAAACACCCGCTCCAACCTTAAAATCTTCGTCTGAAAATTTGGCAAGTTTGCCTTATTTTTGCCCGCCCGGACGTAACCGGAATTTGAATGTTAATTCAGATAACCGTTCGGACGGCCCCCGCTTATTTTATGGCAGAAACAACACCAACCCTGAAGCCTGTGGCTACAAAATTTTCCAAAGAAACATATCTCTATTGGTATGAGCTGATGCAGCTTATTCGCCAGTTTGAATTGATGGCTGAAGAGAAATATAAAATGGAAGGAAAGATCCGCGGATTCTTTCACTCTTATGCCGGGCAGGAAGCAATTGCTGCTGGTTGTATGACTGCCACTCGTCCTGAAGACGGATTTATCACGGCCTATCGTGACCATGGATTGGCAATTGCCAAAGGAGTTCCGGTGAACAGCTGCATGGCGGAATTGTATGGAAAGGCAACAGGTTGCGCAAAAGGTAAAGGTGGCAGTATGCACTTTTTTGGAAAGGAAGTAGGATTTTGGGGTGGTCATGGAATTGTGGGAGCACAAATAGGTACGGGTGCAGGCTTAGCATTTGCAGAGCAATACCGCGGTACTGATAATGTGATCCTATGCTTTTTTGGAGATGGGGCTGCCCGCCAGGGAATTTTGCATGAAACATTCAACCTGGCAATGTTATGGAAGTTGCCTGTGATTTTTATTTGCGAGAATAATAACTACGCGATGGGTACTTCGGTAGAGCGTACCAGTAACGTGATCGACATTTATAAACTGGCCGATGGATATGAAATGCCTGGTGATACCATCAATGGAATGAGCGCTGAAGCGGTGCACGAAGGGGTAAGCCGCGCGGTAAAAAGAGCAAGAGAAAAAGGCGGGCCAACGCTGCTGGAAATGAAGACCTATCGTTACAAGGGTCATTCGATCAGTGATCCCCAGAAATACCGGTCTAAAGAAGAAGTGGATGAGTACAAAGACCAGGATCCTATCCAGGCTGTTCGTAAAACAATTCTTTCCAGTGGATTTGCAACCGAGGATGAATTGAAGAAAATTGATGACAGGGTAGAAGGTATTGTTACCGAATCTGTAAAGTTTGCCGAAGAAAGCCCATGGCCAAATGATGATGAAGTGTTGAAAGATGTTTATATCGATAAAAACTACCCTTTTATTGTTGACTAGCCTCTAAATCGTCTAATCGTGCCTTAAGCGAAACCTAACAGTAAATAATTATCAAATAGAAACACAAAATAAAAATGGCTGAGAAGAAAAATGTGATCGCTTCCGAACATGAAGACGTCATCACGAAAGCACAGGATTTCTGGACCCGCTATCAAAAACAAATTACCGTAGCCCTTGCTATTGTTGTGCTGGCAGTCGGTGGATGGTTTGGTTATAAGAATTTTATTCAGAAACCAAAAGCTGCAAAAGCACTTGATGTAATGTTCAAAGCTGAAGAGTACTATCGTATGGATAGTCTTCAAAAAGCGTTGAATGGAGATGGCCTCAACTGGGGCTTTGTAAGAGTAATAAAAGAGTATGGTGGCACAAAAGCGGGAAATCTTGCGAAATTCTATGCCGGCGATAGTTACCTGAGGACAGGCGATTTCAACAATGCTGTCAAGTACCTGAAGGATTTCTCTACATCTGCAAAACAACTACAGGCAAGAGCCTATAAATTACTTGGCGACGCCTATGCGGAACTTGGCAAAAATGATGATGCGATAAGCAATTATAAAAAGGCAGCCAATCATTTTACAGAAGACAATCATAACTCAGCAGAATATTTATTCTTTGCTGCAGCGCTTTCTGAGAAGTCGGGAAAGAACGCTGAAGCAATTTCTTTATATAAAGAAGTAAAAGAAAAATATCCGGGCACAGTAGCGGCAAACGAATCGGATAAATATTTGGCAAAACTCGGAGTATATAATTAAAGGCACAAGATTCAAGGCACAAGGTGCAAGGAAATACCTTATGTGCCTTGTACCTTGACCCTTGTACCTTGAATCCTGAACCTTTCGGATAATGGCAGAAGTAACAAACAGTAAACTATTACATATTGATGCAGGCATTCTTAAAAAGAGTGCCTGTATCGTTTTGGTAAAAACTGAATGGAATGCGACGATCGTGGATGAATTAGAAAAAGGTTGCAGGGAAAAACTACAAGCATTAAAAGTAAAAAAGATCATTACGGTCTCAGTCCCTGGCGCATTTGAGATCCCTTTTGCCATCAGGAATTACTGGGAAAATGCAGGAAAGAAAAAGAGACCGGATGCATTTGTTGCATTGGGTTGTGTCATCCGTGGCGATACACCACATTTTGATTATGTATGTAAAGCGGTGACTGACGGTGTTGTTCAATTAAATCTTTTATTGCCCGTGCCGACAATATTCGGTGTATTGACTGTTGACAACGAAGACCAGGCAAAAGAACGAATTGGCGGGAAGCATGGACATAAGGGTGAAGAAGCGGCAGTAACGGCCGTGAAAATGATCAATCAGTTTGAGCGTTGAGTACTGATTATTAATTATTTTTCCTCTTTAATAAGCCCAACCTAATACTAACCCAATAATCAATAATTAATAATTAATAATTTATCGGGACTTGAACGTACAACTCTTCATACCATGTTTCGTCGATCAATTATATCCTCAAACAGGATTTAATATGGTGAAAGTATTGGAGAAAACTGGTTGTACCGTTACCTACAATACAAAACAAACATGTTGCGGTCAGCCGGCTTTTAACGCCGGTTTTTGGGATGAGGCAAAAGCAGTATGTATGAAGTTTGTAAAAGATTTTCATGGCAGCGATTATATCGTTACACCGAGCGCAAGTTGCGCAGGCTTTGTACGGAACTATTATTCGAAGCTGCTTGAAAACTCTTCAGTACATAACGAAGTAAAAGAATTAAGTAAACGCGTCGTGGAATTCTCCGAGTTTATGGTTAAGATATTACAGGTGGAATATGTAGGTGCCGTGTTGAATGGCAAAGCCACCTATCACGATAGTTGCGCGGGATTAAGAGAATGCAGGATCAAAGAAGAACCGAGAAGACTTTTATCTCATGTAAAAGGGTTGGAGCTTCATGAGATGCAGGATGTGGAAACCTGTTGTGGCTTTGGAGGAACCTTTGCCATAAAGTTTGAACCCATCTCCATTGGAATGGGAGAACAAAAAGTTGAGAATGCATTGCTGACGAAAGCGAATTATCTTATATCAACCGATCTTTCCTGTCTCATGCACCTGGACGGGTACATAAAAAATAAAGGTTATAATTTGCAAACGATGCATATTGCCGATGTGCTCGCGAGTGGTTGGTAGGAAATGAATAATTAATAATTATTAATTAATAATTACTATGGCTTACTGGCTTATAAAATCTGAACCCGATGCCTACAGTTGGGAAAAATTTACAGAAGAGAAGCAAACCGTTTGGAATGGCGTCCGCAATTATGCAGCCCGTGGTCACCTGAGGGCAATGAAGAAAGGCGATGAGGTTTTCTTTTACCATAG
>Ga0075428_100006900_pt1 | contig 12614 bp, 11 predicted proteins | sample RhiMetdeltSRZDD2_FD_75291 | JGI IMG/M metagenome (GOLD analysis project Ga0075428, IMG submission 75291) | Populus rhizosphere microbial communities from Tennessee, USA - Rhizosphere MetaG P. deltoides SRZDD2 | ecosystem: Host-associated > Plants > Roots > Rhizosphere > Soil | place: USA...
CGGTGGCCGCTCGCGGTTGTGCCGAGGCCGTCGTGGCACTGGCGGACGAACATGGGTTCGCATTCTGGCGCTGCGCCGGCTTGGTCTTGCGCGGCTGGGCAATTGCCGAATCCGACCCGCGAGGTGATGGTCCCGAGCAAATCCGCGAGGGGATCAACCTGTTCGCTTCGACGGGGAGCGAAACGTACCTCACTTATCACCTGGCCCTCCTGGCGGAAGCCCAGGCTCGAGCCGGGCGGTCGGAAGACGCGCTGAGAACACTGGCCGAGGCCGAGTCTGTTGCGAGTCGCACCGGGGAGCACTTTCACCGGGCGGAGTTGTACCGGTTGCGGGGCGAGCTTTCCGCCCGGGCCGGATCGATCGACACCGCGGAGGATTACTTTCGCCAGGCGCTGGACGTCGCCCGGGCGCAGCAGTCGAAGTCGCTGGAATTGCGCGCGGCGCTGAGCCTGGCCCGTTTGCGCGGACCGGCGGGGCAGCCACTTCTCAGCGAACTGTCCGCGGGTTTCACGGAGGGCGCGGACACGGCGGACGTTCGCGACGCGCGGGCGTTCCTCGCGGCGGCTGGGTAAGCAGTCCGGCGCGATGCGTGTCGAGGCATTTCCGATCACTACTGACGGCGGCTGTCGCGACGGCCGAATTTTCTCGCGGGACCCGAGTCCCTGAACTTTTGCGCCAAACCAAGATTTTGATGCCCAATTCCCGCCGCGGACCGCTTGGATGCCCCCGCGCGGCATAGCATCGGTCGTAGCTCAAGCGAGTTCCCCATCCCCTCGCCAACTCGCGAACTGGCTCCCGTCCATCGACTCGCCCGTAGTCGCGCACGGAGCCTTACCATGTCGTCCAGCCCACGAGCCCGCCAGCGCGCGCACCTCGGCCTTCAAACCCTGGAGGCCCGCGATGTGCCCGCGGTCGTTGACCTCGGCTTCAGCGGCGCCGAAGGGACCGCGAACGGCGCCTTGCTGCGGCAAATGGACGCCGCCCCGGCGGACCAGTTCGATTCTTTCCTCCGCATCCAGCACCTGGGCGTGGAGCAGGGGTACAACACGGACGCCGCGAACTTCCAGTTCAACGTGGCCGGAGATCACACCACGACGCACGCGCTTCGGTTCGCCGACGTGCCGCTCGTCACTGTCAACGGCGTGGCGTACCGCCAGTTCCTTCTCGATATCGATCAGTGGCGATTCGCCCCGCGATTGACGCTCAACCAGCGCCGGATCTTTGTTGCCGATACCGGCGACCTGTCCGGGTACAACCCCTGGACCCGCCAACTGGCCGGACGAACGGCTGTCTTCGACCTGGACGCGCAGAGCAACGTAACCGTCAAGCTGAACGCGGGGCTCAACCGCGGACCGGGAATGGGGGACGCGGAGATCCTGATTCCGGACGCGGTGTTCGGCGGCGCAACCTACGTGTACTTATTCTCGAAGTTCGGCGGTCTGCTCTTTGCCAACGGCGGCGCCGAGTCGTGGGGCGTGGCCCCGGCGGCTCCGCCTCCGGTCGGGAACGGTACCCTGTCGGGGTACGTGTACTTCGACGCGGACGACGACGGCGTCCGCGAGCTGGACGGCAACGCGGACCGTGTCCGCGAGGTCGGGTTGAAAGACGTGTCCGTCCGGCTTCAGGGAACCGACGTTTTCGGCCGCGCGGTTGATCAAACCGTGGTCACGGACGCGAACGGCTACTACGAGTTCACCGGCCTGATGGCCGGGACGTATTCGGTGACCAAACTGTTCGACCCGCCCGAGTTCATGGACGGAAAGAACACACCGGGTATGGCCGGGAATGGACAGGTGCAGGAGTCGAATTCCGACCCGGCCGTCCCGGACATGATCTTCGGCATCAGTCTCGGGAACGATCAGTCGCTGTCCGAGTACAACTTCGGCGAGCTGCAAATCGGGATTTAGAGCGGGCGTAAGCCCGGCGTGGTTGTGAGTGCTACGTCGGGCTGACGACTCGACGCTCGCCTGTTGTCGGCTGCCAACCTGGGCCGCGCCAGGGTCGGAACGTGAAACCGTTGTCGGTTTTGCCGACCATAGTTCGAGAAGGAACTCCGGCCGGGTGGCCAACTTTCCTGCGCCCGATTCGGCGCACGCTACGATCGAGCTAGGTGGCGGGGCATGGTCACGTCCTTGAGGCCGGAATGCGCATCTGGCTGCGACTGTTCTCAGTCGGACTGATTCTTGCCGCGTTGGGCTGCGCAACGCCGTGGCGGCCGCAGCCGGTGATGACGCACATCGGTCTCGGCCACCTGTTCCATCCGATTCAAGAACCGGACCACATCAACTATCCCCCGGGGTGTCCGGACCGTTGCCGGAAGGATCACGTCTATATCTTCGCCGTCAACGGACTGAACCCACTGTGCCTGGGCAACTTCAACGGCATGTGCGACTACCTGCGCGACCAGGGGTTCGAGCACACCTATTTCGGCCAGCCCTACACAGCGTTCTGGTTCCCGGACGGGATCCGCGAAATCCGCCAATGCGACCCCGAGGCGAAGATTGTCCTTATTGGGTTTAGCTGGGGGGCCAACACGGTACGGTCGATGGCCCACCGGCTGTACGCGGACGGTATCCCGGTGGACCTGCTCATCTATCTGGCCGGGGACACGATCTGGAACACGCCTTATAGTCACCCGCCGAACGTCCGCCGGATCGTCAACATCCGCGGCCAGGGAGTGATGTTGCTCGGCGGGCTGTGTGACGGGGCGGACCTCGACGGGGCTCGGAACGAGCGGATCGAGTGCCGACACATCCTGGCGCCGAGCCGGCGGGAAACCCTGGAAATCGTCATGGAGGAGTTGCTCGCGTTGGCCTGCGCTCCGCAGCGCTGATCACGCCGAACGAGGCCCGGTCCGGCAATTGCGGGGGTCCCACGCGGACCGTTCCGGCACGCAAAATGCCCAATTCCGAGCGGCGACGCGATGGCGTGAGTCCATCGCCAGAGTCGCTATCAGCTGAGTTTCGCAACCGGAGAGGAGTTGGATGATGCTACGCATGCTGACTGTGTTTGTGGCTGCCCTGGCGCTCGCGGCATTTGTGGCCGGCCCCGTACGGGCCGACGACAAAGCAGGCGTCCACGAGGGGGAAGTGGTAAAGGCGTCCGCCGGCAAGCTCACCATGACCGGCGAAGACAAGAAGCAGCACACGCACGACGTCGCCAAGGACGCCGCGATCACCCTCGACGGCAAGAAGGCCAAGCTGGAAGACCTCAAGCCCCACGCCCACGTCAAGGTGACCGTGGACGACAAGAATATGGTCACGAAGATTGAGGCCCGCACTGCCGAGAGGAGGTAGGCTGGCCGCGACACACGGCCAGACCGTGCGACCCGGCGGCCGGACTGCTGACCGCCGGGTCGCCCTTTTCGCCTCTTCAAATCACCGCGAATTCGCACTTACCAGTCCACCCGCAGCAGCATGAAGACGCCGAGCGCCAGCACGAGCGCAGAAACCAGTTTGCGATAGAGCGTGTCCGGCAATCGTCTGAGGATTCGCTCGCCGGCGACGGTGCCCGCGACGGCCCCACCCGCGGCGGCAAGAAGCCACGGCCACAGGTCTGCGAGTTCCCTTCCCTGCGTTGCCAAATACACAGGCGTCCGCGCCAGATCGACGATCACGCCGACGGCGGTCGCCGTCGCGACGAAGGCCCGGCGCGGCACGTCGAACCCGAGCATCGCTGCCGAGCGAATCCCGCCCTGGTTGCCGACGAGGCCGCCGAGCAGGCCGGAGACGGTCCCCGCGACCCACCCGACCCAGCCGCGGAATCGCATCCGCTCAGAGAGCCCGGTCAATCCCATGACGCCGGTGAAGATTAACAACCCGGCAAAGACCACGGTGAGGACCGGGCTGTCGGCCGCGGACTGAAGCAAGGCCCCCACCAGTCCGCCGGCGGCACTCATGAGCCCAAAGCTCCAGAGCAAGCGCCGGTCCACGTCCTTGCGCATCATCCACAGGCGCAAAGCGGTCGCGATCATGTGCGGGATGGAAACGGCGGCGACCGCCAACTTGGTCCCGACGCGGACCGCCAAGAGCGGGGTGAGAAGGCTTCCGATGCCGAACCCGCTCACGGCCGCCACCGCGCCCGCCAGAAAGGCGACCGCGATGGTTGCCAGAAGAAAAAACGTATCCGACATCGATGGGCTTCACCGCTCCAGGGAATCGATGAACGCCTCGACGGTCTGCTTGGCCTCGGCCAGCCCGGCGCCCGTCTCCTCGCGATAGGCTTTGATCGCTTCGATCTTGCGGCTCGGGTCGCGGGCCAGCTCCTTGACCCGGTCGGACAAGCCCCCGGCCTCTTCGAAGGAAATGTTCATCTCCTTGAGGAGGAGGCTGAGTTTGCGGTCCACGCGGGCCAGGTCGCGGCGAATGCCCCCCGCCTGACGCTCGGTGTTGAGCAGCGTGAGGGCAACAAACACTCCCAGCCCGATGAGCCACCATTCCATCGCCATTGTCCACCTCCCGAAACTAGATGCGTGCGCTGGCAGGTCCCGTGACCTATGGTCTTCGCGGGCCGCCAAGGGCGTCAAGGCAATTCCCATCACGGACCACTCAAAAGTGTCCGCCCGGCGACTCGAATTCGAATAGCTGAGTGGAGGGGTGGCCCGACGGGCCTCCCCTGACGCGGAACAAATGTGGGAACCTGATCCGCCGAGGAGACGCGGCGGAAGCGGGGCGGGGACCGGGACCGGGAGGAAGCGCTCGACGCCCCTCCTGGCCCGACCTCGTCGCCCGACCTTGGTGAACGACCGGATCGCCCGCATCGAGACCACGGGCGATCCGGACTCGTGGCCCGTCGCCGTCGATGCAATGGCGGCGGGCCGTCATTTCGTCAGTTGCAAGTCGTACCGCCCCGGCTCGGGGTTCTCGACAATCTCGATCGCGAGCGGAGTTGTTTCCGGTTTCAGGAACTTGCTGTTCACTTTGATCTCCGCCATGCCCGGTAGGTCGGCGATCAACGTCACTTTGTACCAACCGAGCGGCGCCCCTTCGCCGGTGTCGGATTTCGTGACCCCGCTGGTTACGAGCTTGAAGCGGCCGTTGCTGACCGGGCCGGTGCAACTGACGCGGGCCGTGTTGCCGCGCGATTCGTCGGGGTGGAACAATAGCACGCCCCGGTCGAGTGGCTGGCCGTCGAGAGTGACGGCTCCGCTCACCGGTACGCGGCGGACGCCGCTGTCGCAGCCGGCGAGAGGGATTGAAACACAGGCGACGGTGAAGACGAGGGCGTGTCGGCGGATCGAGTTGAGGGACATGGTGGGTTCCGGGGTGGCGCGCAGATTGAGTTAGCCCGACGCGCAAGCGAGGGTGTGTCCCTCGCTTGTGCGTCGGGCTAACAGGGCCTACCAATCATTCGCGAGCGTCTGCCCGTCGTCGGGGATGCACGCTCGCTCCCAGGTGGTTACCGAAACCGCCAGCGAGACGTTGCGGCAACTCCCGTCGCCCAGCAGCACGGTCATGACGCCGTTGTGCGGCGAGGAGGTCACCTGCGGGTTGCAGAATCCGCGGGCCGGCGCGACCTGGAAAGGCAGGGTGCCGGACCGCACATCCATGTTGGCCGCGACCACGCCGTTGATATTCCGCTGGGTCGGGTTGGCCCCGCCCTTGCGGGTGCGGTACGCGCCCATCCCGAAGACGCCCATGTTCCAGTGATTGAAGGCCTGTCGCGGGGTGAGCGCCCAGTCAGTGTTCGTTCCCTGGCCGGGGCCACCCCAGATGACCGACGCGTCGCACCACCGGTGGCGATGGGCCACCATGACGGTGTTCGACAGCCCGTCCGGCATGGCGGGCACGAGGGGCTGCGGTGCGCTGGGGTCGTACACGTTGACGTTCGCGGTGTAACTGCTGGTCGCGTATTCGCCCGGCCCGCCGATCAGCGGATAGAGCGTCGCGGTCCGCGTGTCGGTGCCGCCCGGGCTCGAACCGTCGGACGGGCAGATGTAGGTTTTGATCTTCGCGACCGCGACGGTGTTCCGAGGCGATTGGAAAGTCCAGTTGCCGGCCGCGACGAGTGGGTTGTTCTTCGTTCCCAGGTTGTGCTGATTCGTCTGTTCGATGAACGGTAGCAGGTCGAACCAGACGGTGCAGTCCATGCGGTTCGGCGACGCCCACTGGCCCTGCGTGGCGTGGGCCCAGGCGCCGGGCATTTCGTTGTTCTGGTCCGAGTAGTTGTGGGTGGCGAGACCGATCTGTTTGAGGTTGTTCTGGCACTGCATTCGGTTCGCGGCCTCGCGGATCTTCTGAACCGCGGGCAGCAGGAGGCCAATCAAGATTCCGATGATGGCGATCACGACGAGCAGTTCGATGAGCGTGAATGCGGACGGGCGCGTGCGAGTAGGGACCATGAGGGGGGCCCTCGAAAAGGGATGAAAGATAGAAGAGCGGTCGGAGACCCAGACGAGCGACTGGGTTTGGGTGGAACCTTATTGGAGTCGATGGAGTGTCGGCGCGCCAAGTGAAAAATGAGACTATGGTTCAATCGCACAATTCCGAGTCTCCGGATCCACGACGACGACTATCACGCCGGGTCCGTGCATTTGCCCGTCCGGCTCGCCCCTGGCTTCGAAGGTAACTTGCCATAACACGGCGGGCATCTGTTTGCTCGGGAGCAGCTTGACCAGGTAGGGGATCGAGCCCTCGTGCTCGACACGCGAGGCGCCACCAAGGCAGCGGTTTGCATGATGAGCGGCGTGCGAGGTGTTGTCAACAATCGGCCGAATTCACTTCTTGCGTTTCAGCACGAACAGCGAGTGATCGGTCCTGGGCTTGGTCTTGAACTCCTTCGGACGATCGTCCGCCGGGCCGACGCAGAGCTTCAGGTTGTCCGCGTCCAAATCATAAATACCGAGCTGTCGCGTCTTGCCGCGTACGAAGTCGATCTGGCGCGGCGTCTTCGTCGCGTCCACCTCAAACGTCCCTTCCTTGTTCAGGAGGGTGAGTTTGTCTCCGGAAAAGGCGAACCGGGCCCCGTCGAGCAGCCCGGGCGGCGGCGGCTCGCCGTTGGACTCGGCGGAGACGATCTCCCACTCACCCTGAAGGGCCTGGTGGTCCTGTTGGGACGCCGCGTCCTTCGCCTTGTCGGTACAAGCCGATGCCGCGAGCAACGAAGACATGACGAACACACACGCGAGGTGACGCATGGTAGTTCTCCCGTGGTGGGGGTTCTACTCGGACTCGAAGAGTCCACCAACCGCGTCAGGCTGAAATGGCAGTTGCCCCCCGCCTAACCGAGCCGCGACGGCTTTGAAGACGCCTTCGTGTGCCGTCCCGGCGCAGCTCCCCGGCCCGGCCTCGATGAACAGCCAGTCTCCGAGAGCTTCGCGGGCGAAGTCCGCGACCACGCACCGCGACCGAAACGCGGAGGCAACTTGCTGGCTCAGGTGTGCCAGCGTCCGGAGGTCGGCCCGCGATGGCGGAAACCCGGCCGACTTCGGCAAGTTATTCAGGAAGTGAAAGGACCACGCGTAAGGCTCCCCGTCCACAACCCACACGCGAACTTCTTGCGGGATCGGCGCGTACATGCCGCGGCCCGCTTCGGCGAGATCGTGCCACTCGCGGGCGAGCAGGAGGGCGTCCCAGCCGAGTATGCGCCGCAGCTCCGCGGCCTCCGTTTCCAACTCGTCAGGCCCGCGGACGCGCGAGATGCGGCCGCCGAGTTTCAACGAAGTATGCGCAGCTCGGACGAACAGTGGGAACGTGAGATCGTCCGGCAAAGGTGCGTCCAGGTCGAGCCGCCAGGTTCGCGGGGTGGGAACTTCGACACCCGCGGCCGCCAGCGCGTCCAACGTCGAGTCGAGTTGCAATAGCGGAGCCCGCTCCTCGGGCCGGTCCCGGATGAGGGGATGCTTCTCAACCAATCGCGCATAGTCCGCTAATGATCGAGCACCGGCAAACAGAAACCCGCGATCCTCCGGCCGCGCCTCGGCGAATGGCCTGGCGCCCAGGTCATCGAGCCAGTAGAGAATCCGACTCCCGCGGGCCTCGTGCGCATGGTCGTCGCGGTCGTCGTAGAAGAGGTGAATCGGGCGCAAATGGAATTCCATCGTTGACGAACCGTTGCCTCTCATTGTGGCCCGGTATGTGATTTTTCTGGCCGTCATTTTTCTGCCTTCCGAAACGAAGGCAGAAAAATGGCGGGCAGAAAAATCCCCGAGATTGCGTTTACGACCGCGTCCCCGCCCCCTGCGGCGCCACAATCCGCTGAAACCCCTCCGCCGCCTTCGGCGCATAATTTGACTTGTTATTGTTGAATACGATGTGCGTGTCGATCGCGATGTCGGACAGACCGAGCGCCCGATCGGCGATTTCTTCCAGCTCGTTGTTGGAGTAGTCGTAGTCAAAGCGGTCCGCGACGGTGCGGCCGGACACGTATCCGCGGGTGTTGCGGCCGTGGGCGCGCAAATAGGCCAGCCGACGCGTCGTCACCACGTCGAAGCTCGGCATGATCATGAAGTGATCGCCCGGCGGGCCGTCCACCACCACCATCGCCACTCGCTGACTGCGGAAGTACGCGATCGTCTTTTGCCGCTGCTCGTCGTCTACCCAGTTTCGGTTGCGTAGTTCGATCGCTACCTTGTGGCCGTCGAGTAGCTCGATCAGGTGGTCGAGCTCGGTGAGCGAGTGCTTCCTGGGGCTAAAAGACGGCGAAAGCTGCAGCAAAAGCGCGCCGAGCTTGCCACAGTCGATCATCGGCTCGAGCGATTCGAGGAAGACCTTGACCAGTTCGGTCTCGAGCTTCCGGGTCAGGACTGCCTTGTCGTCACCGCCGGCCAGCTTGCGCAGGCCGGTCGGGAGCATCTTGGTCTGCGTGCTGTGACGCGACAGCAGCCGGTGCAGCTTGACGTCGAAGACGAAGTCGTCGGGGGTCTGCTCGCACCAGCGCGCGACCAGGGCCGATCGCGGGACGGCGTAGAAGCTGGAGTTGACCTCGACGAGATTAAAATGCTGTGCGTACCATGCGAGCCGATCGCCGGGCCGAATTCTCTTGGGGTACCAATCGGCGATGAAGCCGGGGTCGGTCCAGCTCGCGGTGCCGACGCGGATCCGGTGCTTTCCCCGCGACGGCCCGGTCAGGGCCACCGAAGTTCGGCGGTGGGACGTGCGCTTCGGGTGAGTTAGCGTGGCTTGCGTGGTCATGACAGCGCCTCCAGCACCGATCCGAGTGCAGGAGTCATGCCATAGATCCTGGTGGACTGGCGGCCTCAAGCAGTCTACGCGTCCGCCGACCGCCTGACGGTGGTACTCCAACGCGGTCAATCGCCGGCGACGATCGCGTTGCGGATCGCGTCCCCGAGCGAATGGGCCAGCCCCGGGATCAGCAGGTTCCCAGTCCGCCGCCAGAATAATGACAGGACTATCCCATACGGCACATGGACGTAAAGGAGCAAACCAATGACCGGCCACGACAACTCGTCGGTCAGCGGCAGGTGCCACAGACCCCAGATCGCGGAGAGGAGGACGGCCGAAGTGAGTCCGCGGCCCGGCTTCTCCTGATGCAGATGGTCGTCCAGCATGCGGAAGCTCACTTCCTCGATGACGAACGTGATAGCGACGTACGAGAGGAGCGAGTAACAGAGGATCGCCAGCCGCGCCGCGAATCCACCCTCGATCGGCTTCATTTCGAGGGTGCCCGTACCCAGGAAGATGGCCCACTGGATCGCGTCGAGGGTCGTCGTAATGAGCAAGCAGATGGCGAGGGGCCGAAGGTGCTTCGTTTTGAAATGGACGATCGCGTATGCGGCCGCGACCGCCCCGAGACAGGCGACCGCATTCGCGGCCACCGCGGCCCACGAGATCTCGTCCTCCGCGAGTTCGCCGACCGCGGAGACGGCCGGCAGGACGGCCAGCAGCGCGGCGATCGTGATCCCTTTCCACCCGAGCCGAAACGGTGGAGCCGACCGGACCCAAAGCGCGCGCATCGGCCGGCGGCGAACGAACCACTGAAACAAGAGCGTCAGCGGGACGCCGAGCAGCAAGTAGGCTTGGGGGCTCGGCCGAAAGATCCATCCGTAAGCCATCCAGCAGCCGACAAAGAGGATGACCACGGCGTAGCGGGACAGCGGGCCGGCGGCCCGCGGCTCGGTTTCCATGTCTCCCCCGGGTGTGAGCGGGCCGCGGTCGCGCAACGTGTCCTTGCGGAGTCAATTCGTCCGACGGGTCGCCCAGCAGATAAACTGCGTCATCGATAGGCTCGTGGACAGATGGCCCGGTGTTTTAAGGAACAGGCCGTATTCGAGTCTGCAACGGGTGCTCCGAATTTCACTTGTCGCGCTGCCGCCGGCGCGCGACGATGTCTGGCATCACGTCGCCGCTGCATCGCCCGGCCGCTCTCCCACGGCCCGATCGTTGAGGCCGTACCATGGCCGCCCCTCTCACTGCGACCGACTTGCGCACTCTCATCGAGCGCAGCGGGCTGCTATCCACCGAACAGCTCGAACCGTGGTTCTCCAACGGCGATAGCGACCCGGACGCCATCACCTTTCGCCTCCTCGCCGAGCGCCTGCTCACGCCCTTCCAGGCCCGCCAGCTTCAGAAGGGCCGCACCGATGGGTTCTTCCTCACCGATAAATACAAAGTTCTCGATTTCATCGGCTCCGGCGGCATGGGGCAGGTGTACCTGTGTGAGCATTTGATCTTGCATCGCCTGGTCGGGGTCAAGCTGCTGCAGCTCGCCACCGGCTCGGGCATGGACGCGGCCCGGGCGTTCGACCGCTTTTTCCGCGAAGCCCGTGCGGTCGCGGCCCTCAAAGACCCGAACATCATCCAGGTGTTCGACGTGGATCGCGTCGGTCCGAATCCGTTCATGGTCATGGAATACGTGGACGGGACCAACCTGCACGACATCGTGGCCAAACACGGGCCGCTCACGCCGATTCGGGCCGCCGAGTACATCCGGCAGGCAGCGCTCGGCCTGCAGCACGCCCACGAAGTTGGCCTGATTCACCGTGACATCAAGCCGGGCAATCTGCTCCTCGATCGCTCGGGAACGGTCAAGCTCCTGGACCTGGGGCTGGCCCGTTTCACGGATGATCCGACGCGGAACCAGGGAATTACGGACAAATACGACAAGCACATCGTCGTCGGCACCGCGGACTTCATGGCCCCGGAGCAGGCGTTCGAGATCGCCGCGGTGGACATCCGCTCGGACATCTACGCGCTCGGCTGCACGATGTACTTCTTGCTCAGCGGGCGAGTGCCGTTCCCGGACCGGTCGGTGCCGGAAAAGATGTACGCGCACAAGACGCGCGCCCCGGCGCCGGTGAGTGAACTGTGCCCGCGGCTCCCGGTCGGGCTGGCCGCGGTGCTCGACAAGATGATCGCCAAGGAGCCGGGCGAACGATACCAGACCCCGGCCACGGTGGTCGAGGCCCTGGCCGAGTCGGTGGTGGAGCTGGTGGACCCGCCGCCGGCTCACGAGATGCCCGAGCACCCGGCCGCGTTCTACCGGCTCGGACTGACCTCGGCGGCCGCCGAGGCTTCGGCGTCGGCGCTCGCGGTCACACCGAACCCGCTCTCGCAGGCCGAGACGATGCCGGCTCCACGACCGCCCGGCGGCGACCTCCCGCCGTTCCACACGCCGCCCCCGCGAGCACCCAGCCTGCCGCCCGCGGCCGACTCATCCGTCCCGTCAATTGTGCTCACACCGCCGCCGCCCGCCCAGCCACGGATCCGGAGCCTTCGCTTGCGGCGCCGGTTGGTTCGGCTGGCCGAGCTGCTCCTGTTCGTCCTCGCCGCGGGCGGCGTCGGCTGGCTGGCGTCGCGCGAGTGGATGCACCGGCCGGTGCAGCAGGGACCGCAATCGAATCCGCCGGTCGTCGCGCCGAAGGGGCATTTCACCGGCCCGGTCGTGAATGGCGGCGGGGTGACTTTCGTGGACCCGGTCATCCAGCGCTGGTCCGAAGCGTATGAGAAACAACGCGACGTCCGGGTCGACTATCAGCCCGTGGGAATGGGTAAGGGTGTGAAGGGTGTGTTCGACCGGGTGTACCTGTTCGGATGCACGGTCGTGCCGCTGACCGACAAGCAATTGGCCGAAGCCGGTGGCGACGTCATGCACATCCCGCTCGCACTCGGGGCAATCGCAGTTGCCTACAACCTGCCGGACGTGGGCGAACTCAAGTTCACTGGGCCGGTCCTGGCCGACATCTATCTCGGCAAGGTGACGCGGTGGAATGATCCGGCTCTCGTTGTCAGTAACCCGGGCGTCGCGCTGCCGGACCTGCCGATCACTGTGGTATACCACGACGAGCCGACCGGCACGAAATACCTGTGGACCGACTTCCTAAGTTTCGCCAGCGCCGAGTATAAGGCGAAGTATGGTGCGAAGGCGGAATTCGCCTGGCCGGTCGGTACCTGGGCAAAGGCCAACGACGGGACTGCCACCGTGGTGAGTCGCACGATCGGTGCGATCGGCTATCTGGAACAGAGTTTTGCGCTGGCGAACAACTTGCGGGTCGGAAGGATCAAGAACAAGGACGGGAAGTTCGTCGCTCCGACCCCAGCCGGGGTAACCGCCGCCGCGGCGTGGGTCCTGCGCACGATCCCCGACGACCTGCGGTATTCGTTGACGGACGCCCCGGGCGAGGACGCCTACCCGGTCGCCGGAACGGTCTGGGCAAT
>Ga0075428_100006901_pt1 | contig 12613 bp, 6 predicted proteins | sample RhiMetdeltSRZDD2_FD_75291 | JGI IMG/M metagenome (GOLD analysis project Ga0075428, IMG submission 75291) | Populus rhizosphere microbial communities from Tennessee, USA - Rhizosphere MetaG P. deltoides SRZDD2 | ecosystem: Host-associated > Plants > Roots > Rhizosphere > Soil | place: USA...
ACGGCAAAGTGATCGAGACACGCCTGTAGGTCCGCCAAAAATACCTGCCACTCGTCTTCCGTGATGTCCAGGTGCACATGGGAATCACGCATGGAACGCCCCGTATACTGCTGCGGACCCCCCGTGGCCCAGCAGACCATCTCAGTGACGAGATATTTGAACCCGGCTCGGACACGCGATGATGCGCTTCATCGACCTTGGGATTGGCGTTCAGCCGCGGGTTATCCATGATGCGGTCGATAAAGTCATCGATGACGGCGGCAATCGCATAGACGCCCCCAAGCCGGTCATAGACTGGTCACTCTACCATAATCCTACGGCAATGGTGCGGAAATTGTTCGGACAGGCAACACCCACGGCCCTGCCTATCTAGACGCACAGCCCACCGTGTTATTGATACCTTCTCGGCAGGGTCCCCTGCACGCAAAGTGGGAGGCTGCCACAGTGTGGCGCGTGCCACACTGTGGTGCCACCATAGCGCTTTCTTCTTGACGGCGGAAAAACAGTAGAATAAAGTTACAAATAAGAAGCGGGTATGATTCCTAGGGCAGTTCAGACCTCGTGTTCCTGCTGACGGGGTACGAGACCATGGCACCTCCCTCTGCTGTACGGAGTGGCTCTCCTGTTTTCAAAGCTGCTAGCACTCTCCTGTTTGCCTTCTCCCTCTCTGTGACAGATGCGATGTCAATGCTCCTTCCCCATATGATGCAGCAGAGCCGGGTGCGAGTTCTCGTCCTCCATTTTGTACCCTTTGTGCATGGGGCTCGGTCATGGATGCGGATCTCCTTACATACTATCGAAAGCCGTAGGAGTTGGGGGGAGGTTCTCGACACACGGTCCGGGGGCCAGACTCTGCACGAGGAGGGGAGCGCCCACAGGTATGCAACGCACCGAGATTATCCACGCTGAACAGATTCGGCTGCTCTATGCCAATGCGCCGGCCGGCTGCGTCGCGACGGTGCTGAACGTGATATTGCTGGCCCTGATCCAATGGCCGGTGATTGCCCCCCTTCGCATTATGTTCTGGCTGGCATCGATGCTGGCACTTACTGTACTGCGCGCGGTGTTGGTCTGGCGCTTTCAGCGCCGCGCGCCGGCGGCGCCGGCCATAGGGCGGTGGGGCACCCTCTTTGGCCTAGGGACCCTCGGCGCCGGACTCGGATGGGGCTGCGCTGGCGTATGGTTGTTTCCTGTCGCCTCAATCACGCATCAGGTGTTTCTGGCGTTTGTCTTAGGAGGTATGATCGCGGCTGCCGTCGGGCTGCTCGCGGCACGCCTGTGGGTGTTCCTGAGTTTTGCCGGCCCGGCGGCGGTGCCGATCATTGTCCGCTTGCTCGCGCAAGGTGACACCCTGTCCAGGACCATGGGCGGGATGATGGCGCTCTTGAGCATGGTCTTTATCTTTGCCGCCTGGAAACTGCATTGCACCATTCTTACGTCGTTGCATCTACGCTTCAACAACAACGAATTGGTAGGCGCTGTGACGGCTGAAAAAGCGCGGGTCGACCACCTCAACACGGAGCTCACCGCCGAAATCACGGAACGCCAGCGCGCCGAAGCTGCCTTGCGGACGGCCCATGAGGCTTTGGAAGCGCGGGTGCAGGAGCGCACGGCAGAACTCGCCACGACGCTCGAACAGTTGCAGATAGAGATGGCGGAGCGCCAGCGCTTGACGGAAGAGCTGCGTCAGGTACAGAAAATGGAGGCCGTAGGTCGGTTGGCTGGGGGAGTGGCTCACGACTTTAATAATATTCTGGCGGCGATGATTGGCTATACGGAGCTGGCGACGTATAAGATCCCAGCCTCAAATCCGGCCTGGTGCCAGCTCCAGGAAGTGCTCAGGGCCGGCCAACGTGCTAAAGCACTGGTCCAACAGATCCTCACCTTTAGTCGGCGCACGGAACAGACTCATATACCCGTCCAGCTCCCGCCCCTGGTCGAGGAGGCCCTCGCCTTGCTGCGGGCCTCACTGCCCTCCAGTATTGAGATTCGCCAACACATTGATCCCGAGGTCGGTGCTGTGCTGGCCGATCCCACCCAGCTCCACCAGGTCATCATCAACCTATGTGCGAATGCTGAGCACGCCATGCGCCAGACCGGCGGGGTCCTCGAGGTCCGCCTGGAGGCGGTCAAGGTCGATACGGCGCTGGCCACGCAGCATCCCACCCTCCACCTCGGCCCACATGTCCAACTGACCGTGCGGGATACAGGCCAGGGCATGCCGCCCGACGTTGTGGAGCACATCTACGACCCGTTCTTCACGACCAAAGCGGCCGGCGAAGGCACCGGCATTGGGCTATCCGTGGTCCATGGGATTGTGGTCAACCACGGTGGCACAATCACGGTGGAAAGTCAGGTAGACCAGGGGACCACCTTCATGATCTATTTGCCCTGCATCCCCTGGGACGTGGCTGGCGAGGTGCAGGAAGAGGAGCCCCTCCCCTCTCGGCAGGAGCGGCTGCTGTTCATCGACGATGAGCCAGCGCTAGTCCATCTAGGCCACGCCGTATTGACGCAACTCGGCTATGACGTCACCACCTGTACCAGCGGGGTGGAGGCGCTGGCTGCCTTCCAGGCTACTCCCCACCACTTTGACCTCGTCATTACCGATTACACCATGCCCCAGATGACCGGCGATGTCCTGACGCGTGCCCTGCGCCGGCTGCGTCCCGACATCCCGATCATCCTGGAGACGGGCTTCAGCCACACGATCGATGCCGAGCAAGCTGCCGCCTTAGGCATTGATGCCTTTCTCCTGAAACCGTGGACGGTACGGGAACTCGCCCGTACCATCGCACAGGTGCTGGCACAGCATCGCGCGTAGTACTCTTCTCCCTCCATGCATAGCATCGCCCTGCTGTCTTCTGCTATGATAGGCCGCAGCGGCTGAACTACCAAAAGTGCTCTGACAGGCGAAGGGGAGGCAGTGACGTTCGAAGAACTCCTCGACCAAGCCATCGACATGCTACGGCGCCGTGGTCGTGTCACCTATCGCGCCCTGAAGCTCCAATTCCAGCTTGATGACAACACCCTCGATGTTTTAAAGGACGAACTCATCTATGGGCAGCAACTGGCGGTAGATGAGGCGGGCCGTGTCCTGGTATGGGCGGGTCCCCCGACCATGCCCCCGGCTGCCAGCTCTCCACCATGGATGACGCGAGACACGTCCCCTGCCCCGGCTCCGTCTGTGGCGGACGGACCGGCCACCGCTGTTGTATACACCCCACATCTTCCCGAGGCGGAACGCCGCCAGCTCACTGTCATGTTCTGCGATCTCGTGGACTCTACCGCGCTCGCCAGTCAGCTTGACCCAGAAGACCTGCGCGAGGTGATCCGCGCCTATCAAGCCGCCTGTGCCGAGGTCATCCAGCGCTTCGAGGGGCATATTGCGCAGTATCTCGGGGATGGGCTACTGGTCTATTTTGGCTATCCGCAGGCTCATGAGGACGACGTACAGCGGGCGGTGCGGGCCGGCCTGGGAATGGTGGCAGCCATGCAGGCCATCAATGCCCACCTCGCCCAACGTCATGGGGTGCAGATAGCTGTCCGGATCGGTATCCATACCGGCGTGGTCGTGGTGGGGGACGTGGGTAGTGGAAGCCGCCAGGAACAGCTAGCGCTGGGTGACACGCCGAACATGGCAGCCCGCCTGCAGGGGCTGGCAGCAGCAGATACGGTAGTACTGAGTGCGGCGACCTTCCGCCTGGTGCAGGGTTACTTTACGTACCAGGACATGGGGACGCATACCCTCAAGGGTGTAGCCGCGCCTGTGCACGTATATCGCATACTGGGCGAGAGCGGTGTCCAGAGCCATCTGGAGGCGATCGTCCCGAGTCGGTTGATGCCTCTGGTGGGCCGGGAAGAAGAGGTGGCGCTCTTGCAGCAGCGCTGGGAGCAGGCGAAGAAGGGGCTGGGGCAAGTGGTCCTGCTCAGCGGTGAGGCGGGGATTGGCAAATCCCGCCTGGTGCAAATGCTCAAAGACCACCTCACCCCTGAGCCGCACACCAGGATTGAGTGGCGCGGCTCGTCCTATCACCAGCAGAGCGCCCTGTATCCCATCATTCGGCAGCTGCACCACCTCCTCCAGTGGCGAGAAGATGAGCTACCCCAGGACAAACTCCAGAAGCTGGAAACGACCCTGGCCGCGTCAGGCCTGGCACTGCCAGAGACCGTACCCTTGCTGGCAGCGCTGCTCTCTCTGCCGCTGCCTACCCACTATCCTGCCTTGAGCCTGACGCCCCAACAGCAGCGCCAGAAGACGCTCGAGGCCCTACTGACCTGGCTCGCCGCGGAGGCGCAGCGGCAGCCGGTGCTGGTAATTGTGGAAGACCTGCATTGGATCGACCCCTCCACGCTGGAGCTGCTCAGTCTACTCATCGACCAGGGGGCGAGTGCCAGGCTCTGTCTGGTGCTAACCGCTCGCCCGGAGTTTCGCCCGCCCTGGGCCATGGTGGCGCATCTCACCGCGCTCACGCTGCGTCGGTTCGCTCCCGCTCAGGTCACGCGTCTGGCCACGCATGTCGCGGGGAACAAAGCCTTACCCCCCACCGTGCTGGAGGAGATCGTGCGCAAGACTGACGGTGTGCCGCTGTTCGTGGAGGAGCTGACCAAAGTGGTGCTGGAGTCAGGCCTGCTCCAGGAGCGGGAGGACTGCTACGACCTCTCAGGTCCCTTGCCTCCGCTGGCGATTCCTGCGACCCTGCACGATGCGCTGATGGCGCGGTTGGATCGCCTGGCAGCGGCAAAACTTGTGGCGCAACTGGGCGCGGTCATCGGACGGACCTTCGCCTATGACCTGGTGCAGGCGGTGGCGCCCCTGGGCGCTGCAACACTGCAGGGTGCACTCGTGCAGCTCGTCGAGGCCGAATTGGTCGCGCAGCGGGGCCTGCCTCCGCAGGCCACGTACACGTTCAAGCACGCGCTCATCCAGGACGCGGCGTACCAGTCGCTGCTGCGGAGTACGCGGCAGCAGTACCACCAGCGCATTGCGCAGGCGTTGGAGACACGGTTCCCGGAGACCCTGGAGACACAACCTGAGTTGCTGGCCCATCATTACACCGAAGCGGGGCTCACTGCCCAGGCTCTCCCCTGTTGGCAGCGCGCTGGGCAGCAGGCCCTCCAGCGCTCGGGCCACCTGGAAGCGGTCCAGCACCTGACCACGGGCCTGGCGCTGCTGGCTACCCTCCCTGAGACCCCGGCGCGGGCGCAGCAGGAACTCGACCTGCAGATCGCCCTCGGGCCCGTGTTGCGGGCCACCAAAGGCACGGGTGCCCCCGAGGTGGAGCAGACCTATGCGCGGGCGCAGGCGTTGTGTGCGCAGGTCGGTGATACGCCCCAGCTCTTCCCGACGCTGCAAGGTTTATTTTGGTTCGCTATGACCCAAGGGGCATTGCTGAGGGCGCAGGCGTTGGGGGAACAGCTCTCCCGCTTGGCGCAACGTGACACCGCACCCTTGTCCGCCCTCGAAGCCCACGACGCTCTTGGCAACACCTGCTTCTACCTGGGCGACTACGCTGTAGCCCGGACGCACCTGGAGCTGGCCAGCAGCCCCATAGATATAGGGGGCCAGCGGGTCCAGGCGTTTCGCCATGGCACAGCGGCTGGAGTGCGATGCCTGGCGATGACGGCGCACACACAATGGTGCCTGGGCTATCCTGCGCAGGCCGTGCAGCGGAGTCAAGAGGCCCTGGCCCTGGCCGAGGCACTCGCCCATCCCTTGAGTCTGGCGATGGCCCAGCACTGGGTGGCCTGGCTGCATCAACGCCGCCGAGATGTCCTCGCGGTCCAGGCGCAGGCTGACGCCCTCCTGCGCCTGACGACAGCGCAGGGGTTTCCGACATGGGCGGGGTATGGCACATTCTGGCAGGGCTGGACACGGGTGGCGCAGGGCCAGGGCGAGGCAGGCCTGGTGCAGATGCGGCAAGGCATCGCGGCCGTCTGGGGCACGGGGCAGTCGTTAGCACGGCCATTTGGTCTGGTCCTCCTTGCCGAGGCGGCATGGCATTGCGGCCAGGTCGCGGAAGGGCTGCGCCTGCTGGCCGAGGCCCTGGAAGCCCTGGAGACCAACGCGCAGGGTGACATGCGCGCGGAAGCGCATCGCCTCCAGGGCGAACTGCTGCTACGCCAGGCCACCCCGGATGCTGCCCAGGCGGAAGCCTGCTTTCAGCAGGCCCTCGCCGTAGCCCGCCGCCAGCAGGCCAAATCCTGGGAGCTGCGGACTGCCCTCAGCCTGAGCCGGTTATGGCAGCAGCAGGGCAAGCGTGCCGAGGCCTACGAGCTGTTGGCACCGATCTACTGCTGGTTTACCGAGGGCTTTGACACCGCGGACCTCCAGGAGGCCAAAGCATTGCTGGAAGCGTTGGCGCAATAAAATGGGCGTGTCTAACACGCCGCTGAGACCGTTGGCCCAGGACCGTTGCACGATCCAGGTCTGGCCGCCGGCGTTGCCCTAGAGGTACGGACGGAGCGGGACAGCGCAAGGCAGGGAGGGAACGGGATGGACTTTGACGAGATACTGGCACAGATCCTCCACCTACTTCAGCGGGACAAGCGGCTCTCCTATCGCGCGCTCAAACGCCGTTTTGCTTTGGATGACGAGTATCTCGAAGACGTGAAGGCCGAACTCATTCAGGCGAAACAGTTAGCCCGCGACGAGGCTGGCGCTGTCTTGGTCTGGGTCGGCGAGGCAACGCCCACGGCGCCGGCCACGCCGCCAGCCCAGCCAGGGCTCCAGCTGGCTCCCCAGGCCGTGCCCCCTCACGAGGCCGCCCCCTTCACCACTGCCCCGCCGCCTCCTGACGCTGAGCGGCGCCAGCTCACCGTGCTGTTCTGCGATCTCGTGGACTCGACCACCCTCGCTGGACAGCTCGATCCGGAAGACCTCCGGGAAGTGGTGCGCGCCTATCAGCAGCGCTGTGCCGAGGTTATCCAGCGCTTTGATGGACACATTGCCCAGTACCTCGGCGATGGTTTGCTCGTGTACTTCGGCTATCCCCAGGCCCATGAAGACGAGGCCCAGCGGGCCGTGCGCAGCGGGCTCGGTATCGTCGAGGCCATGGGGGCGTTGAATACGCGCCTGGAGCAGGCGCACGGGGTCCGTCTGGCCGTGCGTCTCGGTATCCATACCGGTGTGGTCGTGGTGGGCGAGATGGGTAGTGGTAGGCGACAGGAGCACCTGGCCCTGGGCGAGACACCGAATATTGCGGCCCGGCTCCAGGCGCTGGCGGCGCCCGATACAGTAGTCATCAGTGCCGCGACCTTTCGGCTCGTCCAGGGGTACTTTACGGCTGAGGAGTTGGGCACGCACACGCTCCGAGGCGTGGCGGCGCCTGTGCCTGTCTATCGCATGCTGGCCGAGAGCGGGGTGCGGAGCCGTCTCGACGCCGTCGCCCCGACCCACTTGACCCCACTTGTGGGGCGTGAAGAAGAAGTGGCGCTCTTGCACCGGCGCTGGGACCAGGCCAAAGCAGGCCTGGGGCAGGTGGTGCTGCTCAGTGGTGAGGCCGGCATTGGCAAATCCCGTCTGGTCCAGACGCTGAAAGACCACATCAACCACGAGCCGCACACTCGCATGGAGTGGCGCGGCTCACCTTATCACCAGCAGAGCGCTCTGTACCCCGTCATCGACCATCTGCACCGCCTGCTGCGGTGGCACCCTGATGATCCTCCGCCAGAGAGACTGCGCACCCTGGAAGCCACGCTTGCCCCATCTGGCTTGGAGCTTTCGGAGGCGGTGCCGCTGCTGGCGGCGCTGTTGTCCCTCACCCTGCCCGCCTCTTATCCCCCGCTCACCCTCACGCCACAACGGCAGCGCCAGAAAACGCTGGAAACGCTCCTGGCCTGGCTGGACGCCGAAGCCCGGCGGCGGCCGATCCTGTTCGTGGTGGAAGATCTGCACTGGGTTGATCCCTCCACATTGGAACTGCTGAGCCTGCTCATTGATCAGAGCGCCCAGGCGCGGCTCTGTCTGGTGCTGACCGCACGTCCGGAGTTTCACCTCCCATGGGCTATGGTGGCGCATATGACCACACTCACCCTGCGGCGGTTTACTGCGGCCCAGATCACGCGTGTGGCGACACATGTCGCGGGGGACAAGGCAATACCCCCGGCCGTGCTCCAGGAGGTGGTCCGCAAGACGGATGGCGTGCCGCTGTTTGTGGAAGAGCTGACCAAGACGGTGTTGGAATCGGGGCTGCTGGAAGAGCAGGAGGATCGCTATACGCTGCACGGCCCGCTGCCGCCCCTGGCGATTCCCGCCACCTTGTATGACGCCCTCCTGGCGCGACTGGATCGCCTGGCGGCCGCGAAAGTCGTGGCGCAACTCGGGGCCACTGTCGGGCACACCTTTGCCTATGACGTGGTGCAGGCCGTGGCGCCGCTAGACGCTGTGACATTGCAAGGGACGCTGGCGCAACTGGTGGAGGCAGAGGTCGTGGTGCAGCGGGGCCTCCCACCCCAGGCGACCTATACGTTTAAGCATGCGCTGATTCAGGACGCGGCGTATCAGTCCTTACTCAAGAGCACGCGCCAACAGTATCACCAGCGCATTGCTCAGGTCTTGGACGGGCAGTTTCCAGAGATGGCGGCGACACAGCCCGAAGTACTGGCGCACCACTACACCGAGGCGGGTCTCGCCGCGCCGGCCGTAGGGTACTGGCAGCGGGCCGGCCAACACGCCAGTGACCGCTCGGCCCATCTGGAAGCCATTAGCCATTTGACCACTGGAATCGAGCTGCTCGCGACCCTGCCAGAGACACCCGAGCATACGCAGCAGGCCCTGACCCTGTATATCGCCCTTGGTACCGCCCTGGTGATGACCAAAGGGCATGCAGCGCCGGAGGTAGAGCACGCCTACACCCGGGCTCGCGAGCTATGTCAGCAGATGGAGGAGACGCCGCAGCTTTCTTCAGTCCTTTATGGTCTGTATCGGCATTACGTGACACGGTCGCAGTTACACACGGGACGTGAACTCGGGGAAGCCCTGCTACGCCTGGCGCAACGTGCCCCCGACCCCGCGCTTGCAGTCATCGCCCACCATGCCCTCGGGTTAACGTGGTGCTGGCTTGGTGCGTTGCCGGCGGCCCGCCAGCACCTGGAAGAAGCCATTGCGCGCTACACGCCAGACCAGCGCCATACTCCGGCGTTCCGCACGGGCCAACATCCGGCTGTAGCCTGCCGACAGTATTCCGCTTGGGCCCTCTGGTTACTGGGGTACCCGGAACAAGCGCTGTCCCGCGTCCATGAGGCCCTGGCAGTGGCGCAGGATCTCGCACATCCCTTGAGTCGGGCGTTTGCACGGTGGGTGGCGGCCATCGTCACGCAGTTACGTCGCGACGTGCCAGCGGTGTATACGCAGGCAGAGGCCACCGTCGCGCTCGCGACCGAGCAGGGCTTTCCAGACTGTGCAGCCCTGGGAACGATCGTCCGTGGGTGGGCGCTGGCCATGCAGGGCCAGGGCGAGGAGGGGCTGGCACAGGTCTGTCAGGGGATCGCCGCCTTTCGGGCCACTGGGGCCGCGGTGCACATGCCCTACTTTCGTACCGTACTGGCGGCCGTCTATGACCGCCTGGGCCACACGCAAGACGCCCTCCAGGCGTTGGCGGAGGCCCACACCTTGGTGGAGCAGCATGAGGAACGCTATTGGGAAGCGGAAGTCTACCGCTTGCGGGGCGTCTTGCTCCTGCGACAGGAGGTAACACAGCACGAGGAGGCGGAAGCCTACTTCCAGCGGGCTCTAGACGTCGCCCGCCGCCAGGAGGCGAAATCACTGGAACTCCGCGCCGCCACCAGCCTCGCGCGCCTGTGGCAGCAGCAGGGTAAGCGCGCCGCTGCGCATGACCTCCTGGCGCCTATCTATGGCTGGTTCACCGAGGGGTTTGACACCGCTGACCTGCAGGAGGCTAAGGCGCTGCTGGAAGAGCTGGGGATGTAAAGTTCCTCACGTTCCACATCCCATAGTGTCCAAGTGTGGAACACGGCAGGCAACACGGAAGATGCGGGTACGACTCTACATTGGTGTAAGGTAGAATCTTGGGCTACGCTCTGTGGCTCGATAACACTATGGATGGCATGTACACTCCTGGTATCGAGGCCTTCTGGTATACTCTTGTCAGCATACCGACCCGTGTTCGATCAATACAGTGCAGACGCAGGTCCACGCACTAGTAGGGTCAGAGGCAACCCCTATGCGCTATGATACGACGCTCAAAACCCTGTTCCAGGCTCCGCCCCAGCAATTGCTACGCTTGCTCGTTGGAGGACAGGCGCGGGAGATGCTGACCATCGAATATCCGACGCTACGGATGCGGCGCCCGGACCTGGTCGTGCGCTTGACCGATGGCCGCCTGTATCACCTCGAACTCCAAAGTGATAACGATGCTGCTATGCCCTGGCGTATGCTAGAGTATTATGGGCTGCTGTACCAGCGTTATGGTCAGCAGCCTCTGCAGCATGTGTTGTATGTGGGTGAGAGTCCGATGACATTGGTAGCACAGATTGACCATACCACGCTGTCATTTCAGTATGAAGCGATAGACGTTCGTACCCTTGATGGACAGCCGCTCCTTCATAGCCCAGTACTCGAAGACAATATCTTGGCCCTGCTGTGCAGCGAGGGTGCCACCCGAGCCACGATACAACACATCTTGGCACGGATCGCCAACTTATCTGGTACAGCGCAGACAGAGGCGTTAACTACGCTGCTGATTCTGGCGGGGCTCAGACATCTGCAACCACTCGTGCGTGAGGAGACACAATAGATGGCCATTACGCTTGATATTGAAAACAACCCGTTCCTGCGCGATATCTTTGAAGAAGGCCAGATCGAGGGGGAAAGGGCTTTAGTACGCCGCCAGCTCGAGCGCCGTTTTGGGGCATTGCCAGCCTGGGTAGAGGAACATATTGCTGCTGCGGATACGACTGCCCTGGAGCAATTAGGGCTGCGGCTGCTCGACGCGACCTCCTTGGAGGAGGTGTTCCGCACACCATAGTCGGAGGCCCCCAGGACGCCCGCCGGTAGGACACGGGACGGCCCATCCGTCCCGTGCAGCCCTATGCCGTCTTTACTCGGCAAAGACATTCTCTCCTCGGTTGAGGCGCACCGCGATCATATAGGTCTGGTTAGCGGCGCGGGGCGTGGGCGAGTGCGCGGCCAGGTAGCGCGCCGCGGCCACCAGGGCATGCGGTGCGTACGGGGCCGTGTCAGGCTGGGCCGCCAGCAGCCAGTACTGACGCACCGCCGCTTCCAGCTCCTGGATGGGATGGAACCCGGCATCCTCGCGCAGGAGGGCCTGGCCGAGCGTGGCAATCAAGCGCTCCGGGGCGGCACCGCTCGCCAGGTAGCGCGCCACCAGGGTCCCGGCCTGGTTCACTTGCTGCTGGTGGTTGAACAGGTCGAGCAGTTCTTCCAGCATAGCGTCGGGCTGTGCTCCGTTGACCTCGGCGGTGGTCGGCTGGGGCACTTTCGTCGCTGGGATATTCAGGAAACGCTCCAGATAGACGCTCATGGCGGCATCCCACACACCCCGCAGTAGTTCGGGTGACGGGCTGCGGCGCATCGCCTGGTGTACGGCGTTGGCAAAGGTGAACGTGTGATGCACCGTGTTCCAATCGCCAAACTCATTGCTGGTGTGGAACTGTGCCACCCGCCGGATGGCGGCATAGACCACGGTTTGCGCTAATTCCTCGCACGTTGCCCCGTGTGCCAGGGCGTGTAACAGGCTGTCGCTGATGGCCTGCGGGTCGTCGCCCAGCAGCGTCGGTAAGAGTTCTGGCCAGTCGGTAGGGATATGCCAGTGTCTCTCCTGACCTTGGGTGAGGGCCTGCGGCATTTTGGCGAATGCGTCATCCAGGATGGCGACCAGGTTAACCGGGTGGCGCCATTCGTTGGTTTCTTCCATGCGCTGCCCGTCCGTGAAGGTGGGGAGTAGGCTGGCGAGGGTGACTTCTGCCGCCTCCCACCCGGCCCAATCGAGCGCCTCGAACGCTTTGTTGGTGAAATCCAGGACGTGGCCCCCGTCCAGGTAGCGATGGTCCGTAGCAGCGCTAAAGAGCATATCCGCGATGGCCACTGGTGCATGCCCGGCCCGGATCGCCGAAGCCAGGCAGCGTTCGGCGCCCTCGGTATCACGCACCTCGATAAACTGACGGAACCAGCGTTTGAGGGTCGGTAGGTCGGTCGCGACCTGGGGTAAGGGGTCGATCGCAAAACGGGCCGGTTGCCCGGCACAATCCCGCCCAATGGCGGTCAGACCGGTATAGAGGGCACGGGACCGATCCTCCGCGTGCAAGTGGGGCACCAGGTTCATCATGACTGTGCTAATGGTCTGGCCGGTACTCCAGCCCTCCTGGCGGTTGCGCGCCCCATAGTCCAGTCCGAGCGCAAAGGGCGTTCTGGCTGCTTCCTGGTCACCGTCGTGCATGAGGGCGAGCACGCTCTTGGCGATGACGAGGCGGATATTGCGCTCCAGTCCATCGTTCAGGCGCTTGCGCTGCCGTTCCCGGGCGTTGCCGGGTATGGTCACGTCTATCCAGATGTTGCCCTGGTCAATCTTCACCGGGAAGCTGCGCACATCGTCGGCCCAGAGGTCGAACGTGCCGCCGCTTGCCAGGTCGA
>Ga0075428_100006902_pt1 | contig 12612 bp, 12 predicted proteins | sample RhiMetdeltSRZDD2_FD_75291 | JGI IMG/M metagenome (GOLD analysis project Ga0075428, IMG submission 75291) | Populus rhizosphere microbial communities from Tennessee, USA - Rhizosphere MetaG P. deltoides SRZDD2 | ecosystem: Host-associated > Plants > Roots > Rhizosphere > Soil | place: USA...
AGACGGCCGCCGGCAGCGGTGTCGTCGAAGCGACCCTTCCGGTGGTGCCCAATCGCCAGGCCGACCCCGACGCCGAGGTGACGCTGGCCATCACCGTCACCATCGACGATCCCGTGGCCGCGGGCACCACCGAGTTCGTCAATACGGCGGAGGTCGCCCACCCCGACGACCAGACCTCCGACGACAACACGGCCACCGACCGCGACACCTACGGAGCCGACGTCGCGGTCGCCATCGACGACGGGGTCGACGTCGTCGTGCCCGGCCAGACGGTGACCTACACGGTCACCCTCACCAACAACGGGTCCAGCAGGGTCGACACCGTCACCCTCACCACCGACATGTCGCCCGAGCTCGTCGACCGCAGCTTCGCCGAAGCTCCCGCGACCCTCGCCGGCGAAGCGGCGGCCCCGCTGCCTACCGGTGGCTTCGGCCGCAGCTTCGCCGCTGCTGCGTTGCCTCCCGAGCTCGTCGACGCCACCTTCGCTGCCGCCACCGGCAGCTTCGACCCCACCACCGGTGAGTGGACCGATCTGGCCCTGGCGCCGGGCGAGGTCGCCGCGCTGTCGCTCACCGCCACGGTCGATCCGGCCGCCCGGGGCCAGGTCACCGCCACGGTCACCGCGGCGCTGCCCGCCGGGTTCACCGATCCCATCCTGGGCCACAACACCAACGACGACATCGACACCCTCGCACCCCGGGCCGGCGTCAGCCTGGCCGAGGACGGCCCCGCCGGCAGCGGCGGCATCCTCCCGTTCACCGGAGCCAACGTCCTGTGGCTCGCGCGCGCCGCGCTCGCCCTGGTGGCAGTGGGCGCTCTCCTGCGGGCGGGCACGATCCGACGCCGGGCCTGACCGGTCGGATCTCCGGCGGCGGAGGGCCTACATAGTGCTCGGATGATGCCTACGATGCGTAGTGAGCAGTGGACGGCGGGTCCTCCCCCGGATGTAGGCGGACGGGCATGCATCTCTTCGTCAAGGTCCGTGGCGTCACCCTGACGCTGGACGTCGAGCCCGGGACCACCATCGCCGAGGTCAAGGCGATGGTGGCGAGCAAGTTGTCGAGTCCGAGCGAGACGGTGCCGGCCAGCGGCATCCGCCTCATGGACAAGAGCAACAAGGCGTTCGGTGAGGGCATGGAGGGCGGGACGGTCACCGTCGGGGACTGCGACATCCAGCCGGACATCACGGTGTTCGGAGTGGTGGTGCCGACCAGACAGCCGGACGCCTACATCCCGCACATCAAGGAGACCCTCCAACAGGACCTGGTTGCACTGACCGAGCTGGACAAGACGTTCGTCTTCATCGGACTTGCCTCCTGCGACAACGGCCATCCCGAGCGCCAGGACAACACGATCCTTCGCCAGCAGTGCCCTGAACACCTGCCGCCGCTGTGCCAGAAGTACGGGCTGTCCCTGCGCATCCTCCTGGTCGACCTCGGGTTCGGGGCCATCCGGGAACCCCAGATCTACGACATCGACCAGGGTTGGAAACCGGTCGGCGCCGATGTGGGGGAGACGGAGGAGAAAAAGGAGACGAAGGAGAAGACGCCCACCTCCGTTGGGGACCCACGGGTCCACCGTTATGCGCACACCAACGGCGCCCAGCTCGGGGTCTACCCCACGAACATCAACGGCGAGGAGTACAACCGCACCGATCTGAAGCCCAAGCAGGCGGCGGAGAAGCCTCCGCAACGCACGCTGGCCGGGCTCGACCTGCTGGACGTGGCCGCCAGGGTCGTGAAGCACGGTGGCGTCCTGGTGGCCGGCAACTTCTTCCAGGACGCCGCGCCGTACGTCGTCGCCGGCGACCCGAGGATCCTGGCCGAGCTGGGGAAGCCCTACTACCGAGGAGCCTGATCCATGAACATCACCGTCCGAGCGGCTGGCCAGGTCGTCAACGTCTCCGTGGAGCCGACCACGACCGTCGCCCGGCTCAGGAGCCTGGTGGCGGAGAGGTTGAAGGGCATCGGGATCACGTTGAAGCCGGAGCAGATCCGGCTCAAGTCGAAGTCGGGTGCATACCTCGGCGATGGGGCCGCCGACTCCAGCACGCTGGCGAGCTTGGGCGTCACGTCGGACACGACCCTCGACCTCGGCCAGCCCGGCCCGCCGGCAGCCAGCACGACCTCGCCGTCGTCGTCGCCGCCCACGACCACCAGCGCGACGGCACCCCCCGCCACCACCGCTGTCCCGTCGACAGCCTCGTCGACCACCCCTTCGTCGCTGCCCACGACCACGACGTCCACGACAGCGTCGTCCACCACGACATCCACCACGACATCCACCACGGCGACCCCGAGCAGCTTCCGGTCGGATGTCGTCGCCGTCATGGCCAAGGACCTTGCCAGCCTGGCGGAGTACAAGGACCCCGTCGGCGTCTTCATCGGCATCGGGTCGTACGTCGCCCACCAGACCGCCGACAAGGTCTACAAGCAGCAGTGCCCGCCCAAGCTGCTCGAGGTCTGCTACGAGGCGAAGCTCCCGCTCCGCGTCCTCCTCGTGGACCCAGGGTTCGGCCTCACCAGCCTGTCGCAGCAGGTGTACGACCTGGACCCTCGTTGGCAGTCGATGCCCCTCCCGTCGAGCGAGGCCGGCAAGGTCGCCCGATACCGAAGCACGTCGGGCGACATGCAGATCTGGGTCTACCCGACGGCGATCCTGTCCGACGAGTACGCGAAGACGCAGCTGACACCGAGCCAGGCGAAGCAGGACGCCTCCAAGCGCACGCTCGGGGGCATCGATCTGCAGCCGATCTGTGACCAGGTGGCCAAGACCGGCGTGTTCGTGGCCGGCAACTTCTACGAGGACGCTGCGCCGTACCTCGTCGACGGGGATCCGAGCGTCCTGGAGGCGCTGGGCAAGCCCTACTACCTCGGCACCTGAGCCGCCGCGGCGCTGGCGGCGACGGCGGCCCGAGACTCAGCGGTTCTTGAGCTCGAGGTAGTCCTTGAGGGCCCGCCGGTGGCCGTTGGCTCCCGAGCCGACGACGCCGCCGTCGCGGACCTCCTTCACCGTCTTCTCCAGGTCGGCCAGGAGATCGTGGAGGTTGTCTTCGGGCCCCGCGGCCTCGACCTTGTCCAGGGCCGCATGGATCTTGTCCAGCTTGCGCCGCACCTGGCCGAACTCATCGTCGAGTCGCTTGCGGGCCTCCTCGAGGCTGTCCATAGGTTCCCCCTGGTCGACCGGATCGGGCCGCGATCATGCCACGGCCGGAGTCCACCGCAACGGTCGCCAGTCCGTCCGAAACTTCGGCAGGAAGGGCCGGATTCGTGCGCTTTCTGCCGAAGTTTCGGAGGACACGGCCCACCCGACCGCTAGAGCCGCAGGGGGTGGATGGGACTGGCGAGGACTGCCGGGTCGTTCCAGTCGACGCCGGCCACGTCGATGTAGAGCTCGAGCTCGTTGCCGTCGGGATCGAGGATGTAGAGGCTGTGCGTGTAGCCGTGGTCGCTGGAGCCCACGATCGTCACCCCGGCTTCCTGCAGCTGGGCCAGCATGGCCCGCAGCTCGTCATCGCTGTCGCCCACTTTGAGCCCGAAGTGGTACAGGCCGATGCGGCGGCCGGACGGGATGGGCTGGGCATCCTCGCCGACCTCGATCAGCAGCAGCTCGTGGTGGGTGCGACCGGACGAGAACATCGCGATGGGGAAGGAGCCCATCGCTCCGGGCCCGAGCACCTCCCGGAACCCGAGCACGTCCCGGTAGAACGCCGCCGAGCGCTCGACGTCACGCACGTAGAGCACGAGGTGCCCCAACTCCTTGACGCCCATGTCGCCACTCCTTGTCGGACCGGCATCCAACGCTACCGGCCGGTTCCGCGTCGGCCTGGGAGGCGTCACGGGACGAGGAGCACCCGGCCGAACGCCTGGCGGCTCTCGATGTAGCGGTGCGCGTCGGCCGCGGCGGCCAGCGGGAAGGTGCGGTCCACCACGACCTGGAGCTCTCCGCTCGCCACCCGGCCGATCAGGTCCTCGACGAGACCGTGGACGCGGCCGGGGTTCAGGACCATCTCGGCACCCAGGAACACGCCGGTGACCGAACCGTTCTTCTGGGCGATCGGCCAGACGTCCGGGACGCCGTCGTCGCGGCCGGCCCGGCCCACCCAGCTGATCCGACCCCGGTAGGTGAGGGCGGCGATGCTGGTCTCCAACCCCCTGCCGCCGACCGGGTCGACGACGAGGTCGACGCCCCGCCCGTCGGTGACCGCCCGGACCTCGGCGGCGACGTCGCTGGTGGCGTAGTTGATGGGATGGTCCAGCCCGTAGTCCCGCAGGCGCTCCAGGCGGGCGTCGCTCGACGCGGTGGCGAGGACCGTGGCCCCCGCGGCCTTGGCCAGCTGGATGGTGGCCAGCCCGACGCCGCTGGCTCCCGCCTGGACCAGCACCGACTCGCCGGCCTCCAGGTGCCCGAACTCGAACAGGCAATCGTGCGCCGTCGCGAACTCGACCGGGATGCCCGCCGCCTGCTCGACGGTCAGACCGTCGGGTAGCCGCCAGACCGATCCCGCCGGCACGCTCACCAGCTCGGCGTGGGATCCCGCGAACATCACCGCCACCACGGGTTGGCCGGGTGCGAGGCCCTCGACATCGACGTCGGCGCCGACCTCCCGGATCACGCCGGCTGCCTGGTAGCCGACGATGTGCGGCACCGATGTGATGTCGCCGCCCCGTCGGTGGAGGACGTCACCACCCTGGATGCCGACGGCACCCACCTCGATGAGCAGCCCGCTCGGATGCAGCGCGGGGTCCGGGACGTCCTCGTAGCGGAACACCTCGGGCTCGCCGGTGCGGTCGTAGACAGCAGCCTTCATGCGTCGGCCAACCGCACCCTCTCCACCTTTCTTCCCTGCGCTCCCGCGGCCCGCGAACGCGGACCGCTCAGGCCACCCGGCCCGAGTCGGGATCCGCCATCAGCGAGGAGGCCTCGACAGCCTCGAAGTCGGCGCCCGTCAGCGTGCCGAGCGTGCGGAGCCCGTCGTTGTCCCAGCGGTCGTCCGGCACGCCGCTGAGGTACCAGGCCGAGCCGTTGTCAGCCACGATCACCCCGTAGGTCTGCATCGCTCGCGCGACGACCTGCGCCTGGGCCGCCAGGCCGGAGAGGTCGACGTCGGCCCGCAGCCGCAACCGCAACCCCATCGGCGGCAGGACCGGGTCGTCGCTGCTCGACGCGGCGTGCCGGGCCGGCCAGACGTACCTGTCCTGCGTGGCCGGAACGGTGACCCGGATGGCGTGGTCGATCCGGCCCGACGCGACCTCCTCGTACCGCACCAGCCCAGGGAGGATCGGCAGGCCCGCGGCATCCGCTGAGGTCCAGCCCGCCGGCCGCAGCTGGTTGGAGCGCAGGTCGTAGACCGCCCCCGAGCCCGCCCGCCACGAGCCGTCCGGGTTCGGATGGGCGTCCCACAGCTCGGCCAGCTGGCAGGCGCCCCGGTCGAGCACCAGGACGTGGCGATCACCGTCGCTGTCCGGGCCTCCTTCGATCCGGGCGTCGGACGGGATGGGGTAGGGCCCCGGATCGCTCTCGTCGGCGTAGTCGAACGTGACCGGGACTTCGGGTTGGCCCCCGTCGACCGTGGTGAGGGGGATCCCGATCGGACCGCCGTCCCAGGTCCCCGCGCCGAAGTCGGCCTTGACCCCGTCGTCCCGGCCGATGCTGGCCACATAGGCCGCGCTGTCCGAGTGGACAGGCAGGTCGGCGACCGGAGCGTGCCAGTGGTTGTCCGCCGGGAACAGGGGGCAGTCGCCCGACGACGCGCCACCTCCGTCGGGAGCCGCCGCCGTCACCGTCGTCACCGGCGCTGTCGTGGACGTCGTCGGATCCGCCGTGCTCACGGTTGTCTCGCCCCGCGACCGAGTCGGTGACGGTGGCGCCGACGCCGCGTCGTCCCGGCCGACGACGGCGTAGGCCACCACGGGGGCGACGACCGCCACGACAACGAGGATCCCCAGCCGGACCCAGCCCGCCCTGGACCTGATCACCGGGCCAGTCTGCTCGATGCCGCCGGCGAGGCGCGGGGTCCAGCCCGGCGGCGAGCGATCACCACCGCTACCGACCCTCGGGCTACGCCGCCCGGATGGTCCGGAACCGCCGCAGGGCCAGGGGGACGCAGACGGCGATCACCAGGCCGCACCATCCGATCATCGCTGGCACCGGGTGCTCGAGCTGCCACGAGCCCGAGGTGTGGCTGCCCTGGCACACCTGGCGGACGGCAGCGACGAGGGCCGAGATGGGATCCCACTCGGCGATGGCCCGAGGCACCGCCGCCATGCCGTCGATCGGCACGAACGTCCCGGCCAGGAAGGCCAAGGGGAAGAGCACGCCGAACCCCAGTCCCTGCACGGCGTCCGGGCTGCGGAAGGTCATGCCGATCAGCACGCCGAGCCAGGTGAAGGCGAACAGGCCGAGCAGCACCAGTCCCGACAGCTCGAGGAAGCCCCAGGCGGTGAGGTCCGGCCGCCAGCCGAGGGCGAGGCCGAGGCCCACGACGATGGCCATCCCGATGATCTGCTCCAGCACCTGGCCGACGACCTGGGCCGAGATGACCGACAGTCGGGTCACGGGCAACGAGCGGAAGCGGTCGATGACGCCGCTGCTGAAGTCGGCCGCCGTCGCGGCCCCGGCGCCCATCACACCGAAGGCCAGGCCCTGGCCGAGCAGGCCGGGCAACAGGTAGTCCTGGTACCGCATCCCCGGGACGTCGATCGCCGAGCCGAAGACGTAGAGGAACAGCAGCGTGAACATGATCGGCTGGATGGTGACGTCGAGGAGCCGTTCGGGTACCCGGGGGATGGTGCGGAGGCCCCGGCCGACCAGCAGTGCGGTCTCGCGGACGTAGCGGCGGAAGGACCCAGGGCGGGTACCGAGCTCGGGCACCAGCCGCCGCTCGGCGCTGGGCGCTTCCTCGGCCCCGGGGCGCACGAGCGTCGAGGTCGAGGGGCTCATGCCGCCGTCCCTGCGGTCAGCGCGAGGAACGCGTCGTCCAGCGTCGGGCGTCGCAGCGCCACCTCGTCGAGCGGGACGCCGGTGGCTCGTAACGCGGCGGCGATGTGGGCCAGGTCGGCCGATCCGCCGGGCGCGGGGATCGACACCGAGCGCCGCTCCCGGAGCACCTGCAGTTCGAACGCCCCGTCCAGTGCGGCAACCAGCTGGTCCAGCGCCGCGGTGTCGACGGCGACGACGTCGACCCGCTGCTCGCCGATCCGGGACTTGAGGTCGGTCGGTGTCCCGGTCGCCACCACACGGCCGTGGTCGAGCAGAACGATCCGGTCGGCCAGGACGTCGGCCTCCTCCAGGTACTGGGTGGTCAGCAGCAGGGTGACGCCCGCGGCCACCAGGTCGCGCATGGTCGACCAGACCATCTGCCGGCTGCGGGGATCGAGGCCGGTGGTGGGCTCGTCGAGCACGAGCAGCTCGGGCTGCACCACGAGGCTGGCGGCCAGGTCGACGCGGCGGCGCTGACCTCCGGACAGGTTCTTGATCAACGTGTCACGGACCTCGCCGAGGTCGAGGCGATCGACGAGCTCGCCCACGATACGGAGGGCCGTCGCCCGCCGGAAGCCCCGCAGCCGGGCCATCAGCACCAGGTTCTCGCGGGCGGTCAGGTTGTCCTCGAGGGCCGCGAACTGGCCGGTCAGCGAGATCCGGCGCCGCACCTCGTCGCCCTGCGAGACCGGGTCGAAGCCGCAGACGCGGGCCGTCCCCGCCGACGGCGCCTCGAGCGTGGCCAGCATCCGGACCGTCGTGGTCTTGCCGGCGCCGTTGGGCCCGAGCAGGGCGACGACGGTCTGCGCCGCCACCTCGAGGTCGAGCCCGTCGACCGCCACGACGTCGCCGTACCGCCTGGTCAGGCCGTGCGTTGTGACAGCAAGGGGTGCGGTCATGGAGTCTCCGTTCTCGAAGGGGGAAGGGGAGGGAGGAATCCTTCTGTCGCTGAAAACGTATAGTGACTGAAGTTCTACCGCAACAGAACCTTCGGTAGGCTGAGGTCGTGAGCCCGGAGCACGAGTCCGTCGATCGGAGCGTGGTCGCCGAGGTGCTGCGGCCGGTGATCGAGGGGTTCCTGACCGCCGGTCCCGCGGCCTCGACGCCCGAGGGCCTGCGCGACCGGAAGAAGCGGCTGCTCCGCCAGCTGATCTCCGACACGGCGACCGCCCTGTTCCTGGAGCGCGGCTTCGACGAGGTGACGGTCAGCGAGATCGCCGAGGCGTGTGACGTGTCGGAGAAGACGGTCTTCAACTACTTCCCGACCAAGGAGGCGCTGCTCCTGGACCGGGAGGAGTACATGGCGGCGATGCTCGCCGAGGCGCTCCGCGACCGGGGCGACGGTGTGTCCCTGACCGAGGCGGTCGTGGCGGCGATCGAAGCGGACGTCAACCTGGACTACGACCGCTGGGCTCAGACCGAGGATCCGTCGCGGGCACTCGCGATGGTGCGACGGTTCGCCGCGCTGATCCAGGAGACCCCCGCGCTGCAGGCCGCCCTCCAGGCGATGAACGAGCGCCTCACGCAGGTCGCGGCCCGGACCCTCGCCGACCGGGCGGGGATCGACCCCGAAGATCCCGAGCCACAGCTCGCCGCCGCCACCGTGCTCGCCCTGTGGAGTGCCCAGTTCCGGGCCCTGCAGCGCTACGCCGACGGCAGCAAGAGCATGGAGGCCGTCCGCGCCGCCGTCCTGGAGGACGTCCATCGTGCGGCGCGGGTCGCCGACAGTGGCCTGTCCGCCTTCAACCTCGTCGTCCAGCCCTCCAGCCGCCAGCAGCTCCGGCAGGCCGCCGACGCCGCGAACGAGGCCCGCAAGCAGGTCGTCGTCGCGGTGAAGCAGGCCCGCGACGCCTGGCGCCAGGTCGTCCAGGAGGCCAAGGCCCACCACCACGCCGAGCCTGAGCACCCGCGGCCGGCCTCCCGAGGCCGGGGCCGGCCGACGTCCCGTCGTCTGTGAAGGAGAACGGCCCCATAGGGGCCGAACGTCTGCAAAGACGCCGGGGACAAGGGGCGCCGTCGGGCCTCAGGGCCAGGCGGCCCAGCTGACGATGTCGACGGCGACCACCGGCCCGGGCGGGCGGTCGCGCTGGTACTGCGGGTACTTCGCCACCAGTAGCTCCAGGGCCCGGTCGTGCTCGGCGCCCGGATCGAGGATCCGCCCCGCGCCGTCGACCCGGATCCACCACAGGGTCGCCCAGTCCTCGCCGTAGTGGTCGACCAGCAGGCAGGCCCGGGGGTGAGCCCGGATGTTCTCCAGGCGGCGCAGCGCGAGGGTCGACTTCGGCTTGGCGTCGACCGCCGAGTAGAGGGTCTCGCCGTCGAGCACGAAGCAACAAGGCACCAGGTGGGGGCGGCCGTCGGGGCGGACGGTGGCCAGCCGACCCACCCGGGCCTCGGCCATCCGCCGGTACATCGCCGTGCGTTCCACCGACCTCGACCCTACGACCGCGGAGCACAGTAGAACTCGTTGCACTTCTTGTTACTCAGGCGTAGGGTCCGAGAGAAGGGGAATCGCCGGCGCTGGGCGGGCATGCCACAAGGCACCGGTCGGACAGAGGGGGAGTCATGTCGAAGCGCCGCACTGGACGCCTCGCGCTCGTCGTCGTGGCCATGCTGCTGGCCGCCTGCAACGGCCTGACCGTCGATCAATCCGGGGTCTACACGTCCTCACCGACCCAAGAGATCACGGGCAAGGTGACCGTGGGCGACGGCGACGCCCTGGTGGCTGTCACGGCCAACGGCATCCCGGCCACCGTCGACGGCGAGAACTGGTCGGTGGACGTGCCCCTGGACGGCGCTGCGATCTTCAACCCGGTGCTGGTCGAGGCCCGGTTCCGGTCCGGAGCCGTCTTCCGGGAGCGGCGCACGGTGGTCTTCGGCGACGGTGACACGGCGACGGTCCTCCCCGCCGGCGCGGTGATGAACGACGCTGTGGGCCTGCGGATCAACGAGAGCTCGTTCGCGAAGCTCGGGCCGACCATCGAGTCGCTGACCACCATCGATCCCGGCGCGATCGCGCCCGCGGGCACGGTCGTGCTGGACGCCTGCCAGCAGTCGGTCTTCGGCGTGTGCACCGTCTACACCAGGGCCGTCATCGCTGCGCCGCCGACCATCGCCGGGTTCGACGTCGCGCTCAACAGCCATGCCGGCGCCGTCCAGGCCGTGGTCACGCTCCAGAGCTTCCACCTGGACCTCGACGTCAACGCCCGGGTCTTCGGGGTGCCGGTCAACTGCGACCTGGAGGTGACCGCGGACTCCATCGGCATCGACGGCAACTACACCCTTCGCCCCGACCCGACCGATCCGGAGTTCCTCGACGTCAACCTGGTCGGGGCCACACCGGCGGTGACGCTCAACGGCTTCGACCACGACTTCACCGGGGGCGTGTGCTCCGTGCCCGGCATCGAGCAGATTGTGAACCTGTTCCTCGGCGACGTGCAGTCGATGATGCGCAACAACCTGACGACCATGCTCGGCGACCCCGACGGCGCCGGACCGGTGGATTCGCCGGTCGCCGACGCCACCGAGGGTGCGCTGGCCAACATCCACATCGCCGGGCCGATCGGCGAGGCCCTCGGGCTGGACCTCGACTCCGACGTCACCAGGGTGGACGTCGACGAGGCGGGTCTCGGCCTCCGGGCGACGGCCTCCTTCAACGCCAGCGAGGTCGCGCCGGGCGCGCCGGACCTGACCGGCTCGGTGGCCTGGGGCGAGGTGCTCGGCCCGCTCGGCGCCACGACGCCGACCGGCCAGGCCTTCGATGTCGCGGTCGGCGCCTCGGCCAGCGGGTTCAACCAACTCCTCGGCGGCGAGGTCGAGCGGGGCCTCCTCAACGTGGATATCACCCAGCTCAACGGCCAACCGTTGACGCTCCGGTCACTGCTCGACCTCATCGGGGCCGGCGGCCTCATCACCCAGGACCGGCCGATCACCATCCAGCTGCGGCCGGAGGTGGCGCCGATCATCACCGAGGCGGCGGGGCCCAACGGGGCGCTCGCCGAGCTCCGGCTGGCCGGCTACCGGGCAACCCTGCGCACGACCGACGCCACCAACGCGGTGCTGCTGGACGTGGTCATGGACTTCCGGACCGGCGTCACCATGGTCTTCGCCGACGGGCAGCTGAAGTTCGCCTTCGACGTGCCCGCGGACGCGGACTTCGACGCCACCATCGTGCGGAACGCCTTCGGGCTGCCCGACCCCGTCGTCGAGAGCGCGCTCCGCGCGCTCACCCCGCAGGTGTTCGGCTCGGTGCAGGATGCCCTGCCCGGCTTCCCGCTCCCGGAGTTCGTCGGGATGGGGCTCCAGCCGGTCGAGGTCGGTCGGGTCGGCTCGGGCCTGGTCCTGTTCGCCAACCTGGTCCCGGGGGCCTGATCGCCGGTTCGTGATCCGCCGCGCCGGCGTTCGTCCGTCGCCTGCTCGCCTCGCGCGACGGACGGACGCCGTGCGACGAGGCGGTGTGCCTACGTGCCTGCGCCGTCAGCCGGCGCGCTCAGCCGACAGCGACCCCGTCCACCAGCACCTGGACCCGGTCGTCGTAGAAGGCGACGAGACCGGCGACGCGCTGGCTCTCGGGGAGCGGCGTCGGGTAGCTCCACGCCACGTCGCGCGACTCCTGGCCGTCGACCCAGGCCGAGAAGTGCTCGGCCCGGCCCTTGTACGGGCAGTGGGTCACCGTGTCGGATCGCCGGAGGAGGTCCATCCGGGTGTCGACCTTCGGCACGTACCACCGTGTCGGCAGGCCGGTCTCGAACAGGGCGTGGGCTCCGGTCGTGTCGGCGAGGACCACCTCGCCCAGGCGGACCTCGACGTGCCGGGAGGTCGGCAGGATGTCGATCCGCGCGTACGGGCTGCGGACGTGGGTGAACACCTCCTCGTCCTCCTCGAACCAGGCGCTCATGCTCGGCCAGTCCAGCTTGACGTGGTCGACGATCTCGGGGATGGGCGACTCGGTGTAGACCAGCGCCGCGTCCTTGGCCGTCGAGCCGCCCACGGTCACGGTGTGGACGCCGGCGTCGCCGCGGCTCGGCGAATGGTGGACCTCACCTGTCGGCTCGAGGTCGGCCCGGAAGTCAGCCAGGGGGAGGTAGTAGGTCGGGAAGTACGGCACCTCCCAGACCAGGAGGGGGTGGAGGGTGTCGACCACCAGCTGCCCCTCGAGGTAGGCCCGCACCCGCTTGGCGCTCCGCTCGGTCCGGACCCGGCCACGTTCTGTCGATGCCATGGTTCCTCCAACGGCTCGGGCGGCGCCGAGATTCCTCGCGAGAGGTGGTGGCCGCGAGGGAGCGTCAGTCGACGCGACGGGCCGTGTAGAAGAGGCAGTCGCGCCGGGTCTGCTGGACCGTCGTCGTCATCATGAGCGGCGTGACGTCGGTCGCGAGGACCACGTCGCCGTGGGGCGTGGGGTGGAGCAGCTCGCTGGTCACCTCGTGGCCGGACATGTCGCAGGCCAGCAGCGGCATCGCCCCACCCGGCTCCACGTGGCCGATCGGGGACCCGGCCGGCAGGTGGCCGAAGTTGTAGGCGTCCAGCCCGGGGACGATGACGAAGTCGGTCCCGTCGTCGACCGTGCCGCCGAAGGAGAACTCGACCTCGGGACGCACGGTCACCCGGTGGAGCAGCTCGAGCATGCG